>JAABUK010000824.1_pt1 | contig 62541 bp, 51 predicted proteins | sample 5559141 | NCBI WGS metagenome assembly JAABUK01 (sample SAMN10711869, study PRJNA513367) | rock metagenome | isolation source: Antarctica rocks | place: Antarctica: Victoria Land, Pudding Butte nord | collected 2016-01-03
CCACTCCCATCCAACAGAGGCGAGAAAACGGCCTCAGCAATGGAAACCCAGCTCTCAGCCCTGGAGCGCAAGATTGATGACCTACTCGCCAGCGTAGACGAGCAGGGGGAGGATATTGATCCGGCACAGAGTGCAGCGGAAGATGAGAGCGCGGATCGGGATCAGGACGCAAAGGCATGATGGGGTAGATTGAGAAGGTGCATATGCGCTTTGGTGTTTTGTTGTGTTGGGTTGGCGGTCCGGCTCTGAAAATGCTCACTTGTGCCCGTCTGCCATCGAGCAAATCTCAGGAGTGGTCACCAAGTTGCACTCGTTCACATGGACTGTCGCTAGTCCTTTGAAGGCAGAGTAGCTGGGTCACGAAGAATGATTGCTGCTGAGCAAGAGCCACCCAATCTTCTACCTCTTATTAACTTTTGTCTACATGATAAAGCAGGGAAGCGAGCCTGACCCCTGTGCCCCTACGTGCCAGAGAATAGATCATTGCCTTGGTACTCATTAACATTAATTCTAGCTACCTATACATGCAGCTACGATATCCAAAGAGAGCGGTCTGCTCAGCTATCCCTATGAAAACAAAGGTATCAATGAAGAAGTCCCACAATACCCATCAGCCATTACCATTAGTCCCAAAATACACCAACCAACGTTCTGTTACCGGACCGTCAAGCGGCTACCAGCACTGCCTCGCTTCTGCAATTTGGCCTGGGTATCCTTCCCACCTTCTATTGCCGTAATACTGCTAATTCTATTGATATTCGGCAACGCAGTAAGTGTGTCCTCGCCTTTGCCCGCTTTCTGTTCAATATACAGCTTTGCGTTCGCGGACAGAGGAAAAGCAGGCAAGCTAGACTGAATGATAGCGCCGTTCTGGACCAGCAGTTCGGCAATTGGGAAGGCATGGACGGGCCTCTGACCGTTATTGGGTATCTTACTCCCGGGTGATGGAAGTGGTGACGGAGTCGCCGAACCCGCTCCAGGTGTGGCTGGGTCTGCGGCTGCGAGGGCGAGGAAGACAGAGTGGGTGTTCCGGGAGCGATCGTGTACGTTAGGATTTGCACGGAGTGCAAGGGCATACAGGACTCCTTGTATGTCATTTTTCTTGATAGAGGCGAGGAGAGTCTCATCGGGGGTGGAGTAGTGGGATTGAATATTGGAGCCAATAGGGGCAATATATGCTCTGTCGGCGTATTTTGCAGTGATAAACCTCAACCGCTGGTCACGAGTTGCGAATGCTGTAGGTTTCTGACCTTCATCCAGATTCGCTTCCCAGACCATGTTGCTGATGCGATTACCTATCTGAAGCAGCATTTCAACGATATCGGTGCTGAATGATGTCGTATCAAGGGTTAAGGAGCGGATCTTTGAAATGTGGGTCCCAAGTGAACGGTGGATGCCGCTGCATTCAATACAGAGCACTATACCAAGGTTGATGGACACCCATTCAGTTTTGACTTCGGAGTTACAGTCGGCGCACCAACGATTACCCTGGTCGTGGTCGCGCACTATCTGGAGAAGTTTCGCAGGGTCTTCTTCAAAGTTATTGCTGTCTGTGCGGACGTAGGTAGGCCGTGCACCAACGGTGCGATGTCGATAGACACTGTTAGCTGCGCTCGCGTTGGACGGAGATTGATGACTGTGATGTCCGGAATACGAGGAGCTTTTGCCGGTAAGCACGGAGCCAATATCTCGGTGAGTCGACCTCTCGCTGTTACTTGATGGTGCAAACGTTTGAGGCTGACCCCTACCCTCCATTGCATTCTGCAGAGCGCTGTTCAGGGCATTTATCCAGTTGGTCATGTCTTCTTCCGACGGGGCTTGATAGACTCGTTTGTATTGGGGTGTGATGACTTCGAAACAAAATCTTCGTTCGGCACTGCGTGCCTCTCGTACTGATGCCATCCTCAAATCAATGGGCTCCATGTGAAGATCCAGCTTTTGTTTCCAATTGCTATACTCCGAGAGTTTACCCTGGTCAAGCACAATCCAGAATCTGATACGTCAGCTTCTAGTACTCGAGATTGCATTGCGTACCTACTTATGCCAAGCTTGCTTGTTCAAGCCCTTTGGGTCGACAAGGGAACCAGGTCTACTCAGAGCCCAAAGCAAGCCTTCCTTTCGGTGTTCTGCCCTATCAAGACCGTTTGGCACGCTATAGTCTCTTTCCTCAAGGTCACGAATTCCTTTGAACTTGTCTGGGCTGACTACAGGAACACCACTTGTAGGTCTGCTATTGGGCGTAGAGGGAACGCCATTGCTAGAATTGCGCGTGGAATTGCGGGTCGACAAGCTCGAACCATATTGCGACGCGGTCGATGAAGAGTAATGAAGTCCATTCTGACGATTGCTGTCAGCTCGACTTAATCCAGAATCTTGCGTAGTGTTGCTCTCCGTATTGGGCTGTATCGGTAACATGCTCGATCCATCAACTTCCGGCTCTACATAAGGCGTAGTGCCCTTTTCAAGAATTCTTCGCTTCTCTTCCCTCTCCGTTCGTTGAATCTTGTACTCCTTGTCGGCTTCCCTTACCTCACGTATCAGGACATCAAGCTGAGGCGTCATCTCTCCTACTTTCTTAGCAGTGGCTAGATAGCTTTTTGACTGTGTCTCTGCGTACTTCGTTAGTTGAGAGAGCACCTCCTGCTCCTTTCTTCCACCGTGCAAATCCTGCATAAAAGAAGAATAGTCGAAGCGTTTGAGCTCGAAATTCCTCCGTTTGGTTTGGTACTTGGAGTCACTTTCGTTACGTTTCTTCTCTTTCAACGAATCCTGACGTTGCCCGAGATATCTGCTAACATATGCATAGTAGTCTTTGCTTTCATCTTCGAAATCTTTCTTCTTTGATTCTGCCTGTTTGATATCAAGCGTATATATCTTGGAGAGTGGGTCAATGATCAGCTTCTGCAAGTGTGTAGTGTTCTGCTTTTCGTACAGCAGTATTTGGCTTGCAATCTTTTCGAAGTAGTGCTCGAGTGCCGGTTGGATGGCGTTCGCATTTGACGCTGACGCCTCCCGAAGTGCGTCCATGAAAGCAGAGACAGCTGTGTTGCATTCAATTTGCGCTGCTTGAGCTGCCTCCGCCTTTTTTAAAACCTTCTTCATCCTCGTTCGCATGTTACCGGTCTTCTGTTCAAGGGCTTTCATTGTTGCGCGGAAAAGGGGTCCGTCTTCAACAGCGCTCATGTCATCGCCAGGCCTTGGACATGAAATACCAACCACGACAGGGTCTCTGGGCGCTATTTGTGGAACGGGAAGACTCATCTCCCCTAGATCCATGATTGGTGAAGGCGGACCCATATCGGTCTGATCTGATTCACTCCGTACAGACACGATTGAATGCGATGATGGCAGCCGTAGTCGAGGCGGTACATTCAGTTCGAAGGATGGTGAAGATAATTGCAATTGAGGGCTAGCAAACTTTCGTGGTATGTTTTGCACCCAAAAGCTGAATGTTGCGAGAGTCTGAAGTTTGTGTGCCCTTTGATCGTATTCCGAGAAGCAGCATGTATTGCGCCAGCCACCTCCGCGATCTTCTACGGGCTTCGGTGGTCGCCATTTCCACGACCAGTCAAATCTGACACTTGCACTTCCACCCGTAGAGTAGTCCCCAACCCATTCGACATTGGCATTCTTGTGTAAGTTCGGATCCGCATGAAACTCCCTTGTCACCAAATTGTCGAGGTCTTTAGCATTCGAGGCGAAGGCAAAGGTGAGTCCATTGATGAACGTATCAACTCCGTCCACAGCTCCTTGGATGCTACTTTGACTTTGGCGAATCACCAAAGAGAAATTGAAATTGAGTTCGTCCGTTGTATCGTTGTTTAGTCTGAACAGGAAGGCAGGCAAAGGCGATGTCGGAGAAGATTCGGGGTCCTGTCGATCCAAAATCCTGTCAGTCCTGTCTAATCGTGTGTCAGGGATATAATGACCTGAACATATTCCACCAAGCTCTCGTCCCCGTAGTCTTTCCTTGCGATAATTCGGGTAGCAGGGTAGACATTAGGCACCACATTGAGTAGAACCTTCCCCCGGGCATTGGTGACGGTGAGCGAAGCAATTGATACTAAGATGTCTTAGGTCTTCCTCTCCCTGACATTTCATGAACAGCTGCTGTTACTTACAACGACTCTGGTCCCGGAGGACCAGCGCGCCGCCCTCCTCTGGTCTACTGCTCACAGTTCCCATTCTTCTAACGCGGTATTTCACTTCAACTAGCCCATATACTCGCTCTTAGACACAGGCTAAACACCGTGTGATTGAGGCGGTCACCCGTGAGACGTGCCCATAGGTGTCTGTCAAGTCTAGTGGAGCGGAAGTCGCACTTTAACATGGATCGTATGTTACTCTGAGCAGTCACAGATAAGGGTAACATGAGATGCACCCCATAGTATGTAGTATGAAGTTCCAGGTAGGGTCTGCATGGTAGCGAAGCTGTATGTATGTGTGGGCTGGAGGCTACCACGATAGAGGATTCGATGTATTACCTTACCTTACTTACTTTAGGGTTTGCCCACCGCCAAGAACTCTGGGGTTACAACCGCCGAGCCAATGGTTATTCATGGACCAGCCCAGCCAATCATAGTGTTGGTATGATACACAGATTGGGAAAAGACTAGACGGTGCAAGATCCTTTACAGAATCGGGTCTTGTGCGCGTTTATAGCAAAGAGCTCAAGGGTAGGGATGGCAATGGAAAGGTAAAGGAGGTTGTGTCGCTAGAATTGCAGACGATCTGTGGATAACAGTCACTAGATTTCAACCTTTGGAAGGGTTATGGATGGTGACGGACATGATCATTAGAGGCCAGGCGCCATTTGAATGCCGGCCAATGCTATGCGTACTGAAATATGCTGTCCATTTCGGTCGCTGTACGCCCCTGTGGATTCGACCTAATCCTGCCTCCCTTTCAACAATCGCTTGGTTACCTTGTCTTTCTCAATGATGTACACATGTGCACCCCAACCTGACAGTGCATCTCGATCCACAGCGTTGAGAAGGGCTTGCGATATTGTTTCGAATAGATCTTCTGGCTCCTACGAATTCGTCAGCGATTAGCAACATGGACTATCATGAGGTGTGGATAGGAAGCATATCGTTTACCAGATCTGGCTCCCACAACCCTTCACAAGTCCCGAACAACTGATCACTAGCTGTCCCTGAAACGATAAAATCCTTCGCAAAATCGATACACCCTATACTATCAAAACCACATATAAATGGCTTCCCAGTCGTATGGTTGATTCCAGCAATGACAGGGCTGACGAAATAAGGACCGAACCGCTTCTCGTATAGACTTGTAGACACAAGATTTGCCATGGTCTGTGGCGATATTTGACGTTCCTCTCGTAATCGATACATGTTGACTTTGTAGCGGAAGAGGTCCGAGACGGTGGATACATCGGTCGCTAGACCTGTGAGGCCGAGATAGACGTCGCCGTAGGCAAAGATTTTGGGGAAGTTGTTGGATACAGTGAGTGATTGGAGACCAAGGCGAAGATCACAGGCTATGGCAACACAGTCTTTACCGATCATGGCTACACAAGCACCGCCATCTAAAGACCTCAGTCAGACACATAGGTGCAAGTGTGAGTGGGAAAACCCTATCGAAGCTTACTGATGGCGAAGGGGGAGCTCTGACGGCGCATTAGTAGAGCTGGTACCAGGAGCAGGACAAACTTACCATGATTACTAGATTATCATAAGGCGGCTTTTGGGTGTGTACAGCTTCTCCAAGCTTTGGGGCAAAGTTTGGATGGCGAGAAAGGTAATTAATGCTTGACTTGAAGCTTCACCACCGCAGGGTGTACGCGTTGAACGGTTTGGTTGATATATTGCCGCGGCGCTAAAAGTCTCCGAAACCGATCTCAGCGAAACTAAGGTACCTTACATACAGGTCATGATTCTTTGCAAACCCTTCCACCACTCATAAGCCAAAATATACGGCCTCATGGCAACTAAGGCCATGCCCTCTCACAGCGGGCCACCAAAGTCCACGAGTCCTCCCAACCAAACGTAAGTCTCCTCACATCATCGTCAAAATCGGTTCTAATTTGAGGCACAGCTAAATAAAAGCAGTCTATATCTAACCAACCTTCCTGAAAAGATTCAAAAGGCAGACCTTCGCCTCTCGCTCTACACCCTCTTTGCTACCTACGGTCCTGTCCTCGACATTGTTGCTGTCAGAAATGGAAAGATGCGTGGGCAGGCTCATGTTGCTTTTCGGGACGTCCAGGCGAGTACACAGGCAATGAGAGCGCTACAAGGGTTTGACTTCTTTGGGAAGGGGTTGGTACGTGCCTGAGCCTTACGGTTTAAAGGATTTGAGAACGAGACTGCTAAAGTGGAATGGTGTCCAGAAAATACAGTATGCAAAAGGAAAGTCTGACACAGTTGCCAAATTGGACGGCACCTACAAGATGCCTGTAGCAGCAGGGAATGAGGTTACTACTACTGCGCTTCAACAGTCTATATTTGGCGCACCACCCTCCTCGCTCCCAGCGCCTGTGCCAGCCCCAACGGCAAAGGCGCTCGAGGCAAACCAGAATGGGGGCATGGACGTGGATAGTGGAGAAGATGGGCCAAAGGGTGTGAAGAGGGCAAGAGAAGAGGAAAGTGATGACGAGGGCGCGCCAATGGAGGAGGATAGCGATGCCCCCATGGAGGCGAGTTCGGACGAGGACGATGACTGAGACCCATTGTAAATGACAAGTAAATCCCAGTGAACGACCCCTTTCTAGCCTGCACCGTGAACGAGAATAGCCTCAATTTTTGCAGATTGGGAAGGCAAGGCACTTGTGTTGCTCTGAAATTACGTATGTGTTGACGGAGGATCGCTTGGAGAACATGAAACTTATAAACTAGGTTTCTTCCTAAGCCCACAGACATCTTCCAGCCATGGATCCAACAATGATTTGAACAGTGAAAGATTTCTAGAAGTGCCGGACGGAACTTGATGGTATCAGGACACATGAGAACACAATACCTAGGCGACGGAGCTTTCTCTTATCCTCGTGATCATCTCTGTGGGCAAGCTAAGACCGACAGCACCACCCACGACACCTGTCCAGATCATCAGGTATTCTAAAGGTATCACGGCTTTCTTAATTCCCCTAAGAATTTCGCCCATGGCTACCGCCGTATTGCAAGGGTGTATCCAAAAGCAAGGCATGTCGGTAACGGGGTGATTCTGATGCGTGGCTCTAAGTCAGCCAACAGGATACAATCCTCTGGATCTACATCCTCTTAAGTAAGGCCTGTATATTACCTACAGTCATTCCAATCCCACCCATGACACCTACGGCCTTTGCTCCAGCTTTGAGATGTTCTGGTACCAGTAATTCGTATACAGCGTCGATGCTGCGGGATTCTGCAGGCGGGAGATTGTGAAGCGAAAAGTATAGAACGGGCACACGATAGCTATTGGAGAACACGATATCATATGTCACGCTTGCATCTGTGTGAGATGATGCTGCGTGGTGGATTGCCGCCTATAGACTAGGTTAGATTTTCTTTTCTCTACGAAAGGCTGGGTATGTACTAGTCGCTTACTCCATCCTCTTCGTCGTCTTCTTGATCCCCAATATCGGGGCACTCAGAGGAAATGCTCATTGTCTGCTCATTTGAGCTCTGGCTCGGGTGAACTGTAGGCTTTTGTGCCAAGCAGTCCGCGAGTAATTGCCGCGAGATAGCAAGGTATTGCAATTCGCCCTAGGGCACTGCTTTGAGCATCTCGAAAGCTATGCACTGAGGGGCGGATTTGCTCAAATAATATGATATGAGGATAGGAAAGGTCTCCCTCAAGGTCCATGCATGCGGAAAATCTATAGTCCTAATTTCAAAGCTGGAAAGAGGTAAACAAAATGGTCCGAATTACCTCTTCGCGAATCTTTATCATTAGCGCCAACTGCCTCGAGCTTAGACTGAGCTGCTGCAATGCCTGGCAACCCTCCTCAAACTCATTGCTCGACATGAAGCCGATCACATCGACGTCGTCCAGCGACATATCCAGTGTCTGCCTTTCGCAACGCATAGCATCTAATCTCTAAACAAAGCCCTAGGCCTATGCTTAGAGCGCGGGCCAGACTTTGGGCGCCGTACGCTGAGAACAACTCGAACGACGGAGCAGTTGACACGACCAGCAAGGCAAATTCTGGAGTTGTAGTGATTCGGGCTGCTTAGGACGAAGTCTCTATCAATGATAACTCACAATAAATATAGGACATACCCATAGAGACGTCTAATCGCTCAACATAGCAATGGCAGATGCGAGAATGGCAGATAAATACTTGTATGCAGGCGAGCCGATTGACTCGTACGACTGATACGATACTCTTTGATCTATCCTAATATCGTGAGCATTTTAGACGCCGAACAAGAAGGTAGACGACTGCTATCAGGGAACTATGAAAGCCGCGTGTAAAGAGTATCTCGTCCTTGGATCGGACAGGTCTCGAACTTGGCTCGCCACTTGCACGACGTCTTTGAATCCCGGTACGAGCAGGGTAGGTGACGCAAGCGGCGGCTGAGGTGTGGCTGAAGACCGCATTAGTAAAAGATCTACGAAACTAGTTGAGTGACTATGTCATCTACAGTAAAGCGGGAAACTATAGTGTGGCTGGGTAAGTGTTTACCCGCCAATGACCGACGGTGCTCTGGGAGCTCATAATCCCAGCCATTCCCTTGTCCTCCAGCCCTTCTCACAGTCTCTCGTTTTGCACTCCCTAACTTCATGCCTGTGTATTCCTTACTCATATTACTCTTTGATGCAGTTTTGACTCACATGTAACGCCAACGCCGAGGAGTACACACGCCAGCTTTGCTCGGTTGTGCAGCGCCATGAATCCTGCAGTGCCTCGACTGTCCCGCTACAGTGCATACTCACACTGGTGAATAATTGAAGAGCCGCACACGCTTTTGGCCTTCCCCCGCTACCCCGCCCTTGAAACCGTCCGTCTTGCCCAAACAGCAACTACGATGGGTGGCCTATCTGGAACTCATGTAGTCTCTCGAAGGCTCTCAAAACCGCGGACGAAACCCGCCTTCACAACGCACATAGATACCTCGGACCGAGAAATGGACATATCATCGCCTCCCGTACCGTCCGCTCAGCAAGACTACTTTGGTGACTATGCCGCAGTCGTTTCCTCACAGGGCGAACGTAGGAGTAGGCGCAAATCTCGAAGCAAGATTCGAGCATATCTCTATGGCTTCAACAACGAGGCGACACAAATATCCTCTGATGAAGACGATAGGCAGGCTACACTTGCTGGCGCTGCTCGCGATGTAAGGAGGCGGATTTCTAGAACTGGGTCTTCAATAATGCAGCTACAAAGCGCCAAGACTTCAACTACACGCCTCTCGAATGCCTCGAGTTCCAGGCTGCTTGTGACAGGATCACAATCCTCAGATACCGAAGAATCCGCCATGATCGCGGACCAAATTAAGGAAAGAGCTTTCCATGATAATTTGGCAGCCCAAAATCACGTCACTTCGCCCATAGATGAGGACAAACATGTTGACTCTGTCATGGCTCCGCTGCGCAGGAAGTCGCTGTATACACCAGGTTTAGCTACCAGGAATCCCAGTGATATTCTCAAAAAACCGCCTCAACAGGAATCGAATCAGCTTCAACCGGACCATGACTACTACTACGACCCGGCCCGACCTAAGGAACCCCCCCTATCTCAACTTGCAGCTTTGCAACTGGGGGAAGACGGAAGGTCCACTCCTTCCAACATGAATTATACTCACCTCGGAGGTCTTCAATTGGGTACTCTAAGAGTTACAAACGCTTCGCCAATACCAAGGAATCGCACCCCGGACTCAGTCTATCGATCGCCCGTATCTGAATTGAAAGTTCAAGACGAAGAATGCACTGTATCCGAAGGAAGCGTAGGTGGCGACTTGTCGGCTGCTGTTCCCCCATGGGGCGGCAGCCCTTTAAGGCTCGAAAGCAAACACGAGTCATCACCCCAGTCTGAGTATCGCGGCAACATGACACCAAGGGGCACTTTTCCCTTCAAAACACCAGACAGTACAGCATACATGGCGGACGAGTATATGTCGGAATTTAAAGGTAGCCAGTTTGCTTGCTCTGACACTACGACTTCGAGAGGGAGAATCACCACCAGAGATCCTTCCTTTGAGGATGAGGCACTCGTCATCCCGCAGGCAGAGGGTGCCGCAGCCGAGATGTGGAGGCAGTTCATTGACGATGCTGAGGTACGACACGGTGATCATGGGTCACAAGAGGACGCGTTTCGCAAACTTGATGGCAACACACCATCCATCTCGGAGTCTCGCCGCCTGTCTGCCCCATACTCTACAAATTGGCGATACAGTGTCTCTAACGAAGTACCCCACACAGACAGTGGATATGGGTCAAACGCTTCTTTAAATGCAAACCAGCCACTGATGGAGGGCACTACAGTAGCTTCCAAATTTCGACCCTTTGGAGTGGCACATGAAACGATGCAAGTGGCACCCCAAAGCAGCATTGAAGGGCCTGGACCTAGCGAAATGGCAAAGGAACTCAGCCAGCCGTTGCCGCGAGACACAATGGTAGCATCTAGCTCAACTGGGGTGAAATTGGATCACAAGTCCCGTTGCATATCAGGGCCTCCAGAGATGCCCCAGCAGATACCCGAGCAAGGTAGATATTCATTGCAGCTAGTTGGTCCGGCACCACAGCCCTCCACTTTTTCTGTAATACCACAAGCCAAGAGCGTCAAGCAGGCAGGGCCGACTGCCCGTTCTTCGCCAACTGTCATGCGTAAGCTTCAGAAGGCACGACCGAGATCACAACCTCCACCAGTGAATCTCATCACCGTTCAGGGATATCGCGAACTTTCACAAGCATATATTCCAAGGGTACCTTCTATCGTTGCTGCTAGGCACGCGGACAGGCTTCGCCAGTTTCCTTTGCTCGACCATACATTTCCAAGCCTTGACCATACCACTTCAGACAAGACTGTTTCACCAATTGGGGATAACGGTTGGGTTTACCCCCTCCCAATCCGGTTTCCTTCGCCGGCAAATGCTCTAGAAGCGGCGACAACGAACCATTCAGTTGCGCCATGCACAACCGATGAAGGGCACAAACGCCATTCTGGGGCGTCTTCTAAGCGTAGGGAAAGTATAACTGTGCAGGTACAAGACGACCTATGGCCTGCTTCGGATATTGTGCGGTCCCCCAGCTGGTCTGAATTTGGGGGTGGTAGAAGAAGCAAACAGCAAAAAAGGCTAGCTAAGCAAGAAAAGGAGGACGAGAAGAGGCTGATGAGGGAGCAGAAGGATCTCGAGAAACGTCTTGAAAAGGACAGGAAAGACCAGGAGAGGCGGACCAGAAGGGACGAGAACAAGCAAAAGTCCTCACGCTCTCGGTCAGCATCTAGGACAAGGGCAAGATCATCTGATCGATCCAGTCGCGACACAATGGCAACAATTGCTGACTTCGGGACCGTTGCCAAGTCTTTGGGCGGAAACCCTTACGATATTGCAACAGCCATGTTCCCGTCCCTTTCCACATACCAGAATGCGAGCAATTGGCACCCTCATCAGATCAGCAGCGCCGTGTCAAGACCCCGATCTACGATCGACATGGATGAGGTGGCAGCTACCGAATTTTCCCGAGCACGGAGTAGGGCCAGGAGTCAGAGTTTCGGTAGGCCAAGCTGTTCCGCTGAAGGAGTGCCTGAAATCCGAGATGATGTATCTGGGAGACGGCCTCGACCCCTAACCATGTTGGTTGACGCACCTCCCATGCCTGCGTTGGCGGCTGTTGACCTCAAGGGTCATAACCTGGACTGGGCTCGTAATCAGCAAATGACCCGAAGCTTCTCTGGTGCCTGTGCACCGAACACCGGGCCCTTCAATGACCGTGGTGGGCTCCCTGGACGACCAATACGGCCCCAAAGTATCGTTATGGACGCCCCCCCTGTACCAGCTCTACCTTCAGCCCAACAAGTCAGGGAACGAGAAGTACAGATTATCAAGTCTCGCCCGCGGAGTATTGTAATCGATGCGCCATCAGTGCCTGCTCTAACATCTTTACCAACCTCGCAGCAAGTTAGTGGTAACGAAGAAGAGATCGAATCGGAGAATGCACCCGCCTCCGTGCCGGAAAAGCTGGTCAGGCCACGCAAGACGAGGACCAGCACAGTCGTCCCGGATATCTGGAGCAGTGGATCCCTTGAGAAGAAAGGTCCCAGAGCCCTCCAGAAGCCAAATGCCGTCGACGCCAGATTTGACACGTCTTCAAGCGACGAAACACCTGTTGCTGACGGAAGTGACGTTTGGGAAGCTCAGCGTCAAGCATGGAGGCAACGACGAAAATCGGCAGCCAAATCTGCTGGTGAAGCACTCTTGAGGAACCAATTGACGGAGATCTTCGATAACCGCCCAGCTGCTTCTCCTCCAACCGGAGGGCAGTCCAACAGGTTGTCAGCCTCACCCAGAGCAATCACTATGGACCCACAAGATCCACCGAGACCGGCACAGTCCATTCCGCCGGGCCCAAGTTTCTTGGGGCTACCAAATCCGTTGGCATCGCACCCCATACCTCAACAACAGACCTTCGAGCCCGCTTCTAGCGGTCCGAGCCAATCCGATTTTATTTCGGATCGGCCGGCTTCATATCATCTATCGACCACTCATCAAACTCTTCGACCGGGGCCTAGTCCTCTAGCGTCACGTCTTGTAGCTCCAGAAGACCAGACAGGAGCAGTGCTTCCAAGCCTTGCACAGCGCCGCGCATCTACTCTCACGATACCTAGGAAGCGTATCGGATCTGGTACATCAACGCCTACCAAAGCAATCGATCGCCTCATCGGACGCTACGATGGTGGTCTGCAGTATGGTTATGAGCCGGGCTGCGGGCTTGGTGGTAGCGCTGGCACTCGGGGTGCAAAGACGGCCGCGAGCAGAAAGAGCGTGGATGTCTCTAGGGGGTTTGGTTTGGATCTGAGTGACGTGCCTATCTTTGTTGCCCCTATGCCTGCGAGATGAGTTTCGGCCTTTTTTTGGGCCAACGATCTTCAATGCCCCGTTGCTAGGGCTTGTCCTCATACGACCGTACATGATGCATGATTGCAAAGCGAGCGAGATACCCGGATTTTATTTATCACAAATGTGCTATCTTGTCAATGGCTCCTAATGACTGTACCTACAAGCCAGACTATATGTATACAATCGTCTCAGACAGTTCAATTCATCGGTGATCAAGAAAATGGACTCATGCAGCCGCCTTAGTCGACATACGTTGATTGTTATCAACGTGCAGGGGAAACCAACACTCACCATCACAGTCACCTTTTCATGCGTGTACTAAACCATGTCTCGCGTGGTATGTGTATATATACATTATATACACCCCGAACTTAGGATCCGGAATTGCCGTTCTGGGACGGGAAAGGGAGTATAGGAGAGCACTAAGGGGCAGTGCAGGGATGAAATAGGTACGAGCCTGAAATGGGTCCTCTAACCTTCAAAGCTTGCCTCGTTGTTTCCAAAGACCTCAAGTCCCTCCTACTGCTCAGGCTTTATTACTTCCTAGTAAATGTTCGTAACTTGAATCAGAGCCTTTTCTTTTCTTCGCAAGTTGGAATCGAGTCAATACAATGGTGATGTTATTGCTCTTTTGTGACAGGGCAAGGAAGAATTGGTGGTTCCAAAACTCTTGCGAATTTCTTCGCAATGTGATGTTCATTTCACCTTATAGGTTTGCAGAGAAGCTGGGCCTTGCGGTGTGGCCTTGGTGGCTGCATCGGCCGCTTCGAGCGCAAGCCGAGTCCTACTCCCTCGACACCCGCAGGGAATTTACATATGTAAATAGTAAAAAGGCGGTTTGGTGGAGATAATCTTGACAGACCTACCTAAATAAGCATCTCCAAATTAGGTTCGGTTTACTCTTATGCTAGACTTTAACATCTTAATGTTTCCGACTGGAGTCACTTCTGTACCATGGCCTCTGACTCGCTCCTAGAACTATTCTCCAACTCCCCCTCCCTTTTCCTAAGATCACAAACCTGCTGATACCTCCTCCCTCCCACCTTCCCCTCCACAAGTGCCACCCTTCTCGTCTTCTTCCCTTGCCTCTCAGCGAACAAATCATCCACACTCATCGCATCATCCCCAAGCGCTGGCGACTCAAAACTCTCCGCTACAATCGCCGCCACACTGAGGCGTGCCTGTGCGTCTCTGACCCCTCGTACACGACCCTGCTGGCTCCCCGCCCTCGTCCCTCTATCACCGACTAGAGCCAACAGCGCCGTTGCCGTCAGGATGACCCCGGCACCCGCATACAGCAGATTCAGAAGCAAGAGACATATGAATGGCGCCCGAGACACTCGCGCCGCTTGCGTCTGCACTCTCTGTGTCGCCTCTACGACCGGCAGAGGGACGAGTACTCCTGCTGGGATAGCAACGAGTGTTTGATCGAAGATGGTAGAGAAAAGAGAAGCGAGGTCAATTGGCGAGGTGGCGCTCTTGCAGGCTTGTGCGAGGCCGATATGGAGCTGTTCTTGGCCCCAGCCGGCGGTGATGCCGTTGATGAAGGGGATGGATGCATTCGCCCGAGGTGGGGAGACGGAGATGATGGTGAGGGAATTGGACACCATAGTATAGGTCTAGTAGTACGGCAGTAAGGGTCAGCAAAAAGACAATTGTGGGCAAGAAAGGGTATTGGAAGGAGAAGTGATAAAAAAGAAGCAAGAGAGAGGTGTTGGGGGGGTTTCAGTGGGGTGTTTACGATTTCAGAAATGTTAGTCTGGCAGGAGAAAATGCCATCCGCTGTGCCTGAATCATCGGTGGCAAGACCAAGATATGCCCACGGATTGGTATCGTTGCTGTTTATCCCATCAACATCGAGCTGTGATGCTAACTGAAATGCCAAAGCCCAGAAAATTTGATTCGTTGTGTTCGTAATCGGACTATGTGGACCTTCACTGAAACCCCAAAAAGCATCTGCTTCTGCTTGTTTCTGTTTTGCTGAATCATTGAAATACTGGAAGCCGAAATGGAAGTCGTTTGGTTCGAATGTATTCATGTTCCGCAAGTGAGTACTGTCATTGATAGGAGTTGGATGGTGACTAAAAACATAACTTGCATTGGGCGTACCCAACGTATCAAAAGTACCGGTCATGTTGAGGCCAGCCTCTGTTGCGTTGCAAGAAAACTCACCCCACGAGCTCTCTATTATCTCTACGCCGTATGTTGATTGCGCTCCACATGCTGAGGTAACTACCCGGCATTGTGTGTGGGAGCCATAAGTCGTGGCTTGGAAATCAAGATTTGATGGTATCTGTGCGGGGCCAATCAGGGAAAACTGAGACCCTTGGTATTGACCGAGAAGGACTCGATTAATTTTGGACTGGTTGCTTGCTGTCATGAGGAATTCCGTATGGTTGACAAGCGCTCTCGTATGGCCGAGTGGAGAACCAGCTGCCCAAGCAATGCAGCCTATTGGTACCGGCTTGCTGTAAATGGTACCGCGCGCATCTTCCAGACATGTCTCGTTGACTCCACGTCCTGGATTGAAGCCGTCAACTACTGGTTGGGGCCTCAACTCCATGTATTCCACCGATTTGGTGCTCTATTTCGGATGAGCGCTGGAAATTTTTCTGCCAACATGAACGAAAACAGACCAAGTGAAGCCACAGATCAGCCAGACTTATGCACCCTCTACCACTCCATGTCAGAAAAGACTAGGAACGACAAGTAAATGGAAGCTAGAAGAACTCACGCAAGCAAGACCAAAGTCACCATCATTGCAACAGCTCGCCACAGCAGAGGCACAATTGGTGTTTTGCGTTGCTTTCGACTCGAAATGTACAACAAGTACGACCATAGAGCGGTGAGTCTACCATCAATCATCCTGATCAACAGCTGTAATTGGAATGGAGAAGGCAGGCGTGAAGTGTCACGACTGTCAGACTTCCGTATCATATTGCGTGCTAGAGGGTAAGAGAAAAGTACCATCGCTGATGATATCAAAATTGTTGCCAATGTAGAAGAAAGCGACGCAATGTAGACCAGCGCCGTCGGCGAATACTTCACATAAAATGCTGATCCAAGCGCGAGCGCGGTCTCATTGTTGTAAGAGTAAGTGGAGCTGTGACTTGGCATCCGATTTATACAAACCAGAGCGATTAGGACAGCGGTCAGTGTCAGCATAGGCAATGTCAATACGGTCGATGCCAGTCCTATCTCCAGTGCTGATCCACCCATGATGTGCTTGCGCTTTATCCTCTCTTGTGCCTGAACTCCCCCATTGCGCACTGTCTCGTACGCGATGCCCTTGCCAATTTGCATTTTGAATAAGACTGGTAAAGTGTTGGTATGATTAAATTTTCCAAAGTATGGCCAGTCGATTCTGGTGGACTAGCAGAACACCCTGCTTTTTTCGCATCTTGGAAAGGCATGAAAGAACTTTTATCATAAGAATGGAGGGGAGGATTAAGGCGCTGTACTTCTATTAGTTGCATAAGTCAGACGCAGCCTGCAGCTGGGAAAAGAGACCCCGCACTTGCGACTGGAGATGATACCTTAGTTCTAAGAGGCGAAAGGCCAGGGCAGAAGGATTAGAGATAGATAGCCTAGGGCGCTAAAAAGGCTGCTCCAAGCTTACTTACAGGTGTACCGAAATATGTGTACTGGAAGACGGTCGCGCTATCATATTTAATAGCATAAGTAAAATTGGGTGATATAGGATATGTTTGGACTACGGTGGTCGGAAGGGTACGATACCATCGAAGATAGACTCAAGTTGCCGAAAGTCGCGAGGGATATCTTGGAAGGACCTCTGCCTAGACTGCCTCGGCGAGAGCTGTCCAATCGCTTCGGCTGTCAAGGGATTCTGTGGGAAGTGACGAAATCTAGGCAGTAGGTAAGGCTTCAATTGTAGACATCAACGAGGGCAGCTGAAGCCGAGACGAAGGAACCTTCCATTCATCTACATTAATGCCTTTTCACCAAAAGAACCCAGTCTTCATCCCCATAAGATATTCTTTAAATTAATATGGAGATTACGAATACAGTAATATTACAACATCTCTCATACGCAGACAGTGTGACCTACAACCCTGTATACGCTAATCCATATCTCAAGATCTGAGTGATACATGATGTAGTGACTCTTTCTAGTACTAGAAAATGTAAATGTCGAGTGCTAGACGAGGGTGTCGGTTAGAGATGTGTAGGGAATATATGTAGCCCGATCGACCGCACAAGACGGCTGTTATTGTCATAGGGATTGTGTTTATTTGATATTGAGATGATGGAGAATAATTTTATGGAATTGTTATTTCGAGTAGTTTGTTTTAAATATGGCGGAATTAGCATATCATATAGTGGTGGTAACGTTTTGGAACGGTTCATGTTGAGGCGGTAGATGGTGGTGTATCGTCCACATGGGTACGATACTTGTGCATCCAGTTTCGAGTGGTTATGACTGAGGATGGTGGAGAATGGGTTGTTTGGAATAAAACGATCGAGGTGAACCCCGAATCTTTGCATGACTTTGTGAATATCGATTGATAGGATTAAAAAGAAAGTAGCAGGCATTAAGACTTCATTGTTTGTCTATCTTGAGGACCCAGGACCCAGGACCTAGCTCTATAACGCATCGCAAGTCCGAGCGACCTCCATGCACTTCCATTCCAGCACCAATGTCCAAGCAGCAACAAGGTCAAGCCATCACTCTGACTGTAAAAATCGCATTCCTTGCATCGTAGGAACCAGCCTCACATGGGGATATCGTGGGTATAGGCGCAGAACTCCTCAAGAACGCCAGGCTCGAAATACGTCCAAAAGTATGGCAAGAGATATGGAAGAGTCCCCCCCCAAACCCCAACATAATACAACATTACTCTTACAAATCACTCCAGTGGTAGGTTACGGAAATATCATCCAAATGTCTGCTCCTCGTGTGGTACATCTGTGAAGCGTCAGCCGATTGATTGTGATTAGAGCAAAGATGCAGACCTACCAGTATCATCTCTCATCATAGGCAGTGAGCTTTTCCTTTGCCCGGCACCCATCAGCAGCATCGAGCTTTCTCGCCGCCTCGTTTTCGCCGCTCCACCAGGTGCTAGATTGCGAGGCCGAGTCACGGCGTATTCGGGACCAGGTACAGTAACTGAATCATGTTGCGGCGCTTGGCTATTGTAAGTTGGCTGCATTGGTACGAATCCCGTATTATTGTCCAAATGCGAGTCGTGCATAACTTGCTCGTATGTAGGATTTGGACCATGCTGGTTGGAAAGTTGAAGAGCTTTGCTGGAAAAGGTATCCTGAGTGTGCGACGGCGTTGTAATATCAGAGAACATCTGGCGCCTTGGGGACCGAATATCTTCTGGAGTAAGAGGCTCATTTGGCGTCACCTCAAGCGATGGAATGAAGGAGTCGTCAAGTGTCTCGCCGAAGACAGCGTCAAACTCGGTCAAAAACATAGAAAAGACAGGTGCGGGTATGTTGAGTGTGGGCGAGAAGACGATGCCAACGTTGCGAATACTCATTTTGTTGACGTCTGAATTATCGATGATCGTGATGAGGAATGCCGATAGAGCGCGCAGAAGTGTGAAATTGGGCTTCGGGAGCTTGTGCATGAGGGCATTGTAGGCTGATATTTTCCTTGGCTTATCTGGGAGTTCTGTGATCGTCAGTTTCAGTAAGTCGATGCTCATAGACTGAGATGTGTCACTACTTACCCAAGACACTGAGGAATCCGAGGTGCAGCTCTCGCGTCAGAACGGGTTGAGGCAGCTCGCGCAGGTACAATTTGAGTAGGGAAGCAACAGCGTGAACATCATAGTATGGCTCGTCGTCGCCAAGCAGGTCGAGATCGCCCTCGGCGTTGAAGCGGCTTCGAAGACCTTTGATGAGTGTGTTAGATCCACTCATGCGGAATATTCCCTCTTCGCTAGCAGCATCTTTCATTTCGAGATACTCGAGGCAACGATAAACGACAGCTGGCAGACACGCATCGATCCCACGTGGCCCACAGTATTCAACAGCTTCAGCAAGCGGTATGCCAAAGGCTGCTTTGACATTAGTGATCTGCTCTTGATACTGCTGCTGGGTCAAGCTGAGGTTGGAGTCATCGGAGTGGTTGACACCTAGCTCAGGGCCATTCTTGTCTCGGAATCCCCAAATACTCCTTTTCTTTTGTTCTTTCGGATGGTTTATAGTAAGTGCCATTGGCTTGTTGCCCCAAGCACCAACATCACTGATCTTGGCACCATTTTGAGGTGCGGAGATTGCCTTGGACTGTGCTGATGAAGCTCTGACGGACGGCTGCGATCCGGAAGTTGTAGGCGACGGAGATTCGGCTGGACGTGGATCTGGGGTAATCTGGACTAGAGGGGCCTGGGCTACCTGAGTGTTTTCGTAAGGAACGGCTTGCAGACTATCAAAAGTCTCCGATTCTGGACTGTCGGCAGAGGCCGCCTCTCTCCTCAAGGAGTTCTTTTTGGCAAGAATCACCACTTTGCGTGACCCGGAGTCGGTTTTCGAGAGTAGAGGCCTCGAATTATTGTCACCGCCTGGAATTTCGACATAACACAACAGCGCTGCTACCCAAGAGTCTCTTTCAGCATCGCTCTCAGCACAGAGAACATGGTCCATGAAACTACTGGAATCCTTGCGCTTAGGCTCGCAGATCACGAAAGCATGTCTATACAGGCTATCGCCATCCTCGCCTTTTGACGGCGAATGAGATGATGATGCATTCTGCTTGCCGATTTGCGCACCGTGAAGCTTGATGGTCCCCAGTAAGGAGCCTCCGGGTGTCTCGTAGTAGCGCAGGACAGGCTCGTCGAGTACGAAGTACCTTGCCTTCCAGCCGCCAAAGTTTTTCCCTCTTTTGGTAAGATAGCCCTCTTTCAAGAGCCTTCCATCAGGACCTTGTGTGGTAGGTGACCCTGAGTGTGGAGCTGCTACGATGCCATTCGCTTCTTCACTACGCGGTTCAGAAACTTGGCTAGACAGGTAATAGCATAAAGTCAATGCAGTCTTCTCGTCCATTGGTGTGTCTAGAAGCGTCTCGAAATAATTTTCTAGGGCGATCCTCCGAGCATCAATTTTGGCTGGGGCGTGGCCACTGAATAGAGAACGATCGGGCTGCTTTACGCTGATCATAGAAGATTGTCGAAGCTGTTGATCTAGCTGCTGTAACGATTGTATTGGTTTCTCTACCTGCCAGAGACCTTGGCGGTCAGATCTCGCGGACACTCCAAGTGTGAAGACAGGTTCCTCGTCGGAACCTTTGATGACTAGACTGTGACGTGACGGCTTGAGGCGCGAGGACACTACCTTGACATGAATTGAAGGGAGAGCATTTGGCGGTAATAAAAGGTCTGGATATGCGTCGGACATAAAGCCTTTGAAAACACCCCTCGAGGATGGAATTTCAGTACTGTAAATTGGGGGTGGCTTATCAGCCTGCGTCTGTTGATAAGGTATTGGACTTTTCAGGGGACTTGGGGGGTCTAGTGTAGATCCACCATCATCTTTACGGAATTCCAAGTTGGGTGGTTTAGGAGAAGCAAGAGAGATCGGAGTATGTGGGGGAAGAGGTATTGGCTGTCTTGGAGCTCGAGGCGAGAGCGGTAAACCAACAAATCCATTCCTGGGCGAGAGTGGGGGAGACACAGCGGACGGCCCCGCTACATCACGAGGTAGCCTCGGTGTTGGAGGGTTTAACGGCCGATGATTTGGACGCGGACTTAGAGGAAGCCCTGGGCTCATAGGTGTCATAGGTACGATTCGTTCCGTGGTGCTCGAACCAATGCGGGTGTCGGCCGGACTAAGGACACCTGCCAAAGAGGTAGGCGGAGACAAAAAACCGGGAGCGCTGGCAGGTGTGAGGTCTGGCGAAAAGGCTTTGATGGAGGAAGGTATGGGCACGTTCTGTGGCAGTACATTCTTGCCATTGTCTTGAGACTTTGGTTTGCCGGAGCTTGTCCGAGACTTCGAGCTCTTTTCTCGCAGAGAGCGACTTCTATCCTGCTTCTCTTTGAGCAATGCGGCCTCTCGCTCTCTATCATCGTCTTCTCGCGTTTTCTTTCGGCCTCTTTCAAAAGCTGGTAGCTCGTCCGCTTCCATATCTTCATCATAGTCGGATCCAGAATGGTCTTCAGGCCCGAATTGGACTTGGGTAGGTGTATCTCGCTTCGGCTGGGCCAGATCCAAGGGTGCAGGAGGAGCTTTTCGAGGCGGCGTCATCCTCTCCACATCGTTACCTGGCGGAGTCGATTCTATCAGCGCTAAAGTTGGACCATTAAAAGCTTTGGCCGAAAACGGCTGTGACCGCTTCGCCGTGAAGCTGGTAGTTGGTGATACGACAGGTCTGATAGATGGCGATGTCTGTGACGGACTCTCAAGTACCTCCTTTTGGCTTGATGGAACCATATCGTTTGTCTGTATTGGTGCCACGGACGGTACAATTCTGGTGGGACCGAAGACGCCAACGTCAGAGCTAGACGTAGATTTGTGGGCGTGTTTAGGCCCCATTACTCTGGTCTTGCTCCTGACCCAGTTGTCTTTAGATCCATCATGTGTTGTTGTTACATTGCCGGACAGCGGGGCCTCTTCTTCATCAACAGCGTGAACCCCTGAAACATCGGATAGCGCAGTACTCGGCGGATCTGCATGTATATTGCGCTCCAGACTTTGCCTCTGTATTGGAAGATCGGCGGAGGCCTCACTTGGTGCAGGTGAGCGGCTAGCAGCTCTTGCTTGAGATCCTGTGGCTTTCGGTGCAGAAGTAGGTACGGGTGGGATTCTCTCCAAATGCTCCCTCAACTTCTTGCGATACTTTTCTTTGTCTTTCAAGGCCCGCTCCAGATCCTGGTTCAAGCCCAAAACCAATGTGCGCTGCTTGTCCACCAACTTCCACAGCTGCGCGTTTTGCGCTGCTGAATGCTGCTTCTCCTTCAATAAGTGCTGTATGACAGCTTCGGGCGAGCCTGCCGTTTGTATAAGATGAGACATATCTGGCATGCCTGTGGTAATGGAATCCTGCGATGGCCGCTGCGAGTTCACATTTCCTAATGATATCGTCGAAATAGCTGAATCAATTGATGAAGTACGAGGCATTGGATGTACTTCAGGGCGAAAGCCTGTAAAGGGCGGGGGCGACGAATGTGTGGGCCCAGGCGACGGCGGGGACGATTGACCCGCAGGGGTGGATTCGGGAAACGGAGACGAGACGTTCCGTAGCTGGCTGTAAGAATGGGCTTTTGGCGGTGACGCTGTGGCTTTCCTTACGGACAATGGATCTATACCACTTGTATTCCCATTGACAGACGCGTCTCCTGAGATCAGGGGCTCTTCTGGTCTTTCACGGGGTGACCTTGGCTGGCCGAGATTGGCAACCAAGTTGGAGCGGGGAGAGCGAGGAGAGTACCGTGAGTCGCTGGTGGTTCTCATTTCCGTTGGTGACTTTGGACTTCTCGAGTTGCTGTAAGGGCCATTCCTAGCTGCCGCAGACTTGGCCTCGCTGACCTGCAGCGGTGGCAGTTCGCGAGGGCTGTGAGGGCCGTCGCCTCCTTCACCAGACCGGGGGCCTAGGACACCCTGCCGTTGCCCAGAGAAATCATGTGTAGCTGTAGTGCCGTGTATCTGACGCTTTGGGGACATCTGCCCTGCAGTCTCCTCACCCGAGTCCCTAGCAAAGGGCATTCCAGAGGGGGAGTGGCTCGAGGCTGGCTTTGAATCTCAAATCGAGATCGGTCTATCGAGTGAGAGCCTCATGGAATGAGATTGCGCAATAGCTGGCGAGCTGGCCTCGTACGAGGTCGGCGCCAACGATGCGCTTAGGGAGGTCCTGCGAATGGTTGACATGTAAGATTAATAATTAGGTACCGCACGACATTGCTGTCCAACAGCAAGCGCTACTGACAATCGCAGACTGTAGACGCTCCACGAAACAAAGATAGCAATGAAACAACAAGGTGGAGGGGAAGTGTACTCCACGAAACCGCACAACCGCAGCTATAAGTTTTGGCGCTGAGGAGGGAGGTGCATGCAGCATGAAATGGAGGGGACTGATTAAGCGGGACTAGTTCTGAGCTAGTTCTAGAACAGTCCTAGCATGGGTTAGGACTATTCTGCGTACGGAGTACCTTATTACCTTATGTACCTTATTATGTACGTTGAAGCATGAGCATTGACCAACCTTCCCGCTGACCACCCTTTCGATATTCCTTTACGCTGTATCGCTCTTTTCATGAATAATAAGTAGCAGTACAGCCATGCACAGCTGTTCCAAAAGGTGGTAGATGCTTTGGCACGTGCCGTTCTTGACTTGGTCTTCCTGCGCTGATTCACATCCTCTTGAGGTCGCAATGCCCCCTTTGCTCGCCAGAATCGCCTCTCTTCAGGAGCCCCAAAACGCCCTCAGCCATAATGGGCCAGATTGCCGAAGCCTTCATCATCCGCGATCCAAGATTGGGTTCGCTTGACCCTGATTTTACTTTCGGAATCGGCCGGAAAGCATGCACAATGTGACTGTGAGATGCTTACCTCGCACGCAACTCCAAGCATGTTGTGGAACGCCAGGGGACAAAGCCAATTATTGGTCGTTCCACTTGTCGCTTTCTGGAATTTTTCATTGGGTTATCAAGGAAGTTCCCGGCGATTCAACAGGCGGTGAGAGTGTTCGCATGACCTCGTGCTCGACCTGACGCCGAGCGGGAGGGGTCGAGCGATGTTTCGCAGTCATGATTGGATTGGAGGAATATCTTACTGCAAGTCATTTTGATAGCGCATTATTCCGTGCTGATGATCGTCTTTCCCCTCGAGCCCCTGAATGTTGGTTCAACGCTAAGGTACCCCACACTAATATAGTCTAGCTTACATCGGCCCTTTGGCAACATCGACGTCCAACAGGAAGGCTTTGCTGAGTGCTGACGTTTATACGGATAATCATTGTGTGAATTACCATAACACATCTCGCGCGCCACTCTCGTATGTGAACATTGTTCTGTGTCACATGGCGGGTAAGGAAGAAAGACACGGTTGGTGACGAATGTTGGAAATGCCGTCGCCCTCGGTCCTTTCGCTTTGCGCAAAGAGTTGTGGAAGAGCATCTCAGAGTCTAAATGGAGGCAGGCACACCTCAACCGAGCCCGATAATTAATTCTGGACTCCCGGGTACCTTGAGATGATGGAGCGACGTCCGCTTCGACCGGATCGGGGATATTAGCACAGAGAACACCAATGATATCTTTCTAGAGGGAGGTGTAAGACTGACTAATCTAGATACGGTTGACACCGCATGCCAAGCATACTAACTGCACCTGGCTGGGTGGGAAAGCCCGACCACATACAGAATTACGGTCAACGTCCACCATTCAGCTGTGGCTTTACTTGTTCAAACCACAAGTGAGTCCGATCGCTTAGTAGCGGCGGGAGAAGCCACCAATCCACTATTCAGGATCTGGCCTCGTAGCGGAAATTCCGCTCTAAATCTTTAGCCTCGGGACTTACTTGTGGTCTGAACGAGTATGATATGGAAACATCCCAATTACCCAGTATGGGTGCACGTGACTCTGCTAGTAGGCTTGCTGAAGAAGTGGCAGTTTATGATATGGTAAATTGAGTAACGTGCGCCATTGAGATGTTTCGGTACATATGTAGCATTGCTCTTTGCCTTGTTCTCACTCAAGGGCAGCAGCTTCGAGCGAATGCGAAAGAGTGTGCGATTTTCGGCACGAAATCTCAGAGGAATTGTATTGAGCATTTGAAGCAGCAGAGAAGAGCTACCCTGGGCTATCGTTGTCTATGGCATATAGCATCTTTGTAACCCTCGAAGACAGGCCGCTTGCCAAAAATCTCGTCGAGGGTACCACTCAAAATGCACACGTCGGCTGGCTTTTCAATCAAGTCCTTCGCAAAGGTAGTTGCGGTAGGCAAGAATAAGCCAGGAGTCAGAATCTCCTCCCGGCTTTAAGAGTTTTTCATGCGTTTCCCCACAGCGCGTAGCCCAGACCCAGCAGAAGAACCAGGCAGCGGTCCACGGATATACCAAAAGTCTCAAGGATGCTCAAGTGGTCAAGATTACGCCGAGCCGAGTCACGAAGCAAGACAGCACCAAGGACGTTCAAAGCAAGGAGATCTGGCCGAATGGGTTGCCGGCTGATCATATCGTCCATGCGGGAAAATCAATCGAATTTTGCGTCTTCGCTTGAGCTTCGCGTATTCTCGATATCCTCATATTTATCATCCCATATGTGAGCATCTCTCGCATCATAAAGTCCTTGTCTATTGCTTTTATATGAAGAATAGAGGCGAACTCATTCCAGTTTGCGCTTTCATCAGCGATTGACCGTCGAGTAGTGTTTGTTGGTGTCAATTCTTTGGGTTGTAGGGTATTCCTCGGGTGGGCTCGGAGGAATGTGTTAGGTACTGCGATTGACGCACAACACCAGAATTTTGATTGAACTGAGTTTGCTTGGTTCGAGCTCCCTATTATTAGGGCTCGATGGAAAGCACATCATTGAGCAGGTGTAACCAATACATAATGATGGAGTAGGGGCGGCTAAGAAAGAGAAGAGAAGAGCAGAGAAGAGAAGAGAAGAGGAAACGCTACCGCGCAAAATAGTCCGGGTGCGAAACATCTGGTTTCTAATCTTTGCACTCTACACTGCCTAGGAGCTAGGGCTTTGATGAATCACAGGTTCTAATAAGTCACAGGCTGCATTTATCAATGGCTCTCCAGCTTGAGCCAGCTAAAATCAAGGGGCAAGGCGACAGGAGAAGCTACCAGTCTGTCGCAAAAAGGACCGTTGCATGAAGTAAAGACAGAGCACCCGGCAGGCAAAGTCATCCCACGCAGCATTTACATTGCAAACAGCGATTGTAAATTTCGACTATCACAGAACTTCGCCAAAGGCATTCATCAAGCCCATCACAATGAGCAACAGACATGTACCTTCCACCCGACCCTGTCGAGCAAGCGACGTCGGCACACCCGTAGGCTTCTGGCTGCCACTCTGAACAATCGATGGACGCAGACACGACAGCCGGCTTTGCGCATAGCCCAAAGTGTAATTGAAGTCCGCGGTATGGTTGGCGAACATGACCGAGATCAATGGTGTGACCGATGTCGTCAGATTGTCGTAAGCAGTCATGTTCGCTGCCGAATACGTCGACGCTGCCCACGCGTGCAGTGGCTGTGAGGCGTTCTGGTGAACGCTGGGGTCGCTGACACAGAGCTGAGGTACCAGCTGTGGGGAAGCGAAGGCTGCCAAGCTGTCAGCATGTGATGTGTGCATGAAGTAGGCTGGGGGCTCGGAAAAGGGAGGGCGATAGTATGCATACGGAGAGTCTCGACCCAAGCTTGATCACTGAAGGCATCGGAGCAGTCGGAGGGCACGCCATGCTCCTTCCAACCTTGCTGCGTCGCGAATTCCCTGCAGATCTGCTCTATCGGCACCGCTTCCGAAGCCGAGAGCAGAGGTGCGAACGTTGTAGTATCGTTCAGCAGCGCTGCGATACATTTGGCGTTGAGCACACTCCCACATGTCCCATCATCGTTCTGGGCGTGTTGCGTAATGCTTGTTTTGAGCCCGTGGGCTATAAGGCCGCATCCAAGATAGCCCAGCTCTGGCGAAAGGAGGTCTTGAGGAGGTTGGATGTCCAGCCAGAGTGCTTGGCGGATTGAGAGGTTTGGAGGAGTGGCGGGGTAGGACTCTGTTGCTATGTTCCAGATCCAGTTACTGGAGCCATTCGAGAGGGGCCCGGTAGGGGGTTTGAAGGGCGAGGTTAGGGACTGGGAGCCTGTCGCGTTTACAGAGAAGGAGGTAGTGGAAGAGCATGCTTGACCGGCTACATGTCTGGAAGAGAGCAGTGTTAAGATGCAGAATTTGAGATGGACATGAGTCTCGTAAAGCCTCATAGTGATTTTGTAAAACGAATTGTCAGTCAATCAAGGGCGGATAGTCAAAGGGTGACAAGCGATGAGTGAATGCGAGAAGTGGAATCAAGATCAGGATCACGACCACAGCATTGCTTTATCCGGCGGACATCAGGCTGCGTTTCGTCCGCTGCGCCCCAACAGCGTTGGATCACGAGAGCGGCGAGCTGAGAGAATCCTACATTAGGTAGGACACACCGCAGTCCGTGAGGTGGGTTCCATGCAGCACCTGTTGTTTCATTCCGGGCGCCAAACCATTATGCATGCTTCTTGTGTATTGTAAGACTAAATGTTAACGAACATTTGGAATATATGGTAACAACAACACACACGTATACCTGTACGATTTAAAGAGTGAGCAAAATTCGAAGAAAAGACACGGTATACTAAGTCCCAATTAGCTAGACTAACGTACCCCATGCCGGCCTCTGGCCTACCTTAGGGTCCAGACCGGTGGATCACAGCTATAGGATGAAGGATTCTGCTCCGTGCCATCTTGTTGTCGATTTACAAGCACCATGCCTGAACATCGCTCGTCGAAGTATCAGCATGAGAGGCGAGATGAATTGACAGAAGACCTGCCATGAATTTGGGCATATCCAAACGTCCCAGAAGATCTTAGAGACATTGTTCGGCTTTCGTCAAACCAAGCCTACCCACCTACCGAGCTCCCGTTCGGCTTGGCGCCTAACGAGGCACAAGTTTCATGTGGTGTTTTGTGATCCTAAAGGATTTGTGACCAGCCTTGTGTCTTTTCAGCTCCCGCTACGTTCACTCTAGGCGGCTGCAGCGTGAAGGAATTTCCCACTTGGTGCACGACGTGACAACCACGCGCCGAATATTTCAGAGAAACCTCTGTTATCGCCCAACGACAAAATGGTTCGCAACGTTAGGATATGCAAAATTCTCCACATCTCATTTGATTAAGAAGTTTTCAGTGTACAATACACTCAGCTCCGGGAGCACTACAGCTCTGCACGCCGAAGTACTTCAGCCGGATTCCCCAGAAATAGGAAATTCATGAGAACAGCATTGTTTTCGCAGCGTTAGAATGCAGCGACGCGCTCAGCGTCTTCAGACTCTTCTTCAAATACGGTATGGAACCTCACTATAATCTCGAGCGGGCATACAATACCACCGCCTGCGCGATATCCTCCGGAAAAGTCGACCTGGTTCGATTTTTCCTGTCGAAAGGTGCAAAGCCAACAGGACGGTATCTCCAGTCAGAAGATACATATCTTGGCGCCGCGGCAAGACTGCCGCTTTACGGCAGGCTGTTCAACGCGGCCAAGTCCATAATGCAAAATGTCTCATAGATCAGGGCGTGGATGTCAACGAGGCATACACACGGTACAGTTAATCAGAGAGTAAGCATCAAATTTGGGGACCTTCGCTCCATTGTGCTGTGATGGGCTCACCACTCGAACGTCACCCGAGGCAAGCGTCAAAGGCCGAGACGGTTCGCTTTCTCCTATCCCACGGTGCCAACGTGGAGGCTCTTGATGGAGTGGGAAGGACACCTTACCAACTTGCCGTTGAAAAGAGTGAGCATGGCGTTGTTGATGTGTTCAAGGAGCATGGAGTCGAGAGGTAGGTGTCCCATCCCCGGGTGAGAAAGTCATAGCTAGCAACGGCTAAACCTATGAAGGCTAGACTCTAAGAATAAGCTCAAGGAATGTGGCCGGCCATTAAACCCCAACAAGTTAGCCGCTACCAGGGAGCACTCAAGCGATCAAAACATCACAATGTTCGCCTGCAAATTCGAATACATATATCATGTGCAAGCTTGGGCTCGACAGCTGCTACAGCGTGGGAAGCGAGGCCAATCAGTCTTACAAAGCCCAAACAGGCTTGGGGTATGGCTCTATTATCAAATTTTCATTGTTGACGAATTTTCTGTCTGATTGGATGGTAGGTCTCGCCATCATTGCAGATGCAGTCATGAGGAGTCAATTATTTTTCTATTCATAATTATCATGACTCGAGACTATCGAGTCGAGTCCAAGCAGTGTCGGTTAATTATTCAATTGAGTAAAGTACATAAGAAGCCTGACTTCATACTCATGGCTTGTCAACCCTACAACACCAGCGCTATGCGACTCCAGTGCTGTACATGTCCCATATCTCTCCATCATCGTACCCATCTCTTACCCAATCCCCATCAACAATCTACTCAATATTGATCTTCCTCGCCGCCCTAGCAACAACTTTAGGTATCACGATGCTCAAGATACCGTTCCTCAAACTGGCCTTCACTGCATCCTGGTCGACTTTTCCAGGGAAGCTGAACCTCCGCTCAAACTCTCCAACAGAGCGCTCGCTAATCCAGTATTTTGAATTCGGGGCCGGCTCAGCCGTCTTGGTCTCTGCAACGGCTGCTGAAGAGGATGGTGTCTCGGCGCTCTCACCAGCGCTCTCAGCGCCAGCATCGACGTACTCCTCATCTGCTACCGAAGGCTTCCGGTAATTAATCGACTTCTCGCCCGCATTGTCGGACGTCGCAGCGCCACTATCAGCAATAGCCTTAACCGGTTCACCAACCCCATCTGCTACCGTCGTCTCCGAAGCAGTCTTCCCACGAATAACAAGCGTCCGCTCATCCACGAATTCGATCTCGAGATCCCGCTGCTCGATCCCCGGCAGCTCCCCCTGAAGCTCGTACGAAGCGTCGACCTCGCGGACGTCGAAGCGTGGAGTGAAAGCGCGAGGTGCGAGACGCCGTGATGATGAGGGTGCGAGGTCGGTGGTCGCGGTGTCTAGGAGGCGGAAGAGGGGCGCGAGTTCGCTGCCGAGGGATGGACCGAAGTGGGGGAAGAATGGTGTGGTGAAGACGTTGCGTGCTGTGGGTTTATAGACTCGGGGGACGCAGCGAGCGGAGATGCGTGCGCATTGCTGCATGGTGGTTGTTGGTGGTTGTGTGGTGATGATACAAGGTATGTTCAGTATGGTGAGGGCTGTCTTCGGTATGTGGAGAAGTTGATGTTTGTGGTCTGCGAATGTTTGTTTGTCTTTCTTGAAATGATAAGTAGTCTACTAGGTGCACTCCGAAATATATATACTCGACGAGAGCGCTTCCAGAGAGCGGGGGATACGGCCATAATGATTACAGATTCGACACTCGTGGCAATATCTCGAACGTTCTCTTTTGCTAAGTAAAAGTTCGCGAAACTTCTCCAACCCTCTACGGTCAACCAGAAGGCGAAAAGCGCACTATACCCGATCAAGAACAAGCAAACCTCTAATAGTAATGCCTTAGGAAAATGCACACAATTCGCCCATAGCTCTATGAAGAGGCTTGGTCAGAAGTAAGAAACGTTGATTGTGGTCGTCAAGTTGCACAAATCGCTCAGAGTGTAAAGAACGGAATAAGCACAATGCGACGGTGAAAGTAACAAAAGTGGGCGACGAGGAGGAATGTCATAGCATTCGCTCGCACTGAAGTAATTTATGCGAGCCCTATCCAAGAGTATCTTTCCAAACAAATATAAGACTATACGTGATTACCACGGCCGCTCTGGACAAGTGCAGAAAAATATAGATGCAGCTCGGCAATGACAACAGGAGAACGTAACAAATGCATGACTCCAGATCCTTCATTACCCAGGTATCATATGCAGATCCCTTTTGTCCTACGCTATCCATGCCAGAATTAGGTACCTTTCCCATTTCCCCCACGAATATTGACAATGCTCAAGTATCCTCCGGGTAGTTGTAAAAATCTAAACTACTCTTGTCGTCTCTCTGCTTCTTCATTCTCCATGTACTCTTCTTTTGCTCGCGCTTCTGCTTCATCTCTTCCCACCCTTCTTCGTCGTCGTCATCACTTGCGGCCTTTTTGGGTGGCGTTTGAACAGCAGGTCGTAATGAGAGCTTGCTCTGGCGGTCGCCGGACGTGGACATCCTGCTATGCCTGCCCGAAGCTTCGGGCAACAGATTCCCGCTAGCGAAGATAGATGACCTAGAGCTCTCTCTGGCTCCATGCTCATCAGTGGGGGCGATGGAAATAGGTCTGTATCGTCCTGGCAATCCAACATTGCTGCGCTCTGAGGGTGCCATAGATGGTGCGTAGCCGAGGCCAGGTGCATTGAGGGCTCCACTCATCATACTAGGAGCATGCGACATCCTATTGTTTCCTTGCGGCTGCCACGAGGGAGTAGAGGTTGGGTTCATCATGCTCATTGCACGTTGCTGTGCCTGTTGCAGACCCACAGGAGGCCCTGGCGCTGAGATTGGTCTTTGCGCTTGGTCGGGTGAAGCTAGCATACCGGCGTTCATCATCATTTGCTGCTGTTGCGGAGGCGTCATAAACGGTGGCTGCTGGCCGGATGGCGTTCCCTGCATACCACCAGCCATCATTTGTTGCATCTGCTGCATCCATTGCATCTGCATCGACATCATCTGATTCATCTGCTCCGACATCTGTACAGTAGCTTGCTCTCCCGGCGACATCATAGGTGGCATACCGGGCGGCATTCCCATTTGCATCCCTTGAGGCAGCGGAGTGCCATAGGTACCTTGGGCGTTCGGGCTCCCTCTGCGTGCAGCTCTCGCTCGCTCTTCGCCAGCAATGACCCCAACAAGACCTCCCGGAGCCCCGTTTGGACGCGTGCCACCCGCGACCGATGCTGGACCGCCCTGACCAAACGCGAGCGACTCACGGTTTGAGGGATTCACGAGACCTGCACCGTAGTAGGGGTCTTGCGGGAGATTCTTTGCGAAAGGTGGTAGTGGTCGAGGTCCACCAGCCACCGACGTACCGCTTGTAGACATTGGCGGTGGTGGATACGATTCGCTCTTGTACTTTACATGTGAGCCTAAGGCAGTCGGCGGCCTGTTCTTGGAAGGGAAACCGTGGGCCGCTAGGACTCCAAGAGGAACATCCTCGTCCTCATCATCACTGTTTCTGCCAGGCGCGGAGGGCTTGTCGAAACTGAATGTCGGTGTATCCGATCGATTGGCGAGGTTTGGAGCACTTATACTTGACCTATCCATGCCTGGCCGTGCAGTGGGCAAATCAGAGGGCTGTTCTCCGGTCACTTTCATCATTTGCTGTCGATAAACTGAAAGATGGGCTTCTTGTTTCCGTCTCTCCCGAGCAAGCTGTCTGTTCCGCTCTATCTCGTCGTCGTCTTCGTAGTCATCGCCCTCTTCATCTGACTCGTCCTTGTGAGAGTATTGTTCCTGTCTTGATTCCTGCTCCTCTCTATACTTTTCGAATTGTGCAGGCGTCATGACCTTGTTCTGCGTGTCTGGCTTTCGGGGAAGTTGAGCCTTCGGAAGCGGAGGCATTGGGGGTGATCTTCGAGATGATTGGGGAGATGCATCAAACATCGAACGTTCCTCCTGTGGCGCGAGTTCACTCTTTTTGGCACGAGGGGTAGTCTCATTCGAGTCTTGCCGCCATGGAGTAGCAGAGAATTCTTGATCGCTACTGTCGAATAGAGACGCCGGTGAATGCTGCCTTTCGTTGGGCGTTGCCATCTTCTGTGGATCCGAAGACGTATACGGCGACGGTGGGTGAGACGAATTGGGTATCAAAGATGCAGCTGGGTTGTATACTTCCTCTTCATATCGATCAGACCTTCCATGATGACGATTCAGCCTCTGACTTGCGCTCAAAGATTCCCTGACCAACCTAGCATCGTCGTCGAGTTGGTGGTCCGAGTCCCGTTGGGACTCTTTGCGTGAAGCATAAAAACTGCTCCTCCGGAGGGCCCCTCCAGTCATCGACGGCGGTCGCTGCTGCTTTCTGTGGTGTGGAGGACTAGGAGGTTCAGGCAAGGGTAAAGTCCTCGACTTTGACAAGCGTTCTCCAGCTCCCGCCACGGATGGCGCAGATGTATTGCTATAGTGAGCCAAAGTATCTGCTACTCTTTGTTTAGTTGTCTCCATCAGACCATCTTGTGAATCGTCACTAGCCCATGAGCGGGGTGATTCTTGTGCTTCGCGAAACCGATCGGTTTGCTTTGGTGAAGGTGTGAATTGGCGCTCACCAAAGTAAGATTTCGTAAGCATCCTGGTGCCAGCTGGTGACATGTTTTCCTACTCGTTATTAGTAAAGCAAGTATGATATACCAGACGACCGATGCTTACAGGACTCTCAGTGTTCGCCCCTCCGAGCGTTGGCGGCTCTTCCAGCACCTTACTCTCTCTCTTCCCAAAGCTTTCAAACATCCTACCAAATCCATCATCAAAGTCCAAGCCCGAATCCAGGAGCTTAGGCGGTGTTGCCGTGCTTCCGCTAGCATAACTACTTTCAGTCATAGCTCTTGGGCGTATGAAATTTGCATACGATTCTGACGGTTCATGATCGACAGTTGGTTTGGGCGCCTGAGTAGGCCCCGCAGACGACTCCGTCTTCTTCCTGCCGAATGAAAAAGCTCTTCCAGCTGCCTTCAATGCGGAATGATGCGTCTCGGGTATTGGAGGAGCAGGCAAGTCATAGGGACCATTTGAGCTAGAATGAGGATTCTCATCCAGTGGCATGTCCGTTGACGAAGGTAAGGTCGACGTAGAACTGAATCGTGCGGACGATGAAGAATTGTCGTTATGGCCTCCGCTCGAAGCTGAATTATGAGTGCCCCCACTACCACTAGGGATATTTTAGCATCCCATCTTCCACAAGCTACATCTTGCGGCTTACCGATTGCAAGATTTGATATCAGGCCTACCGTCAACGGCGCAATGGTTGTCGTCTCCCAAATGTCCCGCACTCAATGGCCGTCCATGGCTCATACGCTTCATAGTATACCCTCCATCGAAAGAACTGGTCCCTTTCGGGCGCTCGAAGACTCGGAATGAGGGCTCTGGAGGATTTGGGAGTTCTTCAAGGGCGTTGATAGAGGACTTCCTTTTTTGAAAGCCCTTAGGAAGCTTGATCGGCATGTAGACGGTTCGAATCGATCAAAGGTGCTCAAAGAGCGAGGTACGTTCTTATTACCAGACGGGCGGCTTCGTGCAGTAATGCATACACCCAGTGGGAGACACCCGGTTACATCAATTTCTTTGTAAAATCGTATGTTCCCGAACACCCGGCGGTTGGTTTAATTGCTTCTAGTAATCCAATGACTTCTTATTGTAGGACTTAGGATCAGGGCGGAGATAGCGCAGGCCTCCAATGCCACGAAATCCAAAAATTCCTCGGGCTGAGAGACTTGTAGATGTATCGGAGGAAGGTATTCGCAATACTATGCAAGGTCCGATGATGGATCGTTGGGAGACTGGTCCGCGAGATGCTTCGTATTTTTAGAGATAGCCAAACAATGATCGACAGGGCGCGGGAGGGCGAACCTCGGAACCAGAAGGCGTCACTCTGCTCTTAATAAGGTATGTAAACGAATGTGATATAAAGACAGAAGGGAACATACAAGAACGCAAGGGGAGATAGAACAGTATGAGATGAGAGGAGAGGAAAAGGATGTTGTTGATGTACGTTGGCCCCTGGGAGCGCCTGTCCTGATCAAGCCTACCGCCCCCGCCCACCAAAGATGTCCAACAGGGATCCTTTAGGCCCGATACGATGTTTGGCCCCACCTCCACGTCGGCCTCCGATCGCTGCAAGCAGATCGTGCTCAGCGGTCGCCGATACATCCGTCTTTCCCAGGGGTATCTCCTTCTTCATACGGAGTACCATGCTGACAACTCAATGGCTGGTCCAGTGCGTCCTGGCCATCGCTACAACTGTCTTCTCTCACAACCTTGAATATGACCCTAGTGCCAACGTCGAGCAGCCCCTCGGCACTGGAGAAACAGAGGTTGGCAAGAGCGCTCTATGTTTGCTACACAAGGACCTGGTGAACATTGAGTCAATCTCAGGCAACGAACACCACGTTGGCGTATTCCTGGAATCCTACCTCAAAGATCATAACTTTACGGTGGAGAGACAATATGTCGACCCCGTGCCTAGAACTACTGGACTACAGGACGGAGAGGCTCGGTTCATAGACGAGCATAGAAGGTTTAATTTGCTAGCCTATCCTGGCTCAAAGCGACAAACCCGCGCCCTCCTTACCTCCCACATCGACACCGTGCCTCCATTCTACGGCTACGAACTACGAAAACATAACCAAATACGGGGTCGAGGAAGCGTCGACGCAAAAGCCTGCGTGGCCACCCAATTCCAGGCATTGCAGGAGCTGCTTTCGTCCGAAGCGATCTCGCGAGACGATGTCTCCCTACTCTTCGTAGTAGGTGAAGAGACGGGCGGAGATGGCATGATATCCGTGAACGATCTCAACATGGAATGGGAGACGGTGATCTTCGGCGAACCTACGGAACTGAAGCTTGCGAGCGGTCACAAGGGGATACTGATCTTTACCGTAAAAGCACACGGCAAAGCTGGACATAGCGGCTACCCATGGCTAGGAGCTAACGCGAACCACATACTGATTCCAGCACTGGCTGCGCTGCAGCAATTGGAGCTGCCGAGTTCTATGAAATACGGCAATAGCACGCTGAATATCGGAGAGATAAAAGGCGGTGTTGCAGCAAACGTAATCGCCGAGTCCGCATCAGCAAAGATTGGTATACGCATTGCAGGCGGTGATCCCGAAGTTGTGAAGGAGCAAATACTGGAAGCAATAAAGAAGGTAGACCCTGATAATCTAGAGGTCGAGTTCTACGGTGGCAGCTATGGCCCCGTGTATATCGACAGTGACGTGGAGGGTTTCGAAACCATCACCGTTAATTACGGCACTGACATACCGAATTTGAAAGGGAACCATAAGAGGTACCTCTATGGTCCTGGAAATATACTAGTGGCCCATTCGGACCATGAGCATCTTGCTGCCGGTGAGCTGCTGACAGCGGTTCGTGGCTACAAAACTTTGATTCGAGCGGCTTTGATGAACTAGTGTGTCGGGACATAGAATTATATATCCGTTTGTAAAAACTCATTATCTGTACAGAGGCCGACAAGTACTCACTTGGCCGTGTACTGCTAAAGCCTCACTGATGTCTCCGAGGGCGTAGCTACAATCTGTTCTCGGATGAGTGTTGAGAGCTTTCCCTACAACTGAATCTAAATTTTTGCTTTGTGCCATTGGGTGAAATGTGGCTCAATGATATGAATGTCCCTTTGCAATTCTGGACCAAAAAGCGTAGCTAGTCTCTCGCTGTTACATCCTGAACACCCCATCAGCCCCACGGGTATATCGCTTGAAAAGTAGTTCCGGGTAGCCCAAACACCAATCCCCTCCTGTCCGTTACTCGTCATCGTCGCCCACTACAACAGAGACTCCATAGCCCAACAGTCCCACCAACGCCATCCGCTGTCTATATTGAGCAAAGAGCACGGCACCCGAAGCCGCAAAGCGAACAATACGAAATCTAGCAGAGGAGTTTGTAAGCCTTCTTCCACTTTGGCCACGATGCCTTCTCCACCTTCTCCTCAGCAAGGAGCCCCTGCAGATCCAGTTCTCGGGCCCCCGTCTTCAGGTCCATATTCTTCGACCTCATGATAGGCGTCTTGAACCATAATTTGTAGACAATGTAGAAAATGAGAACGACGGGTGCGGCCAGATAGGCCTCGAAGAAGTTCTTGGTCAACGCCGCTGCTCCTTCAACGCGGGTGCCATCAGAAGCAGGTATGGGAGCAATGCCAGTCCAAAATTGCGCGATGAGGACGAGAACGTTGAAGAGGAAACCGAGCCAGCTGCCGACGACACCTGCTTGGGATCGGAAAGCCAATTCATCAAGCGTACGGCCCTGCTTCTTCCACGCACGACGGAAGCGGATATGGGCGAGGCAGATGGAACCCCACGTGAAGATCGAGGAGAGTCCGCTGAGCGCTTGCATCCAGACAAAGGCCTCCTCTTCCTTGGTGGAAGCTGCAAGGAATGCCAGGAAGCCGAGAGAAGAAGCGAAGACGATCGCCACCAGAGGACGCCCTTGCCTGTCGATGTAGGCGAATATCTTAGGGGCCTGACCTTGATCGGCCAAGGCGGCGAGAGTGCGTGAGGAGCCGTAGACCGATGAGTTGCCGACAGAGAGGACAGCGATCATGATCACGACGTTCATGACAGAAGGGAGGACGGTGATGCCAGCATTCTGGATCGCGATGACGAATGGCGAGGCCTTAGCGTCCGAGGTCGAGGAGCCGATGAGACGGGGATCATCGTAGGGGATGAGCAGGCCCACGAGGGTAAGTGATACAATGTAGAAAAGGGCAATGCGCCAGAAGACTTGCTTGACAGCTGTCGGGAGGGATTTGCGGGGATTGGCCGTCTCAGCGGCTGCGAGACCTACGAGCTCTGTGCCGGCGAAAGCGAATGCAGCGGTGACAAAAACGGAGCACAGCCCTTTGAAGCCGTTGTTGAATGCGCCCGGACTATGCCAGTAATTTCCGCCGATGTAGCCTCCACGTGGTCCGCCACCAATGTCAAGGATTATGCCGAGGAAGATGAAGCCGATCACTGCTACGACTTTGATGAAAGAAAAGACGAACTCAGCCTCTCCATATCCTTTGACGCCAAACATGTTGATGCTAACAATGATCGAGAGGAAGATGGCGACCCAGGCAGCTGGAGATATGTGGGAGTCCCAGTAGTTGACTGTAATTGCTGCGGCGACGATTTCAAGAGGCAGAACAACCAGCCATTGCAAGGCGTAGTTCCAGCCCATGGCGAAGCCCCATGCAGGGTCTAAGAAGCGTGTAGAGTAGGCGGAGAAGGATCCGGCGACTGGGAAGAGGACCGCCATCTCACCGAGCGCTTGGACTGTGCAGAATAGCATAATACCAATCAGACTGTATGCGATCAAGACTGATGCCGGACCGCCATTTGACAAAGATTTCCCTGAGGCGACAAAGAGACCGGTGCCTAGATACGTGTGAGTACCGTCGAGACCGGATGCAGCAGAAAGCCATACCAATTGAGCCACCAATGGCAATCATCTGCAGATGTCGGCCTTTGAGCTTCCTGTGAAGCGGGGAATCTGCCGTGGCCTGCGCAGCCGCCTCTACATCGAAGACTTTGCCGTCGGCACCAACAACACCTCCTGGGGTCGCTCTTGCATGGGGATCCCTCCTGAAGCTATCGATCATACGGTGGGTGTAACTCCGTTTTGGAACTGGTTTTTCATCGTACGTGGCTGTGCCAAGAGGACTCAACTCAACAGACCCAGACTCCGGAGACGAGGCCCCAGTCGCTATCTGAAACGATTCCTTCGCCATATGGCAGACTTCACCGCTGCCGGAGTGTGGTGTCCTAAGATATCCAAGATAGGCAACGCGACGGCGCTGAAGGGTCGCCGACCAAACAAGTAAGTGCGTGGGCTGAGGACTGTGCTGAATTAATACAGGATACGGCAGAAGTCAATGCAAAGCGGAATTGGATCGTTCTTGAGATTTTCGGTGAAGGCGATGCGCATAGTCTTATTCAAGGTCCGTGAGGAGGGTCGCGGAGGCCTGGAAGGAAGAACATTGTGGCGCTCTTCTGCAGAAGAATATATATGTGGGCGGAGGGTGACGACTTGTGGAGAATTCGCAGCTGGTGTTGAAAAGAATCCATGGTTCTGTGAGGAAGTCAGCTTCGATGGTGCCAAATGTTCTGGAACGCCTCGGCAGCCTTAAGCATTAGCGTCTTGGGATAGATAAGCTGAAATGGCGTGCGGTCATTGGCTGAACTTCACAGCGGCCGAGCTTTCAATGAAGCGATGTGCATCTTATGGCACTATTCAATATCTGGAATTATTCATGCCTGGTTCAGAGAAGTTGCTGCAATCTGCAGAAGCTGATACCTTTCTGATCACTGCGCTGGCTTTATTCCAATTCAAAAAGTGTATCAATGTTTCAAGTGCTTACTTGTCTTCTAGACGAGCAGGTATTGCCGTCTGGTCGACAAGGAAATGCTCTCCACATCACCGCCTATCTTCTCATCTCGCAGCTACAATTGTCAAGAAGACGACCAATCAGGAAACAAGGTTCACGTGATGTACTCCGTATCTGTTGCTGGGAGATACACAGAAGTCATGCGTGTATTGAATGTGGACTTTTGGCGTTGAGCCAAGAAGGGCCAAGTGGAGTGGGCCACAGAAAACACCACCAAGCCTTCCCATGAAATGCGACATCAATGTTGCGCTTTTTGGGACGATAACCAGATCTGACAGCCATTGGTTGAAGTCAACCTTCGGTTGATAGTCCACCGCAAAGGAACCCTCGACAACAACCCGTACCTTGAGATTGCAGATATCGTAGAATTCCTCCAACCTTGAATGAGTTTCGCCAAGCTCTGCGCCATCAATGCCGGATACAGAGGTCCAAGGAAAAGTTTGATAGCGATAATTGAAAGACGAGATAAACTCATTGAATGCAATTGTTTCCTTCTGCGCTGTCAACCTTCATTATCGGTTCAAGATCCTTGGAACTCGTTTGAAGATGCCAGGAGATCCGAGACACTAAAGCGTGAGCGATGAGGTTAGGAGCTGTCCTGCCACCAATGCAGCCTTGTCTGAATTAAATCCGAGACATAGAAGGAGATCTACATCATAAGCATTAGAGATCATCCTGTAGGCAAAGCTCTCAAAATCCGTATTATCCGATTCAGCTATTGAGGAGTGCTGATTATCACACAATATCGCTGCAAGTGACCCAGAGTTTTGGCAACAGGAAACAGACCAGATTACCATTACGGTGCTAGAACCCGTGAACTATATAAGCCTGACCGCTCAGATACACCAATAATTTTGCATTATAAGAGAGCAAGGGCAGCCACAGCTGCACCAACGGCACCAATGTTTGAGCCAAGCACTTGCGCGGCGCCTGTAGCTGCTTGGGCAGATGTGGAGCTTGTGGCGGTCGATGCCGTGGGAGTTCCTGACGAAGACCCTGGAACGTTGATGTCAGCTGTGGTCAGACTGTAGCGAAGAGGCCCTGGATCCTGTGCGGAGCGGGTTCTTGCGCCAACGAGAGTCTAAGACTAACCCGTAGGAGATTTTGTAGCAGTGTTCGACATGTTGGACATAGCACTTGATGCGGTACTCTGACCACCAGAGGCGGCACTGGAAGCCATCACCGCTGTTGCTGACGAGGATGCTGTGCCTTGGCCTGCAGACGCAGCACTGCTCGCGCCTGAAGGACCTGCGGAAGCAGGGCAGGACGCTGCTGACGGTAGGGTCACCTTGACTCTGACACAGATATCAGCATCTAGACTGCAAAGATTGGAATTCACGGAGACTCACGTATCACATAGCTGAACAGCAACCTGTAGGGTTTCTGCATGCCTATATCAGCGTAGCTTCAAAACCATTCTCGTGATACATGACCCACTTTGTTGGTCGGCTGGAGGACAAGCGTTCCTTATGCAGCAAGATATGCCGGTGATGAAGGATTGATCGGAGCAAATGCACTTCACATCAAGGTTGCAATTGGCAGGTAGGGAGCTAGCGCACGGTTTCTGTAGCTTGTGTCAGTGGAGTCCGCGCAGAAAGGATTCCTGCATGGCACTTACTGCGCAGTCTGGTAGACCTTGTAATTGAGCGGCGCAGAGGGCAGAGAATGCAAGGAGGATGAACTGAGTTGACTTCATATTGCTGACGGTGGTCGGGACTGATACAGGAAGCAGAAGGAAGTAGGACAGGATAGGGCAATGCGATCAAGCTGTCGATGGATAATTCCCCCTTTGCGCGAGGAGGCCAATGTGATTTGGGGTCTGGTCTCGATGAAGATCATAACCACTTTCGTTTAGACTTTCCTTGGAAGTAAATAGAGTAATCTTTAGACTAGCCTTAGACTCCGGTCTACTTCTCTACAATACGCCGAGGGGCTGCTCCCACACTTTCATTCGATCATCGGAGAAATCACTTCAGATATATGGGCGTCTATCGAGCACACTCAAGCAGAGGAGTCAGGGGCACTGGTCACGGTTGGAGTGTTGGCCAAATTGGTTCAAGTCTTCAAAAGCACGCTGGCGTTGAAGTACGTGAGAGTCTGAGCGAGTTCTGTTATTCGCGGATAGCAAGGGCTCATTACACGTCGTCTCAGGAAAGCGTGAGATACCTGTACGGCGTGTATGCAACAATTTGACACGCACCAACTAACAACGACCTTGTCTTCCTACTATGGCGTTATGCAGCATTGGCGTAGAAGGCTTAGCAAATCACGTGCCTCGATGGATATCTGGATACTACAACTTTTACTTATGTATAACTCTCTTTCGGCGCGTATGTCCAATGTACACGGGCGCATGAAATCTGAAGCCAGTTGCACTTTATTCAACGTGAAGGATAGACACTGCTTTTTCAAAGCCAATGCCGTTACGGAGTAAGACACGGGATTTACCTTGGTGTCAGTATCCCTTATGTGGGCGCGAAGTCACACCCTCACTAAATAGCGGGAGCTAGCTTTTTGGGGTTAAAGTGCTGGGCAAACTAGCCTTTATAAGCTTAGATGATGTGCGCGTTAAACCCTCAAAAGCTAGCTCCTGTTATTTAGTGAGGGTGTGACTTCGCGCCCACATAAGGGATAACGACCATCCTCGGCGGAATCTGGCGCTAGCGTCGATCGTTTGCCATTGGTCGAGTGTTCGAGTCTCAAAGCCTTGCAATCCTAGGAAAACCAAGAATGCATTATCATCACAAACTGTCCGTCCTCATGCTGAACTCATGGGTAGTTGAAATGCACTCTTTCAAGGCACCGATGTCTCTACAGTAGCGCTTTTCGATCTCGTACTGGGCTCGCCACCATTCATAACATGGCGTTAGGAATCCTGGAGCCGTCAAGGTCTGAAAACGTACCTGGTATGCTTTGTCGGCAGCAATGTTCGCGGCAACGCTGACCGCTCTGTGGGCACCTCGTTTGTGTACGACGACGCCAGCCGACCTGGCGAGGATGGACAGCTCGACTCCCGTCTGAAATACGATCGCACTGGGCCTGTACCAATCATACTTGTCCCCCAACCTAGCGACGACCCCAACGATCCACTGGTAACAGATATCTCCCAGTGCATACAACGGCAACTAATGAGTGCAGAACTGGCCTCTATGGAAGCGCGATTCGATCCTCGTCATCCTTTCAGTCATCTCCGTCATAGCCTCCACTTTGAGTCCTCTTCTGGCTGCAAACACTGTCACTTTGTCATTGCTCTTTGATAAGGACTTCACGCAGATGGCCTTGGCGACCGGATATCACCTGCTGGGTGTTGGATTGGCCGGTTTTCTCTTTGTAGCCAGCGCCAGGGTGTGGGGGAAAAGACATCTATACCTGCTTGGCACGGTCCTCATAATCGTATCCAGCGCATGGGGTGGCGCTACGAAGCACAACTACAGGAGTCTGCTATGGGCGAGGATATTCCAAGGAATAGGACTGGCTCCTTTTGAAGCGCTGGTCAACGCTAGCGTAGGAGACCTCTACTTCGTCCACGAGCGCGGCAAGCGTATGGCTCTCTCCAATCTCGCTCTTTTTGGTGGGGCCTTTTTTACTCCAATCCTAGTAGGAAAGATCACCCATACAATTGGCTGGTCGTGGTCATTCTATTTTATTGCCATCTTCTGCGGCATCATGCTACCATTCATATTCTTCTTCGTCCCAGAGACGGCGTTTCGACGGGACGACTCATTCAATACCGATATCAGAGGCGAGGAGTCCCAGCAGCATGGGTCCCAACTAATTACTGGCAAAGAGAATGGGGCAGGGTCTAAAGTAGGACTTATGAACGGTACTAGTGCAGACCCGAGTATTCCTCCCTCGTTTGAGAAACAGCCCGGAGATGTGCTGGAACATCAGCCCTCGATGGCAATCCCAAGGCAAACAACTTTCGTCCAGAGCTTGCTTCCTTTCAATGGCCGCAAGACAGACGAAAGCTTCTTCAAGCTCGTCCTTCGGCCTTTCCCGCTCTTCCTGCATCCTGCCGTTCTGTGGGCCTGCCTAATTCAGGGGACACTCATCGGTTGGACTGTCATGATCGGTGTCGTTCTCGCGGCCATCTTCCTCGGGCCCCCACTCTGGTTCGACGAAGTCCAAACAGGCTATATGTACACAGGCCCCTTCGTTGGGGCAGTGTTGGGATTTTTATTGGCTGGTTTACTCTCGGATTGGAGCGCCAAAGTTATGACTAGGAGAAACAAAGGTGTTTTCGAGCCGGAATTTCGTATTGTGCTCGTTATAGCACAGCTTGTCTTCGGATGCGCTGGACTTTACGGATTCGGTATCACGGCTCACAACGTCAGTCGATATGGATGGTTTTGGCCAGACTTTTTCTATGCACTCGAAGTGATGGGCATGGTGCTCGGAGCTGTGGCGAGTGCACTATATATTGTTGATGCGCACCGTGAGTCTGCCATTCATGCCGTATCGTAAGCTAATGCTGACGTACTCACGTATCAATAGGAGAGATCGCCGTCGAAGCCTTCACATGCCTCCTGATATTCAAGAACGTTTTCAGCTTTGGGCTCACTTTCGGAGCGTACAAGTGGCTGGTAGCTGCGGGTATACTGAAGGTGTTTTACATCATTGCAAGCGTGCAGGTTGGCATCTGCTTGCTGAGTATCCCAATGTGTAAGTTCCGCACAACTGCGTTTGTTCGACTTACACCCAAGACCCTTCATTAATCCCTCTCTAGACGTCCTAGGCAAGAAAAATAGGGCCCTTTTTAGCCGGCTTGACCTGCTGAAAATGACTCATCTCTGGTAATGATGCCACGCAGCTTCTTTGGGGGCGTTTCAGACAATGGAATCTATATACCCATGGAGTTTTTACAAATCAGGAATTAGTAATGGGAACAATGTATTGGCGAAATATTGAAATACCAACAGCAGTGAGCATCTCCCGAGATCATCCCTCTTATTCTCTTCGATCCAACAAGCAAGTCTTGCAAGAGTTCCGTCTCATCTACCCATGCCGAGCAAACGATCGTTCTGACAGCAATGCACGCTGCAATCCCGAACAAAAAGGACGGTCAAAAACATCTCGTGGGACCCTTTTGCGGCAGCACGAGACCATCTACTCAATAATGCTTGATAATGGTGTGCATGACAGGAGGCGCATCATTTTTATGCAGTACAGACCCTATGATTGCCCGACTGACTGCTGTTTCCACCGTCTCGAGTTCTTTGCACCACATCGTCTATAGAAGAATCTGCCTCGCGGACGTAACTATTCATAACGGTCTTCTCCTGATCTGTCCCGGAAAGTCGAGCAGACGCCTGCTGCCCATCCTTAGTCTTCCCCCACATCTCACACTGCATCGAATATAGTGCCACTCTGATTCCATTGAGACCGACTCGTCCAGTCTTAAGTGTAACAGAGCAAGATCCACATCAATTCATGATACATACGTGATAGTAACCGAAGCTGATACTTCCGTAGCGTGACAAAACACCATATACTCCAAAGTCTAGAAGAACGTCAGTGGGTCAAGCAATTGTGGCGAAGTAAATAAATACTTGAAGGCTTGAAACGAGAAACAGGATACAAAGCACATATTGGACTTTTCCTACTCCACGGGATCCCAATCGAATATCTGGCCTACGGAGAAACGACTTAAAGAACAAATTCTGCATATGGCAGCCACCTTGCTCATCGGCAGTCTCGGCTGTGGCGTATTTGTACAAATGATTGTACATAAATCTTTGTATAATTGAAAAATGTTTCTTCTTTTGCATGGGTGATAGAGTGGAGTCTGTGGGGAGAAATGTGATTCACTCCAATCAAACGATAGGGTAGAGACAGATTGCATTTGAGCGCTACCTTGCTGGAACACCAATATCTCCGTGAGGATTCAAAGTAGTTCTTGAGGCTTTACCAACACTTCATATAAAAGACGAAATGAAAACGAAAAGGGACTTCTGCAATTCAGCCGATTAAGCTGACCAGAATGGCTCTCCTGCTCTCTATCGTTGCGCGCATAGCATAATGAACATTCCATAACATCGATCGCTGGACTAATAGTAAACCATGTGTAGTAATCTCAAGACTTTGCCAAGCACCTTCACTGCCATGAGCGACGACCTTAGCCAACGCCAAAAGAGAGCAGATGAGTACTCGTCGAGATCTTTAGGTCTCGGAAGGACGAGCGGGCTCAGCAGCGGGCTCGCTGGCCTCAGTGGCCTCGGCCTTCGGCTCCGCCGCTTTCTCACCTTCCTTTGGCGCCTCGCCGCTTGGGGCGGCCTCAGCATCACCGCCGTCCGAAGAGGTCCAGAGGGTGAGGTTATCGCGTAGAAGCTGCATGATGAGGGTGCTGTCACGGTAAGACTCCTCGGAGAGTGAGTCAAGCTCAGCTATTGCGTCGTCGAAAGCTTGCTTGGCCAAATGGCAAGCACGATCGGGCGAGTTCAAGATCTCGTAATAGAACACGGAGAAGTTAAGGGCAAGGCCGAGACGGATGGGGTGGGTAGGTGTAAGCTCGGTTTGGGCAACATCGGTTGCGTTCTGAACGACAATTAGTAGATGAGAGAAAGCGTGTAGATCACGTGCTATCGTACCTTGTAAGCCTCATGGGCGGCAGTTGCGGCGACCTTACGCTTCTCACCTGAAGCGAACTCGGCGAGATAACGGTGGTAGTCTCCCTTCCTGCAAATTCAATCGCGTCAGCAGACCGTATGACTGCGAGGGAGTCGCTCATCTTGCAACCATCCACGTAACATACATCTTGTGGTAGAACACTTTCGACTCGCCTGACTCCGCCTTTGGGATGAGAGACTCATCCAACACATCCAAAACATCCTGGCAGACCCTCTCGAGCTCGGTCTCGATCTTTTGACGGTAATCGCGGATAGTGCCGACATGCTTGTCTGATCCCTTGGACTCCTCCTTTTGCTCAATCGATGAAATGATGCGCCAGGAAGCACGTCGAGTTCCGACCACGTTCTTGTAGGCAACGGACAAAAGATTCCGCTCATCAACAGTGAGTTCGCCACCAATCTGTGCTTGATTTTAGAAAAGCTTCTCGTAGCGGAATATCCCTCAGGCTGTCCTTCGACTTGGTGATGTAGTACCTTTGCGACTTCCTATGAGGCATTAGCTTTGGATCTTTGGATAATCACGAGAATACTGACCTTCATGTATGTGACCATCTCTGAGGAGAGTAAGAATTAGCATGTGCCTGATCTGTTGGTGAACTGCATCCGGGCGACGTACCATCATAGCGCTCGGCCTGCTCACACAGCCTCGCAAGGAACGTCTTGCTATAAGAGATTCAGTAGGGTGTTGTATTATGCCAAACCCATCAGATAAGTACCTCTCACGCTAGTTCAGGTAACATTTGGAAGTTAGCACGGTCCTTGCATCCGTTGAGGAAAGGATAGCTCGGGAGGAGGTTGAGGTGTGACTGATAGGCGCGTCGTTGACTTACCTCGCTCGTCATCGTGAATTAAGTGGTATGGGTAGTGTATGGTTGTTGTAGACTGACAGTGTGAAAAGTCGATGGAGTTATACTTGTTCGTGAGGTGGATGATATGACAGAGGTCGATTCGCAGCGACGCCTGTCATGCAATGGAAATTGGCAGACTCCCCAAGGCTCCTCCAAGCGCCTCGCTAGTAGCCCTACGGCTTGGCGCAAACAACACATATCGGCCTGACTACAGTCCACTGCGGTGATACATGCTCGTTCACGAATCATGACCATGGCTTTGTCTTCCCCAAACATTTAACTGGTCGCATTCAATTGAGCGGACCAAAAGCATGACCTCGATGCTAACAACATTGGCCGGGTCACCATCTACCTTACTTCGGGTAGTGAAGATTGTTGACGCTGTGCGTGTGTACGAGTCATCCTGGCGCAAGTCGCAACCTTATGGCAGTATCCATGCTGCTTCGGATGAAGCAGACTGGCGTTGCGCAAGAGCGGAACAGCGACTACATGCTGGTGAGGACGGTTAACGCTTGCTATCTCAATGTGAAAAAGCACTCCTAGATCCGTCCAATGCCGCCACTATTGATCCAGTAGCTGAAAGAGGTTTTAGTACCTAGCGCTGGGCTTCGGGTTGGGAGACTGTCAGCCCTGTTGTTGTACGTTCCGTGGTTCCCCCTCGAGGGCAATATCGAAGCACTACGATGTATGCATCGGGGCCGTGGAGGACCCTGAGTTGAGGCTCTTGGCTAGCGGCGCGTTGCCAAGGCCGCCTAGACGTACCGCGATGTGTCCTTTCATACAGATTGTCTATACTCTTCTCCCATGTCTTCTTCAACGGTCTGCTTTTTCAAAGGCTTCTTGTAAGTCGGCAGAATTCAAGAGCGTTCATACTCTTGGTTGACAGTATGTATTCCTTCTTTCTGTCCTCCACCAAAGAGGCTCTGGAGCACTTCAATGTGGACGAGCACAAAGGTCTTTCTGCTCAACAGGTAGACAAAGCAATCGAAAAGTATGGGCGAAACGGTACTGTACATCGCCACACCAAAGGCCGTAAAATTTGGTGCTGACAAGACCACTTCAGTTCTGCCCGAGGATCCTGCAACACCACTGTGGAAGCTAGTACTGGAACAATTCAAGGACCAACTCGTCATCATACTGCTCGGATCAGCCGCAATATCTTTTGTGCTTGCTTTGTTTGAAGATGAGGAGGGATGGACAGCCTTCGTCGACCCGGCAGTCGTCAGTATACACGACTCAACAACACAACGAAGTGGCTTGTACTGATGTCGAACAGATTTTGACCATTCTCATATTGAATGCTGTCGTTGGAGTCTCTCAAGAAAGTAGCGCGGAAAAGGCAATCGCCGCGCTACAGGAGTACTCTGCCAATGAAGCCAAGGTTGTTCGCGATGGGGCTGTGAAGCGCATAAAGGCGGACGACCTCGTGCCTGGAGATGTGATCAGTGTGACTGTTGGAGATCGGATACCGGCCGACTGCAGGGTGCTATCGATTCAGAGCAACAGCTTCCGCGTCGATCAAGCGATCCTTACGGGCGAGAGCGAGAGCGTAGGCAAAGACACAGAGGCTATTAAGGACTCAAGGGCTGTGAAGCAAGATCAAGTCAACATGCTCTTCTCTGGTACCACAGTGGTGACAGGAACTGCATCTGCTTTGGTGGTTTTGACTGGATCTTCAACAGCAATTGGCGACATTCACGAGAGCATCACTTCTCAGATATCAGAGCCAACTCCACTGAAAGAAAAGTTAAACGAATTTGGAGACCAGCTCGCAAAGGTCATCACAGTCATTTGCGTTCTTGTTTGGCTCATCAACATCCAGCATTTCAACGATCCTTCGCACGGAAGCTGGGCAAAAGGAGCCATATACTACCTCAAAATCGCGGTCTCACTTGGGGTGGCAGCAATCCCTGAGGGTCTAGCTGTAGTCATCACGACTTGTCTAGCTCTGGGGACTCGAAAGATGGCAGCTAAGAACGCCGTCGTCCGAAGCTTACCGTCTGTCGAGACCCTTGGGAGCTGCAGTGTAATCTGCTCCGACAAGACTGGTACTTTGACGACGAACCAAATGAGCGTTAACAAGATGGTGTACTTGAACGCCTCTGGATCTGGCCTTGAAGAAATCGACGTACAAGGGACTACTTTCGCCCCTGAAGGTGGGATCCTATTTCGGGGCGAATACATGAACGATCTAGCAGCCAAATCGACGATAGTCATGAAAATGACTGAAGTTGCTGCATTGTGTAATGAGTCTTACTTGTCTTTCGATGCAAAGAACGGTACGTTCAGCAGAGTGGGCGAGCCAACCGAAGGCGCACTCCGCGTTTTGGTAGAGAAGATAGGCAGCCCAGAATCAGCTTTCAACCAGACCACAAGATCACTCCCGGCCCACGAGAGGTTACATAAAGCAAGCAATTACTATGAAAATAAGAACCCGCGACTCGCAACCTACGAGTTTTCCCGAGATAGGAAAAGTATGTCAGTACTTGTTGGCCAGGGCAAGCAACAGCGCCTACTTGTCAAAGGAGCCCCGGAGTCAATAATTGACCGGTGCTCCAACGTCATGCTAGGTTCTGGCGGAAAGCGAGTCCCATTAGACAAAAAGCTAGCCAATGTTATCTCCCAAGAAGTCGTCGATTATGGTAACAGGGGTCTTCGTGTCATTGCTCTTGCCTGCATCGATGATATTGGTTCTAATTCATTGACGGGTTCTGCGAAAACAACAGAAGAGTACACTCGTCTGGAGACGAACATGACCCTCATCGGTCTTTTGGGAATGCTTGATCCACCTCGGCCAGAGGTCGCGGAATCTATTCACAAATGCAGAGAAGCGGGCATACGAGTTGTGGTCATTACTGGAGATAATCAAAACACAGCGGAGACTATATGCCGTCAGATTGGCGTCTTTGGCGATCACGAAGATCTCACAGGGAAGAGCTACACCGGGAGAGAATTCGACGCATTGGATGTGGACGAAAAGTTCAAAGTTGCCAAGACAGCCTCACTATTCTCTAGGACAGAACCCACCCACAAGTCCCAGTTGGTGGACTTGCTCCAGTCAGCAGGGGAGGTAGTCGCGATGACCGGAGACGGCGTCAATGATGCTCCAGCCCTCAAGAAGTCCGACATTGGCGTTGCCATGGGCTCAGGCACTGATGTAGCCAAACTCGCAGCCGACATGGTTCTTGCCGATGACAACTTTGCAACAATCGAAAGCGCTGTTGAGGAAGGTAGATCGATATACAACAACACTCAGCAGTTCATTCGGTACCTTATCTCATCTAACATCGGAGAAGTCGTATCCATTTTCCTCACAGCAGCGGCGGGTATGCCAGAAGCACTGATACCGGTGCAATTGCTGTGGGTGAACCTGGTCACTGACGGTCTTCCCGCAACGGCACTGTCTTTCAACCCTCCAGATCACGACGTAATGAGGAGACCACCCAGAGGCCGCGATGAGCCGTTGATAAGTGGATGGTTGTTCTTCAGATATATGATCATTGGTATATACGTGGGTGGAGCAACAGTATTTGGATATGCCTGGTGGTTTATGTTCTACTCACAAGGGCCCCAGATCTCGTTCTGGCAACTGGTTAGCCGTGATGCACTCCGAATCGTGATGAGTACTGACTGAGCTATCTAGTCTCACTTCCACCAGTGCTCTTCCCAATTCTCCGAGATTGGCTGTGAGATGTTTACCAACGACAGTGCAAAGGCTGCCTCGACTATTTCGCTATCAATGTAAGTCTTCTCCCTAAAAGTGTGAGAAGATTCCTTATTGACTAGCTATCAGCTTGGTGGTGATTGAAATGCTCAATGCCATGAACGCCCTCTCATCCAGTGAATCACTCCTCACCCTCCCGCTATGGGAGAACATGATCCTCGTCTACGCCATCACGCTATCGATGGTTCTTCACTTCGGACTCCTCTACACGCCCTTCCTCCAATCATTATTCTCCATCGTACCATTGAACTGGGCAGAATGGCAGGCCGTGCTCTTGATAAGTACACCCGTCATGTAAGTGAAAGCTCGCCCATCAATTCATTCCGTGACCTTTATCTGATCATTCTCGTAGATTCATCGATGAGATCCTGAAGTTCTCCGAGCGAAAGCTTTATCTCCCGAAACCTGTTGAGTTTCGAGCGAAAATGGAATAGATTATACAAGACATTGCATTAGACCATAGAGCTGTCTAGAGTTTTTTTCTCGCGAGATAAAGCAGTTTTAGATGCATAGATACTACCGTTTTAGATAGTGAAGAATTGAAATGCGAAATGTTTCTTCTGTCGTGTTTATGGTAATGGATTATGGTGATTATAATTCGACAGCTAAATCGAGAAGAGACCGCAGTCCCAGCGAGGGGACCACTACAGAAGAGGTATACTCGCTCTAGAAACCATCGAGAAGTGACGATCCTTCCTACCTGTCAGCGAGTCAGCTTTCCACACTCTCAATCCGCCTTGTCAGGTCAAACTCAAACGGCATCCTTCGAACCAACTCGACACCTGCTCCCACAATTCCCAAATCCTCTCGCGTGTAATCCTATTATCAAAAAAGCTGAGCTGGCTGTGGTCCCACTTTCAGCGGAGCACTTCGAAGCAGGGAATCAATAATAATGTTCGATCCAAGGCACTCAATCATGTGGACGCTAGTAACCATAAATCTTGACGTCTTGGCAATGCTTCGCGATATCTATATGATTTATCCCCATGTTTGACCCAAGAACGCCTCGCCATGCAGTCGCCTCCATCTGCGCTCTCTCAGAAATTGGTCGTGGGGGTATACCTTCCGTCCGCGCCATTACCATTGCCATTGCCATTGCTATATCCATTCCCATCCATCATCTGCACCCCGTTCTCCGCCTCCCGCTTACGCATATGCTCCACGTTGGTACGCTCCTGGGCCGACCTCCCCGCCGGCAGGAGATCCATGAAGAAAGTAAGGACGTAAAAAATGAAGACGAGCGCGATGATCCACTCAAAAACAGCCGCGACGTTCTTGTTGCCTTTGAAGCTCGTCGCGCCAAACACTATCGCCAACAGGATTTCCACAATGATGAAGGTGAGCTTGGCCCAGAAGGAGAGGCGCAGGATGCGATGTTGGCGGAAGTGCACGCCGAGGCGTTGGTATTCGGCGCAGATGAAGATGGCGCTGATGACGTAGCCTGCGATGAAGAGGAGGAGGAAGCCGTCGTGGAGGCGGTGGTGGTGCAGGGTGTCGAAGATGGAGAGGAGAATTAGGCCGCAGGTTCCTGCTACGGCGAAGATGACTGCAACGATTTGTGTCAGCAAGTATTCGTGTCGGAAGTCCCGCGATCGACGTAGGTCAACGTACTTGAAAGACCGCTGAGTACTTTTTCGGCATTGCCCAGGTTCTTGGCCAGTCTTCCCGTATGTCTTAGCCATCTCTCTGACGCGAAGGAGAGGTCGAGGAAGACGGTGGTGACGACGCAGCCGGCTATGAAGAGTGGTTTGAGGCCTTGGGCTCCAACATCGGAGATGTATGCTATCCCTTGGTGGGCGCCCATAGAGGCGTAATGGGGGTGTCCTTCAAGTTCCCAGACTATGAACATTGCGAGTATCATGCCTGTGTCAATTGTTAGAGATGTGGGACCAAGTCAGAGGCGGAGGAATCGACCAAGCCATGTGAAAGCGCTGACGAGTGGGAGCACCCAAACAAAGGCGTACTTGAACACCGCTGGGACGGCCATCGCTGCTTGCGCAACTTGCTTTATCGATGCGGGAGGGCCAAGATGGTCGTGTGCGAGGGTTTGAGCAGGTCTTGCATTGGAGTGAATAAATCCGTCAAGGGTAGAAATGATAAGAAAGGCTCGGCGAGAGCGCTGGCGTCCTGTCGAGAGGAGATTTTGTTTGAATGAGTGTGTTTGAAATGAAATGTGATTTCAAGCATATCGGCCAAAAAGATTCGGGCTACATCAACCTGTACGTCATCTAGACCCAGCCCGGATCTAGCGGAACATCCGCCAAGCAATACCGAAGGACTAGCCGTTGCTAGGTGTGCTTGCCACTGAAGCATGGCCTGAGAATATGGTACCTTGCCCAGGTGTGAATGGATAGGAGTCAAAAGTCAAGCCTAGGTATGGACTGGTCAGGTATCCAGTTATAGATAAATCGGCCTTCATTCACATAGAACTCTTAGGGATCCGAGTGAAGGACCTGTCTGACTCTCCGTCTATCTGCTGAAGCAAGTACGTCAAGAGCTGAAAGGCAGAACCTTTGGCAAGCGATCTTACCCGTTCGAAAAGTCAAGGAGCAAGAGGATATGCCCACTGCGGTGAGCATCTGCATGGCTTCCATCATCTTACACATGAGAAACCATGCAACATCTGGGTATCAAATGACTGCGCCAACCGAGTCACAAAATGCGACACACATAAGGCAACAGTTCTTGTTATTCCCTTAACGGCTTGATGTCGCCTCAATCATCCTATCGTCGTTCGTATCTCGTCGGGTTTCAGCGGCTGTAGCCCCAAGATGTCGTACCGCCTCGCGTTCAGCTTCTTCTGAGACTCGCCTCCTGTGCCCAGCTTTCTGGCGGAAAAGGCAGTTCCAAAGATCTTCTTTGGCAACCATCTCGCCACCCGTCGAACCTTTTGTGAGTAGATTGGCCAAGTGTGTCTGCTCCAATTCGAGCGTGTTGGCGGCTTCGATCCTATTCTCAAGATCCTCCTCGTCCTTTGTGGTTTCCCTGGCAGTTGCCTGACCCATAAGCGCTAGTCTCCTGTTCGCGGAAATGTCGTATATGGATTTCTCTACGGTGTCCTCCACAAGGTACATCCAACTGCAAGACACTCTAGTTAGCATTCCCATTCATGTGAGCAAGCTTGCTGCAAAGTAAAAGGTTGAATGAGGCAATACTCCTAAGACATGTCTTGCAGTTGGAGAACATGTTTTGGATTGTGCGAAGATGACCCCAAAGAATAACTTACACAGTGGTTGGTTGGTGTTGTCCAATTCGATGCACACGAGCAATAGCCCTATACATATTCTTTGGGTCAGCATTGCTTTATCAGGCAATATATAAACCACCATGCAAGCTATGAGAAAGTTGAGAGTAATTTGGTTGGTACTTCAAAGATTGAGGCATATCGTAGCATTTGGAAGCAACATCCTCGTGCAAGAAGGTGCTCGGGTGCTACGGTCCATTTTTCAAGCCAGACCCGCTCCAGGACTGTGACGTATCTTAGGAACAATTAAGAGGAAGCCAATACTCCCTTATCAAGGTCTGCTGCCCAAAGTGTGTATCAACAAGGGACACAGAATTCTGAAAATACGTACTGCAACTCGATTGCTGTGTTGATGAGTGGTTCGCACAAGAAAACGTGAGTAGCGTTCACCAGGTTCAACCCAGAGGAATGCGCCTTTGCATGGAGGAAGAAACACTCCTTGCTTGGATCGTTCTTGAAGTTTTGTATCCCGTCCTTTCGGTCGATGCCCGTAAAGCCAATTTTGAATTGGCCGAATGCCCTTGCGAGAACGTCCAAGAAGTCCCTGTACTGTGAGAACACGATACACTTCGCGCCTGGATCGTGCTCTCGGATCCACAATATATTTCTGGCAAGGGTGTCGATCTTAGTACCGAATGAACCATCTAAGTCGATGTTTTTGATTTGACTCAGGATGGTGTCTCGGATCCCAGAATAAATCGTGGTTTCTTCTAAAGCTTTTGAAACATTCATTTGCTCTTCTTTGCCTCCTTCACGGCCTTCCTCTTCCTCCTCCATTGTTAGCTCTTGTGGCTTGTAACTGTGCATTCGTTAGCATGGCAATGGTTGGCGTCGGGCTTGCAATCAGAAAATATCTTGGGGTAAATGTAGCTCGGTTCGCATCATTTGCTTTCCAGAGCTGATACTAATGACAAGATTGAGATAGGGACGTACGTAATTTGATAGAAGTCGTTCCGGTGTAGATGCTTCTTGCAGGTCGGGCAATTTCGGTGAGTGTTCCACCACAATCTGAAACACTCAGCGCAGTATGAATGGCCGCAAGACGTCAACAAGCCTATCTCAAAGGGTTGCTGACATATAATGCACATCCTCTGACTTTCGACGTTCGTAGCTTCGTCGCGCAGATGTACGAGGTAACGCCCTTTAGATTTCAAAGTGGCTATGCGGGCTTTCAAGTGGTATTCAGCCGCTTTTCTGTCAAGTATGGTACCATTACGGACTGCTTCGTCCATATCTTCTTCGAATGGAGCCACTGTATCCGAGATTTGTTGCAATTGCCTGTAATATTGAAGACGCAGATTCATTGTATCTTTGAACAATTCGATCTCTCGTTCTAACCCTATCACAGCCTGTGCGAGGCTTTGTGATTAGCATTGACCTTGGTCACAGATAGCTAGTGAATTACAGCATGTATTTTGGGGAAGGCATAGGAGCAAATGCTCTTAGTACGTGGCCTGTCTGCAAGTCCGGAACCCGACAGTGAGAAATGGGTTCAAATAGACGCACCTTGGTCTGCTCGACCGACATCCTGTGCAGTTTCTCAAGTGCACCGTTCACGATGAGGAGTTCGACAGCTGCTCGATAATTGCCTTTCTCTGCGGCACTGCGAAGTCCAGCTTTGAACTCACGAATCTCTGTGATGAGGCTCCTTGCCGAGCCCGATCCTTTTTCGGGTAAGAGTCCGTTGCGGACAGTAAGAAGTTCTATCAGTAGCTCAGGCGAATGCCCTTGCCCTTCCTTGGCCTGTCTAAAGGCGACGTTCATCTCGTGTTTGATCAACTCGTTTTGCTGACCTGTTATGATATCATGACGATCCGCGATAAGAGCTCTTAAAGCGTCTACATACACATATACTTCATCCTGTTGTTTGGTCGAGGTTTCGTACTCGTCTCCTTTGAGATCAGTCTGCTCCTCGTCAACAAGAGGCATCAGTAAAAGGTTCACCGTCTTTTCTCTCCACTCTGCAAGCTGCTTTGCTTGACCTTGCATTACGTTGATCAAGCCATTGAGCCGATCGATGTAAGTGCGAGATTCGATTCTAGAAAAGGATATATCTTGACATCAGCATTGTCATTGGCCCAAAACCGTAAAGCAAGTTACAGCACATGTTTGGGGACCACGTAAGGCATGAAGGCCTACGAAACATCGAGTATGACCGATGAATTGGTAGTAAGCAGTGAACAACACGTACCCAGCTGGGCCCTCCGAGGGCGGCATCCCCGGCACCACGACCGCATTCCGCTGCTTGATCTTTTCGATGACGGCGTCAGCCTTTTTCCGAGCCTCTTGGAGAAGCTCCTTCCGAAGGATCTTCGCCCTCTCATAAGTACATTCTTCTTTCCTTTCAAGTTCATCAAATTCGTCTGATTGGGGGGCTGTCCGCTTCTCATCTGTCTTGATTTGGTAGTAAGCATTAGCAATGAAGAAAGTGCACATGTGTTCGATTTCGACTGCGGCACGCAGACGTTGTCGATGTGGTCCAGTGCGTATTGTAGTCGCTCCCTCAGCATCAACCTCTTCGATCGAGACAAGGTCTTCGCTCAGACCTAGCCGATCAATCTCGGCCTTTAATTGATTTCTACATTCTTGTACCACCGATCTTGCTTGCTCAAGGGTTTGCAACCAAATCTCTAAGGCTTCTTCGCTCAGTTCAGCATGCTCCAAAATTTGCCCTCTGCGAAGCTGAGACAGTAAAAGAACGCGCTCTTCCGAACGCGCCGCAGTCTCATTTTGGTCGATCATGACCTCGAGTACTTCGCTTACTGTACGCAATGGGCCTCTTCCATTGCCCAAAGCTCTTCGATTTCTCGCTCCGACCTCAGGATGCAAGCACGTCTGCCGAAGTCTGATCAGCCAAGTCCGCATCTTCTCAATTATGAGGGCAGAATCAGGATCCCAATCTTCTGACAGTGGCGCCCCATCAGTGTCTAAGCCACACTCATCGCTCATTTGTTTGAAGAGTGTGGAGTAATGCTGCTCCTCGATTGGGGTGAATGGAACTGTGATGACAACCCGCTTCTGAGGCGGTAGTCGAATTTCGCCCTTGACCTGATCCTTGGTGTGACGCAAAGCTAACGTCCCAAAAATCTGCTTGAATATGTACCTGTGGTGGGTAACGAGGCGATCCCATGTCCGCGGTGGAAGGTCGCAGTATGGTTTATATTGCAGGAAATCAAGGAGCCCAAACAGATCTCTCGCATCTTTCTTCACTGGAGTACCGCTGACACACCAGCCTATCTCCCTTGGTATTAACTTGGCAACTTTGGCAGCATTGCTTACACCACTTTCAACCAATTGAGCCTCGTCCAGCACGACGCGCCACCATACGATCTGCGTTAATGGTGACAGTCTCTTTTCATACTTCCTCTCGTGGCGCAGGTTTCGGTCAGGGGTCTCAGCGTAATGAATCTCTCTAGCAAGGACATTGTAGGTTGTGAGGACTACATCATGCGTCATACACTTAGACAGTAGCTCTGTGTCGTCGCTTTTCCCTGCTTCAACCCTAAGTCCCTCATAGATCAGTACATTGAGACTAGGTGCAAGGGTTTGTAGCTCGCTCTTCCACTGTTGTAGGATCGCGGGAGGCGTTATTATAAGAGTTGCAGAAGACTGTGGTAGTCGCTCTGGCCGTGGAGCTCTCTCGGAAAGATCACTTTTGTGAAAACACATCAACGCAATCACTTCGACCGTTTTGCCCAGTCCCATCTCTTCTGCCAGTATACCCCCCTTCAGATCAGTACATATCTTGGAAGGCACATGCTCATCCGAAGTGACCATGCCTAGAAATTGGCTAACGAAACATTCAACCCCATCCGCATCTCTGGTTCGCACGAAGCCGTGCGAAAGCTCAGTCTTCGGCTCATTAGCTTTACCCACTCCTTCTCGCTGCAAAAGCCACTGCGTGGCTCTCTTTTGAAAAGGGTACAATTTGCACTGCAGTTGATCAATTGCGGGGAATACATGGGGCTCGGCCCCAGCCTTTGGCACATGAACGCTGTCATAGAAATCCCGAGGTGACCAAGGCTCTGCCACTGCTGTTGGAATCTCGGGCGCGCAAATCCTGAATATGTCATCGCGACCGGTACCTATGCTACCAGACAAGTCCTTCGCGTTTGGTACTAATATCCTGGCACAAAGCTGCACCATATGCATGGGGATTCCTTGCCAGGATTTCGGGGTCTTTGCATCATCATTGGAGCCTAGGGACTTGGACATCGTGAAGCTGGTCAAAACAAAAACCTTGTGAAGACGACGGCGAGGATTGACAACAATACTCAGAATCTCCATGGTCCGCGAGTCCACTTGCGAGCGCACCACAGTATCGAGGAGAGCGTCCCCACCCTCTGTCGTTATCCGGCACTTGTATTTCCCTTCAGTCTCCTCTGAGAAGCGTTCGAGCACTGTAAGGCGCTCGCCCTCAGACTCATCTCGAGATTTGGAGGAAGGCGAAGGATATGACTCGCATGGGCTCTTGTCAAAGGCCTACGTAGCCCATCAGCTCTCGCCTCTCAGTACAGAATTAGAGCCATTATACCAAGCAAAGGTCTACTTTTGCAAGCGTCAAGTGTCCGTTCGAAGCAGTTGGTGGTAGTGGTATTCTTGCTACATTGCCTCGACTGACTTTCCGCCGTTTATTTGGTCGCCGTAGATCTCCTTCTGGCCCCGTCCCTGGGTCTGATGGCTCGTGGCCCAGTGACGAAGATCCGTCGAGGAAAGTGATGAGCGCCTCGGACGCTTGGTCTGACCTGTGTTAACATCCCAGTGACGCAATAGCTGGACGCTATATGAGAGAGGACCAACCATCCACACGTAGCTGAATGCTAGAATGATGCATGGCGACCGCCGCAATTTGAATTAAGTGATAGCATTAGCTCAGAAGTACAACCACATTAGAGCCTACTTCGAGTAAAGCAGCGGACGATCGTAGAGTTACAGGCGAGTATTACGACAATTTGAGCGGCGAGGAGCACTCGAGCTTCCACACGGAATTCATATCGATAGATAGCCGGCGCTAGTGAGATTAGGCGGCTACCAGGCACGCGAGTTCTTAGGCGCCCACGCGGAGCACAGTCATGCCCACAAACATGAAACCTTTGAGAGGAGCTCTATAACCAAATGGCAGTGTTCTTTCGATGTTAAGCCGCGTAGTCTTGCTGTAAGGAGATTCATTGCGTTAATGTACAATCAGGGGAAAAACTAAAGTAGCCAAAGTACCCTCGGTAATAGTTTGTGTAACTCCAAACCCGACAGATCCAACAACAGAAAAATCTTCTTGTAAGGTATACGCACGCGTTGCACGAGAAGTTGAGCTGCTTGCCTCCTTGCTCCCACCTAGGTATTCATCTGGCCTCTGCTCGAACGCATTCTTTGCCCTTACAAATCCTCCAAGAACTTTGAGTCTCTCGCCGGACTTCCGCTTGCCCGGTCTTTTCCTGCCACTATACTCTTATCAGGGGGACTGAGCTTCTCGCTATCGAATTCATCTCTAGCTTCCTCGAACTCTTCCCCACCACCTGACGTACTGCTTTCGCCCTTTCCATGACCAGAAGCCAACGCTGGATCCAATTGCACCCCTGCAACAAGGGCGGGGTCAACATGCTTACCGCTCTTCAGCTCGTCGTTCAAGAACTCCTGCTGGTTGAGCGGCTCGCGTTCACGTGGGATGGCGCTGCGGCCCCGAATATCTTCGTCGCTACTCAGTGAGCTGATGGAGGCCGACGAAGTGGACTGACGCTTGATGCCGCGAGCAGCCTTAGGGTGGCCTAGGGGCAAAGCGCTGTAGAGATCCTCGTCATTTGGGCTGATCACTGGGCTCAGTTCTGGAGCGGTGGTAGTGGCGGCAGTCGTGTCTTTGCCGGCCATAGCAACATCACGCATTGAAGAGTTGCCGGGGTCGGAGCTAGGATTGCTAGCTTCTGGGGCACCAGTAAGAGTGACACCGCCAATGAAGCCCTTTTCTTTATTGTCTGTCGCCGCAGGGGTGTTCTCGGGATTGATAGATTTGCTGGCACGACGGGAGAATTTGGTCTTGAGCCATGAAGACACCCCTTTACCCTCCTTCGGCTTGGAGGTGGCTGGACCGCTGACTGTAGTCTCAGTGGTAGGTGCAGGTGTAGGTGCAGGTGCAGGTGCAGGTGCAGTCGCTACAGTAGCTGGGGTTGCTACTCTCGTAGCGACTGGAGCTTCGTGACTTGTCATTGTCGTAGATTCGGCTGTTACTGGGGTTGGTACGATCTCTGCAACTGCTGGTACTGTGGCTGTCACTGCCTTAATAACAGGTGCCTCTTCAACGTTTGAGGTAGCCTTGATGATCTCTTCTGTCTCGGGTTCTAGAGCTGGGTCCAAAGGAGTTTCGTTCTCAACAGGTGCGGAGTATACTCGGCGAGCAATTGCTTCAGCATCACCACTTATACCTTGCTCTGCTACAGAGATTTCGCTCTCTGCTGTGACCATACGTTCGAGCTCGGGTTCCTCTGTGCCGGTTGGAGCAAGATTCGCCTGACTTGCTGTAATCTCATCCATCGGGGACATTGGTATGAAAGTCGGCTCAAGCCTCTGCTCGTCACCCGGCAGAATGTTGGGCTTAGGCTCCTCGGGAGTGGCTGTTTGCAGCGTCTCTATAGGAGCTATTGAGGCGACGGGAGGAATAGGATTCAGGACGGGCGGTTCTGCTGTTGCGACTACGGGCTCGACAACAGCCTCTTCCTTGGGAGCCTCCACCGGTACGGGCACCTTGGACGCAACCTTCTCGTCTCTCAATTTTTGCTTCTCTGCATCACGAACTCGCCTCTCCTCTAACTTCCTGGCCCTCTCTTCATCCTTCTTGGCTCTGGCCGCTCGCTTCTCCTCCTCTGTTTACGTTCAGCTTGTGACAAATTTGATGAGGGAATTGGTTTACCTTTAAAACGTCTCCAATCTTCCCTAGTCTTTTGATCGCGTAGCTTCTGATCTTCTTGTTTATCTAGTGCAAGCCTTTCACGCTCAAGTTGTTGCTGCCGGAGTTCCTCGTCTCTTGCTCGCTGCCTTTCAGCAGTTGCTGTAACCTCGTCGAGTGTAGGCTGTACTTTGGCAGCGGCAATAGCGTCTATCTCTGACTGATCCATGTATCTGCCTCCACCTATGTTCACTTTACCATGGTTAACCATACGCGTCGAGCTTTCCGCTTGAGCCTTGGCTTTTGCTTTTGCTTCCCACTCTGCCTTCATCGCGGGTGACACTTTACCGGTCTCGTTGAAAACCTTTTCGTCTTGAGCCGTCATGCTAGCTCTAACGTTTCTTTGCGCAGCGGCCATCAGCGAGTTTCTATCCGTTTGGCGTTTCTTGTTGTCGACTTGAGCCAATTTGTCGCTGAACAGAGACATTTGATTGCGTATCTGCCTTGAGCGCTCCTCATCATCTTTCCCAACTTGTCCATCGCTAGACGCTCGTCTTCTTGTATGACCCCGTATTGATAGCTTGTGAGCTTGTGGCGAGGCTTGTGTGCCGTAATATGTCCTGTAGGCTGCATGCTCATCGTGAAGCTTTGCAAGGCGCTCAGCTGCCAGCTTTTGTGCCGCCTGTTGAAGGTTGGCATATTGCGGAGGAGCGTGTTCCTCTGACATGGCCGAGGCTGGGCGGTTGTGGGCATGAGTAGCGCCATAGCGACTGTCAGCTCGACTTTGATCGGCAGCGGCTTCTTCGATTGCTCGCTGTTGAACTTTATACATCTGCTGTGCCATTGCAATTGCCGATGCACGTAAGCCAGCTTCTCTGTTTTTCTCTTCTACCTCAGGTGCAACGGGCGGATGAGAGGTGTACATCTCACGCGAGAGGTTCGTAATTGCTGCACTGTGAATCTTCCCTGCATTGATGGGAACACCTGTTGGACCTGTAGCCGCCGCAGCAGGCTGGCCTCTTCTGGAGACAGAAGTTGCAGCTTTCAGCGCATTTGCAGCAGAATTCTTTGAATCAGGGTACAAGGCTGGTGGTTCTACTGGAGTCGATCCAGCTCGTTTTCTACCGCTAGCCATTGATTGAGTCGCTGCCATCATCGCTCTCTTTCCGCCTTCCTCTGTATGACCATAGTCCAGTTGGGGGCTCAATCCTTTCATCCTCATTGCTTGCCCTGCTGCAGAGTTGCCAGCATTCGTCGGCGACGGTCGCCAGATCTTGACATCTCCTCCCTCCTTTGCAGCAAGGAGTGCTGCCTTTGAGGCACCTGCGCTCAATTCTTCATGCCACAAAGGGGCCATTTTGTAATCCTTGGCTAGCAATGCTGCTTTGTTGGCGGCCGGGATTTCTCCCGGCTTCCAGTATTCGAATGACTTCTTATTTTTATTTGCTAGGGTGGCAGCATCTCCGGCTGAAGAAGCAGGGTCTGCAACACCAACGACGGGGAATGCTGGTAGATCTCGAGGATCCGCATGCTTTAATGATGTTGCAGCTCCTACATAGAATGTTAGTCGAGACTTTGTTGGGCAATGTCTGAAGTATCTCTACCAGCCGATGATAGCTTGTTATGTTCATCTAGTGGGTAGTTGTTGTTACTGCTCGGCTTTGTGACTGACTTGTTGTCTCTGCCTTTAGTCACATAGAGAGCAGCGGTAGCAGCTAGTAAAGGTCAGCTTCTGCTCCTGAATCTGCGCGCGACTTCGCTGGGTAATTGCCTACCCTGATCTTCTAGCTTCTGTGATTTGGTCGCCATATTGCACAAAAATTCTGAGACTCAGATCTCGATCACTAGTAGGTATGTATTTGAAGTCTTTGACCATGCGATCAAGATGATCGTGACAGACGGTTTTCAAATCTTGAAATATCAGTGGGTTGATTGTTTATGAATGCAGTTGAGGTGAGCGTCGCATTGCCCAGATTGCCCTAGCGTCATTTGGGCACCGATGACGTTTCGGCGCACAGGTTCGTGACGTTTGAGCGTGAATGGTCAATAATTTCCGGCGTGTAGGCTCAATCGAGACAGCTAGAAAAGAACTGTTTCTCTGATGCGAATCGTGATATATTACCTTGGGCTCTAACAGCATCATCCACGCGTGCTACGCAAGCACAACAATGAAGCTACAAGAAATCCGCCGCTGCAAGGTCCGCCGGATCGCTGCTACTTCCCTGTTTACTTGACGTCTCGTGTATGTTTAGCTCTGCCAATGAAAGCTCAGCATCTACATAGCTCAGTGCGACTTCAATTGCTGTACATGCAGAACATGGGTAGCTCACAGATTTCAACGACGGTCTGATTCCTCTCTCGGAAAGTCGTACATAATCGGCGCCTCCCCTAGTCGCTAAAGCTCCTAGGGGTTCCCACCCAAACGTCGGCTACAGTCAAACGTCGGTCTTTTGTCTTCTACCTCCTCCCTATTAACCACATCATG
>JAABUK010000826.1_pt1 | contig 62527 bp, 66 predicted proteins | sample 5559141 | NCBI WGS metagenome assembly JAABUK01 (sample SAMN10711869, study PRJNA513367) | rock metagenome | isolation source: Antarctica rocks | place: Antarctica: Victoria Land, Pudding Butte nord | collected 2016-01-03
ACACGCGCGCAAGGTTCTCGGGCTTGACTAGGGGGTATTGGGCTGTATTGAAGACGATATCCACTTCACCCTTTTTCCGTGTCCTGGTACTTCCTGCAATCTTTGATGATTCCCATTTTGAGGGAATATTAGTAACTCACTACCTACTATTCGGAACGTTTTCAAGTGGATGTGCGAATGGAGATATTGATACGGAGTAGAGGAGAAGTTGGAGATGGGATCGAGGGTTGTGGCCGATGGTTTTGAGCGTGATATGATATGTGAGAGATTTCTAGGGGATGTTTTGGCGAGGAGTCTAGCATTTTGGCTTTGTCATGATGATGAGATGGTAGAGTTGAGTTGGGGTTTGATGGTTTTGGTTGCTCTTGGGTGATGTCTAGTGGAGGATTTTGGAGGGATGGGGTACGTATTTTTTTGATGGTTGGAGTCTGTCGAAGGGGACGGAACGGAATGGGATGGAATTTGTTGATCTGATTGATAGGTGCGAAGGTTTATTGGTATTTTGTTGGAATAGGGTTGCGTTTTGAGAGTTCGTGCCGTCGGGATGGTATATTGTATTGATAGCATGGATGGATACAAGTGTATCAATGTATTGTTGTTCGTTGATGATTCGCGGTCGAGAAAGATCCCGTAGGTACATTGACTTAGCTCACCTGCCTTCCGATATCTACATGAGATGGGCAGTGTTTCGCGGACAATGATCTCTCAAATTTTTCCAGGATTTCCTATGACCTCCATTTAGATAAGAGGAAAGTTGTAGCGGAGCGTTTGTGACTTGGACGAAAGCGTCACTTGTCCATAGCGTGCGTTACGGCCCGTTCTCTAGCTCGTCCTCTCGGGCCTCTTCCTTTCCAAGATCCTGGTAGGGGATCTACGAGCTTGCGTGGTGCGGGGAACTTTGTGGAGGATGGCGGGCTCGTGCATGAAGGTGGGACCCTCAATCTGATGCCCGTGCTCGCCAATCTCTGCCCCCTCTCAAGACCATGTATCTGTATCAAGTGTGACATTTTGTCAGCTCTTTGGAAACCTTTCCAACTCTGAGTTCTTCGGGTCACAGATAAATCTTATGCTCAAACAGCAATGGTGTCTTTACGGGAGAAACAAGCCCCGATCAAGGACCGCTATAAATCTGACCCTTCTTCCGCTCTGCTCACCCTCAAGTCGACCGGCACTCTTAGTAGCACGAGCATTGCCTGCTCCCTCAGCTCCGGTCCCGCAGTATCAGCTGCAAAACAGAAGATAGCGGGCCTCCACCCTGCAGCCGGCGGGGATGATCCTGAAATCTCAGGCGAGCTGTGTAGCGGGGATATGCTGCTTGAAGCGCTAGTTGCGTGTGCCGGCGTCACCCTGAAGGCTGTGGCTACGGCTATGGATATAGAATTGAGAAGCGGGGAGGTGAGGGCGGAGGGAGATCTGGATTTCCGAGGAACGATGGGTGTCGATGTGGGTCGTGATTCATCGCAACGTAGGTCTCGACTGATAAGTGGAACAGAGGACGGCGCCAGTAGGATTTGTCGAGATCAGGATAGTGTTTGCGCTGGATACAGATGCAGAGCAGACGAAGGTGGATAAGCTGATTCAACTGACGGAGAGGTATTGTGTTGTGCTGCAGACGATCAGTCAAAAGCCGAAGATCAGCGTCTCGTCATCGAATGAGGGAGGGGCAAAGACTGCAGGTGGATCGTGAGGGACCTTGGCCGATGAAAATAAGGAGCCCAGCAGCATTATCCGTATGCAAGACTTGTCCTTATACGAGTTTGACCGGAGATGAACTGCACTCTTTCCTCAAATTGACCCTGAAGGGAGTCGGCACCTAATTGCGGGGAAATGTGTGGTCTGATTGAACGACTCTGTGCAGCTGACTTTGGTGTAGGGACCAGGATTATATACAGCACAGTAGTGTTTCCGGCTCTTCCACTGTCGTCGTCGCCGCCAGTCTCCCTCGCAGCCATCTCTCTGTTATCAGGTATTGGGAGCTCCACACGATAGCATTTGAACTCGGAGGACATGTTCCCCAGACTGCCTTTTCTTCATGTCCAAGACCTTCAACAGCTGCCCAAGTGAATGGCAAGTATGGTTTTTGGCAATCGCTCCCGTCGGTCCGTGTCTGCCGACGCATGTTTTGGCCAAATGCGAACCGGTCATGGACTGACTCCTTCCCTGCATGCAGCAGCATTCACTGGCTTTGGCCGAAGGTATTTTCAGGCACTTCCAAGCAAAGCTCGATGCCGTTGTCGCAAGGAAAGCGGGAGGAGGTTGGATAGGTCCATTGGGCAACTGTTGCATGGTAGAGACGAGTACCGTTATTGCCGCTAGCTGTTGGGGTCCATCGTCCACTTCAGAGGGGGTACTGCCGCTTGCACCAACTACGCCATGCAGAGCCCGCCTGTTCAGAAGGCCATCTGCGTTGTTCTTGCAGCGTACCTTGTGTCAACAAGACTGCGGCAGACGTGGAGCGACTGGCCAAGACCACGGCACGGCTAGAGCTGGAATAGTTTAGTCCCGGCCGGCATAATATTGTGCCGGCAGCCGCCTGGCATCAAGTGCCGAAGCCGACCGCTTCCCTCGCTCCTTCGTTTGCTGTCAAGTGCAACTTCCCCCTCCCCATCTCATTACTCCATCCACCACCCATAGGACAGTGTAAGACATGTGCGGAGACGGTGGAGACAGCCGTCCTGTCGCCACTACAGGGTAACCTACCACGACGCAAGGTAGCCGAAGCAGCTTTGAAGCTGTGCCATTGATGTTTGCCGCTGCGACTGCCGGCCGCTCCAGAACGCAGCTTCGGTATAGCTTTGGTACCATAGTACACGCGAAGACCCGAAATCAACCAGGTAAACAAATCAGGTCTAAGTGCCGAAACTAGTCCTGGAATAGTCCTGCAATATGCGACTCCAATCGTCCCGGATTTGAGATATCAGGCACATATCGAAAGGCATCTGAGCTTGTCCGATATGCCGAATCCTTCATGCAGCATCCTTCAATTCCCATTCAGACCCATCACACTTTCACTCCTCCTTTGTCGGACGTAGCTCCCAAACGTACCATCCACATGCAAGATTCCCCTTACCATCTACTTCGCTCTTTGACAGAGTTCATTTGCGATCTTGAGGCGTCCAAGACCTACGGACGCAGTGGCAACAGAAATGCTCAAGTGAGACAGAGCGACACCAACCATACTTCATACTTCATTCAGCCAGCCCATCTTTCTTTCATTCTCTATCAATATGATAGAATCGTTCGTAGATGTCGTTGTGCGACATTGGCCTTTAGTCTTTCTACTTCTCTCAGTTGCCTATCTGGCCACAAATTACTTTAACCGTGGATTGCAGAAATATCCCGGGCCTTTTTTGGCCTCGCTCACAGACTGGTGGCGCTTCTTTGATGTCCTGGGTAGAAGGCCGGACATCACGCACAACAGGCTGCATAGGCAACATGGTGACATTGTGCGCTTGGGTCCGAATACTCTATCTTTCGCGAATCCCCACGCCCTTAAGACAGTATATGGACTGAACAAAGGGTTCACAAAGGTGAGTCATCCGCAAGGTTACAGCGGTCGCAACAAGGCTAATCTGAGGAAGTCCGAGTTCTACCCGGTACAACAAGCCATGTCGAAAGGTGAGCGTCTGCCCTCGCTCTTCTCGACCACCGACGAGAAGTACCACGCAGAGCTTCGCAAATGCGTGAATGGTGCTTTCTCCATGACCGCAATAGTTCAATATGAGCCATCCGTCGACAGCGCCACAGAGAAGTTCTTGGAACAGACCGAAGCTCTCTTTGTTTCCAAGAACGCGATTTGTGATTTTGCACAGTGGCTACAGTTCCTGGCTTTTGATGTCATTGGGCAGATCACTTACAGCAAGCGACACGGATTTGTTGATACAGGAGAGGACGTCGAAGGGATGGTTGGCTATCTCGGCAGCATATTCAGCTATGTCGCTCCTGGAAGTCTGTCCGAATCACCCTCTCATCACAATGGCTAATTTAGTTACTCTTCCAGATCGGACAGCTTCCCATGCTAGACCTCCTTTTCCTCAAAAATCCCCTTCTTCGCTTCCTGGACAAATACAATATCAAATCATTCACCTCCCCTGTCGTCACCTTCGCCAAAGCCCGCATGTCCGAGCGCCTCGCGGAGGCTGCGGCCCAGAAAGCCTCCGGCTTCCCTACTATTACGACCGGTCGAGACGACCTCCTCTCTATGTTTCTTAAAGCCAAGGAAGATCGACCGCGATTCTTCCATGATGGCCGCGTTCTTACCATGGCCGTCAGCATGGCTTTCGCCGGCTCTGAGACCACTGCCATATCTCTCGCCGCAGTTTTCTACTTCCTTCTCAAGAATCGCCGGTGCTATGAAAAGCTGATGGCAGAGCTTGATGGCGCTGTGGAATCTGGTACCATCGAGAATTGTAGCACGGCGATAGTATCTTGGGCTGAATCGCAACGCCTTCCTTACTTGGATGCGTGCATCAAAGAAGCCTTCCGCCTCCATCCTGCCGCCGGGCTTCCCCTCGAGCGTGTCGTGCCCGCCGAAGGTGCAGAGATTTGCGGTGAGCTGATACCTGGCGGCACCATTGTTGGTTGCAGCGCATGGGTGATTCATCGGAGGCCAGAGATCTTCGGAGCCGATGCGGAGTCTTATCGGCCCGAGAGGTGGATCGAAGCTGGCAAAGAGAGCAGAAAGGTGATGGAGGGGACCATGTTCCATTTTGGCATGGGGGCTAGGACGTGCATCGGGAAGAACATTAGTTTGTTGGAGATTTACAAGACTGTGCCGAGTTTCTTGAGAAGGTTTGAGGTATGTGATAACCATCTCCTTGTCGCTTGAACATCTTGAAGCTGATGATGGATCGGGTAGGTTGAGCTGGCACATCCGGACAAGGAATGGAAGCTGCATAATGCGTGGTTTGTGAAGCAAAATGACTTTTATACCACGTTCAAGCCGAGGAGGATTGTGTCGACCTGAGGTCCTCCCGTGAGGGGGCACAGGTTCAAATGATGAGATAATGATAGCATTTTTTGAAAGCATTCGGGTTCCTTCATGCTCTTGTTTCTAACGTGTCATCATGATGTGATGTTGATAACACCCACAATATATGCGCCGTCAGACATCCTTTCATTGATGGACATCATATAAGGAGACTTTCTACAACAGATAGAGACGGCTCCTGTCGAAATAGTATATCTGGATACAACTGAGGATGCAAAGCCTTGTTGTAAAGCATAGACCTGACACGCCGTATATATACATGAAAGATCGCCGATCTGATATTCTGACAGCTTCCCACGTTTCACCCGCTTCGTGACTGAGATGGACAAGGAGCGGGATTAGCATATGGCAAACTTGAGCGAGATGGGTGTATAGTCTGGGTCGGACTCTGGCATGTATAAGGGGTTCACGAAGCTAGGTGGAAATCTGATGTGAAATTTGATCTGCGGCTGAGAGAATTCATCAAGGAGCATTGTGGGCTTTATGGTGGTCTAGTACCAACGAAAGCCTCCAGTCGGCCAAACCTCGCGAATCAAAAACATATCGCCAATGCTCCGAAGCTGTTGGCAGGTGGTGGTCAGACCACCGATGCAACGTGTGGCGTTGACAGGCCCGCGTCGTCCATGCGCAACTGGGATTCCCCCAGGCGCAGTCCCCACAGATCGCGCTTCGATCTGGGGATATTGTGTGGGGTACCCGATTTGGATTTGGTGGTTTTGTCTGCTTGTTATTGGGAGATTTCGATGCTTATCGCGCATGAGGTCATGGTGTTGGAACGCTGCTAGCCGCGGGTGAGATATAGTCTGTTGATGCTCGCCTTGAAGGGGAAGTTGGGACCCGTTGCCGCTTGACGATGTTGACGATGATACATTTGATCGTTGAAGGTCTCGAGATGTGATCATGATACCACTGCTTCGAACACCAAGTTATGATGTACTTTCTCTTGCCCCTCCTGAGCATGCTGGGAATCGCATGTGGCGCTCCGTTCGATGGGAGGTTGAGCCTGCCGGCAGAAACCCAAGTCGTGAATGCGTCTTTCCTCCCAGCAGTGTCGCTGAATGTCTCTTCGCTGGGCCACCACGACCGATGTGATTCGTCGAAAGGGCAAAGGTGGCAAGCCTACGCTTTCCTTGTGGAGGACTGCTTCGTTGCCATCAACCAATTTTACATCAAGCATGTCGTGCGGAACCCACACGAGGTATTCGAATTCTCGGCCAGTCCCTGGCGGAGCCATACACGGTACCCACGGGTGCAGACACCAGACGTTTTTACATACGGTGAGTATTCTTTCCTTGCTGGGCTCCAGAAAATTGGTCCCCTGAATGTGCGCAAAAGAATAACCTCATTCTTTATACCAGAATCCTGCACCCTCGCGATCGTGATGCTGAATTATTTCACGCTCGGCCAGCTCCCTGGTAATACGCATTTCAACCCTAAATCATATGACACCAGCACCTCGGCCGGCCTGTTCAAGGCCGCGAAATTGGTGGAGAATGTATGTCTCGACCCTCCAAGGAGGACTCCGGGATGGGAGCCTGCTGGGGCTGAAGGCAATATTGGCGTCTTTCTTTGGGCGACAGATTCGTATATCAACAGAGAGGTCACAGGGGTGCCGGGCGGCTTGACGAATGGATCGAGTGCGGGAGTGTATGACTCGACGGCTCGATGACAATACTGGTCTGGCTGAAGGATGGAATGTGTGGCTTCGAAGGGATCCGGGCCGTTCATTTGACACCACATGCAGCCAAAAAACTTGAAATATCGTCAATCTCGTCACCACTCCTCCATGCATGTCCAAGACCCTCATACTTCTTCAACGTGACGTCCAGACCCAGCCTCGTCAACGCCTTCGCAGCATCCCTAGCCAGCTCCACAGACACCTCCTCATCCGCCGATCCATGGCCTACAAATATAGGAATCTGTGCGTACTGCGGTAGACTTGCACTCGAAGGATGGAGACCAATCTGGTTCCTTAGTAGTGTGCTGATTTGAACATTGACATCGTACTCCTCACGATCATCCCGGCTCTCGTCAGCATAGAATTCAATCAACCCATCCAACGATTTTCTCAACGGCAACCATCCACTCATCCCCACAAATCCACCCAGATTCCCCTCTCTATCTTCCGAGCGGTAGGTAAGAAGTGCATACAGCGCCATGGCGCTCCCCTGACTGAACCCTCCAAGGAAGATGTTCTCCAAAGGAATCACCTCACTTTCCGTATCAATGAGCGAATGGATATGATGACACCCTTCGCGTAGTCCTTTCAATTGTAAAGCTTCCCGCTTCGAGGGGTCGACGGTTGAAAAGCTGTCAAACCATTGCGGCATTCGGGGTCCGCCGAGGGAGGTGACGCATTGGGCCGTGGCGGAGGGAAATATGAACTTCGTGCTGGGGAGTTGTGTCTGTAGGAATTTCCCGGATGAGGAGGTTGCGCTGAGGATGTCGAGGCCGAAGTCTTGGCCTGAGGAGCCTCGAGAGTGGAGGAGAATGAGGGTGTGGGTGTGGTTGAGAATGGGAGGGATGGTGAAGGGAGGGGTAAAGGGAGCCATGGTGTCTTTGGAAACTGAGCCCCTGTACTCGCAGCCTCTTGGCTGGGCAAAGGTGGTGTTCAAGGCATCTTGACCGACGAGATCAAAGCACCATAACAGCTACTTGTGGTGTCGTGGTATCCAGAAGTGGTTCCGTCACTAGGTTGAGGACCCGCCATCTCGTGGTCTGATAGATCGAGGACAGCCCCGTCCATGTCACTAGCCTAAAGCAGAGCTAGTCCCAGCTTAGGGACACTTTCTTAGCGAGGGACGACCTTCTCCGGTGTCGCCGCTCCACCAGCAATCAAGGTGGGGTGGATGGGCGGCGATACACGATAAGTGTCAATTGACACTGTCAGATATATATATGGCTTTTCTCTTTCCGTCCCAGAGCGCCTGCGTTCGATCCACCTTCTTCATCCGTGCTGCAGCTATTCGAACACTGTGCGGCTGAGGAAGAAGCCTGCACCCAAGCCTTACGACAATGCTTCTCCCAACCACCCTCACCCTCGCCCTCCTTCCCCTCACCTCCGCCGCTGAGACGATTCTTGGCCTCTACATCTACTCCCGCCACGGCGACCGCACCTCCAAGTCCACTCCTCCCACTACCCTCACCGCCTTGGGATACTCGGAAATCTTCGCCTCGGGCACCTGGTTCCGCAATCATTACATCGCCAACGGCTCCACCAGCCAGATCCACGGCATTGCCGACTCTGTTGTTAAGCAATCGCAAATCACTGCCTCTGCCCCTTTTGACAACGTTCTCTTCCCCTCTGCTCTAGGCTTCCTGCAGGGGCTATACCCGCCTGTCGGACCCACGCTGGGCAAGCAGACGCTGCGGAATGGAACAGTGGTGGAAGTGCCGCTGAATGGCTATCAGTTGATCCCCGTGGCTACGGTGGCGAGTGGAACTGTCAACGAGGATAGCGCATGGTTGCAGGGAAGTGGGAATTGTGCGAATGCCATTGTGAGCTCGAATAATTATTTCAATTCAGTGGAGTACAAGAATTTGAAGAATAGTACCATGGGATTTTATCAGAGCTTGGTACCCGTGGTCAATTCGACCTTCTCGGCAGATCAGACCAGCTTTCAGAATGCCTACTCCAGTGAGGTTTTTCTGTGGTGCAAGATGCTTGGAAAGATGAGAGACTGACTGGGGATACAGTATTCGACGTCTTGAACGTTGCTGAAATTCACAATGCCACAATTCCTTCTTCGGATCTGGTGACGAACGATACACTCTTTCAGCTACGTACATTAGCCGATAACCATGAATTCAATCTCGCATACAAGTAAGTACCCTGACTGGCAATTGTCTCGCGCTATTCGACACTAGAAGCTGGTATCCATCGGGAGTGGTTGTCGAACAACCCCCTCGTCGATTAAGATGATTCCGTTGAACAAGTAGCTAACGATCCCTCAGTTCTACCGATCGCATCCGCGCCATTACCGGCGCAACCATCGCAGCCCAAGTCGTGGAAGCCCTCAACATCACCGTGACTGGCGCCGGCAAAGCACCCCTCAACATCCAGTTCGGCGCCTATGGCGGCATGCAATCCTTCTTCGGGCTCGCAAACCTGACTCAGGCGAATCCGGATTTCTACGGCGTAAGCTGCCTCTCCAAACCCCTTTGTGCATGAGTCTCGCTTTGTTGTACAACACTGATTCGATAACCATCCAGGTGCCCGACTATGCTTCGACCTTGACATTCGAACTCTTCACCAACGCCACTCCTTCCCCATTCCCAGCGCCCGAAGATCTATTAGTGCGATTCCTGTGGCACAACGGCACGACGGGAAACAACAGCGTGCCCGTCGCCTACCCCCTTTTCGGTCAACAGAAGACCACACTCCCGTGGACTGATTTCGTGACCGGGATGAACAAATTTGCTATCGGAAGCCAGAAAGACTGGTGTGCAGCTTGCGGCAACAGCACGGGCGTATGTGCAGCTAGTTCTAAGAGCTCTGCGCCGTCCTCTCAATCTAGTGGTGGTAGTGGAAACGGCAGTGGTGGTGGCGGTATGAGCAAAGCTGTCGCAGGCGTGATTGGCGCTATGGTTACTTTGGCTGTCATACTAGGGGTGGAGGCTTTGCTCGTGGTAGTTGCGGGATTGAGGTTGGTGAGCAAGAAGCGGTTGGGTGCTGGAGCTAGGGAGGGTGCTGTTGCGCCGAAAGGATGAGTGATGCAGGGTCCGGGTCATGACTGAGAAGATGGACGGGTGGATGAGAAGAAAGGGGTGAGGGTGCGGCGAGGAGGACGATGGTGTACGCAGACATCTTGCTCATCTTAGCGGATAACGATTGTCATGTACGACTTCTTTGGGTGTCTCAACTCAAAAAGGTCTACCTTTCTCACAAGATGCGTCCTTGCGATCAAATCACAATGTCCAGATCCCATAGTCAGAATCCAAGACAGCTACAGCTGTTATACAAATTCGCTCTCAGTAGGGATTCCCGCAGCACATTCTCTGGTTCATATTGAAGTAGCGAATCTCTCACACGAGCCTTGCCATCTCATACAACATAGTGCTTTCAATACAGAGTTCAAGCTCGATGGTATGCCATCCCCATCTCAATAACAACAATTAGAACGTATGGAGAAACTGATAATATAAAGTACCCTACATCCTATGCTTCCGCGTGGTATCAGATGCGTACAATGCCGGCGCTTTCCTTCCTTCATTGTAAGACAGGCGTGCTGGGTTCAATTTGGTACAAGAAATGGAAAACGGACAGCCAGTAAGTAAGTAAGTAGTCCCACAATCCCCACTCCCTCAGTATGTAGAAACACATCCAGGTAGGGGAATAAACAAATTCCCTACATCATCCTCCCCATCTCATTCCCCGTGCGTGAAAAGACCTTGACAACGCCATCGCCGCCGCCACTGACGACCCACCGTCCATCCTGGCTCCAAACGACGCTGCAGACGCCCTCGCCCCGCATGAGTCTATGGCTGGTGATTTCCTGCGAGCAGGAGCGTTTCTCGAGCGACCAGAAGCGCAGGCTGGCGTCGTGGCCGGCGGAGACGAGTTCGGCGCCTGAAGGGGAGAGGGAGAGGGAGGAGATGGCGGAGGGGTGGGCGAGCATGCTGTATGTGCATTGGCCTGGTGGGAGGGGGGTGTTAGTGTGGGGCTTTTTGAGGTGGGGGGGAGACGTACCGCTGTTGGCGTCGAAGAAGCGGATGTGGCGATCTTCGTGGCCGCTGAGTATCATGCCCTCCACGCCACTGCTCGAGCCTGTGGGTCCATGTACCACGCTCTCGTCTTCCGAAACCCCTCTTGCGCTGTCGAAGCTGAGCGTGCCTTCGAGTCCAACGGTTGTAGCTGCGACTGCGTTGACGCCGGTGGCTGGGGTGCCGTTGTAGGTTTCTAGGCTGGCCATGCCAACGATCTCTTCTCCTGTGCGGGTGCTGTAGATGAGGACGGAGGCGTCGGCGAATGATACGACGAGGGTGTCTCCAGTCACTGAGAGCGGGCTTATGCAGGTGGGCGAGGGGTGGTCTGCTCGCTCTATGCGGTGGACGAGGGAATATTGGAATGGTCGGGAGGTAGCAGCGTTCGGCTGGGGAGACGATGGGAAGTTGGAACCTGCGGACACGGAGTTGGCTCTGCGGCTGCCTCCAGTCCCTCTTCTGGAACCCGTCTGTGGTGATGTGAGTTGCGGAGGTGTGGTTATGGCCCAGATGAGAATCGTCCCATCAGCCGCGCCTGAAGCTAGTATTGTCCGATCTGGCCCGCCATGATGTGCGGATAGGTCTCCTAATATTGATCCAGAGGTTCCAGGAAGAACGCAGACCGTCCATACAGCATCGGTATGACCATCTAATGTAGCCTTTGGATCCACCCTTCCTCTTTCCCATACTCGCACAGTAGCATCTTGACCGCCAGAGAAGACCAATCCGTCGCCTTGCGTTCTACCACCATTGGAAAAAGGTTGATATGCTGGCGACGCTGCGATGCAGAGTACGGCACCAGAGTGACCTCGATGTGTGTGATCGCTCCTCAAGTCCAAGTCATCGCCTTTGCCCGGAGCGTTGCCTGCTGTCCACCTCTTGATCACACCGTCGTCGCCAGCTGTACAGATTTCTGGTTGAGCGGGGCTTCCACCACCAGTGAAGATGACAGAGCGGACAACGTCGAGATGGCCCCTAAGCGCGTAGCGCACCTTGAATTGTCCGGGATCGCCTTTGAAGCTCCCCCCAGTATGAGATGTTGATAACTCTCTCAGCTCGTGTGATCCGTCACTCTGCCGCCGTCTTGACAATGAGCTTTTTCGCCGGTGCGACCCTGGCCCACCTCGGGTAGGGGACTTCAAAGCCATATTCGTCGCACTCGGAAAAACGTCGGTATCAGGTCGCTGGGGCGGTGGGTACTCAGGAGCTGGTCGCTCATCGGCGGAGGGCGGCTCTTGTGGATCGTCAAAGTTCCAGCCATCAGCATCTGCCAGCTCCGACTCCTCAGCCATTCTTGTGTTCTCCACTTCTTCCCGAGTAGGCACAGGACGTCCGAACGAATCATAGCTGTGAGCGACCTTCTCCGCCTGATCATCTGGCGTGGGAAAGGCATATCCGGGCCGGTTTGGGTTTGAGCGATCAATTGTCGTGAGGGCAGGGTTCTGTTGTTGGGATTGTCGTTCAGGAAGGCTGCGGGTGATATATGATGGTTCTGATTGTTGCGACCCGCGAGAAAGAGCTGGTATATCAGCGACTCGCGGTATAGGCGGTTGTGGCGGGTGGTTATTTGGCATGGGAGAGGGTTGTAGCATTCCAATGTTGTTTGCCTGTGGCCTCTGGTTTTGTTGGACGTACACATCCTCTAGAGATTGCTGTGGAGGTGGTTGTTGGTGAGAATACTGCTGATGATTTTGAAGCGCTTGCTCTTGTTCATCATTAAACTGCTGTGGCGGGTTGAGTGACAGAACGTGGTATTGCACTTCTTCGAGGCACTTTCCAAGGTATAGCCGCGATCTATCTCTTTCTGCTTCATGTCTGAGGTTCGGAGAAGGTTGGTCGTCTTGTTCGAGATCCAGAACTGAATTGTGAGGTTTGGGGGGTTGGGCTACACACTGATATAAGCAGTTATCGACCGACCGCATTCCTAGCAACGTACGTTTCGAGACTGGCTTTAGAGCAGTACTCGAGTCCTTGCCCTCCTCCGACTGGCTCCCAGCTTTTAATTTTTGCCTCTCCATTTTCAGCGCATGCTCCAGAATCCTAACATGCTTGTCAAGAGATTCGCGTAACCGCTTGTTCGTGCGCCCGTCTCCTTCCAGCTTCCCTATCCTTGACTTCATTTCTGCTCGTTCAATCTGCCAAGCGTTCCGATCCCTCTCATGTCGGTGCCACTCTGTTTGGAGAAAGCGCATGACGCCTGTGTAGTACCTTCATTAGCCAAGCACGGCCGAGGGTAACCTTCGACCTCTGCCAGCGTTTTCACCGCCTCTTTTTAGCTCACCTTGTAGAGTATATTCTGTCCCTTGAGGCTGCCCACCGCCGTTACCTCCTGCCTCGCTCCCACCCCCGGCACTCCCTCCGCTGCCCCCCATGCCAACGGAGGTCTGCCATGCCATTGATTACTGTCGCGCTCACAGTCGCCCCACCATGAGTAGACTTCCTTGAATATATTGTAATGTGGACGGGGTCAATATCCAGAGGAGACTTGTTGGATAGCTGTTGGCGAAGGGGTCAGAAGCTGTAAAAGGGTAGCTCTCGTGAGGGCGGTTGCACTGGCTTCTTGGTAGGGACAATATGTTGCCCGAATCGATATCCTTGCAACGAAGCTTAACGGCTCAATGCACTTTGGGGTACTGACAGCGGGACTTTAGTTGATGTGGACGGGTAGGGGCATCAATGCTGCCGAGGGTCGGTGGCAGAAGTCCCTGCCGACTTTCTCCTGGAATTAGGCTAGAAAGTCGGCAGGGACTTCTGCAACCGACCCTCGTGCTCTCCGATTTCCACGAAGGCTTGGCAATCTAGCAGGCACGTGACAAGATCCTCAAGGAAGCTTGGCACTTGAAATTAGGTACAACATAAAATCCCCTCCATTCTGATATACCCCTTGCGCAAAGAACCCTCATCTGGCAGATTTGATCGTTCAAAACACTGTTCTACCGAGAGATGTCCTTGTCAAGGCTAAGAAGATCTTGCATCATACTTTGGAAACGCCAACCCGACCCGAGGCCCAAGAGCTACCCCAGCCCCTACCTCAGGAGTTTGTTAGTCGAATAAAGCCGGGTGTCCTATCATCGTGTTCATTTCATTTGCCGTCTTCAAAGGGAAGCAAGCTAGGTTTGAAGGAGTCCCATTCTCTATCGATCAGTGTGTGGCCCGTCTACGCTTGGAGTACATGTATGATATTCTACTAGAATTGCATTCGCACTATATACTCCTTAAGCAGGACGAGCAGCACTACACAGAACAACATAACCCACCCCTCGCCTTGTCAATCGAGAACGTCATTAGCATCCTGCTTTTTGTGATATTTCCAAGAGTCTTTCAGCTCGCCCCATCGAAAACCGTCCATGGCTCTAAGATACAAAGAGGCGTGTTTAGGCCAAGCTCTCAAAGTATCAATACTTCCATCATCCTCGATACGGCAGAGCATAAGCGATCCATCTTTGACCGTTCGTTCGTCTACAACAGCAAAATACACACGGTTGATCCACGCCTTGTCTGAGGCGTTCCGCAGTACTTTGGCTAGGGTGTTGAGGTCTTTGCCTAGATATGGAGAAGTATACTCTTTGACTGGTGCTTCGGTGGCCATGATATCGGAACCGTCAGGCCGTTTTGCTGGCGGCTGGACTGCGTTGAAGTTTTCTGTTGCGAGCCAAAAGTACCACGGTTTCTTCAGGGATTCATACGCAGCGCCATCGCACGCCTTAATCAGGATGTCGTTGATTTTCTGGATGGTAGCTTTGTGAGTCTCTGTTACGGATATCAGCGTAGCTTTATCTTACCTCTAGCAATATCTCTGCGGTGCAGAAAAGTGCAAACCATCCTTCGTACTCTTTATGCATCCTGACAATATTTTTCGTCCGATTGCTGAAAACCGTAGAAAAGTCCTGGAACTAACTACAAAATAGACATTGACGTCACAAATCCTTCCTAGGTCAAGGCTCCCTCCGCCATAAGGTACACAACGTCAACAGAGCTAGCGTGCCTTTCCGAGACTTGCAGGCAGGCTATGACCGCAACCAATATCCCATCTCAGCCTCATGGATCTTACAACGCCTCGCTCCCAACCAACTTCCTTTTTTTCGAACCATGCTTTCAACCGCCGTGTATTCCACCGTTGAAAGATTGATCTTCTGGTGTCAGTCTCAACCAATATTGCACATAGGTCACGTCGCTGACCACATCGAACAGTCGACGCATCACATCCAAGGCTGTGCCTAAACCACAGAGCTAGGCCTTGCTCGCTTCTTGCCTTTGAGTAGTCACATCCCGACTGCCCGATCTACGAGGAGTTCTTTGACAACATATTATCCACTCTGTCGCTGCGAGCGTGTTGAGGTACAATCGGTGTGACAATACCATTTGCGTACTTTGTTTTCTATGTTAAGCCAGCTTAAGTGTGTATGAGAGGTACTTCTGGAACCGATAGTGTTGACAAGATGAATATCACCTACCAATCATGTCCCGGTGATCGAAATACTGCGGCTGTTTGGCGCAGCTGTAATCCTGCTTGGACAACAATCCTGAAGGATTGCCATGAAATCGTCAGAGAGGCCAATCGAGCAGCTAGTCTTGCCGACTTCTTTCAAATATCTACGTCTAGTGCTCATCTAGAATTCCAGCTCCTCAACCTCCATCCCACACTCCACGCAAGACTTCACCCCCACCCCTTCTTCATTCTCTACAGCTCTCCCCCAAACATGACTATGCTTCCCACCCCTCCCCATCTCGTCTCCAAAATCCCCTCCGCCCCCACCAGCCCGACTCCTCCGATACGCCTCCACCCTCGTCTTCTTCTTCAGCTCTTGAAGTTTCGACCTGAACTTATCCTCCTTCCTCTTCTTCTTCTCTCCCTCTCGCTTCTCAAACTCCTCATCCAACGCCTCGGCACTGCCCCATTTCTTCGTAAACGCATACTCCTCCACTTGATACCGTAGATACAACATCATATTGTTCCACGTAGACTTGTGCGGATTCGGTCTCTCAAGATGTGGCAACAACTCTCCATCCTTCAACTCCGGATCCGTAATCAGATAATCCTCCTTCGCCTCCGTCTTCGTCAACAAGCTATACCTATCCGGCAGCTTCTCCTTACACGCACTGCAAACCGCACACCCAAATATCTCTTCCCACTTCCAATCAATCTCCATACTCCCACACTCCCGACACACCTTCCCCCCCTCCTTCTTCAACACACTTATCCCCGGCTCAAACGGCCCTGCTTTCTGCTCCCGCAACGACCGCAGCAACTGATGCCGCTCCCACTCTTTCATACTCATATGCGCAGGCTTCTCGTCCGGTTTCAACGAATGCAGCGCTTTATTGTGCGGATCATCCTCCACAGTCATAAACCCGCCCTTTGTATCTGTCATCTTGCTGAAATCATATTCGACGTACTTTGTAAAGTTTCGCGCCGGCTGGATCTCGTCCAGGGGGCGGAAACTGCCTGCTTTGGCCATGGCGGCGCCTGTGCTTCGGGCATCTCGGTGTGTGGATGTGATGCCTGTGGTTGTGGCTGAGTAGGGGCGTTTTTGGCCGGCGAAGAGGTTGCTGGTGGAGCGGGTGAGGGTGGTGGGGGGTGTGGTCTTGTTGGTTTCGGACTCGCGTTGGGTGCGGAGGGCTTTGGCTTTTAGACGGTTGATTTCCTGGCAGGTATGTTAGATGAGGGTTACAGAGCCAGGTGGAGAAGCGTACTATTCGCTTGACTTGTTCTGGTGTGAGCGGCCCTGTCGGTAAAACGCCAGGCTTCGAAGCGGCTGCCTGCAATGGCGGGGTGGAGGGTCGTTCGCTCATATCGAAGCAATGCGAGTTGTCTGAAACGTAGTGAATATAGGTAACAGCAGGTTACAGGGGTCAACAGTGGTCCAGGTGGAGATGTGGATTCATTGATTGTGGAAGGAAGTGGTGGCAATGCAAAAGCCGAGAACAACAAAAAGGGATAGTGTCATTTATAGTCAGCTGCAGCGACTACATGAGATCGATGTACATTCTAGGCTTCCGAATACCAGCTATAGGCAATATTGTATGGCAAACGTTGAGGGCAAAGCCTGTCATGACTGGGCTACACACAGGATGCAATCCATGAAACCTATAGACAGACACATCTTCTTTCCGTAATATACATTCAAATCAGAGCCAGGATGTACCCAGATCCATCTTCCGAACGATACCTGAGCATCTCCTACTCCTCCTTGACACCTCCAGCGCCGGCCCTCTCAGCCTGCTCGATGCTCTTCTTATCCGACTTGGGATCTCCAGATCCACCCATCCCCATCAGCCCACCCGCAGCCTTCCACGGCCTCTTCAACTCCCCAACAGCTGGCTGTCCAAGGAAAAAGATCTTGGCCAATTGGCCCTCGAAGGCGCCCTTGAGCGGGATGAGCGATTGTATCAACAGCGGGTTCGTATATTGAAAGTAGAGATGCATCACGCCCATCATTCCTACACCCATAAGCTGCGACTTGTACATGCTTCGTAGCTGTTGGAGGTCGTAGGAGTGGATGGTGGTGGTGATGAGCTTGGGCTCTTCGGCGGAGCCCATTGGCGGAGGTTCAACGTATTTGAGAGTGGTCATGTCTGCGACGGCGCGAGTCAGCGCAAAAACTAGAGCATGCGTAGTGTTTGTAGGGCTCGCCCTTTTTCGCGTTGATCTTCTGTCCGATATAGAGGTAGATGCCTAATATGATCAGGTTGGAGAGGATGTACATGGCGCGGACGCCCATGAGGACCTGCGGGTCATCGAAGGGTATCTTCTTTGACACTTGCATCATGCCGAGGATGATCACCAGATTGGTGCTGTAGAGCCGACAATGTCAGTACAGCGGTACGAGCATTCGTGGAAAGGGCTCGTATGCTGGTGAACAACGGAGGAGTTACGACCTACATCTGAGGATTAAGGCCCATCATGATTGCGGAAGATATCCAAGCGGATATGTTGGACAGAACGTTCTTCAGGATTGACGAAGATAGATATATACAGAGGGTGCGATGGAGTACCAGAAATTGTCTGCAGCAAATGACAGATAGTGAATCTTGAATCCATGCGGATAGGACGCCTCATCAGGATATGACGACCTATCGCCTGAATGTCCGAGGTTCAGGTCAGATAATTCCTCCTCACTACAATGCTGGAGCAGTGGAAATTTGATGGAATCGGGGTGTGTCCATAATCTCTACTCAGACTCAGTCGTCGTCCTACAGCCTCATTATATGCCCTCTTGTATCCCATCAGCGTCTTCGCGTCCTCGTCTCTCACACTCTTTCCTCGTCCCAGAGCTCAGTTTCATCTTCCAAGCCTGAACAGAAGGCCAGAACACGGCTCGCACCATTCGAATTCGTTTTCATGATACTCAGTTTGCTTACTGGCTCTCTAAAGCTACCTGTACATCAACAATGGGCTCTTCAAGAATTCGATTACAGACAGGGGCTGAGAAGTTGGGAGCTTCGAATGCTTAACGCAGGCAAGCTTGGAAGCAGTGGAAGGTTTGAGTAGCGTGATTTATTGATGGAGCTTTGGGCAATGACCATGATCGAGGAGGACCATAAGTGCATGGCTCATGCTGGATCCGCGGAAGCCTGACTTTGAACGAGACTTTTGATACGAAGGGGGTCCGATCGCAGACAACGTTAGGCGATTGCAACAGTAGAGACAAAGGGGTCGCAACCTGGGAGCTTGTTAAGATCTCAGTGGATAGAGCCGAAGAGCGGATGGAGGAGAAACGGCGTATTATTGAAGCCTTCCATTCAAGTGCATATACCCGTACCCATATTACGAACATCTTCATGATTCTGCAATAAAACCACCATTGAACTCAGAATAGTCACTCAACGCCGCCTGCAAAAGTGAGCTGTTCCCCACCAGCGTAGCCTCCGCCGGCGGGGCAGAAAGCCTACCGCCCACCCCCCTTGGAACCGCAGGCCGCCCCACACTAACATAGAACGTGGCCACCGTCCCTATCTCTTGGATTCCTCCATACTTGATATCCTGCTGATCTACACAATCCCTGACTATCTTCACAGCCTCCCGCGCCACGTCTCCGAACGTGAAATAGGCCGCATCCCTAGGATTGGAACAGCTGACATAGATGACACATTCGCCGTGCTGCCAGCCGCGTGGTATTTGGACAACGTCGACGCTGCTGCGGGGGTTCTTGCTGAAGCGGAAGACTCGGTCGCGGTTGGGGTCGCGGTAGATCATGCGGAGCGTTTCGCGGCAGTCGTGGCTGTTGGTGGTGCCAAGTCCTGGGCGGGTGGTTTCGTTGAAGCAGAATGGCAGGACTGCATTGACGGTGGTGGTGGTGTTGGAAGCCAGTAGGAGACTCTTTGTGTTAGCCGTGGGGGTTGCATTCGTAAGGTCAGGGGATAGCAAAAACGGTAGTGTGAGTAGCGTGTAGATGAAGTCGTGAACAAACATGATAGAGAATATTGAGACCTCAGTGAATGAGTAATGCTAGCCGAAGCTAGCTCGATACTATTTCATCGTGAGCCAGATCTTCTGTATGGAATTCTGAGAACCTTCTTAAGGGAAAACATTTCGCTAATCGCGTCTTCCGTGGGGTTATCGTTGCTTGTAGCGGGTATCGCAATTTTCATGGCGACCCTGGTCTTTGATCCTATCCTTTGAGCGCTTCCAGATCCCACGGAACTAGCTTGATCGAACCCCGTTATCAAGAAGACATAGATAGAGGCTGAAAAAGGCCAAGGAGTCGAGCGGTCTCTGGAGGGAAGACGTTGGCATTGCTGTACTGTGGTAGAACCTGGACCGTAACTTCATTTATACTCAAAGCCTTCTGAGTCGTCTGCATCACGGACAGCCACCACCAGCGGTACCCTTTGCTCATATCACCTCCCAGAGGACCCTACCCAGTTCCATCTCGAACCATTCCACAGGAGAATGCTGGGACTAGGCGTATCACGGCATTGAGGCAACGGACGTCGATAGTACCCATCTTCAACCACACCATTGTCATCTAAGTCGTTAGTGCTCATCTTGAAAGTCTCTAGCTCTTGGCTCTACAAGCGCATTTGTAGATTTATAAGTAGTTTCGGTGGCAGCTTCTCTTGGATCAGGTCCGTTTGCGCTTGTCGATGTTGTAGTAGATGCTTCAGCGCGAGAGCTCTCTTAGTATCCGTACCGCTGATGTGTTTGTGCCGTCAGAGAGTCTTACCTGTAGCTTGGGAAAAGTAAGAGCGTAAAGACCACTGTCGAGCCACATTGGTCTTGTTCGCAATAGACCTGGATCTTCCGATGTTGTCGACGCAACGTTCAGAATACTTTTATTGAACCCTCCATGAGACGGACGCCTTTCCTGAGGGCATAGGCCTTGAACGCATTATACCAACCATTTCTCAGGGTTTCTCCGAGTAGAAAGGTGGTGCGATAATGATCGGTAGTAACCGGGTCCACATTCGGCAGCGCTTCGAGGGCATTTGTACGCAACTCCATAACGTCTCATTGCTTCTCTGCTTCCAGATCTTCCTGCAACATTGCCTTGTAAAATTCAATTACCATCACGGGAGGTTGTTGGCCAGGAGTTGGAAGCCTTCGCTGACAATTTCGATGGAAGAGAGTCATTGGTGGCCGTGTCTATTGAAATAGGCGATGACGTGCTAGGTTGAGCAAAACAAGGATGTAATGGCTCGAGGTCTAAAAATACACTGCTTGACTGCGGAAGGATTTCGAGGTGTCAGAGTTGGCGATTGATTGAAGGAAGAAGGATCCACCCAAGCAAAATGCAGGATGGATCCACTTGACAATTTAAGAGGGTATAACCTAATACAAGAACGGGAAAGCTCAACGTAATACGCCCCCGTAGAGAAGCATTGAGCCACCAAACCAGCGACCTCACGAAGCTCCAGCAGATCCAGCAGCTCCAGCAGCTGCCGACGAGCAGTTCCGCTGCCTCCTCATGTACTCATACATGGCGATACCACTTACCACAACCTCGGTCATCAAGACGCCGTTGACCCCCTCGCCGAGTTCAAATTTTCCCTCTTTCTTCATTGCCCAGCCGCTACTCTTGAATCTGGCTACTAACTGCTCCCGTTCGTCAAGGCAGATCATGTCGCCACAGCTAAATACGCCATCACTCTTCCATTTGAAAGAGCCTCCAGTAGCCAAACTCTGAAATCCATGCGCAGATGTAAAGAAGCCTGACTTGCTCAGGAGGATGGGCCGATTTTGGATGGTCATGTCGATATCGCTGGAAATGGAGTGGAAGGTAATCGTGGCGATCTCGGAATCGGTAGCAGCTTCATAGATCCTGAGATGCGGCTTTGAGCTGAAGAGGCCACCACTGTTCGCATTGATGCGATAGACAGGTGTTCGTTTGTCAGAGTCGAGGATTTGTACGCGCCGGTGAGTGAAGCCCTCATGGTAGACGTGGAGAACGCGGGGAGCGACAGGTTTCTGGTCGTAGGCGGGACTGGAAGATTGTGCGTAGCCAGGTAGAGGCTGAGATTCAGGCTGCGCTTGAGCTTGGTAGTAGGCCATGTTTGATCGATTGTGAGAAGGGACTTCTTGGAGAGAAGGTCGTTGTCCGTTGGATGGAAAAGTCTAAACAGCAGATCAGAGGACATATGCCATGCAGGTTTATGTATGTCCAGAGAGCTGAAATAGTAGGCGCAGCTGGGCTGACTGCATGCATCCTTAGCATTGCCAACTTTCAGTCCTTTCCAACGTAAAACGTGGCTGTGACCGCTAATTTGGCGGGGTAGCCCCCAAGCCACCGTCGTTGAATGGCCCAGTGGTTGTTTGATGCTCACGTCAGCTTTAACTGGATATTGACCATCTGACTTGCATCTTTAAAAGAGATGGAGGCCATATCCGCTGCCTTCCCAATGGATGTTGACCTGGATTTGATAACGCCAAGAGGTTATCATTCGTCATGCCAAGCCTTATGACTAAGCATAATTCACTGAGCGATCAGACTACTTTTTTCATTCACTTCGATACATCCATCATGCATGTCACGGAGGTCCGGTTCTTGCCAAGATGTTGTCACGGCTATGGCGTATGTGTGGAAGAAGACCCAAGAAGATTGAAGTTCGGAAGATTGAAGAGGAATTGACCACGCATTACGAACACAAGAAATATTGTCGCGTCCGCATTGGAGATATCCTTGGAAAGAGATACCACATCTTGGGCAAATTGGGATATGGTCAAGTTTCGACAGTCTGGTTTGCGAGGAATGTGGAGTATGTCATCCATCTTGCAGCTCCGGTTCCCTTCTTTGACCATCTTCAGGACTCAGCAATGGGTATCGGTCAAGGTGTGCACGCAAATAATGATGAAGGACCCAACGCATGAGCGAGACGTTATGAGACTGCTCAGTCATGGCGACGTCAATCATTCTGGTTACTCTCGCATCGTTCACTTACTCGACTCCTTCGTGCACCAAGGAGTTGATGGCGAACATATGTGCCTCGTCTACAAAGCGATGGGAGAATCTCTGTGCCATTTTCAAGATAGAATTCCAGACAGGAAGCTTCCACTGCTACCAATGAAGAGGGTGACATGGCAGCTACTGGAAGCTTTGGACTATATCCATTCATGCGGTATCATTCACACTGGTAAGACCATTAGCCGTGACTGTTAATTTGTTTCGCTTTTGTGCATACTTACTCGAATCCACAGATATCTACGACAAGAACATATTATGCGAACTTGACGAAAGCGTTGTGCAACAATATCTGCAAGAAGTCCCAAAAGCAGGTGAGCTTGCCAAACTTGGCCCTGAGGCTATAATCCGTTCAACAAGGATGAGGGCCCGAAAAGACCCAGAGAGAAATTTCAACATCCGACTCGCCGATTTTGGCCAGGCCGCCTACTTTCCCAAGCGCGATGGTGATAACCAAGAAGCTCAATTGCCAACTATGCGTGCTCCAGAGCTTGTTCTCGGCCTACCATGGGACACCAAAGCTGACATATGGAATTTGGCGTGTTTTGTGGGTGTCTCTGTGAGGGTTGTCTGAAAGAGTCTGATCTAATTCGTGAAGGTCTGGGAAACTTTCGAGGCCCGATGGTTGTTCCACGGTATGCTGCCATACGAGAAAGAGTATTCGGCAAAGGGGCATTTGAGCGAGATGGTGTACTTCATCGGCCCAGCTCCTGAAACGCTGGTGTCGCGCCAGATAGTCAAATACTTGGACTCTGGAGGTGATAGAAACTCTCTACCCACCAATGTTATATCCCTGGTTTGACTGACATCTGCTCAGGAAGAATCTATGATGTCGCAAAACCACGACATTGTTACTGGAAAGACTTCGAGGAGAACTTATCGGGAGTTGAACAAGCGCAATTCTTCGATTTCATCACTCATATGCTACAATGGCTTCCGGAGGACCGACCAACCGCGAAGGAAGCCATGAAGCATAAGTGGCTAGAAGAGTGAAGCTCCCCAACAGTGTGTAGTAACCTCAATTGATAGGAAACGTCCCAATGGTGAGAAGAGATCCGAGCGCTTCACACGGCCCGGTCAATGCTCTGTAAGTAGAATGAGCCAAGAATTCACTGATCTTGCGACTTTCCTTCACCGTATCATGCAGTGAAGTGAAATCGCAGAGCGGGGAAATGTGAATTCACTTCGCCAGTGCCGCCTGAAATAAAAACCCCTGGCTGTCCAGATTTCCCCAGCATCCCCACTCTAACCATCAGCATACCAATTTCCCAGCTTTTCCGTGGTCATAAAAGGCCAATAAAGGCACGATGAGGTTGGTTTAACGGTCCAAGTCCTGACTGCAGCTGACTTAGATGTGAAGCAAATTCCTGAAAACGATGTTCTCCACTTCAGCCCAAGCCAAAGCCGCGGAGTACATCTCTCGCTCCTACAAGACGAAGACGATCAGTTTCCTTGACAAATCGCACCAGAACCCAGAGGACTGGCAGCGTATGATCACTTACGCCGAGACAAAAGGGACAGAATTGGACGAGCAGCAACTTGTAGAAATCATGGCAAGGTAGGCTTGGATCCCTTGAAATGCACCCTTTTGCGCGAAAGTCAGCTTTGATTTCATGCCATCTCGGCTGACCATACCGCAATTTAGGGGAGATTTCCACCCCCCACGAGTGGAGGACCCGCCTGGGGCGAAGCACCGTCTGACGATTTGGCTCCTGAACATGCTAGGGATCCCGATGAAGTCGGTGCATATTAACGAAGATGGGACGGAGGGGTCAATTAGGGACGTTCCTAAGAAAGACAGACCCAAGTTCGCTGCCAAAGTCGCAGCTTCCAAGGCAGCAGCAGCTGCATCTGCGGCTGGGGGAGCTGGGGCTGGTGGGTCAAAGTCTGGGAAGAAGTGAGGAATGGCATAGTATAGACATCTCGAGTGCAGGGTTTGGTTGCAGATGAACTGCAAGTTGCTGGAAACAGTCCAGTATCCTAATATATTACAACAGCATCACTAATTCTCCTTACTCCCTCAAGCGGCCATTACCACCATATACCCCTGTGACACTAATACGGAAAACATTTCACCTGCAGATCCGCGATATAAATGCAACAGTCATGCCAATCGAAGCCTCGACAGTGCGCACGGTGTGGAAGTGGAGAATGAGGTACCTCCGTCAACAATGGACGAGGAGGTTTGTGGTGTTGAGACGATGTTGTGGTATGAGTGGATGGAGGAGGAGGGGTGGTGTGACTTGAAGCAGGCGTTTGGGTAGGTGTAGGGGTCTTTGAAGTTCTTCTCTGCGTTGGGGTTGTCAGGGTGTCGGGGTCTACGGTTTTGGAGTACCAGTTGGATTTGTAGTCGGTGTCTGTGTCGCGGGCTGTGGCTTTTCCTTTTCCTTTTGAGTCTGAGGGTTTGGTTGGTGTTTTGGAGGGCCTTTTCTGCGTTGGGGTTGTTAGAGTGTCGGGGTCTACTGCGGCTTCTGTGTCGCGGGCTGTGGCTTTTCCTTTCCCTTTTGAGTCTGAGGTTTTGGTTGTGGTTTTAAATATTTTCCATGGGTCTTGCGTTTGAGTCGTGAGGGGTTGGGTCAGGGGTTTGGCAGTCTTTAGTATCCCAGGCTTGGTATTTGGGTTTTTTGGGTTAGGTGGATTGTGTGGTCCCCGCTCGGGGCACAAAACCACACAATTCTTGGGAGGCGGTGCGTCGAATGTCTGATCGCCTGGCGTTACTGCTTCTTTGAATTTCGTCCATTGCGCCCTCGTGAACCTCGTCCCTCGCTTTTTCTTTTCCTGCTTTAGGAGGAAGCTTTCCAGTTGGCCCATTCTGCGATACCTTTCCAGTTGTTCCTCGCGCTTGACGGTTTCTTGCCAGGATTTGGCTTTGGCGACCTCGATGAAGTCTGCGGCGACGTCGTCGAGGTTTGTTTCGGGGAAGTCTGTCATGGCGCGCTGGAAGTCTTTCCAGAGGTAGTATCCGATACCCCATGCGCTAGAGATGGTAATCGTGGTTAGTGTTTGCTTCTTCAAAATGAGGGTTTGACGCGAGGCGACTTTGAGGACGGAATATGTCTCTAGACTCCACCTCGGAAAATAGGAGGAGATCTGGGCTGGAGGGGACATACCTCAATCCTCCAACGACAGCGCCTCCACCGAGAAGGGAAGGAAATAGAATCTCAGCAAGGTCTTTCACCTGCTTTGGACTTGGATATGTTGCATTCGGCACGCCTGAGGCACTCGGCATGCTTGAGGGTTGGGAGTACAAAAACATTGTCGTAGTGCTGGTGGTATAATTACTGGCGTTGTACGATAGTGGCTCAGGCGGGAGAATGAGGAGCATGTAGCCGCCAACCGTTGTTGTGGAGGTGGTCGTCGGCAGCGCGGTTGGATATGCGGTGGCTGTGTTGGGCGGTTGAGTCAGGGTAGAGCTGTCCATCGATTCTGGGTCGCTACCAGAAGGGGTTTTGGTGATCATAGCTGGGGCTGAGACTTGAGTAGCACCGACGATGTCAGATGCCACAGATAATGTGATGAGACATAGGAGTGCCCAAGTTGGCAAGAATTTGGTGACGATCATGACTGGAAGCTGTGAGCGTTGTCAGGATTATTGACGCTCAGAAATTCGTGCGAGATGGGAGAGTTTTCAAAGGAAAGCGGGCGATGAGACTGTATTATAGCGATAGATAAGATCTTGCGCCACCGAAAAGGAGTTTGTTAGTCTTGAGGAGGTGCTCCACTATGGCCTCAAAGCAGACAAGCGCGGCAAGATTTTTTGTGGAGGAATTGCTGATTTTGAAGAGATGGGAAAGGGCTGAAGGCAAAATAGAGTTGGTTGGGGCAGAAGGCTTTCCATATACACTTGGCAACGGTTTTGGATAAAACCTTCGAGATGATTAGCTCGCTAGATCACGATCTTCGTATATCAGACATCGATGTCTGTGCGATTGGGCTGGCCATGTGGGCTTTGATGGCAAATTCCTAGCCTGAATCGTTCGGTGTCGTCAGGTAATAAAGGATTCCGCGTTGGCGGAGGGTAGACAGCCGATAGTGGAGTACAGAACGGTTCGAAAAGATGGGCAGGGCCATGAGTACTTGTTTCAAAAGTAAGTCGGCTCGGGACAGTTCCCTTGAGATTGTTTGGTTTCCATCAGCTGCAAAAGCAGTCTGCATTGGTCTGGGGGTATCTATCAAGGGACTCGATCATTTGACCAATATGTCCTCCATGGTAATAGACTTTGACGGCCTTGCCTAAATTGGAGGGCAATTTTCTCTTTGGCATCGGAAGAAAATCATGTCTCGAAAGAGAACTCCTCCGGCCTCATCACTAATTTGAATATGATTTTTTTGATGCCTCTAAATTGTTCAACATCTTCTTTGCATCTGAAAATCCGAGAATACGTTTTGCTCAATGGAATTCTCCACACAGTGCGCAAGAAGCCCTATAGAACGGGCTCACGATTGCCAGATATTGTAAGGCATGTCAAGCCCTGCGAAACTCTTGCACAGATAGCAAATTATATATCATATCATATATAACACTCATCAATCGATACTGTACTTGGAAGAATACATAGTACGTGTTGCACTATCGTTACCTTCCACAATATTGTCCATGGTCTCAATCGAAAGCGCCATCGGGTTTCCAGACCTCTAACGCCACGGTAAAACTCGCATGAGAAGCCATTGTTGACCGTGGTCGTCGTACATAACCAGTATGGCCTCTACAATCTTGGATTGTGGGCGACAAGGAAGGCCAAAAAGGCTTCAGTTGTGAGGATCTGGTGACAAAGCTCAATCCTTGCAAGTGTTCTCCAATCTTTATATATAAGGAGATTACAAAAGCTTGCAATCACATAGGAACTTGAACAGCAGAACATATAACCATCGAATCAATGCTTGAAATACTGGAAATTGAGGTGACATACTGGCAGTGAGCTGACAGGTGAGTTGCAGACAGGCTTTATAGAGGACCGCCAGTCCATTGCAGCAGCCACATCGAATCAGCCCAACAAAGAAGGCCTGGCGAGTTAACCTCAATACATTTTCATTTTTCGTTTTGATCAAAATCTGATTTATTGCGAAGCGTGCCGTAGGCTGAATCTGTGGATTATTCGACATCGGATCGAAGTATGTGACAGAGCAAGTCCTGAAAGGTGATCGTTTCATAGGAATCGGACAGGTCATACGTGAAACAGATGGTCGCACGTTAACCATTGCCATGGTCAACGACAGAAGCCAGCTCAACAGAGTGGAGCAGAAGGCATGAGAGTATCCCACTATCAGGCCTGTCATTTTCCCTCTATCCTCAAACACCGAAGAACATCACGATTGGGGCATAGGTGTTCGGGGGCTGTGTGTGTGTGTATAATAATTATATCCGGGACAGACGAATACCAAGAGCAGTCCATACCACCTACACTGATTGCATACATGTATCGCCACTTGGCCAACGAACTCGCAGTAGATTTACCATTCCATCGTGAGCGGAGATGGCGGGATTTTCTCGGCGGCTTGGCGCCAAGATCTGGTCGCCGTCAGTTGCTGGTAAAGCAAAGTATGCTGAACTCCGTCAGGTACGTTGTCGAAAGTGGCCTTCATCATACACGCACATCCCACTGCTGTCAGTCGTACGCAAGCAACGCTGTCCAGTAGCCTTCATCGCCCACCCACCATGTTATCGTGTGAATGACTGTTCTCCTGGGACGTCCAGTGAGGATCCTCTCCTGGATCTGGGGGGCCTGAGCGTAGAGGATATTCCTCGAGTATAGCAGAGATTCAATCCTTGTCACCGCGTCCTCCCTTCTTCATTACCGTCCGGTGCTTTTTGCTTGATCGTACTTATCATCTACCTTCCTCTTTTGTCCGCGTACATAATCCTTGGCAGTACCCCGCTTGGCGTGCTCTTCCAAAGTACCCTACATAAGTACCCTCCTTGCCAATCTCAACCATTCTAGAAGCCCAAAGCTCCCAGGAGAGAGCATGTTGGTCTCTACTCTCTTAAGCTTTGCTCTTTCACTTCTTTTTCTGGGTCGGCCCACGGCAGGGTTATCTGTTCCGCGGTCGGTACACAGACTTGGACCGAGACGATATCAAGAGAATGACAAGCTGGGCGCTGTTGCGTCCGAAAGCTCCGTATGCAGCCAGATTGGGAGTGGACTTATCAAAGCTGGTGGCAATGCAGCTGATGCTGTATGTTTTCTTTTACGCAACCAATTCCCAGAGATTATGCACCCGTCACTAACATGGGCTGCAACAAAGCTGGTGGGTACTATCTTCTGCGTGGGCGTGATTGGTATGTCTCTTCTCCACGCTATTGGCGTTTCGCAGCTGATCATAATCGTAGGCATGTATCACAGCGGTATTGGAGGTGGCGGTTTCATGCTTGGTAAACCTAAAAGACGGCTTGATGTCAGTCCTCATTGTGAAGTCGAGTCACTGATGGGTGAAAGTCCGATCATCCAATGGCTCATACGAGTTTATCGATTTCCGTGAAACAGCTCCTGCGGCCGCTTTCCAGGATATGTACAATGAGAATGTAAATCTGAGCTTATATGGTGGCCTTGCAAGGTAAGCTTACTTGGCCAACGACATATATGGTATATATATAAATACATATCTTCTGAAAACTCACTCAAACGGTCTAGTGGAGTCCCTGGCGAACTCCGTGGTCTGGAACACCTACACAAAGGCTACGGTAAACTTCCATGGGCCCAAGTCATGTATCCAGCCATCCATGTTGCTCGACATGGCTTCACAGTGACCCAGGATCTGGTCAATCAGGAGAAGAACGCAATCGGGGGCGGTCCGAACTTCCTGGTAGAGGACCCTAGTTTTGCCATCGATTTCGCGCCCAACGGTACACTGCTAGGGCTCAACCAGACCATTACCAGGAAGCGATACGCGGATACGCTCGAAGCCATCGCGGATTACGGGCCTGACGCTTTCTATACCGGGCCGATTGCAAACGCTACCATCAAAGCGTTACGGGGTGCTAATGGCACGATGACTTTGGATGATCTGAAGAACTACACCGTGGCTATCAGGAAACCTTCGCAGATTTCGTATAGAGATTATAAGATTACGTCCGGTTCTGCTCCATCTTCAGGAACGGTGGCTCTCTCTGTTATGAAGATCATAGAAGGATACTCTGGTTTCGGCGTGCCGTCCGAGATCAATCTCACTACGCATAGGTTGGACGAAGCCATGAGATTTGCATATGGAGAGGTCACGAGCTCTTCATGATCATTGAAGAAGCTGCGCTGACTTCTTCTCAGCGATCGAATCTCGGAGACCCGTCCTTTGTCGAAGGTCTTGACGCCTACCAGCAAGAGATGCTCAATGCGACGACGGCAGCAAATATTAGAAACAAAATATCGTCTACCCAGACACTCAACGTCTCAGCATACGATCCGACAGGACTGGAGGGTGTTTTGGAAGCGTGAGTCCCTGAAAATGGTGGCTGCCAGTGAAATGGTCTTGGACTGACGAATCCCAAGCCACGGAACTTCGCACGTTGTGACTGCAGACGCGTCTGGCTTGTCCATTTCCATTACCTCGACTATCAACCTGCTCTTCGGGTACCACTACTATCACCGACTAGGTTGAATATGCGAGGCTAACGCTCGTGAGATCTCAGCTCTGTGTCCCTGAGACAGGGGTCATTATGAATAATGAGATGAACGACTTCTCTGTACCGAACCAGTCCAACGCTTTCGGCTACTTACCTTCTCCATCCAATTTTATCCGTCCAGGAAAGCGACCCCTTTCCTCTATCTCTCCCACCATCGTCGAATTCCTTTCCAACGGCACACTCTATCTTGTCACTGGATCTGCAGGCGGTAGCCGCATAATCACTGCCACGATCCAGGTCATGTGGCATGTCCTCGATCAAGGATTGGGGATCGCACAATCGCTTGCAGCACCGAGGTGAGAATATACGCTGCGGTGACCTTGTTTGCTTACACTCCTTGCTGATTGTATGGCAACCAGATTGCACGATCAGCTTCAACCCAACCTAGTCAGCTTCGAATATGCATACGACAACGCGACTGTAGCCTTCATGAAGTCGCTCGGCCACAACGTCAGCCGGGTCGCGCCAGGCCAGTCGACAGCCCAAGGCCTGACGCGACTGTTCAACGGTAGCTTTGTGGCTGCTGGGGAGCCAAGGCAACGCGCTTCCGGGGGATTCGCGGTCTGAGAAGAGGTGTGAGCAATAGTATATAAAGCCGAGTCAACAATTCTCAACGCCATATGGGCAAGGCACCAAGACAGCCACACTGCTCGTAGAGCTTGTAGCCCGTCAATGGAAGTCTAATGAGACAATATATAAACGGTTTAGGGATGGGAGGATTATATGCGTAGGGACTCTATGAGTGGGAGTCAGCATCAATAGCATCTGGGTTTCCACATGACTCAGTTATCAACGTTAACTTAGAGACATCCACTGTTGTACAGCAGGTCAGACACGCACGGATGTATTGTATGGAACTTTGAAACCTCCGGAGTGGGCCAAGCGCCACGCGCCAAGTGCCAAGACGTGGCGTCCCTGATTTGGGCTGTCATCTCTTTGTGCCCCTGGAACGACAACGATCGTTCTTCCCCATAACGGAAATCGAATCACCCTTCGACTAAAGCGGAGGTTTATGCAGCACCGAATGTGAACTGTGCCCTGCTACAGATGATGAGACTTGCACAGAAGCCTCGGCCAAAGCAATTATGTACTGTTTTCCTGCATGTTAACCGGGTACCTTGCAGCGAAAAGAGACACTGGCCGCAGGGTGTCGCGTGTTCAGTTAGTATGTCTCATGAACAGCGCGGCGGTGGCGACATATATGTGTCATTCGCCGCATGTTAGGTAATCGTATCTCAGACTTTGGACGCGAGCCAATGCGTGCAATGCCCCGGGACGGCACGGCAGACCGTTTCTTTCTCCCGCACGAGTTCCAGAATCAATCAGCGTGGGTGTTGACGAATGCACGAGCAGATCATGGTAAAGTACGTAGTAGTGCCTACTAGGCTAATACGGGCGTCTAGATCTCTGGGGAAAACGCCATGAGCTGGGATGACGGTCGACGGACACGCGACATTGAAGTCAGTCCCACGTGACTTCAACACTGCAATTTCTTGTGTCTTTCCCTCGAGCTAGGGGCTTCCTGTGGGGATTGTGACTGTCAAGCGCGCAATCAGTACTTGGCCCAATGGCCCAGCATGCAATAACGTGCATGGCTCCATGCTGTATGGCTAACCTCATGCCGCGCTATCATCTTTGCACGTTGAAGTGAGCACACTAGAGCAATTGAGGACGTGACCGGCCTGCTAGTGAAGGCAAATCGCCGTAAGCGGAGATTCATATTCATCCCGCTGAGCCCGCCAAAACGCTACCCCGTGAGCCCATTAGCAACCCTATGTCGTGGGCTAGTACCAGCGATGGCGTCAGGCAAGTCGCGCCCCAATCGGAAGCCTCTCACACTTTGATACCCGGTAATTCATCTCTTGCATACTCCCACTGCATCTCATTACCAATTCTCGTCAGGCCTCCAGTCACATCTACGTTGCTTTGCTCGTGGATGATATGTTGCGTCAACACTAGCTGTGCAAGATGGTGCTTTGGCACGAGGACGCATACACGCGAACAGATGAGAATGGAGCTCCGATATCCTTCGTAGGCATCATTATTCAAGGGCTGCGTTCAGCATCGGACTGACCACATACGTCGCAGGAAGAGTACAAACAACGTCAGACGGGTAACAGGCGATGCCAATGGATGAGCGCGAGTGATGCACAATTATACTCGGTGACTGGGTATGCCCTTGCAACATAGACCGTGGTCTTCCAAGACGGCTAACGTCAACAGCGCCGGCTTCTTCTTGGATTCCTACGACCTGTTCATCGTCAACCTCGTCTCGCCGATCTGGAGCTTCGAGTGAGCTGCTCTTTTGCTGTATCCGTACATCGAGGAAGCGAGGTGGGCAGTAAGCTGACTTGTGAACTTGTCAGATATTGGGGCGGTTTGACAGATCCACCCCCACACTTTCCTCCTCTCCTTCGTGGACTGGTAAACGCTGCGGCGAACATTGGCAATATTGTGGGGCAGCTGTCATTTGGGTATTTGGGCGACGTCTTTGGTCGAAGATTTGTGTATGGCAATGAGCTCATCATCGGGATTGTCGGCTTGGTCATGATCATCAGCCTACCAAACAGCATTCCGACCGCAAAGCTGAAGATGATATGGCTCTTTTGCTGGCGCCTGGTACTTGGTATAGGAATTGGCGGAGATTATCCCATATCGGCTGCAATTGTGGCAGAAAGATCGAACCTGAAGCGCCGGGGTCAACAGCTGGGTTGGATCTTTTCAAATCAAGGCTGGGTATGCTTTCCACTTCCCACCATTACGGATTTGGTTGAAGAGTCACTGGCTTATTTTGTGCTCCACTTCTAGGGCACCCTTGCCGGCTCGATCGTAACCCTGATCCTACTTGGATGCTTTGCCAAGGCTCTCAATGGCGAGGGCAAATACGGTCAAATGGATGCTATCTGGCGTCTCCAGATCGGACTGGCGCTGATCCCCGCCTTGGTAACCGTGTGGCCACGGCTAAGGATGCCGGAAGGGAAGAAATTTCTGGAGTCCCGTGAACTCAACGTGCGAAGGCGCCCGGAGTCCGTCAACAGCGTCAACAGCCGATTTTCAGCGCGTAGCCGTCGCAAAGACACCGAAGAAATTGAGTTGATTGTTTCCGACGGTCAAGGCCTCCAAGAACAGATTGATGCAGTGCGTGCTGAAATCGACTCGCAGGGTCGGCGAGCTAGCTGGACTGTATTCTTCATGTATTTTGGAGAGTGGAGGCATCTGAAGACACTGTTGGGAACAATGTCCTGCTGGTTCCTGCTCGATGTGGCTTTCTATGGAACCAATCTGAATCAGTCGGCCATATTGTCCGAAATTGGCTTTTCTACGGGGACCACCGAATACGATACGCTGAAACGAAACGCAATTGGGAATTTGATCATCGCCGTGGCTGGCTATGTTCCCGGATATTTTGTCACCATCTATTTCATCGAAAAGATTGGGCGCCGGTGGATACAGATCCAGGGGTTCCTTATCGCGGGGCTGATGTTCGCGATCATTGCTGGTGGCTACAATCACATTGGAACAGGAGGAAAATTTGCCTGTCTGGCATTTGCTCAGGTAAGTTGACGATGCTGTTGCAAGTCTCCCTTTCTGACGTATAATTTGCACCATAGTTCTTCTTCAACTTTGGTCCAAATACCACCACGTTCATCGTCCCCGCGGAGGTCTTTCCCACGCGTGTACGTGGCTTTGCTCACGGTACCAGTGCTGCCGCTGGCAAGCTGGGCGCTATTCTGTCGGCTTTGCTCTTCAATTACCTCAGCGGACCTGAGATTCTGGGTCTTGCCAACGTATTATGGATCTTCTTTGCCTGTAATATCCTTGGGGCCATAATCACTTACTTCATGATACCGGAGACGAAGTTGAGAGATGCCGATGTGAAGGATTACGAGGAGTGGTTTGAAGCCAATGTAGTGGAGCGATGATGAGTTTGATAACGGTCACGGTCTGGAATAAAATCTAATACTCCTCGAGATTCACTTGTGCGTGCCTTTGTGCCGACCATTCTATTGCCATGATGACTCGCTCCGATCCCCCGGCCACTACATCAACTGCGAGGATGCATGTCAGCTCTGAGATGTCATTGAATTGATCGCAAGACCAACTTTTCGCACGCGCTAAGCCCTGCACTGAAGCTGTCTATTGGTCTTCGATGCGACGACTTCATTGACTGACAGCTTGCATCAACAAGTCTATTAATAATTCTCCGTCCCAGGTAATGTCCTTCCATCCCAACTCGAGGCTGCTTCCGTTTGTGGTGCGACATCAGTCTCGGGTCAGTCAAAATTTCTCGAAAGAATCGCGGGCCGTGACGTTTCGGGGTGTCTCTACGTTTCACAACAGACTAACCCGTTTCGCGCATATTTGTTGAGGCTGAGATTCCAAATCACGCTTCTGCTTTCTTTCACGGTGCAAGTATAAAGGGAAGATGCCTGCTATCATCGAATCATCAGAGTCTGCCTCATCCTCTTTCAGGCTTCTCGACCAATCATACTAAAACTTCACCATGACTCTTCCCAAAACAACCAGCCTAGCCCTCATCGCCTCAGCCCTCGCCTCCCTCACCACAGCAACCCCCCTCCTCGCCCGCGACCACCCCCAGCAAGGTCTCCAATGGGCCCACAACATCTCCTTCGGCGGCTGCGACCCGACCCAACAATCCACCATCCTAACCGCCATCGCAGACGCAGCCGCCCTCTCCACCAGCGCCATGGCCGCCCTCGACCTCTCCCCCTACGCCAACCCAGCCGCCTACTTCTTCCCCGAATCCTACGCCCCGAACGCCAAACAAGTCTTCCAAACAGCCGTCTGGGCCCTCCAACCGGACCCTGCACAGAATTACAAGGGCTTAAATGATATCTGGCTCTACTGCACAGACCTTGAGCAGAAATGCGCCGGTACAGTCCCCGGCCCTGCTCCTGGCTCGTCGGAACCCCTGCTCGGCTACGTACCTGATAATTACAATCCCGCCACGGGCCAAGGCTCCTCCACATCCCCCGCCCTCTTCGTCGTCTGTCCCGCTCTGCTCGCGCTGCCGCGCAATCCGGCGCCTTGCTCGCATAGCGCTGCGGCTGGGGGGAAGTCGTTGGGGTGGGGGTTTCTGAGGACGTTTTTGACGTTGAGGAGTGTGCAGCCGGGCTTTGCGAAGGGGGCGGGGAAGATAATTGCGGATCGGAGGGCGGGGGTGGAGGGGAGTCATGCGTTGGCGGCGGTGAAGGGGGAGGGGTATGATTTGAATGCGGATAATTATGCGGAGTTGGGGCTTTGGAGTTATTTGGTTGGGGTTAGTGGGAAGGGGGTGGGGTGTCTGGCTGATTGTGCGAATATTGGGGCGGATGCTGGATGTTGATTTTTGGGATTAGGTTGTTGTTTTTCTTGTGGTTTTTCAAAATGGCCGTAGTCTGACAGGCTTACTTTTCCTCCTGTGTGAACCTCCAAGTTGTGCGATGGACGCCTCGAACTTTGGTTGCATGAGAGATATCACGGCAAAGATAGGCGAGCGTGCAGTATTTCATTGCTTCGAACGGTGCCTGGAATCCTCCCCGAGCCACCGGAGCCCATATCAACAGTGTATTTTCCCTGTTCTGTTTCCAGTTTCGAGTATACTCGAGCTCTTCGAATTGGCCGATCCCCTTGTTTGCACCCAGATCCCACGACGATGACTGCTACGAGGTGGCGCCTCTACCGTAGATGTGGAGCGGTTGTCGCTGGTGCCATATATTTTGTCGCTTGATATCTTTCAAGTCACCCCATAGCTGCAAGGTAGACGTGTCCTGCGATATAGCCCCTCTTCCTGCAACGGGCATATAGGTCCTAGTAGGAGTTTTCTAATTAACGTTCTACGCATAGAGGCGTCTCGTTTCGGTCTTTGAGTGTCTCATCTCTGACAGAATGCGTTATTACTCCACTCTGTTTTTACGGTAGTGAGAAACCCAATTCGGTTGAGAGTCAAAGTGAGTTCCACGAAGATGCGGCGCCTGCTACCTCGTTCTCGTTGGATATCCCAAATGCCATTATTTTGTAAGCGTGTTGTCGTCCCGATTGTCGATCGGGTCCGATCTTAGCCACGTGTGGGATGTTGCTGGGACCAGGCGATCCGAAATCCTACTTGGTTTAGGGTTTCCCCTTGTTCGTATGATGAGCTTTGGAACCCAAGTGTCCCGGTTTACGGGATCGTAATGTGATCATAGGGACACATTTAGGCAGTCGTAGTCTTGATCCTTGTGTTCTCCTTCGATGACTGCGGATCATCGGTGATGTTTTTCTTTAGGGGGGTGTCCAATCAGTTGGTTTCGTCGATACCAGATCAATCATTGTATGAATCGGGCCTTCGAAAGCCTATTTCCGTGCTTGAAGGGTTTGATCCGAGCGAGTTGTAGGATGTTGCTGGGATGAGACGATCTGACATTTGACCCGAGTGATAGTGTTTCTTTGTTCGTACGATGAGCTTTGAAACCCAGTGTCCTGGGAGGCGGAATGTCACTGCGACTTTACCGACAGATTTGGTAAGCCGTGGTACTGATTCCTTTGTTCTTTTTCGTCGATGGCGGATCATCGGTAACAGTTTCGTCGAAGGGAATTGGGTAACCAACAATGTTGTCGATACCAGCTTAGTGGTTTCTTCCAAAGGTTAGTTTCGTGGATTCATTCGGATTCTTTGCGACTGTCATCGGTCCACCAAGGTTTGCGAACAGCTTCGGGGTGCTGGTATTCCCCTATTGGTTATTGCCCATTACCAGGATTGTATTTGGGTGAAGATAGCCTATCAATAGGTCCGTGAATGGTCGGCGTTCTTGTCCCAGCGGAAAGAAACCGCCGTATTGTCTCCAATCTGACTGAAGTGGCAAGCATGCCATCCATTGGGCTTTTCGCTTTCTATTCATGGTTTGTGTCTCGTAGCTTGGCTGTCTGGGACGTGACCCATGGTTCTCCTTATGACGTGGTAATTGATATAAAAGCCTCTCATGCCCTCCTCTTGCTCAACAATATCCACACTCAGATCCACTCCACTAGCTACTACTCTAACGTCCCACACCCAAACATGCAAATCCTATCCTACCGCTACTTCTACCCGCTTGGACTTCCTAGACAGCGATGGGAATGCCATGTGTGCGGGCAACAAGACAACATCGGACGCGATGACAAATGCCAAAATCGTCGTGAAGGCGGATGCTCACATATTAAGTGTCCGGCGTGCCCAGTCACATCGACAGGAAAGAAGATTCTGGAGTGGGATAGTGGAAGTGGGTTCGAAGAGTCAACATATCATTGCTGCATCGAGTCTGGTCCATCTCATCTGTGAGTCTTCACTGGTCTGTAGCTTTGTATACTCTTGATGATGTGGCTGACTGGTAGCTTGGTATATAGTGATTATCCCGCACAAATGGGTGCGCAGAGCCTCGAAGATTCTCATCAGGAGGGAGGTGGATGAACATGGTTTTCTAGGGATATTGTTTGGACGATGGGGATTTAAGATGGAGGACCACCTGCGTTTGGCGAATAGGAGCCGCATCCCACTGAGTACCGGCGGTCTTTCACGTGGCGGCATGTCTGTATCTTTCTTGTCTGGTTGGTGAACGAGGAATAGGCCTGGGAAAGCTGTGAAATAATACTCGGCGGAGAGGGAAAAGCACACTCATTTAGTACAATGAAATCATACACAACTACTTCATACGGTCAAGACTGCATAGTGTGTTCCGCTTGGAGTTTGACGATAGTGTGTTGATTTTGTAATCCAGATTAAGAGAATATGACAGTATAGTGGACGGCATGGAGTCTCCCAACTTTCGAAGATTGGGCGACCTATCACATGGAGATGATGACGAAGTCAAGTTGCCTTACTTTCCGTTTGTCTTACCCGCCATGATGGCCTGAGTAGCAAATGCCATGTGGACCACTCGGATATTCGCTCCAATATCGGAAATTCCCCGAGGCAACCCGGGTATGAACAGAGTGTTGATGTGGCGACCCATTTGTATGGTGCATCTGTCAGGCATGATCCTATAAGCATCACGGTTCTAAAATTATCAAGGTCGTACAAGGCTGGGTAGTATATGAACCCCTCGATCCTTCCCTTTCAAGTCCAGCCTCTACCCTTCGAGCAAAATCTTCTCCTATTGTATCCACTACCTACGAGATATCGAACTCACAATCTGTATCCGACTCACACATCCGGTGTCATAAATCGCCCATCATGACGTGGATATGCTGCCAATGTCAGCAAACATACGGCGCCTCGACTCCAATGTGTAAAGATGGGGAGTGTGGACATCGTAAATTTGACGATTGTTGGGATAGCCATTCCGGTGGCGGCTTTGGAATTGGAGCTTGCACTCAAGATTTTCACCGGTAGGTCTCGCCTTATTCGCATTCCACCTCCGCTGTGAGCCGTTGCTGATGACCTGTAAGGCTTCCAGGCGATCGAGTTCTGACTGCAGCTACCGCTAAGGTGACTTTCCAGACCGAAGACTGAAAATTGATGTTGTGGGTTTGGTTGTCAACAATCACAGACATGAAGTGGGTTCCGAAGAGTTGACTTTTGAGGAACCCAGCTAACAAAGCGGGTGGTAGATATGATGTCTATTGGGATGGAGAAAAAGTGGAGTGGTGCGGCTTTGATTCCACCTCATGCTCGAAATCAATGGCATGTTGAGGCCCAGAAAATCTCATAGATGGTTGATCGTGGCGTTTGATTCTTTTGAACGAGGGTGGGATCGGCGATCCATGGCATGAAATCATAGTGTACCTACATTTGACCCGAGGCAATGATTTAGATATCAACTTAGGCCGGTTTTGAATTGATTGCCGTTGTGATCAGGACGTGCATTGAGGAGGGGCGATGGATCGTAAATCAAGCCTCATAATTTGCGGGTCAGTCGAGGTCTCTTTAATATAAAGCACTTCCAATTTTCATCAACGATGACCGAGGACTCTACCCTGTATGAGTCAGTTTCAACTCGTGCCTTGGTGGCCATGCTGCTCCGCGAATTCCGTGCAGACAATATCATCAGGAAGAAACACTCCTGCACACCGCGTCATCTTTCCGCTCATCCCAGTCACCTTAAGACTATCTAAGTGCTCCTGGCATTAATGTTTGGGGTTTCTGACAGATTCAAGGTCCGAAGTTTATCGAAGAATAAAGTACTTCGGCCACACGGCCAGGCCTATTTAGATGCTGTAGAAACATCCGAACTTTGATCGTCAACTTGCTACTAGTATCGGGTGGGGTGGTTTAAAGCTGGAAACTAAGATACGAGGCTTTGGAGGAACTTCTTACTGAATAGAAGGTTTGCTAGATATTGCCCCTTCTGTAGAAGTCTACTTCGTGAGAGGCATGGCCGGCCTAAAGCACGCACCTTGAGCCATCGACGTCACGCATTGAAAGCCAGTAGTTAGTCCTCTTGCGTAATGTCAGTTGCACTTTTCCAGGAGGGCGATTGAAGGTGTTGTAAAGTAGTGGCTGGATCGAAGCGCCAAGAATGGTCGCCACTAGGACCAGGCTAAGTACTAGCGCTGAGACACCTTCCTAATCGAGATTAGCTACTCATAATTATTCCTAGAGTCGAGGAGAGCCAGGCTTACCAGCGTCAGAAACTGCAGAGTGAATCACGCTACAAGCAATGAGGTGATCCTTTATTGTGCCGGCCTTCAATTTGCGAGCGTAGAGTATGACATACCAGGGATCTAGAGAAGATATAATAAGTGTTGCGTCAAGAGGGAAGTAGGATAACAAGGAGAAGACCCTATTCCCACTTCAGGTATTGCGTGTAAGCGTGCAAGTATCTTCGCTTTATTTCGAGATCTGCGTCTTCCGCCAGTCTGATTTATAAGGTAGAAATAGTATGGGACAGCGAAGACCGTAACGCTGGCGCTTGATCACACAATTGAAGAGCGAATGGGTGACATTGCTTATGTAAACAAATGGGATATGAGAGAATCACCTCAGTAACATTCGTAGCCGCGTTTTGGATTGTGAACGTTCAACCATGTGGCTTACACTCATCTCTCGTGGTTGTGATAAATTGCGATGTAGGAAAGGTAATGCATTTCTTCTCAATCGGCATCGTGAAGACTTGCAGCATGATGGATCAGCAGGTCCTGATCTTTGAATATCTTGAGCTACAACTCCAATCATCGTGGCTGCTGATATATCGATTACAGAGCGCCAGACAATGACGAGATTGAGGAAGCCCACAGCCGCATGCATCAGTGTATTGTGTTTCCTGAGGCTGAACGTTGACGGATAAGACATCATAATCGGCCTGAGAAAGTATCGGCACCAGAGAACACATTCCTGCTTCAGCTTGGGGACAAGCCGCGATGAGCCGTTCATAGTCGACGTCAATTTCATCTCGAATAAGATTACAATATCCGACGCCCCCAAGAACAATGATTCCGGACATCAACGCCCATGACCTACAAACTGTGACAAATAATTCATATGGTCAATCCGCTCGCTCAAATCAGGCTTCCCCCCCGCATCATTATGCGAATTCGGTATCTGCGGATGTCTATCACCAGACGACGGCGTCAACTGCGGCGGGTTATAACCATGTAGTACAGTATCGACGACCACGCCGTCCGGAGAACTGGTGGCCTCGACATTGACGAGCATCGAGCTGTTCGTCCCTGGGTTTTGGAATATTGCCGTGAAATGCTGGGTCCATCCTCGAGCAGTGAGTGTTCCGAGCCGGGATAGAGCGTAATCCATGAGTTGAAAGGATATGATACCGTCGTTTAGAGCTATCGCGGTGAAGTGCACTGGCGATTTCGGATCAGTCTTGATGGGTATGAGTGTCAGACCATGGTCTACATACGATTTACCCTGTAATATTCCCACGTCCCTTGAGGCTGCTTTCCTGGGTTTTTTGCCGAATAGCGAAGCATGTCGCTCTTAGCCTGCGCTCTTATATCTGCGTAGAATTGCGCCATGTCGAGGGTTGGAGCCAGTGGGGATACAGTTGAGATGATTGCAGCGGACCATATGAACATGCTCTGGTAGCCGATCCAGAGTTTCTGGTCGGTTTGACGGCGTCCGAGAGCATTTTCGTTTGGGGGAGATGTGACGTCGGGGTTTGAGGAATTGGAAGTGTCATTGGGGACTTCGAGGGGATGAGTAGCGATGCTGAATGGTATGATGGACAGCAGCAAGATGGCTAGGGGTTTGGGAAAGAGCATCTTAGCAACTGTATCATATGTTGTTGTGCCAGCGGCTTCTGTGACGCAGATGGAGTCCGGCGCCAGTGGAAACCAGGGGACTGGTAGCTAATGATGGGATCACATGTCTTGACGTCGAGTCTGGATTGTCCTCAGCATACGCAACGACCGTTCAATAACAGAGCTCAGCATAGCGAATGCTGAGACTGGCAGACAAATTCGAGGGTGGAAACGAGAAACTTTGTTTCGACAATTTAATCGACTTACTTTATTCTTAGCATGCTTCATCTCGTTGACTGAGACATCGCTTGAGTAAATATGCCGCGTGTCGCGTGTAGCAGCCGTGTTGTCATTGTCCCAGTTTCAGGTCGGAAGCGCGCGTATACCTCTGCCACCTCTACGATCTGATGTCTGTGCATTCAAATCTCGGCACGACGGTCATTTGATTCTTGCAAGCGTTCAGCGCTCTATGATGTATTTAGTACTCTTTCAATGTCCGATTTTGCGGGAGGGAAGATCTGCCGCGCACGGCCAGTCTGTGCATCTCATGTAATTTCCTAACCATTCACTCTGCGCCTGCAACACAGAGCACATAGAACGGCTGCCTGACATTAATCTGCTGTGTAAACTGTAAGTCTCTACGTTTTGGTTCGCTTGATGCAGATTCATCAAGTCTGGCTGCGATGGTGAAGTACGATCGATCTGTAACACAAGATATCTGATGGCCGAGGAGCCTCGTGGGGCCCACTATGACCTTGGGTGCCATGGAGAAACTTGCGATTGCGAGGTAGAGGTACTGCTGATATTGACTTCTTATATACTATGAACGTATCCTAAAAACATTTGCATAAAGCGAAGAAACTCATCAAAGAAAAGCAATAACATCCGTTCAATCAGCCCAGGCAGCTACGACACTGAGTACCTTTAGGGCAAGCTCATGAAGACAGGCAACATCTTGGAATAGTTTGGCGTTCCCAATCCAGTTACAGGATCCCATCCAGACACGGCAGTGAAGCCGGCGGTGCCGCAACCTTGATTACCACCAGAGGTGATATCGTTCAAGATGGTAGGATTGGCGTACAGGGTAGGGTTGATGAATCCGACGGGTCCCTTTCCAGAATTTGCGCGCTGCTCATTGATGAGTGTGATGATACTTCCGAATGTTGGAGATGAGGCAGAGGTGCCATAGATCAAGGTGAGGGTGCCATCGACAGCTACTGCGTAGTTTGCGCCATTCGCTGCAACATCTGGGTATCCGCGCACGGTCTGGGAGTTGTTGTATTGCGTGGCAGTGTAGGTTGGCTTGTGATTCGTGAAGTACGCGCTCACTGCTGACGACTGATAAGAAGGTAAGGGAAAGACATTGCTGAAGCCGCCACCGGAGTAAATGACTGTCTCGCATGCTTCTTCTGGAGCTGTAACACTAGCCCCGGGAACGATCTGGGTCGCACCAACGGACGTGACGTATGGACAAGTCCCAGGAAACGATGGATTGAAGGTACCTGTCTTGCCAGTGTTGTATGTGCCGCCAGCGCACTTGGCTTGGGTGCAGCACTGACCGCCATTGCCAGCAACACCAGAGTCGCCAGAAGAATACAAGACTGTAGTGCCTGCCATGCCAAGCTTCATATATCTAGAGCGTGGCACGTTAAGGTTAAGTTCTTGTGATAGGAGGCTTGCGATCAAACTCACTCGTTACACTGTCTCTGTTCGTACGCAGCGGTATAGTCTGCCTCATTGGAGCCATAGGATGTGGATATGACAGCTGGAGGGGCGTATGTGCCACAGTCATGCTGCTTGTAGCCTCCAGAAGCCGTATCTGGATAGATCCCATCACTATTTGGCCCGTTAGTTGATTGCCAAACCCGTGTTACGAAAGAAAGTACGTACTAGGTAGGATTATCTCCACCCCCAGATGTGCAGTATGAGGAATCCAAGGCGCCGAGAAAGTTGTTGAACGAAGCGCCTTCGACAAGATCACCCGTCTGATACAGTGTTACCTTCTGAGGATAAACTGCGGAAACATTAGCAAAAAAAAGCGCAACATTAGAAGAACATAGGACGTACCAAGTGCAATTGCGTACTCCAAGTCTAGATCGGACTCCCCGTTGTCATTGAAGCTTTGTGTAGTAGTCTGATCTACTCCTCCATCGATTGAATCGAACGTGGGAGCAGTTCCGGCGGGAATCTCAGCCGCATAATTCTTATAGAAGAGGTTGAGATCTGCTTGCAAGTACGCTTGTGGGGTGTACTCGACGATGCCGTAAGATGATTTCGCCAGTGTCCCGTTGGGAAAGCTGTAGAGTGCGCGAAGACATTCTGGGGTGATTTGTGTGTTGCAGGTCGTGAGACTATATGGCTGGGGAGCCGCGTCAGGAGCTGCGCCCGGGCCCGAGATGGTTTTGCCCTTCTTGGGCAGGAAACCGCTGTTTGGATTGCCGGGCTGCAGATTGGCCGGTATGTCACGTTTTTGTTTACTGTGTTCTGGGTCTGCGACGATCTTTGTGTCAAAGTGAACAGTCGGCATGATCAAGTCGACATGTTCTGAGACGTCTTGCGGAACGCTATACTCCTCGCAAGCAATGTGATCTTGTCCGGAGTCGTGCCTGTAGATTCTGTATTCGGTCTTCAATAGAGACTCAACTTCGGAAATGGTGGCTTCGAAATTGAACCAGTTTCTGCCATGAGACAAAGCAATACGAGATGAATTGATACCAGAGGATACAAGCCAACCGTGGACCGCATCAATCGACTGTTGCTTCGGTGCGAAGAAATCGGCGATCTATGAACATTTAGCAAACAAGCCATCGTTAATCTGGGGTATCTCCACCTGTTTAGCGGTCCAGTGCTTTCCATAAAGCGTACTATCGGGGCTAGAGATCTGCATCAGGATGTCGTCGCCCTGGTCCAGGTTGCTTTCTGCCAGACCAATGCGGACAGGGAGCTTGATGCGTCCATCGGGCTTGACATCATTTCGTTGTGACCAGCTAGACGAGCCGCTGCGTTTCTCATGAAGTATGTGTTTGGGTGATGTAGGGAGCGCTGTAGCGATAGTTGCAAGAGCTATGCCAGCGGCCGTAATGAAGAGCTCTGATCGCATCGTCAGGTATGGGTGGAAAAGATGCACGGTCTTGGGGGATAGCGTTGCACTTATAGTTGATGAAGGACATCTACTTGATCATAGCTGCCTAGTGGGGGCAGCTCTCCGTAGAGATTGACACATCACGCTCTGCCACAACTGTACACCTGATCCTCGTTAGACCGAAGGAATACGGCCAAGAAAGCTGAACGACGGTCAAACAGGAAGGCCATTCGCGAACTTGAGGACTGGCGGCGTAAAGTGTGGGGTTGATACCCGAAGAGCTGCAACCATCACGTTGGTGACATTTTGAAGGGGACAAGGAGGAGCGTGTAGGAATGACTCGACGAACAGATGAGAATGTCCAGATGTACTGGCCTTCTGCTTTGGGTTAGATGCTTAGCTATCATAGCGAAGTTTCTCTACACACAGTCGGCTAGCTTGAACCGAAGTCGCCATGAATAAGGCACGGGCCATACAAGAAGGTGCGGCAGCAGGGGTCATTGCTTGGAAAGGTGAACGAGAAGACTACGTTGAGGCTGCCTGAAAACGTCTTGTGAGCCACCTGCTTGCACTGGAAAGGCCTCTCAGAATTTGGCGAGGCAAAATAGGTGAAATGTTCGGAGCTCAGGAAAGATTGGCATCTATCGACGCGACACAACGAACTCTACCATCACAGCGGCACGTCTCCGTGACCCTTGTCCAACCCCGATGCTGTAGTTGACGCAGGTACAGGCATCATGCTCTTGCACCACAGCTGTCAACCTGGTAGGCAATCAAGCGCGACAAAATCGGTAGAAGGAGCGATCCAGACAAGAGGGTACGTAATGCGAATATAAAAGTACAGCTACAACCGCAAATAATACTCATTTCAAGTCATGATCCACAGATAGATCTCGTTATCAGCGAACACTCGGTACACGCGCACCAAACAGGAAGCAGACATGCGACGTGGACAGCGAGTGTGGCCAGATGTGCAGGACTTCGGCTTATCTTTGGCTTATGCTTTCACATTTGGGGGTAGCCCCGGACAGGCAGCTCGTCAATTCACCCCAGATCTTTGCAGACATATGCTTGCAGCTGCACCAGCCCAGTATTGGCGATTTCATGTTGCGATGTCCGATGGGAGGGGAAGTGATGGGCACCGAAGAGGCATCCTTGATTGGCTTCTGACGCTAAGCTACATCGAGAAAGCTCAGCCAAGGGAAATAATGGTCAGCCTTGCAAGGCTGACTACTTTCTTATACCTGGAGCTATTCGTAACTGTCTCAACAGCCAACGTGTCAACGTGTGAAGTTGCACCCATGACTGGGATCATGACTATTGATAGCGTCCGGTGAAGACGCCGTGAAGGCGAAGTATTCTACACGCCTATCTTAATTCCTAGATGTTGCCACCTGGGTAACGCTTGCAACACGGAGGCTCTACTCCCGGCGGCTTAATCCCCTCTTTTCCTCGGCCTGCACCATGGAGTACTATCCAAGCAGCGCCAATCCTTCCTCAAGCCCGCCGTTGTGTGCTAATGGCGATGTCCTAAAGATATAGTAGTCCATTATAGCGGTACACTTCGTCCCACCGCGAGATCGCCTCAATTGCCGTCCGAAGCTCATGCTGCACTCTCCACTTCGCCTCCAGGTCTAGAGCGCTTCAACGAGTAAACGAGTACGCCAGGATCGCCGACTGGGCTGACCCATCGACCAAGAGCTAGGATGAATACGTGGCACAAATCTAGGATGCATGAAGGCTCGCATTGTGGCAGAAGGCTTGATGAAGCATACATGGTGTGGCGGCCACAAGTTAGCTACAGCGGGCTCTGTCTATAGCAGTCTATTTCAAGAGCATCCCTCTACGTGACATGGGCGGTTCCATACCTGATAGTCAATGCGGTGGGTCATATCATGCATAACGAGGGGGGCAATCCCAGCCGCCTTAGGGAGCCCGAAAAGTCAAGATGTGCTGCCACCCGAGTGCGGTAGAAGGGAAACAACAAAGACCGAATCATCGAAACAGAGCAATGCATATATATCAAGAGAAGTGGGTGAGCGGTCAAGAGTCAGGCGTCAGGCTTGGAGACTTTGATGATCTTGATGTTCCCTTCTACCTATCAAATAGCCCTAGAAGACTTATCTTGGGTCTTGCTCTTCAACGTGTCGGATTCCATGAACAGTGTTTATAATCATGCAATGTTCCTTGTGTGGATTGCTTTCAGCTTCTGTCTACCATCTCTATTGCCTATCGGAGCTTACTGCTGTTGCAGGCTCATAACACTATCAACAGGGGCGTCAAGCGCGCCATCTCATGTCCAGGAACCGAGAGCCGAGCAATAATTACACCCATGCAGTCAGCCTGCAATAATACTCTAATAGAAAGAGTACGTATAGACTCTATGAGCGAGTGTCACAGAGATTTACAATGGCTGCGCATCTATTGCCTTTCTGAGCCAAATCCGGCTGGGGCACTAATACGAAAGGAAAGCTCTACATGGTCTAGATAGTGGTTGAGCCGCGCGGTCGAGAATTACTCGATTGACTTCACGACGGCTTTCCACCGAAGCTCCTGCAGACTCTGGCTCGGGCCTTACACCTTCACATTCTCAGACCCCATTCTGTGTATATGATGGACAGGTATGCCGTACTGATGTCCTATCAATAGTACGCCGGGTTCTACAATATCTCGCTCTCGGTTACAGGCAGGGCCATTGGCGAAGTGAAGGACCCGGTATAGGCTGTACTGGAGTCCCGCGGCGTGCGCCTGAATATTCCAGATTTGAAGTCCGAAAACTTGCCTATCTACTTAGGGGCTTTCCATCCTCATTCGAGATCGTATGGTAGGACTTGCTTTGCTTACCACGAGACCCTTCTGTACCACGAGTCAATGGCGTACGGGAAAAGCTGGCAGGGCCCTCGTAAGGCAGTTGAGAGAGTCTATTCTCGCTCAAACTGAGAATGATACTGCTGGATCGAGCCTTGAGAGCGTACGTAGACCGATAGGTACTCGTCTAGAAGTACTTCCATTGTTATTCGTAGCTCACAATCGTCACAGGAGGTTCCCACCAGTTCTTTTGAACCCACAGTTTACTTGGACGACACGCCAAGGATTGAATTTGTTAGAAGAATCAAGTTCAAACAATGTGGACGCTCCAGAAAGCGTGCCTTCGGCCGGAAATGCTTCCTTGCAATAGCGCCTCGAAAGACTTCACGTAACATGCAATACGATTGCGGCTCTATATGGTATGTTGTCTTGATTCGACGATCAATCGCTAGAGGATCTGAGGACAATGGCAGGTAAAGAGTCAAGGCTAACTAGTCTATCTCGATCTGAAGTGAGACTCCGAGAATTCTTGAAGTCATGCCAGGGTCCCACGTCACTCGAAGATGGAAGCAACTAACTCTCCGACGAATGTGTTTGAAATTGCAGTTCGTCGGGTCCGCACGAGGCGATGTGCAGAGGCGATAGTATCTGTCGTTGGTGCAACTGCCTGGTCTGAGAACTCAAAGTTGAGATGATTTTCGCCGACTGATTCATGCCTGATTTAAGGACTTGACCACTTCAAGTTCGTACTGTTGGAAGGAAATATGAAACAAACCTCGGAGGGAGCTTGTTCACATCACACGCTTAACTTCCCGACATTGATTACACAGCTTGGCTTGGTCTATGGAGTCTTAATCGACAGGGTGTGATGGGGAAAACCCAGCAGCGGGGTCGTGGCCCCATGAATACAATGCCGCCTTTCGATTCAGCCTATGGTTTCCTACTCTATTGTCATGTAAAACAGCGGAAGAGACAGGCAATATCAAGATAACCTAGTTGGTCTCTCGACCGACTAGGTCGCACCAAGTCAATAGATGTGTGTCCTAGTCAGCCTTTGGTTACGACGACCAATATCACATTCAGCGGCTCGGACACATGTCGCCATGGTAGTTAGTTACCTTGAGTAGTATCAAAGCATCATGCTGTGGCCGAGAGCACAAAGAGAACGATCTGTTGAACGCTGCTATCTCTACTCATTCAAGCATCACCCAGGAAGTGCTTGAGCGTTTCGGGGATGGGAGCACTGCCTTTCCTGTCGTTTGATCGCACTGGCTCTAATACCTTTAACAGCTCAACACTTTGCAATCTTTGTACGGTGCTAGAAAGACTGCCTTTTCCGGAAGTCAAACATATCGTTTGTGTCGGCGACGGATGCGATGGAAAGGATCCCTCTCGAATCGGCATTATGTTGGGGGGTCAAAGTCCGAGAGAGTCGAAGTACCACATCAAGCGTTGATACTATGTCATTCCGTGGCGACTGAACGTGGGTAACCGCAGATTGTGCCCGCTTAGACTGTGAATTGGAACTCTTTGGAAGCCTTGTCTTGCCTGAACCGCATACTCTTAAGGAGAGTGACCCTATCGCAGCCAAGGAGCCTAGGAGACTGTACCTATCATACATTTGGGCTTCATTCGCAGACACATATCCATCGTATCAGTATTCGAAAAGACAGAATAAATCATTCGCATGACTCTGGTCGACCCATACTCATCAGATATCACACTCATAAAGTTCTATTTCCACTACAACATATCAATGACTTCATTGTCTCATCCTGTTGTCCTGTTGCGAGCCTAGAACACGATACTGTTACTGATTGTACCTTTGCCGTCCCCGCGCTTCGCAATCTCGTCATCGGTGTATTTCACGATTTGATTGACGACTGGACCATTGTCATCCTCGCGCTTCGCAATCTCGTCATCGGTGTATTTCACGATTTGATTGACGACTGGACCATTGTCATCCTCGCGCTTCGCGATCTTGTCATCGGTGTATTTCACGACTTTGTTGACAATTGCACCATTGTCGACCTCGCGCTTTCTGAGCCCCTCATTTCCGTATCTCAGAATGCTCTCTCCGTTCCTTTTCACGGCCGAGTTGGTATGAGATCTTTCAACCAGGTGCCCAGATGCTGCTATTCTTCGTGCCTTAGCTCCAACACAGGAGCCCAACTAAGAAGAGGCAATCATACCAGCATTCAGAGGTGCACAGCCAGCGGTTGCCCAAAGGCCGACGAACATGAGTACTAGGGCTGTGATATGCATCCTCGATGGTATAGGGGTGCAATGGAAGCCGCCGGACGTTCCTGATTACTTTTGGATGCAAAGTCTTGGTATAACAGAGCCTACTGGTAGATTCTAGGAGAGGCGGCACACCTGGACGACTTCGTCAGCTTATTTATGCTGAAAAGATGCTCAGCCTCGCCATACCCTTATCTTTGGGAGGATGTCCAGATGGTTTTCTTATTGGTTCAACACATTGATTTGTGCTCATTGACCATCGTACTCACACTGACCCTGTCAGCGCATATGCTCACTCACAAAATGCAGGCCAATAGCAAGCAACATCACGAAGTGAATATGCAGCTATTTGTCTTACGACACGCAAACTTCCTCTATCAGGCCCCACTCGGTGACGACATGTCAATGGATATCGTTCCCCATAGTAAATACTCCGATGCAAGGCTCCTCCAACAAAGAAGTCTTACGAATGACCGTTCGACACGAGGCAGTTGTTGGTCATTTCCAGCAAGATCTGAAGTCTGACCGTTGGCCTTGCGTTGCATGATGACGGCTGTAAGACCCTTGCATACAGCCGCACCTGTATCTATACGAGACAACGTCAAGCTTGCATGCTGCGAATTGCCTCCTTCCTCTTTGGGTTTGATAAGCCGCACTCCATTCTATCCCGGCATTCAGAGGAAGGCTGATGGTTGCTCGCATGTAGAATGTCGTAATTGTTTCAGAGGACCAGTGCCATTGACGTCAGTGATGTACATGGATCTTAGCTGGTCCGTAATCTAGTGTTTCGATACAAACCATACAGGAGAGTAGAGAGATGGTGGCTTAGGACTTGTCCATACCCATCTCCGCAAGAACAGCGTATAAGAGCTTTCCACACATATATTTCTACGGCACAAAGATGCAATCAGAGAAGAGCACTGCATATCTGCCCATTGAGCAATCCGAGGTAAATGAAGCCTTCCTCGGCGACACGAGCTCTATCCCGTCTTCAGATCAACTCTATGAAAGCGAGCGACGCTCTCGATGGCCAAGATCATACGGCGCAGCACTTCCATGGTTGTTACACGTCATTTTTCTCTCTGCCTCAACTTTGTTTTTCATAGTCTCGCTGGACATGACACGCTCGAGCGGAAGAAGCTGCATCAGCAAACTTTCCGAATACTGTAAGCCTTGGTTCTTGACAACGAGAGCGCTTGACTGACCAACATTGAAGCTCCGGGACTCCTGGCTCTGAACGATGAGTACCAGTCTGTTCGCTTTCGGGGTTCGTTCGGCCTGCCATCTCCGTATAAAGGCCCCGTTACTCCAGAAGTGGATGCCAAATGGAGTGAAATCGAAAATAGTGAGTGAATCGGCATAGTTGGGTTGGGGAATCGACGCTGAGTCTATGATAGTGGGCGCAATCAGCATCTCAGAGGAAGAATTTCACAAGCTTAATGCATCAAAGCACGCTGTGAAAGTACCTCCAAAACTCGGTGGCGGTTTCATGGCTCTCCCTGAGTTCGTGCATCAGATACATTGCGTGGTAAGGGCACTTTGAGGCAAATAAACAGTTGATCGGAAAGCGAGCGCTAAGCTTCAAGTGCAGAAAATGTTGTGGGAGCAAACCTATCCAGATTATTATACAGAGGCGCACAATTGGTCTCTCGAGAACCCTAAAGAGTTTCATGAACACATTGGTACGGCCTCACGTCATAGACGTACTCAAATCTGTCTTCTCACAAAGAGTATAGATCACTGCGCAGACCTGTTGCGCCAGAAATTCATGTGCGACGCCGACATGACTCTCATTACATATAATTGGATCAACAACCATTACCAACCCCATCCGAACTTCAACGTACAGCACAAGTGCAGGAACTTCGATGCAGCAAAGCAGTGGACAATACAGCGTCGAATTGATGGTTCTTTGCTTCAGCACAACTACTTCACTCGACCAAACGAGCCTGTTGTCGAATTTGATGAGCCACCTTTCGATCCTTTGGCGACTGAATGAGAGGATTGGCAGACTCTGTGAGCGGCCTATAGCTTATAATATATGATTGTTTCAGAACTCTATATGACGACGTTTGCCTCCGGAGCCGTGCCTTCCATCTGTTGCGCTTCACACATATCGTAGTAAAGCCCCCTCTTCTGCAGTAAAACATTGTGACTCCCCCATTCCTGGAAACTCCCCTTTGATAGAACATATATGCAATCAGCACTCCTTATGGTCGACAGGCGATGAGCAATAGTGATTGCCAATCTTCCCTTCATTGCTTTCCTTAGAGCTTCCTGGACAAGGTGCTCACTTTCGGTGTCGAGAGCACTAGTTGCCTCATCAAGCAGGAGGACTGGGGAGTTACGAATCAAAGCACGAGCGATGGCAAGACGTTGTCTTTGGCCGCCACTTAGAGACATTCCTCTAATTCCGCAAGTAGTATTGTAGCCTTCCGGTAAGGTGAGAATAAAGTCGTGGATATTGGCGTCTTGACAAGCCTGAATTACATCGTCGTGAGATACTTGTGAATCTTCTTCGAAGCCGAGGAGAACGTTTTCCTCGATAGTTCCCCGATAGAGAACCGTCTCTTGAGAGACGAGCGATATCATGTTACGATATAGACCAAGGTTCAGAGACTGTATCGGATTGCCATTAACCAAAACTAATCCGCTATCAACATCGTAGAAACGCTCAAGCAAGGCAGTGATTGTCGATTTTCCAGATCCGGAAGCACCCACAATTGCAATATTCTGCCCGCGATGGACACTGAAGTTGAGGTGTTGTAAAACGGAAGATTGATGCCGATTTGAATAGGCGAAGGACACATCTCGGAACTCGAGGCTGCTGATGGTGAGAGGGGTGTATTTGGCTTCTGAGTGGCTTAGATTTGCCGCGACTCTACGATCTCGAAGGCTGAAGATGTGACTGGCGGCTGAGTGGGCAGTGGCGATACCTAATTTGCATATCAGACGCTGCTTTGCCTAGAACTGCTTAGACTCACTCTTGCTATTCGCAAAAAAAGAGCCAGCGGCATCGCCACTCGCGACGGTGGCGATGAATACGACGAAGAACTGAAATGAATCAATTTCTCCGGATGCCACAAGTCCACCGCCATACCAGAAGCATAGAGCCGATCCTATCAAGTTGATTCAGTCTCACCGTGGACGAGCTCGATTTTCAATAGCCTTACCTAGCAGGTTGGCACTTTGAGATAGGGCAAACAGCAGCATGGTGAGCATTGTATTACGGTACCCCTTGGAGATGAGGACCTTCAATGTTGCTTCGAATTTGCCGCAAACCTCAGCTTCCATTGTCAACGAGGATACAGTACGAATACAAGCAACACACTCTGAAGCAAACCGTAGAGCTTCTTCGTAATGACGGCTATTTTTGCTATGGTTCTTGGAACTCAAGTTCACCTGGAGAAATCCAGCCAGGCTGATCAGTGGGAAAACGCCAAAGATCGCAACTAGGGCCAATTTCCAGGTGATTGCAATGGACAACACACAGGACGAAATCACGTTGACGAGAACAAGTACCATAGACCCTATTGTCTTTGAAACCAGGCTCTCAAGCTGTTGCGTATGAGAGAGCAAACGGGCCGTTAATGCAGCTGAAGAGCTTGACGTTGCTGCGAAGAATAGCATATCTTGTTCCAACATGGAAAGAAAATACTCATGTCGATAGGCTCGCATAATAGTGGCACCGACAATAGTGAATATTGTTCCAAAGACTAGGAACGCCAGGCAAGCACCAAGGGCAAGGATGAACCAGAGAAGAGCCCAGAACGTGCCGTTCCGTACCAGATCTCCACGATCCTGACTAAGAACGGAGACTGACTTTGCGAACACAACGGCTTGCCCAGGGTACACTGCTCCAGCTACCACACATGCAGCACAGCCGATCAAAAATAGGTTACGCATCTTTTGCTGCTCTCTGAATAGTATGGTCAAGCATGACACGAAGGATATCTGGGTATCATGAGACTCTGGTGCTGGGGGTCCTATTCCATCGGATGCGAGCACATCTTCGGATTCGCTGGATGCTGGGTTTCCAGTCTCGACAGATGATGGTTCTTTTTCGTCTTCAATTGAGTCTCCCGGATTGAGGGTAACAGGAAAATAAAGTTTCTGGCGATTGAACATCTTTGCGTAATGACTATTGATGCCTAGAAGAGTTGAATGATCTCCCTCTTCGATGATCTTACCGTCTTTCAAAAGTACAATCTTGTCGGCTTTTTGAATCGTCGCAAGCTTGTGAGCGATGACAAGTGTTGTCCGTCCGTGAGATACTTTATCAAGTGCCGTCTGCACTACTCTTTCGGCGTTTGGATCTAATGCTGAGGTCGCTTCGTCCAAGAGGAGAATTTCCGGACAATTAATCAGTGCTCGAGCAATCGCAACTCGTTGGCGTTGTCCACCACTCAAGAAGCTGGACCTCTCCCCCACGCGAGTTTGATAGCCGCTTGGCAAAGATTGAGCGAATTCATCGACATCCGCATCTACACAAGCCTTACGCACAAGGTCGGAGATCTCGTTCGGGGACAAGCTTTTGCGAAATTCTAGAGGCAAGCCACTGGCTACGTTCTGAAACAAGGAGTCATTGAAAAGAGCTGGATCCTAAAGACAGATTTTAGATCTAAACTCCATCTCAGTAACGATTGGAATGGACTCACTTGCTGTACCAGTCCGATTTTAGAACGATAGCAGAACACATCTAGCTCTGTGATTGACTCACCGTCAAGCACTAATCTACCGCATTCTGGCTCATACCATCTTTCGATGAGATTGACGATACTACTCTTCCCACTGCCGCTGGGTCCGACGATGGCTGTAGTCTTGCCAGGTTCTAAGACGAGGTTGAAGCCATTGAACACCTTCAAGTCGGGCCTGGAAGGATAAGCGAAAGAGATGCCTTCGAATTCAAGCTTTCCACGACATTCACTGAGGCCTTTTCCACTTCTGTACCCTGCAGGCTTGAGTGCAATGACCTTCTGGAGCTCCCTCAATGCCATTTTAGCCTTTGATAGGGCATTCCACGACGGAATGAGCCTTTGTAGCGCATTGGTGGCTTGATTGACGCACAGGATGACTCTTCGTGGGCGTTAGTTCTTCGTTCACCACCCTATTGAATAGGGTTCTTACATAACCACTTTGCCGCCGGTATCAATTCTCTGTTGAGAGAGAAGATGGACCCCATACCAGAAAGAGAGGGAGTAGGCACAGAGTAAGATGAAATAGCTTGCAGCGTAGTCCAAACCGGATAAGGGAGCACTGCTCACCATTATATGCTCTAGCTTTGTCAAGAAGGTGGCATATCTGCGACTCATCCTGCCCGTTGCCCCATACGCAGTCACAATGGCCATGCTAGACAAGACTTCCTCTGCAAATTCGGCGGCTTCCTTGCTAGCATCGTTGATCCGGTGCTCGATTATGTCTTTCCATTTGCCTACTATAAACAAGCACCCAAATAGAGCGATGATGGTAGTAGACATGACTAAGGTGAGTCTCCAGCTTTGGGTGAAGGCTATGATGGCCGATGCCACGACGGTGGAAACTGCCTGGATCGCGATACCTAAAGTCGCCTCAGAGATTCCATTTTCGATTGTCGATGCATTCTGGGAAAGATCTGAAACCACAGCTCCTGGCGCACAAGTCTCAAAATATGGTAAGGGCTGCCTGACGATAGCATTAAAGTATGCTTGTCGGAGCTTGCACGTTACACGTGATGAAACGATACTCAGCAGAAGCGCATAGATGTAGACAAGCTGAAAATGACGATTCGAAATGAGCATCTACTGCATGAACCCAACATTCTTGGACGGGCTTACTAGGTATTGTCCGAGGAAAAGATAAACGAAGTAGACACTAAGGAGGGTCAGACAGATACTCATTTGGATGGCACAGGTCTTGATACGCGTATTTGTTCACCACAGGTTTGAGTTTGTCAGCTTGAGTAGGGTCGCTTCGGTTGAATTCATTCACAAGCTTCCCGAAAACTAGCGTCATGAAGGGACGGGCCTACCAAAGATTAGCTGAGGATGGGCACAACGAAGATCTCTACCCACAGTCCCTGCCCCCACAGCTGCGAACAGGCCCGCAGCCTGCATCCATCCATCTTTGATAGATAGTATCTACGGTATTAATTAGTGGCGCTCTACATCATGGACTGATAAACTTGCCGAAGCAATGGGAGCTGGTTTCTGAAGCGGATCTCTGTCCTGCCTTTCCACATCATCATCAGTCATGACTTGTATCGATTTTTGGGAAGTGTAACATCCAATGGAAGCTATTCTCAGATGGAGGGAAATGAGTCAATGCATGATGGATGCCAAGGTCCGGACGTGTTTGACAGTCGCATGATGCTGTGAAACTGTGGAGCCTTCAACGAAAGATATGAGGTCACTAGCAGACGTATTGTATGTTTCAAAAAATACAAGGCAAACAAAGGCAATCAGAGGTTGACCGAAAATCAATAACTTGGCACATCCACGGTCCTCACCAAAGTATCGTCGCACACCTTTGCCGATGGAAGGAGACTCTCCAATGATTCCTGATAGACGGTGGCCCCTATATTTGTCTTCAACTCTCCAATTGGAGCGCGACTTGTCCCCATTTGCTTGTGGAGAGGTTTCCTCATGCGGGCAAGCTCTCCGAGGGCCGGCCCCCCCCGATGGAGCGGCGGGAAACGCTTCCTAGTGGCTGATTTGTCCCGGAGCCGTCGGACCGCGAAGGCGCAGCGCGGAGATCAACCCTCGAATGTCAATGTTTTGGACGATCTTATGCAGTGTCTGATTCCTCTCCAGCTTGCGCATGAGTTGTGTCTCGTGGGTCACATGGATACACTCGCGAGCCTACCACTTCCATCAGCGGCAAAGCAAGGAGCCAATACTGATGCTGATATCCCCCCAATTGCTTTCCCCGCTATCACAGAATTTGGGTCGAAATGAACGCTATGCATGCATGTATGTCGTGTCGCAAGGGAATACGGCACATTACTACGGCTTCCCCGATCGGGAGCGGCTGCAACACACCATGGGACCATTTTGACATCCTTTAACGGCTGTACACCTGCGGCCGAGCGCGTGCATTTACATACTCTGGAACGCTCTTTACTGGGCCGCATAGGAAATCATGATCTCGCAAGCATGAATCCTATCCGGCATGGCCTACGCACCTGGTCAAGATAAGCAGCTCACACCGCCCTCAATCAGTCAGGCTTCGTTTCACAGTAATCTACTTCGAAACGGTGCGCCTTAGCAAATGCAGTACACACACAGAAACTAGATTTACCATGGCACTTCGCAAGGCTACGTCTTGCGTGGACTTTCACACAGCCCGGTCAGCTTTGGTGAAGGTGCCACTTTGACAGTTGAGACGCCGAATATCTGCTCAATAATTACTATCTGGTCAATATCGTCTCGATGGCGTTGTTGTGGCATTCATCATGCTGACGAGCGTTCCGCTCAACCATACGTCCTAATATTGCAAAGATTATATAATCCAACTACAAATCAGATGCTCAGCTCCTCGAAGCTCATGACCATTTCTTCCAGAATTTGATGTCCTTGGCTTCGCAAACCACTAGTGTCTACTCTTGTGGCCCAATGTTCCTCTAATTCCGTACACAGGGTCATCACACAAGGTCCGTTGCATATGTGGAGCGATCCGGAGGCAAGCTCGTCCAGGTCTCCTTCGGAACCTGCACAGAGTGTATGCTGAGCTCGACACCGTTCGATGCATCAGTGCCATGACTGTGGCTACTGTGCCAGGTAGCACCTCCACTATGACCTAGATGATTTTGATACGAAGTGTTTTTCTTTTCCTTGGCCATACCTAGTAATGCTTTGTAGGTCGGCAATGAAGACACGATCACTGCAATCGTCGGTTCGAGGATATCCCAGATTGTGTCTAATGCAACGGCACCCCCATTGACGGTGTAGACAGTTCGAGCGATGTCGAAAGCCACATCAGTAATGGCAATCAAAAAGATTGCGGCCAACCCAATCTTCCGGCTCATCGACATCTGTAGCCCTCGCAACATCCACAGAGGCAATATGATTACTGTTTCGATCAGCATACATGTTCTGGAATACGATGTGTCACTTACTACTCAAATCGGAGGCGACATTGAGCCCACACCACATGGATGTGGTCTTAGCGTTGATATTCAGCGCTCGCTGAGACAAGCATTTATCTGAAAATCATCAGCTCCTTCTCCGCTCGACTCGGCATTTAGTAAAGATGAGGCTACCCAGAATGAACAAATAGCGAGGGGCTTCGCAGGCCCAAAAGACAGAGATGAAGTTGATCAGGAAAGTCACCACCGTGAACGCACACACAATCCACCAGACCCGCATAAAAACCTTGGAAACTCCAAATAGGAAGCGGTAAAAGAGGAGAAAGACGAGTTTGACGAGATATATAACAACCCAAAAGAGCAGCGAAACGGCAACCTCCAAGTGGAAATACTTCCTCAAGTCCGACTCCGAGGGTTGCTCTCCCAAACCTGCTATCCAAAATTCGACGGAATAATTGAGAGGAAACATGGCTGTGTACGTAGACACAAATGCAACAAGAACGACCAATGCGACTCCATGGATATAGTCGTCTGCTTTGAAGCTTTTGATGGTCTTGAGTCGGATGGCATATCGACCAGCGGTCAAGATGATACCGGCACCTGTGAACACCCAGGTAAGGACCTACCACCGCGTCAATCATCAGCGTGGAGCACCCAAACAGTATTTTCAAAACACACCGTCAATCCGTCGCGGCTCAATTCGCTCATGGCTACAAGTAAACAGATGCGATGTATGTACTGGAAGACTGATAAGTTGAAGACAAGTAGACGGAAATGATGGACATTAGAATTAAAAACCAATATTACTGTAAGCCGGTGTCACAGCTATGCGTAACTTTGCATACGAACGATGCAACCCTCTTTGCATAGGCCTACCCTCAGCTCCTGCGGCGTTGCATGGAAGCCTTCAGGTCCTCTAGTCCGACCGAGCCAATCGCAGAGAAGCAAGTGTGGGGCACCGCAGCGCCGACAATATCCGAAACAAACATCATTCCCGTCATCAAATCCCTTTGCATTCCTTCACTCTAGCAAAAGGCACAGCTCAACACCACTCCCAAACCCCCAGTGACTCGAAGCAAAAGAAGATGGTACCACATCTGTCCCCACCCGGCTGGGCCCTCTCGGTCATGGCAGCGCTCACGATCATCATGCAAACCCCAAACCTCTACAATCCCTCCGCTTTCATGGCCGAGTTCCAGATTTCGAGTCCGGCCGCAGCACAGCTCATTGGTAAGCCTTGGTCCTATGCAAGATCTCACCGCAGTCATAGATCGAGCACTTTCAATCCTCTCTACATCCCTCCTCTGTCAGTAACACCAAAGGCTGATATCTTGTCTCACTTAGCCTTCCTCCTCGTCCTCATCAACGGCTACGATTTTCTGGGAGCCATGCAGGACAATTGGAAGGTGTACTGGTTCTCGCTCGTGGCTCGTGCCGTGGCGATGGTGTTCTTCTGGACTTTGGGCGAGCCGTGGAACAAGTTGGTAGGTTTTGAGGGCGCCACGTTCGCTATTCTGGGCGTTGCGATGTGGTTCGCGTGAGTCGAAAACTCGAAAGAGGAATGAGACGGCGGGACTCAGGAGGATCGTGCTTGAGGGGAGGTGTTTGAGCGTCCCATAGTCTTCGCCCAAGGCAGGTTGAAGGGTTTACACGGCCTATTAGCTTCCGGCCATCAAAAGCCATGGGCCCCTTTTCATTATTCCTGTTCTGCTGTAACAAATTTTCATCTCTAATGACAGAGAAATTCCAAGCTCCACGTCATTTCTGGTGAATTTATGAGCGGAAATCGCTCAGACTCCTAGCTTAGAGTGTGGTAGTATTGTCAGCGATACTCAAAGAGCTCCTCTTCACGGATATGTCAGATTTATGGCATCTTTGTCCATTTACCCTTTATGCCGAATAAGCGTAATACCCAGTGAGACCGTAGGAACATAATTAGCCTGCAATTATACTTGGAGCGCCAAGCCTTTCCCCTCTGGCAGATCCTCCACTTTCGCTTCGCTTTCTAGCTACCTCACGCGCATAGCAGAATGTCGATGGTCTCAGGATACCGTCCGCCAGATGGCTATTGGAATCCTGATATGTGGGACAAAGAGCTCTGCGCCAAATGCAATGAGATTCCCTGGGAACAGATATTTGGTGGCTCGTGGCACAACGTGAAGGCCAGTGGTTGGGGTATGGGTACCACCTCTCCACGGTCCCTCGTTCATATCCGGGACAACCAGATGTGCGCATTCTGCAGGCTTACTTACCATGCCATGGTAAAAGCTGAGATATGGCAAGCCATTGAAGATCGCGCCGTATGGCTCCATTATAATGTTTACGCATGGGTCCTCTCTGGGCCCCCGGACCCACCAGACCGATGGCCTTCCCGGGTCGAGAAGAGAATCTGGCTTCGCATTCAACGAGATACTGAGGATATCGAGATTACAATCAAGGATGGCTTGCCGTGTAATCCCTTGTTCCCGGATGAGAAAGACGTGATGATGACTCATGCTGCCTGTATTCAATTAGTGGCAGCGGATCCTGATTGTACGACTGGTGCGAATAGTGATATCGCTGGCGTCATGAGACAGCACTCCTTAGACGGAGAGAAGAATCTGTTCAGCGACCCCGAGCGTTTCAATGCGGAAGAATTGAAGATCCTGGACCGTGTACATGCCTCAGTAGGTCGAGGGCGATGGATGTCAGAGGATCAAGTGGACTATGATATGTTGAAACACTGGTTCTGGACCTGCAGCGTTTATCATGATCCACAATGCACACCACCGAAATCGTCGCTTGATTCGGGAGTGAAGACGTTTCCTTCCAGAGTGATCGATGTTCACCGTGGCTGCATTGTTCCAACCCCGCCACACGCGTCATATGTCTGCTTGAGCTACGTGTGGGGTCCCAATCCGCAGCTACAACTCACTACGAAGACTCTCGATACATTGATCGTCGAGGGTGCACTATTCGATGAGACCACAGGTGTGGCACAAACGATCAAAGATGCCATCTTTGTCTGCGGTATGCTTGGTCAGAGTTACCTCTGGGTTGATAGTGTATGCATTAAACAAGACGACGCGAGCATCCGGAAAGCTGAGATCGAGAACATGGGGGATATCTACGCTGGCGCGCTGTTAACGATTATTGCTGCATCAGGATCTCATGCGGATGACGGCTTGCTTGGCGCACGCAAAGGGTCCAGAAAGGCGACACAGCACATGGAAGTGATTCGGGGTCGCCAGCTTATGGCATCTATGCCGTCTCCTGGCTATGACGCCCAGATCTCAACGTGGGAGAGTCGGGCGTGGACCTTGCAGGAACGTGCGCTCTCTCATCGTCGCCTGATCTTCGCAGAGTCTCAGGTTTACTTTCAGTGCAAGACATCCTACTTTTATGAAGATGCTGTATGCGAATTCCCTGGTAAGGCGAGACTCATCAACTTTCCAGACATACGATCGCCCTATACATCAGTAACGCAGCATGACTTCGATCGGGTTGATGGCTTCCCAAAATTTGAAGATATAGTCCGTTCACTCACTCGGCGGAGGCTTACCTTCGACGGCGATGTACTGAACGCTTGTACTGGAATACTCAAGGTCGACCAAGAACGCCGTGCGTCCCGAGGAGAGGAAACAGCGCTTCATTTCGGGCTACCGATAGCAATCTTCCCTAGGGCACTGTGTTGGATGTCAATAAAGCCGGACGCACCTGGTCGTCGTCGAAGCGACTTCCCAAGCTGGAGTTGGGCCGGTTGGGATACAGCTGCTTCGTATGAGATGCTTCGATTCCAAGTGATATGTGATGAGAAGTTTTATCTGAAAGATGATTCTGATGGCACAAAGGCAGCGGCGTTCTTTGAACCAAGAGCCACAGAAAATAACGGGCCTAATATCCCCTTGATAACAATCGAAACCACCTCTGCAAATCTACGTGTAGATCGAATCAATGACGATCCCGAAAACCCAAACTCGTTCGCCATGTGGTCGCCTCATGATCCTGGCCTCTGTCTTGGTCACCTTCCGCTAGCCGAGTCCGCGCGAGCCTCTCGTCCTGATTAACTGGAGTTCATAGTCGTTGGCGTTGAATGGTATGAGAACGGATGGCAGCACCACAATACCAACGACAGATCAAAATGGACACGTCCCGAGAGGTACTCGTATGGCGTAAAGCTCATGTGTATTGAATGGATTGGCGATGTTGCACAAAGAGTACAGATGTCATATAGTCCTGCGATCCACAGTCCTTGGCTGACAACGCCCTCCGAGGGCTTTCAGAGCATTGCCAATTGGCAAGCAGTAAAACCAGTCAGAAATGTACTTACGATAGGTTGATAAAGCGACAAACATCATCAATGAAAGATTTTGAGACTATAATAAATCTAGGTAATAACGCCCCTACAAGGTATTTAAAGTATTATAACTATTAGAAGTTAAGGTACTTATACTTATTATACTAATATCTAGTATTAGGATATATTAATTATTCTTAATAAGTATTCCTTACCTATCTTAAGTACTTAAGTAAAAGTTATAATTACACTATTATATAAGATAAATATATTATATAAGTATTATATAATACTATCTCTTTCTCTAGTATATAAATAAGGATGTTTTTTATATAAAAGAGGCTTATAATTAATCTTAATAGATAGTAAAGTAATATTATAAAGAATATAAAGAAGAAGTAATTCTAGCTTAAAAAAGTTATTATAAGTATAGATTTACTAGGTATATTATATTTTAATATTCATTCTTAGGAATACTAAGCCTTATCTAATAGACCTTATAAATCCTATAAATATATCTATATTCATAAATTTCATCTATATAAATAGTTAATTAATATATAATTATATTATAATATAACAGATCCTTAATAATAGTAGTAATACTAAATAGTTAATTAGATTACTAAGTATTAACCTTATTAGCTACTAAGCGCTAATTCTATATAATTATATAGTATACTAATCTAAATAAGCTACTATATACTATTATATCATTAGTAGCTAAGTATTATATAAAGTAATAGAAATAATATTAAGAATCTTTATTTAAATCTCTCTTATAATAAACTATTTAGTAATTCTCTTATAATACTTATATATTAAATTAGTATACTTATTTAAATTAACTACTTTAAAAGCCTTATTTATAAATAATCTACCTTTACCTCTTCTCTCCTTATTATTCTAGACTACCTTAGAAAAGATAATATTAAGAATCTTCCTTAAGAAAGATAATATTAAATATTAGATATTATACCTTAAATCTAAGAGAAAAGCTAACTAGTACTATATAAATCCTCTCTTAGATTAGCTATTTCTTTAATATCTAAGATAATTATCTTAGTCTTAAAATAAATTCTTCTTTATTAAACTAACTATATTAAGTTAGTACTTAAAACTTAAGTTTAATATCTAACTTAAGTCTTAATAATTTAATTCCTAGATATAAGACTAAGTATTTAAGTTAATTCTTAA
>JAABUK010000827.1_pt1 | contig 62526 bp, 61 predicted proteins | sample 5559141 | NCBI WGS metagenome assembly JAABUK01 (sample SAMN10711869, study PRJNA513367) | rock metagenome | isolation source: Antarctica rocks | place: Antarctica: Victoria Land, Pudding Butte nord | collected 2016-01-03
TCTTAAGGACGCATCTCAATGGCACTAACCCACGCATTGCGTAGGTGGTAAATGCTGGCGATTTGCCATCCTGCTTTGCCAGCGAGCTGTCGCCATTCGTTCTCATCGCGCTCCTGACCCTTGGCCGTCATCATCATATTGATGTCGCCGTACCGCGACAGGCGTCCCATTTCTCCATCAGCCATGATCGACTCTAGCACGACCAGTCGTGACTTCGCACCAGGCACGATGGCTTCGCGAATGTTCTGCAAAAGTTTGATGGCCTCCGGGTCGCGCCAGTCATGTAGGCACCACTTCATGACGTACACCTCGTAGCTGGGAACTTGCACGAAGAAATCGCCTGCAACCAAGTCATTTTGCGAAACACGATCTCCCACGTCGGAAAATTGTCCGCCCGCCTTGAAAAAGGGACGAATGTGTTTGATGACGCTGTGCAGGTCGAACACTCCTCCCCGCATCCGTGGATTGTTACGCAGCAGCGACGCGATCAAAGCGCCGCCACCGCCCCCAATATCGACCAAGGTGCTGTTGCCGACCTCGTCCCATGGGTAGTCAGCGACGATGCCAGGGGCTTGTGCAATGGCGCCCCCGCCGAGAGTGCGGTGGAGGCGCGGCAGCCATCCCTGATGCTCAAAGTAGGTGAACATCTCCTCATCCGTACCAAAATTGTGCTGTGCAGCACTGCGGGTAGTATCTTCACGCACTGACGCAGGGATGCCACGGGCTATGTCGTAGAATTCATTGCCGTACAGCTCAACCCAATTGTGCCACTGCGTCCAGTGGTCGGAGCGCAGCAGCTCGGAGCGGTGATTGTTCGAGTATGTGTCCGTCTGCGGGTTGTGAGCAAAGACATCGTTATTGCAAAGCAGGCGCATTGTCTGACGAAGACGATCGTGACGTGCCCGTGCTGAGACTGCAAGCTGAGAGAGCGTCGAGGGGCCCTTAGAGAGAATATCGGGGATGCGCAGCTCTACGGCGGCGACAAGGCACTTGGTGCTCACATATCCTACCCTTGGTCAGCGCTTATCCCGTCCGGCAAAGGTAGACGAGCATGCCCAAAAAGTGATCGGCTAGGATCAAATGACTCGGCTGCAGCATTCGCTCGGTCTCATGCAAGAGGTCGACAGCCTGCGCCGCGAGAGCCGCAGTCTCCTTATCAGGCAGCCTGCCCGGTTCATGAAGACTGTGCCTAATTTCAGCGCTGATATGTGGATCATGAAGACGGCCGCGCAGGACCGTCAGCTCCTGGACGAAGTGGCTCAAAGTCGACTGCGTCGCGTTGGGCGCAACATGGTCCCGTGGGATACCGCCAGCCTGACAGTCGACTGGGCCTTCCGATCTGGCAGTAATGGCTGTGCTCATGTTGACTTGTGTTCTATGGTGAGGCGTTCCCGAGTATGTGCGAACGCAGTCTGAAGAATGTTGAGACTTGAATCACATAGGGTGGTAGAGATGGATTGCGCCTCAAAGCGCAGGTATCGGGCCGCAAGAAGGTCGGCCGCGCAGGCACTGGCAACTACGTCGACTCTCAATACGATACCCTTCGGAAACGTTGCTCATCCACATATACCGTTCACAACTGGTGCTGGCGCACGGGTGCCAGATTATCGCTACCACTACCTCGGGCCCCGAAGAGACGGGCCGATCCTATGCAGGGGACACCACCTGTGGACAGGTGTCAGGGCCATACTTCAAGGTGAGTGCTGAATTATATACAGTTCCTGGCGGTCACATAGTCATTGCTCGTCATGTCTTGGGGTTTGGAATCGTAGAGCATCTCTGCGCAGGCGCCACAGACGTTGTATCCTTCTGCGATACAAGTGCTCAATCCAACTCACAGGATCGACTAGTGCCGCGCTCACAAGACGGACCAACGATGATGAACACCTATCGCACGCCTTTCAGAACCTTTCCCGGCCATTATCTTCCGCTGCGCTTCGGTCCACACGCCCTCGACAAGATCACAGAGCCTTTTAGTACCACTTCGCTGTTCCTGGACAGCATGCTGGTCGACGTCTGCGAGTACACGTAGAACATTTAGTCCTAGCACCGCGCGGACGTCGTCTTCGGCAACATTACGGGCGAGCAGTTCGGCCACAAGCGCCGGATATGCGGAAACGTCGTCCAGCCCGGGTGGACCCTCGAGCATACCGTCAAAGTCTGAGCCGATCCCAACATGCTTGTAGCCAATAGTGGTGCCCGCATAGATGACATGTTCTACAACGGTCGCGATGGATGCTGGCATACGTTTGCTGTCAAGGCTGGAAAGCGAGGGCAAGAAGCAAATCATGATCACGCCACCGTTCGCTTTGAGAGCATCCAGGACATCATCTGGGACGTTGCGAGGGTGGGCGGAGAGTGTGTAGCTGTCTGCGTCGGTGAGCCGCTCGGATGATATGTGCACAAGTAACGGACCATGAAGAGTGCGAAAAGATCACCGGAGCCTTGGAAGTGCGCAAGGCTTGACGTTGTGCGTCGTGACTCGTGTGCGACAAGTCAATGATGCTATACAGCATTAGTAACTTACTGAGGCAATTAGGATGAAATGGAAATTAGTAGACTTACATCCCTGTGCGGTTCATCTCGCGGAGGATTTCGATACCACGCTGCGACATGCCAGCGTGAAGCGCGGTCGGTGCAGTCTGGATATTAGCAATCTGTCATGCTGGAGTAAGACTCACTTACTGCAGAGTCCACATACTCGTTATTGCAGTCATGGCAGAGCGTAATGTACCTCACGCCGAGACGGTGGAATTGGCGCAGTACACTGGCGCTGCCGCCAATCTGATGCAAGCCTTCAAGACCGATCAAGCTGGCAATTCGGCCAGATCGGAATACTTGCCAGACGGCGGTGGCATCGTCTGCAAATCCAAGTATATGAGGGTTCAGGTCAATGAGCTGGTGGATCGCATCGACTTGCTGCAGAGTGTGGTGCAGTACACGGAGAGCGGACGCTTCACTATTGTCCTTTGCACTAGTATCCGTAAGTAAGAACGTGTAAAGCACTTGTGCAAGCACCAGACTTACCATGGAACAAACGCACTCCAGAATTGGCCGCCAATGCCTCCCTTGCCCAGGCGCGTAAGGTCAGTCTGCCCAACTGGCATGTCGTAGACGTTGAAAGACGGGTCACTGGTGTTATTGCCGTACCAGCCGCGAAGAATATAAGGAAAGTCATTATGACCATCTTGAAGTTTCAGTCCTCCGCTTTCTCTGAACCAGGATTCTGGATCTCACCGACCAAGGGCACTTGACGAAGCAGCTGCTTTGCCCTTTCCAAGTGAACTCTCGCAGTCATGGCTGCAGCTTGCATGTGGAGTCAATGCCTGCTGCGCCCGAGTAGTCTTCATGAGTGAAATATGGCCGCACCTGGATTAGAAAGAGGGCGTAACGTAAGGCGAGTCGGCATCCACGTTCGGTGGCCGAGAGAAGACGACATTCACCTGCCTTAGGCCACTACGAGTGATCCAGTATCATCAGTCTATCTCGAGACTGACACCTTGGTGGATGTGTCCAACACCAGCAAAATCGAACGACAGAACAGCAATCACATAAAGAATGAGGGAAGCATGGTGCCGTACAAGTTTGTTGAGTCCAGATCAATTCGAGGCGCACTGCCAACATGTTTGACTCCTGTGAACAGCAATAGCCTCTCGCCCTTTCGTACTGTGAAGCGGTTCTTGACTGCCTTCGCTCCAAAAACATTGATTGTCGCGTGATGCTCGGCGCCTTCTTCAAGATAAAGATGAAGCCGAGTGTCACCTGCAACAGCGGGACCAATTGTTCGTTGATTACGAACAAAGGCATTCAGCCTCTGCAGCGATGCTGACGGTACAACAAATTGGACGCGGCTCAGCTTTACCTAGATGATCAGCCAAGCGGTCTATATACCGCTCTCTCAGATACATACGTGCATCAAGGAGTTGTCGCTTACATACTGATCCTTGACAGTAAGCGTGGGTAGAGTTTCTCCAGCGAAGATCAACCGCCGCATTCCGCGGATACTTCAAATTTAGTCCCGCATCAAAACAAGATGCGTACAGCTCTGATACCAAATTATTCCGCTCGGAGCGCGGGAGAATTATCGACTGCAAGACAGATCACCTTGCGAAGCAAAGCGACCTTCACCTCATGTTCGGCCACGCCCGATAACAGTGCTTGGCGCGATACGATTCTTAAAGGAAACGAACAGACTGACTTCAACAACAACAGACATGGGTGCTACCCAGAGTGTAACAGGTACTTGCTACTTTGGTTAGAAGCGCATGATTGATGAGAACGGAGGAATGCAAAGGATGACTCTTGTGTCTCCAAAGAAGAGATCGTAGTCTATACAGAATCAAGCAGTCAATTGATCAATCATTCATTCAAGCTTATCTTACCCAAGCTTTAAGCGCCCGCTACAGCAGGGACTTGCATAGTCAACCCTGTCGTAGATGTCCTTGGGCGTTTATACCAGCGTTCTGACTCTGTTCAAGCCGTGGTACATCACTGCAGGCAGCCATTATGCATTGAATATCTGTAGAGGATCGAGGATGGTTGCATGACAGAAAAGGGTGAGTTGCTATGAGTAGAAAAGCCTGCGGCAGATGTCTGGTTGAGATGTACGCCGATGTGGATAAGTCACTTGTTGTAGCAAATCCTATGGGTTGCTGTAAAGAGAGTGACAAGTTGTGTCTATGGAAGAGTGTGGGTAGAAGCATTTGCCGCGCCAAGTCTATTTGGTAGATCACATGACCACGTCTCATTAATAGTCAATGGATGGCGACCGCAACACTTGTAGCTCAATGTGTCGATTGTCGACAGCGGTTGTCCAACAAACTATGCTTTCAAGGTTGATCCTAAAGTGAGCTACTCCAAAGGGAAGCCCCAGAGGTCAAAGAAACAGACTAGACAACGATGTTGTCACCTATATGTGTACACTGGGTTCGCAAATTGAACGTGCTTCACATGGGATACCTGTTCTGTGCTAATTTAACCTAGAATTCACTGCTCCACACTTCTGCTTACAGATCTTGGTCCGCGTCCATGCACACGTATTGCAGTAGCAATGAAGGTAATGGATATTGGCGCAGGGGCCTGCCCTAAACCGACTTTGGTAAAACATAATCGCGTTGCCTTGGTGTATGTTCAGATCACAGCACGTCAGCTCAATGCCGCAGGCTGGAGAGGACGTTGCCTAAATCTCTGAGTCTATGATACTTCCGACACGGTCTCACGCTCAGTGCGCTTACGACATGTCAGGTCCGAGCCGCCTGACTGGGGCCCCAACGATGTGTGCAGAGCGAGCAGGCAAAACAGTTCCTTCTGTTTGCCGCAATGCGTTAGCACAGAAGCTTCACTTGGACTCTCTAACGTCCCATCCGGCCCGTCAACACGCGCTTGTCTCGCCATGCTGCGGCATCCAAAACGGTCACCGATCACGTATCGTAACAGCATGTTCTCCGATCACGTGTGCTAATAGGGACGCCACCGTCTGATGCCGCTGTGGCAAAATGTGCTTCTTCATCTCCCAGAAACCCGTTGCAAGCCTGTCGTGCTGTGAAGAAGCTTGTGAGCCATCTATGGCGAAGCAAATCGTATTGGAAGAACTGGCCGCCGTACTGGATATTGCTCAAGACTGCATAGACCAAGGAGCCAGCTTCACAAGCCACGGCGGTCTCTCTATCACATCCCTCCAATTTTCTGCTCAGTGCAAACGCCGGGGTGTATTTGTAGCGATCGATCAGGTTTTGTCCAGTCCCACGATAAGACAGCTTCTAGATTCATGTCATGTGCTGGACCAGTCGACCGCAGTAACATCAGGCCCCGGGACCTTTACATCTCCCAAAAGCTCGTATGTTGAAGCCAGAAGTGGCTATTACATGGACCATGTTTCCCGAAATACAAGCCACGACTTTGCTCAGGACTCGCCCGACACCGCTTCGCTGGTATCGACTTCTCCAGAACCCTTCGTTGAAGTTGGGGAAAATTTTCCGCCCAGCACACATGGATCAGTCGACTCCTACACAAAACCCAGGGCATATCACCGGTCGACAGTTAAGAATGCTCTCCGGATCTCCTATGTCGAGTCAGAAGACATTTGCGATCCGCATTATGTGCCGGAGGAGACGGCTGAACTGACTGAAATCCAAATCTCCCTCATCCACGGCACCATCAAAACGCCCGGTACGAATATCATTCACTATTACGAAACGTATCTCCCGAATCAGATCCCTCGCATGAAGCACGCTTGGAAGCAGGTTCTCCAGAATGAGCCCATCTTTCGGACAAGATATTTGAGCCCTGAGGATGGTTGCCTGTTGTTGCCCAGCATCCACTGGCGAGAATTCAACACTACCAGTTTCCAATCCTATAAAGATGCCCTCTCTCCCGATCAGGCCGGTCTCCCAGCGTGGCCAGAGGTCCCGGCAGGGTTTGACCTCGGTATTCGCTTCTCAGTAGTCAACTTTCGGGATGAAATGAATGGCCATAACTTCAGTACCATCATCTGGTCCGTGCATCATGCCCTAATTGACGGCTACTCGGCTACCATGGTCTTACAGAAGGTCCGCCAGGCAGCTTCCGGACTTCCCGTACAACCGGGACCCTCTTTCTTAGACCTTGCTTCAGCGTTGGAAGGCCTGAGGGTATCGCGTAAAGCTGAAGGCGACGCTTTTTGGGAGAGGCAGAAGGAGAGCCTCGCCGCATCGCGAGACGAACTCTTGCTTCCCCGCCCCGGACTCGCCGGCAAAAAGATACAAAAGGAGGAGGTTCGCGTCAACCTTGGCCACCACTGGAGTGTGCTTAAGATGACCGCTCGTTCCTGTGGAGTCACCCCGGCGACCATTCTCCATGCCGCTTGGGCGATCACCCTGGCACTTTATACCGACGCTGACAGCGTCGTCTTTGGCGCGGTCATGTCTGGTCGGAACTTACTCTTACCTGGTGCGCTCGATGCCGTCGGTCCGTTGCTGAATACATTGCCTCTTCAAGTCGACATAGTCTGGGAATCGTCTGTACGGATCTTCCTTAGGGATGTATTTGCCCGCATGCAAGATCTTGCCCGCCTCTCTTGGACAACTCCAGAAAATGGCTTTTCACGGACATTTGGTTCCGTACTGGCTATGCAGCTTGAAGTTCAAGTTGATGAGACCGATAGTGTCAAACAGATCGGAAAATCATTCTCCAGCCAGACCACGAATATTCCTCTAAGTGTGATTATTAGAGATGATGGCCAAACTCTTATGCAATATTCCAACGACTTCTACGCTTGCGAACACATGCAAGCCGTAGTCAAATGTTTCAGAGACTCGGTGGTTGCCTTGACGCAACCAGAGATGTCCATCGAAACCTGCGTTGCTGGACTGTTGTCTACGAGCTCCATCGCAACTCTCCGCAAATTTGGCAACTGCGAATCGGGTCGGACCACAAGGTCCTCCATTGCACATGATCTGGTCACGCTATTCGAGGCTGCTGCCACAAAACAGCCTTATAGCGTTGCCATCCAACAAGCCGATCGCAAGGTCACCTACGCTGACCTTGAGAGACTTTCTGGTCGCATGGCCTGCAAGTTGGCTTGCATCATCTCTCCAGAAGAGGTTGTCGCCGTCCATGCCGATGGATCGATAAACTGGATTATTTCCGTGTACGCCGTCTTGCGAGCGGGAGGCACGTACTGTCCAATTGACAAGGCGCATCCTCAGGAGCTCAGAGACTCCTTGTTCGAGGCTTCCACTGGTAGATACTTCTTAGCAACTTCAAAAGAGGCTTTGGCAGTCAAACCCAAGACTGCCGTGTCAGCCATTGATGTGGAATCAATCGTTGAAGCTGAATTGGAGGCTGAAGCACAACTCCATCTTCGAAATCAGCCAAGGCCATGGGAAAGAGCTTACTTATGCTTCACCTCAGGCTCTACAGGAAAGCCTAAAGGAGTCATGTGCTCGCATGAAAGCGTTGTAGCATTTCAGAAGGACCTAGAAGTGCGCTTGTTTGCTGGGCCCGGCCAACGCATTGCACAGTTCATGTCTGTCGCTTTTGACGGAAGCATCCATGAGCTTTTCTCTTGCTTCTCTTATGGCGCAACGCTTGTCCTCCGCAGTGAAGGAGATCCATTTGATCATCTGAAGCTCGCGGATTCTGCTGTTCTCACTCCATCAGTTGCTTCCCTTTTGAACCCTGCGGATTTCCCAACGTTAAAGACTGTAAGCTTCATACTTACCTAGATTTTCTTTGTCCCGATGCTGATCGTACGCAGGTCTACCTTGTCGGCGAGGCGGTCCCTCAGGCCGTCTGTGACACCTGGTCTTCCTGCAAGACGCTTCTCAACATGTACGGGTACGTTTATCCCTACTCGCCGGAATTAGTTGTTCACGCGATGATAACATACTGCAAGCCCTACCGAGGCGACATGCGGGGCCACTATCAAGCGGCTTCTACCAGGTCGCCCTGTCACCATTGGAAGGCCCAACCCATCTACGAGGGTTTACATTCTCAACCACCGCCGTCAGCTTGCACCAATCGGAAGGGTCGGTGAGATATATCTGGCCGGCGTGCAGGTTGCGAGAGGCTACATTGGTCGGCCCGAGCTTACCGGAGAAAGGTTCCTCCCAGATACCATTTGCAGAGGCTTAGGCGAGTACATGTACAAGACCGGCGACCGAGGACATTGGAACGAAGTTGGGGAAATCGTCTTCCTTGGTAGAGCCGACCGACAGATCAAGCTCCGAGGCTTCCGACTGGATCTGGAGGATCTCGAAATGCGCATTCTCGGGTCTTGCGACGAAGCCCGCGCCGTAGCTATTACTCGCAGACATGACGACTTGGTGTGCATGATCCAGACCGCATTCACTAACGTGAGCCATATGCGGGCGGAGATTGTCAAGGCAGTGCCGGCCTTCGCAGTCCCCAGACATATACTGCTGGTTGCCAAGTTCCCGGTGACTCCGACTGGCAAAATTGACTACAGGGCTATTGCGGAAGCTGTAAAGAACCCTTTCGGAGGAGGAGACACCTTAGAAACTGACACGGAAGCCGTAATTGCGACTTCATGGGGTCGAGTGTTGAATATTGACCCTCGCGATGCAGACATTAAGCCCAGTTCCAATTTTGCTGCGCTCGGTGGTCACTCGTTGCACCAACTACGGTTGGCTTCGACGCTCACTGCAGACTTTGGAGTACAAGTCACTCTTCGAATGATAACAGAGCTTCCTACCCTTCGGGATCTGGGCAAGGCAATTGACAGCATGACTCGAGGACAGTCCAAAGGTTGGAACCGTCGAGAACGCGCTCTTGGTCGATACGAACCTTCACCGATCGAAAAGGATTGGTGGCATAAGTACGTTCTGGACCGCAGCTCGTCTGCATTCAACGTCAGCTATGTTAGCAGGTTTGATCCGAAGCTCATTGACCGACAAAAGCTGATCGATGCGTGGAACGTCGTGCTTGCGCGTCATGAAATCTTCCGCAGTCGGTACATTCACCACCGCAAGCACGGGTTAGAACGGTTGTTAGCGTCACATCCTCCTTCTGTTCAAAAGCTGAGCTCTATCAATGTCTGGCTCGAGCTAAATACCCCGTTTAAACTCGAGAATACGCCGCCTGTTCGCGTGGCTGTGACAAAGGACACCGTGGTAGCGACTTGGAGCCACATCATCTGCGACTATACCACCCTCGGTCTCGTCCTCGCCGAGGTGGCCGCGGTCTATCGCGACGAGCCTCTCGATCCTGTCGTTCAAATGTACCGCCAAACGACGATTTGGAACGCCACTGTGCCGCCCTGCTATCTCAGTTTCTGGCACGAGTACCTTCGCGGTGTGACCCAAACTCGTCCCGCCTACCTTGGCAACGGCTCCGATCGGTCGACCTACCGTGGTACGTCCTCCATAGCTAAGATCTCTACGCCGCTCTGGCGGCGCATGCTTGCCTACACAGCCAAAATCCGCATCACGCTGCAGCAGCTCGCCCTCGGCGCAACCGCTCTGGCACTGACCTCCAATGACGACGACATGGACATCACCCTTGGCATTCCATTCATCAATCGCCAGTCCGAGGCCGACATGCAAACCGTCGGCCTCTTCCTCGAGCCGCTCCCCGTGCGCATCGCATTCGCCAGCGCCGCCGAATCTAGACTGGCCTTCAACAGTAACGCAGCTAACACCTGCTCTTCCGACCGCGGTGAAAATGACTCCGTGCCCGTACCGTCTTCTCTCGAAGGCACGTCCAGCATCGCACACCAGCTCTCGCCCGCCACTCCCGCCGCATACGTCGCCGCGGTCCAGGCGTCGGCCCAACGCGCCCTCTCCCACGCTATTCCTTGGCACCAGCTGCTTGACCACCTCAAGATCACCGCCGCCGAGCAATTCCCCAACCATCCGCTCTTTGATTGCGTCGTCTCCTTCCATGACCACCGCCACGACGTAGCTGCATCGTCCGCCGAGGCGACGGAAGGCGGCGCCTGGAGCAAGTTGGCGTTAGGGTCCGGAATGCAACCACAGCTGGTGTGGAGTGAGGGCGCCAAGTTCAAGCTCATGGTAGAGTTCATGGGCGTCAGCGAAGATACACTACTACTTCGGCTCGAGTACGACACGAGATGTTTCGGGAGCCGGGAGCACATTGCTGCTGTACGGCGGATGGTTTTACGCGCTGTTGAAGCCGTTGTTACGGGTGATGCGTCTGGCAGGGAACTCTCTTTCGAAGGGCTGCGCAAGGAGCTGAAGACGGCCTGGCGTGCCGAGGAGGCTGCTGCGTTTGGGACAGAGAGCTGCAGAGAAGTCGAGGCGAGGCTGCTGGATGGGGCCGAGGGATTCTTCCAGAGGTCGCTGGCGGAACTGTGACAAGGACCATTGGATCTACCCCGGGAATCTCAGATCCAGAAATTGATGTTCCGGCGTTATCAAGATGGGTGTTGGTCTGCTGCTTGCGCGCGTCTCGTGATCACATCCGTCTCCACACTCCATCAATACGCTGGCAATGCCAATTTCGAGGCGATGGGGTTGGCGTCTCCTAGAGACTGACGAAAGCCCTGTGGGGTCGGCGTATTGACTTCCAGGATATTGAGGGAGTGCTAGTGGCCAAGATCTTGCCTTCGGTACGGCACGAATACCGCCGAATGGTTGATGCCGGACTTCGGCCAACGAGACTTCCTGGCGCATGCCAACTGGGCGCGGACTTGGACTTCCGGTCCAGAGGAAGCAAGCCTCTGGACATGCAGTGGCTAGCTATCGACAATCTCATCTAGCAATTGATCACATTTCCGGAAATTGCACGTAATAAACTGCAGGAGTATTGGAATCTCAGAGCCGCACGAAGCTGATTGGGAGACCAACTAGTCACGTGGAGCCTCTCCGCAGACCTCCAAAATCTCCCGAATCTCCTCCAGCGAAACGTAGAACATATCTTTCGTGAAAGCTCACTGAAAATACACTGCATTACACTGCATTACACTGCATTACACTGCCTTACACTGCAGAAGATCGGAACGTCGATCGCTAGCAGTGGCCGATCAATCCTTCCCGCCCATGGAAATCGACTTGCATGACAGCGCTATCCGGAATTCGCAAGCCAGCGAATCCGGAATGAATATAGATCCAAGGTGTGGGGGACAGACTCCGTTGCAGGATTTTGAGTGAGTGCAGGGCAAAAACTCTGCCAACGATTTCTGCCCCCCCCCCGCCTTCGCCTGGCATAGGTTGGCTGCCGTTACGGGGCTTCGGGCTCAAGCTCGGGGCTGCATACTACGTCCGCCTTATCAGCATCTTATCCTATCGTGGACAGTTTCTTACTGGATACAACAGCCCATACCGCAGGTCAGCTGAGGAAGGTACTTAATACGGTGTATGCAAAAGCTGAAAGCGGGACATGATTGCCGTCTAAGCCGTATTAAGAAAGTTGCAACCACCCAGCCGCAGCTTTGGCAACACGCGTGTTGTGTTATCGCAAGGGATCGGATACTACACTCGCGATCTGAGGGGTCACGGGAGTGCTAGGACCACAGGACCACGGTATGACTGGATTGCACGGCTGCAATCCTGCAGGATTACAGGATTAGAGGAATACGGGACTGCATGATTACAGGCCAATGTGCTTCGGGACTGCATGATTACAGGCCAATGTGCTTCGGGACTGCATGATTACAGGCCAATGTGCTTCGGGACTACACCACCGTCACCCATAATCAAAGAGCCCAAAGAGTATAACCCCTCAGGTTTACTCCCCAGTCCGGCATTGAGTTTGTGTGACCGCTACCCTAACCATCCTTCGTCAAAGCTGTCAATCAAGAGTTGATTCGAAGTGAAAGGGACACGCCCCGACTTTCCCATGCATCCCGAAGGGCACTTGGCCGAGCAAGAACGGCGACAGGTCGCCTACCCAGCATCGTCGTCGGCTCACTTCACGATACTCTTGAACGAAACCCTATCCGCGCAATGTCGACAGATAGTGCAGGGCCGAGGCTGCGCTCAGCGTGTACCCACTGTCATGCCGCCAAGGTACTTGCCTCTTCTCCTGCGTCAGATCTGCAAACTGATACCTTGCAGGTCAAGTGCAGCGGCGAAAAAACAGGGTGCGCCCGTTGCCAGAGCCTGGGCATCTCCTGCCACTTCGAAGTCTCCCTGGTCGGCAAGTGCTCCAAAGCTCGTCGACGAAAGAGGAGTCGCGTCGAGCCCAATTTGGACCCGTTATCGACAGCACCGAAACTTGGCTCCGGCAGAACAATTGTGCTCCACCATGGCAGAGACGACTCCGCCTCATCTTCCACAAGCTCCTCAGTTTCGGCGCCAAAGACTACCTCGCTCGTGGACTGGACTGGACGTGGCTCCTATGATGCCTTTACCTTGTCATCCCCCGAGATAGATGCTGGCGGCCTACATCACGACAAAACCCTCGCGGACAGTGCCTTCTGCAATGATATAGACACCTTCCTGTCTTCCTCCCTGGATGACCGACTGCCTATGCTTCCCATGGACGTCCGCCTGCCTATGCTTTCCATGGACGGCCAGGTCAATCATCGTCCAACACTGGTCTCCAGCAGCGGTACCTCTGATGAAAATGTCACGGAGGCATCCCTTCCGAATTCGTCGCTAGTGTCAGACACGGCCGGGCCAGAGCAGCACCGCTCCATGTCCAAAGGCCCCAGCGCTTATGCCGATAAACCTATTGACAACCGTAGCCTCCAGGTCTGTTTCTGCAGTATTGCTAGCCTCGAGGGGCAGCTCAAGCAGGGCAGCAAGTCGGTCGACGAGGTCATGCATACCAATAAGACGTGTGCGCAAGAGCTGCGTAGCGCTATGGGGCTCGACTCCTACCGACGCAGCACCTCGGGTCCAATGCTTGTTCTAACGGCCGTGGAGCTCATGACGCTGCTATACGAGTCGAGCATCCCAAAAGTCGGCCTCAGCGCCGACCTCGCCTTCCCCACGCTTGCAAGGTTTGGCTCCTCCACCAACACCGAGTCAAGCTATCCGAGCTTACTGCTGGGAAACTTCAAGGCCGATCCTGAGGAAGCGGCCATTATCTGGAAGCACGTCCTCCTCGGCGAGCTTCGCCGCGTTCTCCGTCTGATCGACATGCTGAGCGTCTATCGCCAGGATACACAGTGTCGCCCGAACGGCCCGCGAGCGACCAGTAGCTACCGTAGCCTCTGCGACGATCTTGAGCAGCGGATCAAGTCGCTGATAACCGACGTAGAAGCATAGCGCGAGTTTTCATGTTTGGAGCCGAGGGATCCGATTCGGATCATTTATAGCTAGTACTGTCTACAATATATGTCAAAAGTTTTGATAGATCGGCACCAAGGGCTACCAGTACCAATATACTTATATTTTGGTACTTTTTCACCTCTAGCCATCCTGCCTTGATTATATCTTGTTGCACCTGCAAGCCAAAATCTCTAGATATCAAGGGGATCCTCCGGTCCGTCCCTAGTCAATCAGGGGCAAAATCCTAATAAAACGGTTTTGACTTCGACGGCGGCTTTTTGTAGCGTGCCTTTCATGACGTTGATCCCGTCGGGTAACAGAAATTACGACAGCGTTCGATCGAACGTTCTGAGTTGAGATCATTTTTGAATTACTTACTTTACTGCCCAATGGCATGGCACTGATGATGATGATGATGATGATGATGGCTTTATTGTTTGGAATTACCCCAAGTATGATGGTACCACGTGACTCGTGCCTCTTTCTACCAGGCCCAAGTAGCCTACCCTACAAACACTGACCGACGACGACGAAGAAGAAGAAGAAGAAGAGAGTCATAGTCCGTCTTCTATCTGTTGGAGACAAGGACAGGCCAGTTTACTCTACTCAAACAATAACAACCCCGCCACCTTCACGCTCTGATGTTAGGATTCCTCTCTCTTGAACATCATCATATATATATATATCTTCGAACGCCATCGGAAATCCAAAAGAGACACATTTTCCCGGCTGTTTTTGACAGGGGAGGGGGCAGAAATAGAAATGTATGTGATTCCGGGCCCATGGAAGCCTGTGATGGAGAATCATAGTTGAAGGCCTTCGACTTCGCCCCATTCATTCCATCACATCGCCTTTGACTGGGGCGGTTGAAGACAAAAAACAAAACAAAAACAGAGGGCGCCTATCTATCTATCTATCTATCTATCTATGCAAAGGAAAAGGCATGGCCCGGACGGAACCAAAAGGGCTGCTCTGCCTTGCGAGAAGCTGGTCGAGGGGAGGAAGCTGACCGCACAGGAGGAGGAGGAGGAGTAGTAGTGGTAGTAGTAGTAGTAGTAGTAGTGGTATCGCTTGACTTTTTTTTTCGACTTTTGGGACCGGGTGGTTGGTTGGTTTGCCTTGGGAGGAATTCTTCGTGATGGATTCCCAAATATCTCGGATTCATCGCTCGCCTTTCTGTCTGCTCGTGATATTAAAAAAAAGGGGGGAAGCAGGGGGGTGGAAGCTTCGTGGATGTTTTTGTACATTCGAAAGATTGGCACAATAGTTATCGAGGCAGCTGGTTATGATGAATCATGTCAGAGTGAGTGACTGTACGCGGTTCTGGGTGAGGATGTGCCCCCGCCGCCAGCTACGTCGCCTGCCGCACCGCGCAACCAAGGGGGATGTAGTGGAACTGTTTGCCATGGATTCTCCTACACGCTGATCGTAATTCTATGGTATTTGAGTCTCATGAAAACACGCACGCCCTTCTGACGCATCGCAGCTGGAAATCCGGGTGCGTGATCCAGCTCTGAGTATTACGTGTCCACTCTCCCCCATCCAGCAAGCTCAGCTCATACCCCCGTACCAGGTGCAGCAGCGCCAGTCGAATCACCAGATCCGCCACGTACTTGCCCATGCACTGCCGCGGCCCGAATCCGAATCGCCAGAACAAGTACCGCATTTCTATATCGCGGCGCTTCAGGAAATGCTCGGGCCGATAAGTCGTATTGTCCGGGCCCCAGGCTTCGTTGCGAACGTTGAGTGCATACGCGTCAACGACGAAGTTGGTCCCTGCTGGGATAACGTAACCATCGACTTCGCGGGCTGTGGGCGCAGCCTGCGGGACGCTGAACGCAGCGAGCGGCTTCAAGCGGCTAGACTCCAGCACGCACGATGCGAGATAGGTCGATCCACTGAGGATGTAGCTCTGCAGCCGGTCCTCGGCTTCGGCAGCGGCGACTTCGCAACGGAGACGAGACTGCACGTCGGGGTTCGCGGCAAAGAAAACAAGATTCCAAGAGAGGCCGCCGGTGGTGACGTCGAGATTTGCGTAGAGAGACTCGTCGAGCGTCTGCAGCAGCTGGTCTTCGGTCATCTCACCGCTTGCAGTTGCGGCGTACATCTTCACAATCGGGGCCGAGGGGTCGTGCGCAAGAGCGTGTCCGTGTGCGGCGGTGTTGAAAGCCTTCCATCGCTGTTTGAATTCGCCCAGGTCGGCATTTGCCGAAGTAGGAAGATACTGAGAGAATGTGAAGCGAGGTAGCCCGCCTTGGATAACGTACTTGAACACGTGCTCGCGCAGAGGAGCAAGTTCCTTGAGCTGTTGAGTCAAGTGTAGTGGCAGACGGCCGTAGAAGATCTCACAGACCACCCAGAACGGCAGCATTTTCATGTCCTCTGCGGGATGGAGGAGGTTTTGTTCAAGGCTGCCCTGAGAATGCAATTGCTGGAAGTGTTCGTTGACCTGGCGCTCGACATTGGCGACAATGGTGGAGACGACTTGGTGCCCGAATGGTACTTCCATGACAGACCTCACCGTGCGCCATTCACGTCCGCTGATGAGACCAACACACTTTCCCAGGAGTTGATTCATGTAATATCCGGCATTGTTGGCGACAGCCTTGGAGTGTTTGTCAGAATCTTTGAAAACAGCCTGCAGGTGGCGAGGCTGTGTCAATACACTGGCAGGGATCAGTCGATCATCAGAGAGGAACTTATTTCGAGCTTACACTTCCGAGTTCATCCCAGACCAGATGCGGTAGACCGCTCCGTTTTTCTTCTCCCAGGCAGTAGAGTTTTCGATACCCTTGAGGAATTTGGCTACATCTCCCTGGCCATTTGGCCAACGGTAGGGACATGTTGGCAAGTTCCGTAGCCCATCCCGATGTTTGATGGGAAACCTGTGTTCAAGATACACCTAGAAACTAATGTCAGCAAGACCTGCACCGCCTGGCGACGATGTGTACTAACAGCAATCAGGCAGGAGAGCGCATTGTTTAGCTGCTTGGGCAGAAAGCCAGGACGAACTAGGTCAACGAGCCCAGTCACGACTAGAACACTGCACACAATGGGAACAGAATACAGGAGGCTCTCGAAGACGTATCCATTGGCCAACATGGTGGTCATGGTGCACGGGGTTAGAGAGGAAGTGAGTTTGCGAGCAGTAGTGACATGTGCACCCAGTAAGCACCATCACAGAGCATGTAACCTATGACGATCGTGGTCAGGCTCAGTGGCCGACGACGGGGTCCGACCCTTACTATAAGGAGTGCGACATCGCACAGCAAACAGACAATGTTGATCGGAGCGATACTTGCGATTCTCCAAGGCACTTCCTTTGAGTGGATGGAGACGACCGTGATATAATGGACCGCGACACCATGCTATGGACTACCACTTGTGCCTTGGAGTGACGCTGTCAGGCAAGATCCACTGTGACGGTGCGTCTATCGAGGCAGAATGTAGATGGCTTGCGAATAAAACTCCACGGCCACCGAAGCCTTGTCCTCATGCCGATCAAAACATGCGTTGATTGATATTGGTTGCTGAGTCAGCTATTTCAGGTGCTCGCTACCTATCTTCGTTTTCGTCACTGTTGTAATAGAGAATCGAGTAGCTATCTAAGTGCGATCTGACAAAACAAAACACGCGTTGAAGAGATGCTATGTCAGATCAGCAGGCGCTTCTCTTGCTCAATGCCGCGCTGTCACTGGGCCCAATGCTGAGCTGGTGGGGGATCCATTGTTCGAAAAGGCTGGCAAGCTGCCTTTTGATGAATGAGTGTATGTCAGAGGAAGCTATCTACGCAGAATAGCAAGGAAGAAGAAAACAGGTCTATGCTGAGTAAGCCGCCAAGGAGGACCGCCAACGCCTTTTCCACACTGCCAAGCTTACAGATGCACTCTATAGAATGAACCTACCCTTCGAGGATCCGTTCAAGCCCTCTGTTCCTGACTAGAGATGATCTGGAACGAGGTCTGAAAACACGCGCCCGCTGTGTTTTCGGATGACTCTTGCACAATGGTTTCTGCCACCACGGCATCACAGCTAGTGAGTCGATGGCATATGAGCACCGCGCAGAACATGTTATACCGATGGTAACGCCAATGATCCGGAAGAAGAAGATGGTGGCTGAGATGCTGCTAGTATCCAATGGCCTAGAGGCCATTGTTGGCAGCTAGAAGACGAGACCAAAGCCAAATACAGCCATGGTCCGCACACCAATCGAGCGGGACGGAGTCATGCGAAAATTGAACGTGTACATACTGCCAAGGGCCAACGGCCGCTCGTGCCAATGGCAGCACCAACGACGATAAGCGGAATACATTAGCCCAGCAGAGACAAAAGAAACCGCAGGTATGCAAAGAATGGCCGCACCGGCGATGGCAGCAAGGTTGCGGAAGCCTGTCTCGGATGGAGACTCTCCCTGCGCTGCCGGGAAATAGATGGGTGTTGAGTAGATGAGGTGAAGTAGGAGCCAGATACAAACAAGGCGGCGAAGGGAATGTCCAGACTCGAGGAGATCTCATGGGGCGAAATGGGAGCAGTGCACGAGTGCCGACACAATGCTCGTTGGCGATGGGAGGGATAACGGAACAGCCGAAGGGAACAAGAGCGCCAATGATGTCGTTACTGGACAGGGGCTTGATTGCGGCAGCCCTACCAAGAGCGAGGACAAGGCATGCTGAAGAAGATGTTGGCTACGACGACGCGTCCAATTGGTGGGCTGATCCAAGAGAGCCAGCGCCATGTCGAGCTCACTGTAAAGATACTGCCATAACAGCAGACCAGCGAAAGACACAACAGAGGACCTAGGTGGCTTTTGCAGACTTTCATATCCGTCCGAGACTCCAGCATAAAAGCTCCAGAAGCCATACCGGTAGCGCCCGCTTCAGAAATAGCTCGACCGTAGACAAATGCAGCATCGTTGTCTGGAAAGCGCGTTGATCATGCTCCCAGCTTCAAATTGATCAAGGAGATAAGGAATACAGGCTACATCGCGATGTAGTAGCAGCTCTTGCCCCAGATGTCTTGTAGCATAGAGTTTGTGCAGAAGGGCGCAGACTTAGACCAAGTAACTTTGTCAAGGCGGTGGGAAACAGCCCCGGAGGCCATCACGATCGGAGTCAATTGAAAGGAGGAGTCAAGAGAGCTCTAAGTAAGGGACTATCAAACTTGGGTGAAAACCATTGACCGATAGAATGTTCGTCTCGATGCAACGCAAGCGCCAGACATGTTAGAGCTTCCTGACTGATGAAACGGTCTCGGAACACTTCTCGCAATGTTTTCAGAATCTGTGGCCACGAGGTAACTGATGCATTCTGACTGCTCATCTCAGCCCTGCCCGCAGAGATAAGACGTCTGATTCGGGCCACCAAGCACGTGACAAGTCAACAGAGTGACAAGTCAACAGACTCTCATTATCTCCGGCAAAGTGAGGCGTCGAGTGGCTGATGGTAGCCTCGCGTTCTGCCATTGCGGTCAATACAGCTCTGCAGTCAATTGCGCACTGACGCCTCCAGCACCAAAGGCGCCAGTGGCCATGGCTTGAACCACAGCTTTCATCGGTGTAGCACAGTCACCAACCGCGAACACACCGGGCATGCTGGTTGAGTAGGCAGGCTCGGTAACCTTAATGTCTCCCTGACCTGTCAGATCCAACGCCAGCTGGTGCGCAAATGGTCCGTTGAGTTCAGTCTTCGGCTTGTGTACCTGACGGATGTGTCAATTGCTTGCGATCATGTTGGTTCAGTATGCAACCTTACTAGAAAGCCCTCAGTTTGGACGCTCTTATCGGCAAAATGAATTGTGACCTCAGCTCCCACCTTCCTTTTCTCTAGACGAGCGATGGATCGGGAGTCAACCTTGATCGAGGACTTGCCTAAACTTTCACGAATCTGCTTGGAGAGACTCTCATTATTGTCGGTGTAGATGGTCACATCGCCCGCAAGGCGTTTTGCCATACGAGCAACGAGCATGGCAGGGAAAACGGCCGCCAAGTCGCCTATAGCGAGCACACCAGCGAACTCGGCTCCACGGTCCTCGTAGCCATGGCAGAAGAGACAGCCGAATCTGTGCGCGATACTATTCAGCAGGAACCAAATCATGTGTTCTTGCAGTCCACTTACATGCCCGTTACCCAGCATTCTTGATAACCTGGGATATCCGGAAAAATATCGCGCACGCCTGTTGCCAGCACGAGCTTCTTGCCGACCCAGGTAGTACCATTTGTATCCATTGCCTGGAAGTGGCCGGCATCTGTTTGCTTCACGTTCTCAATGGTGGTGTCTTCGATGAGGATGGTAGAATATCGATCCAGAATGCTCCTCCTTGCCGCTTCACGGAACTCTGCGGGACGACGGTGATCCCACGTCGCTACATTGTGCATGTGAGTGGTGGCATCGTTCCTATACGAGCCGGAATCAAAGACGACGACACGGTAGAGCTGACGCGCAAGGCCAGTTGCGACAGATAGCCCAGCAGGGCCACCGCCAATGATCAAGCAGTCAAGTAGCGGCTCGGTATGATATCCGTTAGACATAGTCCTTGCTGTTAGTCTAATGAGTTGAAGCACAAATCCGGTCTTTGGGAAAAGTGGTAGCGAATTATATTCCCATCAAGTCTAGCTTATAGGAAATACGTCCAAAAACTTTCCAAGACCTTAGTTTGCATTCTTGGTGATCCATTCGGTTGCCGACGGACAGAAGGTGTTCAGAATGGTGCCTTCAAAACAGTGCATCGGGACCGGTGTGTGTATCCAGACCAATGTGACTCAGACTGTGAGACCATCAAGCTATCAAGTCCACGTTCCCAACACGTTCCAGTTGACCGAGGTATACAGGTCTGATAAGTAGTTCTAACGTTGTAAACGTTGTATAGTACCTGACAGGGCAATAAACTTGCGGGATCTTCATCTCGGTTGCCGCGTGACGACTTATATCGCCAATGGCCTCATTCTTTTAGTGGCCAATCTTCAGCAAGTCAATATGGAAGCGGATGGCAACATCTGTGTTTACTTGCCTCGGGCACCATGCAGTCGGCCCGCATCCCCTTCAACGTGTAGCTCTCACGCGGAAATCTTGGGTGGCCGAAAAGTCAGTGCAGAGCCTCCTTGGAAGTAGATATCAACCAGTCTGTCGCTCATGCGCTGGGAAAGCTCACGACGTTGGATTCTACAATTCCGCGGTTCTTCTTCCATTATTCACACACCAGCATGTCTTTCGAAGCACCAAAGACTCTTATAACGTACGATGTCCGAGCACCAGGGCTTGTGGCCGTCCAGACAATCCTGGCCGCGGTCCTGATCTGTTCGACGCCAAAATCTGCTCTGGTCCGGAAAGCAGTGGTCCCGCTTCTCTTTTACCTCTGTTATCTCTGTTTTCAAACCACCTTAGCATTCACCGGCCAATGTATTCTCTACTCGTGCTTTATCGTCGGCAGCTACGCCAACGCCTTGCACTGTCTGAACGTCCTTTGCCTGCACCCTCTCGAGGACGCCGACATCCGTCGCGAAATGCGCGACTGGAAGGGCACGTCTAGCAAGCCAGGTCTCCTCGAGCGGGTCACCTTTGCCACGGCCATGCTTTGGAGTTTTCGCGGTATTGGAACTTCATACCAAATCAAGAACGTTCCCGAGTTTCCCAACGGCGTCGTGCCTTCTAAAGGCGCTTTCCTGCTTCGCCAGTGCGGCGTTATTGCATTCCAATACCTCTTCATGGACCTGGTGATGAGCCAGCCACAATCGCCAGATATGGCGGAGAACTGGGCGCAGGGCAAGGAATGGTTATGGATTCCAGGTCTTAACCCAAACCCAGTCACTTCAAGTGACCTAAGTCATCGAATGGTGGCCACGATCATGGGTTGGTACGTCCTAGGACGCATGATGTGCGACATTTGGTACCGTGTCTTTGCGGTAATTGTCGTCGGACTTGGCATAACGGAGCCCAAGCAGTGGCCACCCATGTTTGGTTCGTACAAAGATTGCTACACGCTTCGTGGCTTCTTCGGGTAACTTTCTCGATCCCCACTTTTCGAAGGCCAATTGCTGATCACCCTTTCAGCAAGTTTTGGCATCAATTGCTCCGCTGGCCCTTCCAGGACATTTCCTCGTACGTGAGTCGTCAAGTCCTGGGTCTGCCACATCCGTCTCTGCTCGAGCGGTATGTTAACATTTCCATTGTCTTCTTTCTGTCCGGCACGCTTCACTCGTTCCTCGACGTTGCGTACGGCATGCAATGGAACCTATCCGGCGGAGTTTACTGCTTCTTGATCATGGTCTTGGGCATCATACTCGAGGATGGTGTGCAGTGGCTGTGGCGCAATGTGCAGCCGCTCCAGGAGACTGGGACGAAAGACGTCCGATGGTTCGAAATGGCTATTGGTTACGTGTGGGTTTGGTTGTGGATGGTGGCTGTGACACCGGTCTACAACTACCCACTACAGCGCATCGAGAATAATCCCACGTACGTGCTTCCGTGGAGTGGAGTAAAGCATTTCAAATAGCTGTGAATATCAGAGTCTGTCACTCAATTGTTGGATGGAACGAGTGTATTCAAATCCAAAGAGCGGATGCTTGGAATTTAACCGAGAAGGTGTCTTGTTCATCTCTTTCGCGCGATCTTCACTACTGTTATCGGAAGCTATTCTGTATCGATCCAGCTAGAGTCCCAATAATGAGTGAGGGCGCAAGCGGACCGACGGGGCAACATGTTTTTTGAGGCATTCTCGAGCGACGTCGGCAAAGCGATGTTCCCTTGGGGTCTGGTGAATTGAATGTAGCATAGGAATGAGGACGAAGCGGAAAACTGCTGGCACTTCGCTGCAACGCCGAGGGACGCGTGACGCTCGCGACATGTTTATGAATACATGTAGGTTTCCACGCCTTCGTCCATCATCTTTGGACCTGAAGCCCATCGCCCGTCAGCTGAGCAGCCGGATCCCTCCATACTGAACCCCTCCGCCGTCTCCACGGCTGAAGATGATTGTATGCACGTGATCGTGCCACCACCACATTGTGGAGTAGATGCCGAAGATGAGACTTCCGTACCATAATGGGCACCGGCCCTGCTCGTTCACCGCGCACTTGACAATCCCCGCAAGCGTGCGCACTACCCTTCTGCCGACCCATAAGAAGGATGCGGCACCAAGTCGGCTGAGGAACGTCTCCCGAGGCGTAAAACAAGGCAAGTTCTGAAGATAGTGTTGGTACTTTTGAGGCAGTTCATGTTCTTTAGCCCCTTCTTGCAAGAGTCCCTTGATCCTTCGGTGTCAGTCTGGATTTTGGTCGGAGAAGAAAATTGATACACATACCAAATATCTCGCGCTTGGAGCAGCATTTGGCCTCCGCGGGTACCTTGCAGTAAGTGTACACATCGAGATGGGGATGTCATCGCCGTGTAAAGAAACACCCGCGACTATGACCTCGTTATAAGCCACACCCCCCCCCTCAGACCCTATCAATCGGCGGACATCAGCAGATGAAAGCAAATAGGCGATGCCGTGGACGTCTGGTGGACCAGCACCTCTTTGGTCGTTCTCATCGTCAGTGGTGTACCTTGCGATACTTGCCATAGCTGGCTCACTGTACGGAAGTCCAAAGACGTCAAACGTCAACACATAGGACGGGACTTTGACTGCCTTGACGTCTAATGGCTGGATACCCCGTGATCTTATAACGGATGTTTTCATGTTGGAACCAAAGCCAAAATACCATACTGCTTCTGCATCTCCGTCGTCTTCTATATGCGTAGCCATCGCGGGGGTTCTAGGTCTGAATCGTGGGGACTTGTTTCGTGTTGCAGGAGAAGGCTGACAGTGAAGCACGGCCAGGATGATTTTGATTGGAAATTATTTGTAGGGCTCTCATCAAACTCGCTCACTGCGGGCTACCCACTGGTATACCAGTAAAGGTCTTGAGCGGTGGATATATCTTCCATCATGGATTTACTACTCTCACGGCGAATCCAGTGTCGGTCCGCTGAGTTGTACGGAGTAAGCTGGCCACTTTGAAGCAATGGTATTGAAATGACTTGTATTGAGTGGGACAAAGGATTCTAAGTTACTAGGGTTGCAGGAGCAAAAATATGATTTCCGCTAGCGCCTTGATCACGTGCCAAAAACGCTGTGAGCAATATTTGGAGCCCGCGGCCCGTCTCTTGGTTGCCGAAGTGTAGCCATCCAAACGGGTTTCACTAAAGATGATAGCGTCCGGCCGGGCGGACATTAGGCTCCGTTCACGAGCGTTCCGAGTGTTGGCACGGTCTTGGCCCCTGAATTCAGTACCAAGACCACTTAACCGTTCAACCCTCTGATCCTTCAAATACCTAGAATGCCATTGGGACCACCTAGCTTTGCTGGGCTTGATGATTGAATGGCCTGATCGCGTTCTCGTGTGTGACAGGTGTGCCGAAGGTCTATAGGCCATTGCCAGTGGCGGAACGGCTCAGTGACCTGTTCCTTTTTCTAAGCTTCCCGTAGCTACGAGGCCGGGAATACGGGCCGGGAGCGCCGCTCTTAGCGCTGAACCTACACCCAAAATCTCCGAACCTCACTGCAGGCCGCGAACTATCAGGCTGAAGCGTAGGTTCAGCTGCGGCGACCGTAAATCTCGTGATGTCAGCCCTCGAGCCAATTGTGTAGTCATATACATGCACACTAAAACTTTACGATACCAAGGTCAGTCAAGACTCTTCCACAAGCGTTTGATACCTTGCCGAACAGTCGTACTGAATTCTTTGTAGTCTACGAACGGACATTCTACCTCAACATCCCATATTACAGCAGTAGGCTACATAGCCATACTAACCATACCTTCTTTCTTCTACTCCCATTTGGTCGTGTAGTCATTTGAAACGGTGAGTTCTTCCTTTCTTCCAATTTAACCTATATTTGTTGTTGATTAGTCTTTAAGACAAACGAATTATAAATGCATCTGATAATGATGCACTTTTAATTCGCATATCCCAAATAACTACTGAAAAGCAAAGAGGAGTTCTGTATCACGCGGTCAAATATTGTAGAAAATGGGCACTTTCTCGTGCCCGTTTGACCTCCGTTATCATCCTTTTGACCTCCCTTACATGGCGTGGCGCAGCTCTTCACTCGCAAATGAAACCGATCCCCTGAGTGCACAAGCACCCTCATGTCAAGGTGAGCGTCTACCTAAATATCCTACATGTATCCATTCTCTTCGCAAAGCGGTTCGCCAGCTTCACGCGCTATAAACCGCGATTGAAAGAGAAGCGCGTGTGTTGGCTAAGCGAATTTTCAATACCTGCTAACCCAACCAAGGGCCCATCGTTTACTCCCCTGCAGCTTTTGCACGCCCTGGCACTCCGTGCAGGAGCATCATTCAATTCGACAATGACCGGGCAGCCGTGAGGGGTTATCCCGGTACTGGTGACAGCAAATGCGCAAGTCCAGGACACTCCTTCGCGCTGGGAACGTGTGTTCCCTCAAAAGTAAAGCAAAGTTCTTGCCGCTGACAAGCGTAGCCAGCCAGTGGAACACCTACAAGGCTATACCGATGCTGCAGCTCCCCACATCGAGCGGCTCTCGGCGCGTCAGTCCAGCAGCCTGTCCTTAGCGTTTCTGCAACCCTTGCAAAACGAAATCTTCGATCCAAAAGATGAGTGCACGGGAGAACTGCACTCTGAGCCCAATCTCAAGAGTGATGAGATACCAGCATGCTGGGAACACGAATGTAAGGGTCGTGTTTTTTCGTCGTGGAGCAATCTGCGGCGACATCAACGAGAAAAATCCGGCGCCACGCCTGAGTGCTTTTGCCCTCGGTGCGGTGCTAATTTCAGTCGGACAACGGCTAGGAATCAGCACCTTGCGAAGCTGAGCTGCACGAGGATACGTCGTTATTCGAACGGTAGAGTGCGGCCAAGTCTTCTGCGAATTCACGAGATGGAAGTAGATAGAGAGATATTTGAGCTGGGACCAGCAAAGTGTCTGTCCCCTCCGCCGGCAACATGGGATTGTGGGTGTATCAGTTAGCGTCATTTTCTGTCCTTTTGGTTCTATCCAACGTGTCATTCCTTGATGTTGGAAGCGAGGGCAGTGATTGGTTGAAGGCCTGAGTACATCGTTAGTTCTGGGATAAATACTCACTTTGGCCGGAGCCGCGACCTCCTTCATTCCCTCATTCCCATCTCCCCTCGTTCACTCATTCCCATCTCCCCTCATTCTCTCATTCCATAGTCTGACACTTGTCCATTTTCGTACCGTTGCTCCCACAAGGTTTGGGACTTCACGTTTTAGATTTCTCACTTGCTGAATCTGTGTGGTTGTGTGCTAGTGATATCCATGTGCCGTGAATGATTTCCGTCTCCAGACACGTTCCATAATTTCTTCTTGAAACATTTATGGGAATTTATCACTATGAGGGTTACCATAGGCTTTATGTATAGAAGTTGACTGAGGCTCAGAATGGTGTTACCTTTTCTGCATCATCTGGGGGAACATAGGCCTCGTGGCCTACCAGCGTCCCCCCCCCCCAGCCAGTCACAACCGAATGAGGGGAGCTACTCCGACAGAAGTATCAAGTCTGCCGTCTGACAGGGTCTTCGACAGTCGACCGGAGCCCTCGTGTAGCGGTCCGCGAACGTGATTGTGGAAGACGTATGAGTAATATCAAATAACAATGCCGATTGGCGGTTCAGTGTTCCGCATTAGCTTTCCAGGTCATCATAAAGTTAGTTTCCGAAACTCCTAGCTTTCCCTTTCTTTGATATTTAAGAACGGTATTGCACAACTGCAGAATAGATTTTGCAAAGATAGCCTTCTGTATCATGGCCGTGAAAGTATGTGTTCCGCTTCTGTCTCTGGCCTACAATGCGCAAAGTCGAGTGAAAAAACTCGACAAAATTGGTTCTGTGGCCATAAATGGCAACCAACTCGACATCGCTGCTGTCGTTGCTGTTGCAAAGTCAGTCCATCCCGTTCTTGTTGGAAGAGTCACGAGCTGACACGATCTCGAGATATGACTGCTTGCCTGTGATCGAGGATGCACACACAGTTGTTAGCCTTTCTGACAGTTTGAATGTGATGGAAGACAGCATCTCGAACCGGCGTACCCTTTACGGTGCGATCGATGAGCGTGGAAAAGGGCTTCACAGTGGACTAATTATAATATAGGCGTCAACACGGGATTTGGCGGCAGTTCCGATACCCGCACCGATGACCGTCTTGGCCTCCAAAGATCACTCATGCAGACATTGCAGAGTGCAGTTCTTATTGATGAAGACAAAGCCAACACTGGATCCCACCATAGAGGCCTGCTACCTCACTCCATGCCGCTGCCCTGGGTCAAGGCGACAATGGTAACAAGGTGCAACTCATGTGTTCGCGGGCACTCTGCCATATCTCGGTCGGTCATAGACGCTGTTTTGGAACTTGCACACCACCGCATCACCCCTGTTATTCCGCTTCGCGGATCAATATCTGCATCCGGCGATCTGATGCCGCTCTCGTATGTCGCGGGGACCATAGAGGGTTGTCCGGACATCTATGTCAGCGTTGGAGCCGGGACTTCGTCACGTGTATTATCGGCCCAAGCAGCTCTCAAAGAATTCGGAATTAAGCCAAGAGTGCTCGGGCCGAGAGATGGTCTTGGACTTGTGAATGGCACCGCAGCATCTGCCGCCGTGGCCAGTCTCGCACTATTTGATGCTGAACAGCTTACACTTCTCTCTGCATCTCTGACTTCACTTGCGGCGGAGGCGATGGCGGCAAGAGCAGAGTGGTTACATCCTTTCATCTGTGAAGTTCGGCCGCATCCAGGACAAATCGAAGCTTCGCGAATCATGCGAACATTCCTAAAGGGCTCACACCTGGTGTCCGGGCTTGGATACACAGCAGATTCTGGTATCGCCCTGCTGGAACGATATGAGGGAGCCCTCGCACAGGATCGATACGCTCTTCGGACATCGCCCCAGTGGTTGGGACCGCAGTTTGAAGATCTCATCTCTGCCCACTCACAGATTTCGATCGAGCTGAATTCGACGTCAGATAATCCGGTCACAGATCCCCAACATGGGGCCATATATTGCGGCGGCAATTTTCAAGCCACGTCTATAACGTCTGCCGTAGAGAAAATTCGATCGAGTCTGCAAATGGTTGGGAAAATGCTCTTCAGCCAATGCACGGAGATGCTCAATCATCAAATGAGCAATGGATTGCCCTCGAATTTGGCTGCAGATGATCCCAGTGTATCATTCTGTCTGAAAGGCCTTGATATCAACATGGCAGCATACCAATCTGAACTAGCCTACTTGGCCAATCCCATGAGCAACCACGTCCAATCGGCAGAAATGCACAACCAGTCAATCAATTCGCTTGCCTTCTTGTCTACGAGGTACACCATGCAGGCCGTGGAGCTGGTCGCCCTTATGGTTGCCAGTACACTGTATGCGGCGTGCCAAGCGGTCGATCTTCGGGTGATGCACGCGACATTCTTGCAGGGTCTCTCACAAATCGTTGCCGAGGCCTCCGCCGGTATCTTGCCGAAGGACGTCGAGACAAGGGTCTTCGAGGCAGCCGTGGTGGAGGCAAGTCGATGCATGCGGAAGAGTTGGTGGGACACGGCTTCGCTCGATGCTCACGATCGTTGCGAGCGGGCCGCCTCGGCTTTTGTACTTGCGATCTCAATGCCTAGTAAGTCGTCGAATATCCCAGCGCCGATGGACGTCTCCATCGGGCAACTGCACTGTCTTCATGCGCGGCTTAAGAAAAACATGTTGACTTCATTCAACTCGCATCGGGCCGCCTTCCTCGAAAACCCAGACTCGGCAAGATACCTTGGCACTGGTACAAGGCGTATATACACTTATGTGCGCAATGAGCTTGGCATACCAATGCATCATGGTCTCATCGATCATCCAACGCCTCAAGCCGCAAATGACAAGCCTGGTCAGAACAACGAAAGGAAAACGATTGGCTCGCAAGTGTCCCTTATCTACGAAGCTGTGCGTGACGGAAGGTTGTTCGAGAGGACAATGGCAATCATGGGAGAATTAGGCCTACCGTGAGATAAAACCAAAGGGTTGTGAGGCTGGCGAAGTATGAAGGGTATCATGAAGTGCGTGCTTGGCTGCTATGAAACTGCATCTACTGCAAGGTCGAGCTCTGATAAGGCGTCTCACTCAAGCAGGGAGTTTGTAACGAACCCTATCAGTTGTTGTAAAATGAGTGACAAGTATGTGTGATTTTCTATGTAGGATCGTTGGCAGAAGTGTTTTTTGGCAACGCCAAGCCCATCTAGTGGGTCACATGACCATGGCAAACTGGCCCCCACAAGAAGGGCCAACTAAGATCCAGATAGAAAACACACTTCTCGTAAATTCAACAGGAGTAGCTCGGCAATGAGGTATCAGGTAATCATCGTTTTGGTCCGATTAACTTTCTTTGCAACTGTGACCGCAGACTTTGCAGGAATGGCACAACTCGTTGATCCACGACCTTACTGAGGTTGTGCGAGACCATCATGCCAAACTTTTTTATACCATCAAGGGCTCCAAGCTCACTATTGACAGCATAGCTGTAACTTCGACAAAGGCGGCAATACCAAGTTCAGAGCCGTCTTAGGTGCGATCGAGGGCGCTCTAAGACACGAGAGGTGGCATTGGACGCTAGTGAAACCAGACGTTGCTCCAAGCCGCACAAAGCCTTATGGAAATCTCTTGCATGCACGACATCCAAAAGCATTGTTTCTGTGCAATAGTGTCGCTAGTATGATAACGACTAAGCAGTCATGGAAGTTCAACTATTGTAAAGACAGGACAGAAATCTTCAACAAGCAATATGGTGATAGCGTGCATCCTATAAAGACCACCGAATTATTCCGACACAAAAGTCCTGCGCTCAAAGGCTTCCGGAGGGACCAGCTTTCTCTGCGCCGCTCTCAGCAGCTTCCCCTCCCGTCTTGTCCTTCTTCTTCTTAACGCTGAACCATGGTATTAGGGCACTGCCTGCGATGCTGAGCCCGGCCGTCGCCACGGCCACATAGAAAGTCTGTCAATAGGTTTGTCAGCATCCGGTAAATATTACTCTCGCATCATCGTGGGCGTAATACAGAGTGAGGATGGAGCTGGGAAAAGGCGACATGAATCTTACCTGTGTGATGGCTTTGTTGTACGCAAACCTGAGCTGGTCAAGAAATTGGGGCGGCACAAGAGTCGAGATCTGGGTGGCGCCTTGCGACAGCAGAGCTCCAGGGTCGACTGGTATCCCCTCCGCCGCAATGTTTTGCACGAGCTTGTTACTGAAGACATTCTGGCCAACCGAAACGAAGACAGCTGCGCCTAATGTCTGCACGAAGACAATGATTGCAACCCCTTCGGAAATTTGATGGTCTGGCAGGATTGTCTGTACAGCGATGAGTGGTTGTTGTAAACCCTATGAGACATTCAATGGGTTAGTAAGCGTAGGGTTGAAGCTACCCTGAGGCGGAAGATCGAAGACTTACGAAGCCGATTCCAGCTCCATATATGAATTGATATCCTATCCAATGAGCGGACTTGGTTGTAGCGGTGAATGTAGAGAGTAACGCGGCGCCCTGCATTATCGTGTATCTTAGCGTTGTGAAGATATGAAGCTAAGTGCGGCAACTTACCGCAATTGTTAGTATACTTGACAGAATGCAAGCCCAAGTGTAGTAGCCGGAAACAACAACGAGGACACCAGCAACCAGTGATAGGACCACAGTCCCCAAGATGCTTGGGAGGTTGTAAATGCCGCTTCGAAGTGCTGAAGCTCCTTTGATGGCTTGGAACCAAATAGGAATATAGTAAGTGATGACGACAAAGGAGCCGAAGAGGAAGAATACGAAGAACGAGCAAGCCCAAACTGTTCGTTGTTTCACGACACTGGATGGAACTGTGGCTTGATCCTTCTGCCAAACTTGCACCCCAGAGAATACGAGAAAAAATAGTCCAGAGAGGACAAAGAGTGCGATAACCCTGGCGTTCTTCCAGCTGTATGTCGTACCACCCCATTGGAGAGCTAGCAACAGACATACGACGGCAGGTATGAAGAAGAATAGGCCGATTATGTCGAATTTTTTTGCTTTCTCCCTGAGCGTGAGCGAAGACTGGGAGTTTGGGCCGGCCTGTCCAGACAGGAAGAAAAGTACGTAGATGGCCGTGACAAACCCAAAGGGCAAGTTGATGTAGAAGCAGAGACGCCAGGTGACACGATCTGTGGAATGAACAAGTTAATCTTGGCGTCCCCGTTTGATTAGAGCCTGCCATATCCATCTCACCAGTGAATACGCCTCCGAGCCTGCGAACAAGCACAAGGGTCAGTACGTATGCCACCATCCATTGCCTATTAGCAACTCACATAGGGCCTGCGATGCTAGCAATGGCGTACGTAGCCCCCAACAGACCATTATAAATTGGTCGCCTGTCCAGAGGTACCGCGCTTGCAACGATGAGGATGGACTACATAGAGAGTGATGTCAGTACGGAGCAATGATGAATTTGATGCTCGTGGCAAGGAGGAAGACTGAACCCCTGAAAATATCCCTCCAGAACCAATGCCAGCAACCACTCTACCCATTATCAAGCCAACCGAACTTGGTGTGGCACCGCAGACAAGACTACCCAACTCGAATATGCCGAGCGCAATCAAGAAGACCCATTTGGTTGGAAATAAGTTGTAAAGCTTGCCGTACGAAAGTTGGAAAGCGCAGGTTCCGAACTTGCAGGCGTGTGCGTCAGAATCCCGCAGGCCGAGATTAGCTGGAGGCGCTTTCTCACAAGATAAGCTGATCCGTACCATCTGAATCCGCGTCAGCTTTGATCAGAGGAAACGATACTTCCTACGACTAACCCAACATCGTTGAGAGAATTGAATTCGTCGGTGATTCTAGGAATCGCTGTCGCAATGATCGTGTTGTCCTGAAGTGGTCCGCGGTCAACATACGCATCCACGCAATCATGCTGGATGAAATCGTACGAGAGCTTGACAGAAAACAGTCAGACAGAGTCTGGGCGTCGTCAGCACATTTAATAAAATACAACAATGTATTGCTCGAGACGCACGCAGTAACGAGAAGAACCAGCTTAAGTGTCACACGAGAGGCAACCGCATCCTCTCCGGAAGATCGTTTGGGCTGCGCCTCGGCCGATTGCTCGACACTGTGAGACTCCATCTTGACCGAGTCACCATCCATAGTCGCAGCCGGTATAGGAGTGCCTCCCATTTTGTTGTCGTCGATGGAACTCAAAGCGATAGGCCTCCAGAGTATGTGTAAGCGTGTAGCCAATAGCAGGCGCTAGGGTGGGATGAAACGAGCTATGACGGCTCTCGATGCTGCTCGATCCAGCGTTGTAACATGCGTGTGTTCCTGAAGCAGAAGTGGAAGATTTGGCAATCTGAGCAACGGAATACCAAGGCAGACCAGGATTTGGCGGTCACCGAAGATCTGGAGCGGGGAAGCAAAGGCTGCAGTGAGTGCAGGAGTAGCCAAGGAGCTTCTTCTAGCGCTCTGCATGTTGACCAGGTCTTTGCAAGCAGCCGCTTATGAATATCTGTTAGAGGCACGATATTGATGTGGAGCATCAAGAAGATACGATCGAGGCGGGCGGGAGGAGGCGACGTTGGAAGAGGGTCGCCGGCGGAGAGGTCCTTCGGTCCCGAAGCCGCTGATGTACTAGGAGGATATAGGATAGCGATCGACGTTTCAAATCTTCTACAATGTAATGCAACTTATCTTCAGTGGAACTTATGAAATGCATCGCTGATATGCTCTGTCTTCGGTACTACTAAAGTTCTGAAGCACGACCTTTGTGAAAAAGCCAATGAATACACGTCTCAAAGGTCTGAACGTTCAAATGTCCTTACATCTGCCGATGCCATTCGTACAGTGCTGGCTTTTGACGCCCACCTCCTCCTCATACTGCGCCCGTAGAACCCTCCTAAGTATTTTGCCACTCGAAGTCCGTGGGAGAGCATCAACAAATCTAACCTCGCACTTGGAAACCTTGTACCGAGCGAGCCGGCTAAGCAAGTGCTCCTTAATCCGCGTCTCCGTCACATCCTCATGGCTTCTGATGACAAAAGCCACAGGATGCTCATCAATATCATGTCCAACTCCCAGAGCAGCTGCATCGAGGACGTCTGAAGATTGAAACAGCACTGCTTCCAGCTCAGCAGGCGAGACTTGCCACCCGTTGACCTTGATAATATCCTTTGCGCGGTCGACAAGGTATATTTTGCCATCATCGTCTACGTAGCCGATATCGCCGGTCTTTAGCCAGCCGTCCTTGGTAAGACCCTCTGCAGTAGCCACAGGGTTGCCAAGGTACCCAGTCATGAGCTGCGGCCCCCTTCCGAGCAATGCTGCAGCAAGACGACCATCGGCAAGTTCCACAGTGTGTTCACTGCTCATTCGGACTTGGTAGCCAGTGATAACCCGGCCCACTGATCCTGTGGAATCGTCTTCCGGATACTTGAAAGTAGAGAACCAGCCGCCTTCGGTCATGCCCCATACCTGTACAATCCTCGGCGGACATTCAAACACGCGCAAGAATTTCGTTCGTAGCTCCGCCACCAACTGTGCCCCAGCACACAGCACCATGCGCAAAGACTGCAGGGTCTTCCTCTCAATCTCCTTCTCTGCTTGATTCGCAAGTCTCAGCAGCATCGGCGGCGCCGCCATCGTCTCCGTGATCCCGAAATCATAAACCTTCTGCGCGAAGCTGTCGTCGAAGCGCTTCATGAAGTAGGATGGCTGGCCGAGGCGGAGGGCATTGACGACCATTTCGGGGAAGGAGAAGGCATGGAAGATGGGCGTGCAGAAGAGACGACGCACATCGTAGGGTTTGGCAGCATTCTCGTCTTCGTTGGCCTGGGTTTCTAAGATAAGGGCGCGGTGGGTGCGTTGGACCATCTTGGGAAGCCCTGTGGTGCCAGAAGTCGACATCAATGTGGCGACGGAATCGGCGGAGACATCCTTGAGGCGGTCCCGCAATGGGAGATAAACAGCAGTTTTCATGAGATGGTGAAGGGTCCTGAAGCCATCGCCAATTATTGCTGGCTCGTCCGCGAGTACATCGCTGAATAAAACGATCTCAATCTCTGCTGTAAGGCCTTTAATTGCGGCTTGTACAGTCTCCAGCGACCCTATCGACGTAATGACATAGTTCGCCTCTGAGATCCGGAGATGATCTTCCAGCTCTGTCTGTTTGTACGAAGTATTCGTACCAGTCCACCGGCAACCTGAAGCAAGAATCGCAAAGACAAGGACAGGATACAAAACCTAGGGATATGTCAGCTTTCCAGACATTAGTGCTAGTCACGGCACAAAAACAAACGTCGTTGGGAACATGTACACAGACAGTGCTGTCTGGTTCGAAAGCGCCGGCAAGGTCGGCGACGAGCTTTGTAGCTTTCTTTCTTGATATGAAGCGAGCGGGCTCTGAGGCGTCTATGAGCACCTTCCAGCCTTGTCAGCTTCAGTCAAATTGTTTGCGTAGATGTCTGTCCTCACTCACAGGCCTGTCAGCATCGTATGTGCCAGAGAGGGCCCACTCCACGAGGTTCGAATCTGGCCCAGGACGCCGCGGACGGACCATGGAGACTTCTTCCAATATTAGACCAGGATGAGCGCAGTCTATATCTGGCGGTTGCGTAGGGCGTGTTTCTGAGTGGTATGCAGAAACACAAAGCACACCGGCAGAGCCATCTTCTATTTGGCCGTTGCACGTTCCAACCCACACACCATAGACACACCTTACTTCGGCCCGCACAGTTCGGAATGCCTTGGTGGAGTACTATTCGAGAGCACCATTCACACGGAGTACCATTCGGCTTGTCGGCTTTGAATGGACCGATGCACTACCCCATCACGTCTACATTGCAAGTTGCATTATAGCGAACCCTATGGGTTGCTATGAATATGTGTGAGAAGTGTGATGGATCCTCATACTTGCCGACGCCAAGCCTAGCTAGTGGATCATATAATCGTAGCACCTTGGTGGTTATTGTTGTAGGAGTCGGTGTGGCGAGGTACATAATTGTCGTAGTAGCAATGGCTACTGCGATTTCGCTTTTAGCCCAGTTATGGAGGGTCCCTAAGCGGCCCTGACGATTCGGCCACCGAAGCATGATAGGAAGGTTCAATGGCAAAAGTCCAAGTGCCATGATTTGATAACATCTTCTTCACGCTATGTCCAGTCCAAAGCCAGATCTTTCTGCCCCTTGAGTACTGAGTCTACCTTTGCTTGAAGAGCGTGATCGTTGAACGCCTTAACAGTATTAGCAACATGCTTGCACACAATATAAACGCCAAGGAATTTGGCAACCAGCTTGCTGCCCGCCAGCATGGATTTATGGACCCGATATCTGTCACCACGGTCGTCCAACTCAGCGTGTCACTCCTTGTACTCTGGGTAAGTGCATCCAGGGCAACGCAACAAAGGCATGAATATTGATAAGTTGGTTCAATTCTAGTGCACATGGACTGCCATATACCGTCTATTTTTCCATCCGTTAGCCAGTTACCCTGGTCCGATACTCTTCAGAGTCAGCATTTTGCCCAGTTTGTATTATGCATGGAAGGGAACCAGACATTTGGCTGTCGATGCGCTGCACAAGAAATATGGTAATGGGCTATGCATAAGATGACTTCTAGAGTCGAATGTGTATTGATGTGAGTCTAGGCCAGGTCGTCCGTCTCGAACCTAGTTTCATTTCGGTATGCACCCCGAACGCTGTCAAAAGTATGCATTCCCTTTCAGGTGCCACGTACCGAAGGTTGCTCATGAAGATCTAGCAGTTTATGGTGCCGGCACGCGGTTTGAGAAAGTAAGCGCAGTTCCGGAGCATAGAAGACGCTCGCAATTTACAATCGCTCTCAGGGTATGATGTACACACGTGGACCTAAAGAAAAGCAACTTCTCGTAGTAAGTATCGTGTACTTGCCTTCGGACAATCAACGCTAAATCTGGCCAAGAACCTCGCGAGTACTACCGACAAAACCGTACATGCTCGGAAGCGGAGAATCATCTCTCATGCTATGAGTGAAGCCGCTCTCCGATCTTACGAACCAACGATTCTTGACAAGATTCGGCTCTTTTCCAAACAAGTCTCCAATCCGGAAACATTCGGGGGCCAGTATAAGAACATGTCGAGATGGTTCTCTTACCTTACTTACGACATCATGGGGACCCTCACCTTCACCCAGAGTTACGATATGCTGACCAAGGATGATACCCATTTTATTCAGCCATTGATTGATTCCTATCAACATAGTCAAGTTATTGTGAGTACTGTTTGGTCGGTCCGTAGCACAGTAGCTGACGTATCGCCAAGCTGGGTACCGAGCCCAAGATCGAGCAGTGGGGGTTTGCGCCCCTCTTGTTCCTAAAGATCATGGCCGACAACAAGAGATTCCGCAAATATGTCGATAACCAGGTGACACACCGTATCGACCTAGAAAAAGCTGGGATGGGGCCACCAGACATCTTCAAGCTGCTCCTTAACCACAAAGACAAGGCCACGGGCGAGAGCATGGGGTTCAAGGAGCTCTCCGATGAGGCTGTCGTCCTGATCATAGCTGGTAAGCAAATTTGCCTTCGACGACGCTGAAGCCTGGAAGAGTTGACGACTCGAAGCTAGCGATACTACTGGCACTGCGCTCTCTGGCCTCTATTTCTATCTCGCCCGCTATCCGGAATGTTACGCCAAGCTCAAAGAAGAGATACGTTCCAATTACTCGGGCGTCGAGGAGATTGTGGGTGGTAAGAAGCTGCTCGATTGCAAGTACCTCAGAGCTTGCGTCGAAGAGGCCCTTCGCATGTCCCCAGGCGTACCCGGCTACCTCACACGCGAGGCACCCCAAGGCGCTACCATTGACGGAAATTACATTCCGCCCTATATGCAGGTCGGTATTCCGACATGGACCATGCATCGCAGCCCGGAAGTTTACCCTGAACCCCAGGTCTTCAAACCGGAGCGCTGGATCGTAGACTCGGACGCCGAGTTGCAGCGGCTGCGCTCAGCTCACTTCCCATTCAGCACGGGGGCGCGCGGCTGCATTGGTAAAAATATGGCTTACAACTCGATCTATTTGATCGTGGCCCGCCTGACATTCTTGTTTGAGATTGAGTCACGCGACCCTTTGCCGCTGGAATTCCATGTCAAAGATCATTTTGCTGCCGGTGAGAAGGAGGGTCCGTTTCTCAAGTTCACGCCTGCAATAACAATCTAGCCGTTGGATTCAGATATGATCTGCGGTCAACCCAGGGTTGAGAAGTACACATGGCACTGTTAGTTAGCCATGTCGTTTTGAGACGTGAACTCTTTCTCCAGTGATGTCTTGCATTCCTCGCGCGTGGTTGATATCTCCATGGTTCCTAACTAGTGTCAAAGCATAAGGAAATGATGTATGCAAACAATACGAGATTGACGGGTTCGCTGACCTGCCTGCTTTTGGTACGACATACGCAAGAAAACGAACACCAGGCCGACGTTGAGGTGACTCTCGGTGTTTCCTATTCAATGGGTTTTCTGTTCAAGATGACAGTACAGACCAGCGGTCTACCCCGTCCTGGCCTGGGAGTGGTTGCGCGCCGATCGGTAAATATCGAGGCTGGAAGGGGGCTTTCGAAGCGCACAAGCGTAAAGCGCGTTAGTTAGGTTGTCATTGTAGCTGCTCTGCCTTTCATGGACTTTTTCTTGAATACCAATCAATCTCCTATACACTATGTTTGCCACCTTAAAGGCTGCTGTATCAAACACAAGCCCGTACACCGTTCGGTGAGAACCATCCGGCCTTCGACAAGGCGCTCCGTTCCGAGCAGCCTGGTCGGGGCCCTGCCTATACGTTCCGTGGAGTGAGAAGGCAAAAGCGGTCCCTTTAGTTGGGCTGATTCGGCATCTGCCCCCCTCTTCCGCATCAATCATGTAGTAACGGCCACCGTGATCTCCTCTCCGCCGCATCTGTTCTTACGAGATGCTGGTAGATCGCGTTACTCCCCGCTAGTCACAAAAGATTCACAGAAGACGAAAAGTTACTCGAAAGAGGGTTTGTCCCGGACTGTCGTATAGCGCAGTTTCCGGTTTGCACTCTCGTAGTATATCCCCGAATTCGAAAAGCTGGCATCAACATGGCGTCCAACGCATGGCTCGCAAAGCGTACTCAGGGATATGTTGATTCACTGATGCCAAAGATTGCGACGGCTCTGGCAGACAAAGGCAACTTCGATCAGTTAGATCTTGCTACGGCAGAAAACCACCTCATACGAGCAGAGCTCGTCGCCGTGTGTAAAGACGCCATTAATGAGAGGCTGAGGCCTGAGGTATGTGGTTATGTCTTCTTCGATACAGCTTTCGAAGGAGATATGGAAAACAGTCCTCGCGGCTGAGACATGAGGAACTGACGGGTCTTCAGACATTCTCCTACCCCAGTGGCTTGGGCGGCGAGCCGTTTCTACTCCGCGCGCTGGCTAATTTCTTCAATGAATATTTTCAGCCACATGTGCCTGTTGACTCCAGTCATATCGTAGCCGGGCCAGGTGCGACAGCTTGTTTAAGCGCCTTGCTGTGCGGCATTTGTGACTTGGGGGACGCAGTCCTGGTGCCTGGGACGTACTGGAGTCAGTGCATTCCTATCATGTCTCACTCTCCCGTACCCGTGTGCACAACCATTTCGAGCAAGAGGTGCAACAGAAGAAACGCAGGCAAGATTTGTTGTCCCTTAGATGATTTAGAACAGTACAAATCACATTTAACAAGGAACGGGCTAAAGAGCTGACACGCACATAGGCGGTTTCGACCTCCACTTTCGTCTTCAGCCTGGCGTGGAAATCATCAATGCTGTCCCAGATGGCAACGGTGAAGATGAAATGGGCACGGGCTTGCTGCCATCCCTTGTACAAGCTGCCAATGCTGCTGAGCGTAATGAGAAGAAGTTGCGGGCACTCGTGCTCACCAATCCGCATAACCCTTCTGGTCGATGCTATACCGCCGATGCTCTGAAGATGACAGCGACATTCTGTGAAGAGCGCGATATCCACTTTATTGTGGATGAAGTTTATGCGCTGAGCCGTCTTCGAACTCCTGGCCGTGACGAACCTGCCTTCATATCCGCGCTGTCGCTGGATTTGGCATCACTGGATGTAGACATAGCGCGCGTGCATGTGGTGTGGAGTACGAGCAAAGACTTCGGTAGCAGCGGTTTCCGCATGGTAAGCTTTTCCACTGCGCTTTCGCGGATCGTTTTGGCTGATAGTAGCAGGGCTGTGTGGTATCACAAGGTAATGCGGCAGTGCGAACCAGCATAGGGTTGGTTACAACAACACAGACGTCCGCTTTGGCGGCAATTGTGACGGCCGGGGTGCTTGAGTCGATCCAGCTGCCACGGTTGATCAAGATGAACTCCCAACGACTGTCGGAAGCCTACACTCGAGTCACGGAATGGCTGAAACGGTACGGACTGCCTTTTGTTCCGGCAACAGGCGGCGTGTATGTTTTTGCACGTCTTGCACCTCACGCGCAAACGTGGGCCGACGAAGACAAAATGATCGCGCGATTAAAGGCAGCGCGAGTATTGGTCAGCCCCGGGCAGTCTTTCCATTCGCGGGAGGATCAGAAAGGCTGGGCGCGTATTGTCATCGCGGTGGAGCCACATACTCTAACGCAAGCTTTGACGCGGATAGAATCGGCACTGAAGCTGGGTAGAGCTGGTATTGAAGGAGCAGTCGGTAGGTCAGACAAAGGAACCAGGATGTCCTGGAAAGTTGTGAAGCGCAAAGGTCGGCGTAGGGTCTGACTGACTGATTGATTAATTTTATTCAGGCTACGATGTTGTACTCGGTCAGGTCGCAACTTACTTGACGCGAAATAATTGATCTATTAAGAAGCATATTTAGTGGAGCATTATGACAGTAAGCAGAATATCGAAGACTTAGCCTTTGTGAAGAGGAAATGCAGTATCTGGATCCGCAAGAGATTCCTATTCAAAGCATACCTATATTCAGGATGGATTTAGATGTATTCGGAGCGACGAGTCCGGCGTAAGATGCCAGTACGTTTGCAGAAGCCAGACGCCGGTGTGGATTCAAAGGCATTGTAAGACTAGGCAGAAGCGAGGCGGGAGGGCAAGACAGAAGCAAACCTCCAATCGGATATGTGCTGAAGGACAGCGTTCAAATGCATGCGATATCAATGACTTGCTTCGGCCGCTCCACTGGTCTAGCAGAGCCGAGGTCCTCCGTCGCGGCCCGACTGCATCGGAACGTCAATTTTCCTGTTGCGATCGGAACCTCCCGATTATATATCCCTCCTTCATCTGATGCACCCTTACCTTTCGCCCTCGCAACTCCATCCTTTCCTTGAAGCTGCAAGCACTCGAACACTTCGACTACAGCGACTAGCCCAGAATAGCGCTATATTCCACAGAAGACATGAGCAACTTGACCGAAAGGAATCGGCAGCATTTCGAGTGAGCAATTTGGTCTGGATGACCATACGCAGCACTTCTATTTCCGTGCAGCAGTTCATCGGCGCCATTGGAGGACGTTTTGACTAACAAGTGCCACCAGCAAAGTTGCCACGGACCACCAGACCGACTTCGCGGGGCTCACGAAACAGGCGATCATAGAGATACAAGAACGACGTCACTGGATCAGCGACAAATGGGCTGACACTGATGCTGGAAAGGATCAGGACGTCAAGGTCCTTGATTATGCCTGTGGCGCAGGTACTATTTCGAAGGTAGGATCTGAGAGCTCCGGAACAGGGTAGGCGTGCTGATTTTCACGGGCACTGGGGCCTTTTGCGACGAAGCTCGTGGGTCTTGATCTATCTGACAACATGGTCGCCGAATACAATAAGAGTGCTCGCGAAATGGGAATTCCTCCGGAGAAAATGTCAGCCCAGAGAGGCGATCTCCTCGCAGAACCTGTCCCAGAGCATCTTTCCGGCCCCGATTTCCATGACTTCGACATTGCCGCGATTGGAATGGCGATCCACCATGTCGAGAGCCCCCAACTGGCGTTGAAAAGACTCGCAGGGAGGCTGCGGAAAGGAGGAGTCTGTTTTGTCATGGATCTTTTCCCGAGTCAACGCCGGCTCCTTGAGCTCCAAAAATTCTATGAAGAACACCCCGAGATTGCAGCTACCGTCAACAAACACGGATTCACCAAGGAGGAGATGCAGACGTTGTATCAAAACGCCGGACTGGGAGGACGGTTCGACTACGTGGTCGTGGAGAAGCCGCTCGAGTTCACAATGAACGGACAAGAGCACTCCACAACCGCTTTCATGGCGAGAGGCGAATTAATTTAATAGGCCACAATCTGTTTCTAGCGGTTGTGGCTCCTAAATCGTATGTCTAAACTGGTCGCAACACCGTCGTTGATCATATGATATGGCTGCGGCTGTATAGAATTTGGCTCGCAAGATTTCTTTCAAATTTAAATAATTTCACCCGTGCCAACTCACGGCCAAGAGCCCCTTGCCAAGGCACCCCGGCGCCCGAGGCTCATTAAGCGTTCCTCTATTTTTGAAACTACCCAATCCCAAACCACCATCAAACCACCATCATCCATTATAGTTATGGCTAACGAAGAATGAACTATTCAGGAAGCATTAGCCGATGTTGCCACGGGTATGTCACGCAGATTTCGCCAGAGTGTAGCCTTTCATAAGGCGAAACCTTTCGAAGTGATGAGTGCCCATACTAGTAACTGGAACTGCGCAGGGAAATATTATGTTCGTCTATAGGTGATCGGAGCCGGAGCTGGAGAAAATAGCAAGCTGCACTTTCACAATCCCTGGTGACTCTAAAGTGCAAGTGTCGGCAAGTCTTGTTCACCAGTCACTGCAAAGCCTTTCCCCAGATGGCGAGGCAACCAATATGCGGGCAAGCCTCATTTCATAAGTCTCACAACTCGATCATGGCTAAGGCCCCGGTTGGACCGGAACCGGCGAGGGGGGTTGCCCAGAAACAGGCCCTCCCGGCTAACAAGGGGTCGAAATCTAGGACCTCAAGAGACGGTCAGGCATGGCCCAGGCACTTGCTCAGGCATGTGAAAGCTTGAAGCAGGACTGCATAGCCACAGCTCAGGCCGGCTTACTCATGGCTTAGGTCTAGAAATGGAACGGGCACTTGGTGAGGTCAGTTTTGGTGATTGTATATGGGCCGATTTTGATACCCTTCACAATCAGTTGGTGCTCAGCGGCGTGTAGCCGTTCCTGTAGTATATTTGGAAATCAGCACTACTACCTTTAGCTATTTGATAAGTTTCAAATAGACAGCAAGCACCTGAGAAGATCAAGATATTACGTTTTATATTTCCGAGAGAAGTTACAATACGCCTTAAAATGCCCAACGAAATTGATAGCTTCAAGATCCACTCACTTGCAGATTTTCGAATGTCACATTAGACTTCATTTCGACCTCCTGAGCGACGATAGGTGCGCCACAATCGACCTCTCGAATTACATAGTGAATCATCAAGCCTGTGCGTTTAATATAGCCCTTTTGGAAATCGTCATAAGCCCTTTCGATTGCCCCTGATCTCTTTAGTATCGCGATCTGGCGCTAAAGGAAAGACGAAACTTACTTGCTCCTTTATACGCTCCAGGAAGTGCTGGGTGAAGATTCAGTATCGGAACCTCCGCTTGTTCTAAGGGTTCAAGGAAAGGATCTGCAAGGATCTGATGGAATAAGTCTCCGGGACTGTACCAAACACGAAGATTTTCGAGTCTTCAAACCATCACCCCAGAGCAGAGGACAACAATGCACAGATAACTCTTGCAATTCAGAGACTAATTTCTTATTTCAGTTGCTGAACTCTCCGACCTTTCTTTCCTCTACAGGACACGTAAGTCCAAATAAGACTTAAATGCATCCTAAGCAAGTTCTGAAGCGTTAGCGAACATCTTCAGTAAGTTTAAGGCACACACACATCCCGATTTGGCAAAAGTGGCCAGTGCTGAACACAAATTTTTTCAGATTCAAGAAGCGCCTACTCACCATCCTGCACAAACCACCATAGTCAGCTTTGCGGCAAGTGTTTTCTCGGCTCAATCAGTATCGTAGGCTTCTCGGGCCTCTTGTCCATATCGAGCATCTGGATCTGGAAACCTTTTGCGATAAGGGATAAGATTGTGATAAGCGGTTTCGATGTTAGCGTCACGCGCTCGTCGAAGGCCATATGCATCCTTTCTGTTAGAGATAACCAACGAGATCGCCGTATTTGGTAGGACGCCAGATGCAATCGCATCGATTATGGCCTGAAGATTGGAGCCATTGCCTGAGGTCAGCACCACCAGACGGTTTGCCATATTCAAATAGTCTCGACTCGACCCCTTTTGATGAACACAGACCAAGGAGCAAGTGAGCACTTCAGTATGCTTCGAAAATGTAGAAGAATGTACTTCTGATTGTGAAAATCAAAAAAGAACGGTGATGTTGAAAGTAGGCAATGGGTCTAAGTCTATATTGGGTTTAGCGTAAATTGGCACAATCTCTTTCCAGATCACATTTGGTATCATTACTCTTAATTAAGACCTTAATAGTGATGAATGAGTGTATGGAGGAAGAAGCTATCTACGCAAACTAGCAAGGAAGAAGGAAAACAGCCTATGCTGAGTAAGCCGCCAAGGAGGACCTACAATAAATAGTAGCCACCACAGCCCCCTTGACAGCTATCTATCGGGAACGGAAGGCGTAAGAATAGATTGCGGTGGGCAAGACGGGGGGCAGACAGTGCTAAGAATGCATCGGGAAAGGACCACATTCTATGATGAACCAAGCTCTCCAGCAACGGAAAGTCCTCGGGGCGTCAGATTCAAGCGCGGCGTCACTTTCGGCCAACCTTCTCAATAAGATATATTGCGCATTCAGTGACACAGGGGATATAAGCCAAGCTACATAAAAATATCGCACTAGATTTTGCGCAGCCCCACGAAATTATTTTGGGAACTTGTCTGGCAAATTGTGATCATAGTTTGAAAATTGCTACAGATGGCAGAAGTCACAGAACATCCCGTGGAAAGGTTACCGGACCCGTCTAAAGCTGTGCCCGCAGTAAGATCTGCTCTCACCGAATCCCAGTCGAAACTCGTTCACACAATCATCCTCGACTCCTCCCCACTCCTACTCAACGCACCCTCGCTTTCCACACTCCTCTCACAATCCGAGGTTCTCATCACCACCCAGTCTGTCATATCCGAGATCCGAGATCCAGACGCGCGGTCACGCATTCAAACTCTCTACCTCCCATTCCTGAAGATACGATCTCCGAAACCAGAGTGTGTAAAGTTTGTCAAGGAGTTCGCGCGGAAGACCGGGGATGCGGCGGTATTGAGCAGTGCAGATATCGAAGTATTGGCGCTGGCCTATGAGTTAGAGTGTGAGAGGAATAGGGGTGATTGGAGGTTGAGGAGGGTACCCGGGCAGAAGAGGGTAAATGGTGGCATGCCGGTTGCGCCGACGGAGTCGTTCAAAATAGCAGACAGCGAGAGTGATGACATTCTTGAAGAGAGAAATTTCCAGGACATCACGGATCAGTCACAGGGATTCAGGCCAGAGGCAGAAGTGGAGGAGTCGTCACACACCCAGAAGGAGAATGAGGCAGCAGAATTATTGCCAGGTCGGCTACCGCAGTCGGGACTGGAAGCAGACCATGTGTCCTCAGACTCCGACTCGGAAGGCTGGATCACACCATCGAACATAAAAACGCACAAAGCCAAAGATTCCAACTCACTATCCTCCTCCAAAACCATCGAACCGAAAACCTTGCAAGTCGCAACCATAACCGGCGACTTTGCCATGCAAAATGTCCTACTGCAGATGAACCTTAATCTTCTGTCGCCGAGAACCTGCAAACGCATAACGCAGCTCAAACGAACAATCCTCCGCTGCCATGGCTGCTTCAACACTACCAAGGAAATGGATAAACAATTTTGCCCACGATGCGGAAAGCCAACGCTGACACGTGTTAGCTGCACGACAAACGACAGAGGGGAGGTGAAGCTTCATCTGAAAGCCAATATGCAGTGGAATAACAAAGGAAACGTGTTTAGCATTCCGAAGCCTGCGAGTGAGAGATCCAATCAAAAATGGACGGGCCCGAGGGATGGAGGTGGCAAAAGTGGATGGGGAAGGGAACTTGTGTTGGCCGAAGACCAGAAGGAGTATGTCAGGGCCATGACCGGTGGAGGAAGGCACAAGGGTAAGGAGAAGGATCTCATGGACGAAGACTATTTGCCCAGCATTCTGACTGGGGAGAGGAGCGGAGGTAGTGGGAGGATACGGATAGGAGGAGGAAGGAACGTCAATGCGAGAAAGCGATAGATGTGCTCCTTTATGCCTTGTTCGTTGATTGATATGATATTCCCCGGATTCGAGGGCGCCGATCCAGAACTCCGAATTGGGTATCAATAGTCTCGTCCCATCTCTAGCCAGCGGCTTGCCATGCTATTTTTCTTCCTTCTTGATATCGTCTGAAGCCATCATCAGTACAAAGATTAATCAACGCCGGTTTTATCAGGGTGAAGCACACCCTGTTGCGTCAGAAGCAGGCCATATCTCTTCTTCAATGTCACTCGGTGCCTCTGCCCACCCCGTCAGCCATGATCGCATTGACTCTTAAACCGTCGTACCGAATAAACATCGTCTGGGGAGAAACGACTAGGATGTGCCGAAATTGTCACTGTTCCATCTGTAATGTATCAGAGCTAGCAGTGCAGAGAGATCGAAACTGCCCACCTAGAACTTTCTTCAAAGTGTATTTTCGCTTTCCATTTTCTTCCACGTACATTAGATGCATGCTACAAAGCTAGTTAGTGACGGCACGAAGCAGTAAGAAAGATGCTATTACATGGTAACGGCCGAAAGCGGACCTCAGTGCATGCAACGTGGAGTCTTCTGGAGATTCCTCAAATTGAAACCGCACAAATTTAACTTAGGCTGCGGGCAAAGACGGACTGATCACCATTGGGGTGGAAATTCTTTCCGGAGGGACGAATAAGGCAAGCACCTTGACCACCACATCCGAGGAGTCAAATACCCATCCTCGCCATCTACCCAAACCACTGATGATGAAAGTTTACGCTCCCTCCCTTTTCGAGACCACTTCTTGCGCGCTCGATCCTTGACCAGTCAAGAACGAATTCAGATCGGCATTCGCATCATCTGGTGGTTTTCTGACATGTGGTGAGTGGTCTCCATCCCAGTTTTCTGTCATGTGCCCAAGGTACACCATGTCCTTTCTTCTCCTGATGACTCTCTTATAAGCCTAGGTGTTTGCACTTTGATTTCAGCATTCATCTATGTTGGCTCTTTGTATAGACTACAACGGTATCTGATACTTCTGTGCCTCTTTGAACTTCCTGGCAACTCACGTGAACCAACAAACTGATATGCTTCGGCCAGAAAAACTCTCTGGCTTAGTACCACGAAAGATGGTAGCAGATAGCCATGGCTAGCACCGTGGAAGCTTCAATCACCCTTGCTTCTCCAGATGCTCCCCTTGCGGATGCCAGTCGGCCGAAAGCTCAGCGACCACGAAAATCGAACTACAACCATATCCACAGGAACCTACTACCGCTGGAAGTCCATCCTTTACCCGTTCTCATACCACACAACCCTCTATCTCTCGTCGCCATTGCACTATCGTATCTGACGCAACTTATCTCTCCGCCTACTCAACAACCAACCTACAAGGCATACTTCTCAACAGCAACATCCTCCATTCATGTCACAGATCCTGTCACAATTCGAAAACTATGGGAAATGGGCTTTTTTGGCAAAGGAAGTCTGAGTCGCAGTGAACCCACATGGCTGGAAAGCCAGAGAAAGAAGGGCGATACCAGCGAAGAAGTTACGAGCAGGCGAAGAGATGAAAGGCGGCAACTTAAGCTAGAAAGAGCCAAGAAGGAGCAGGAGGCCATCGAGCAAAGGCTGAAGGAAGAGCGTGGTATGAATGGCTCTACCATGAAGATAAATACGCAAGGTTTAGCTGGCATTGCCAGCGTGATGGAATCAGGCTCAGCCACTCCGGATGGTGCACTCAACAGCAACGGATCTATCCACGGATACGACGAATGGAAGAAATCGGCTGAAGCTAACGGTGTACTTACACCACCACCTACATCCATATCCTCTGAAGCCAGCTTGATTAACAACCTTGCCGTCAAGAAGCAGGTCGCTGTCAAAAGTGTGCGCTTTTCACCCACGCTCGAAGCTCGAGAGTTCGATCTGACTTCTCCAATCATTTCACCGATCAAGAACCCCGGTCCATCACCTCTGTCAGAGCAAGGGCCTAATCTTGTGCCGATGAATGGAAATCAAGAGCACCTCCAGCTCTCTCAAGAAGAGGCATTCTTCCTTGTCTACAGCCTTGGCACACTGAAAGTCTATGCGGACGATAGCGACATTGTCCTACCAGCTTTGTCTCTCCTTTCTCTTTTCAGACGACATTCCTACTTCCCGCCTCGATCACTGTCTGTGTTGGCTGAGCCGGATGATCCCTTCATGCTTTCATATACAGTATATCATCATTACAGGTCTCTTGGATGGGTTGTACGCTCGGGGATAAAATTCTCTGTGGATTATCTACTCTACAATCGCGGTCCGGCGTTCTCCCATGCTGAATTTGCTGTCATTGTACTGCCTTCTTACAGTCATCCATATTGGTCTGAAACGGAGGAACACAGGAAGACAGTACAAGCAAAAACAGGCAAAACTTGGTGGTGGCTGCATTGTATGAACAGGGTGCAGAGTCAAGTCAAGAAGAATCTGATTTTTTGCTATGTGGACGTTCCACCCCCGCTTGAAGAGCATGAGAAGTTTGTGCAGGATGACATAGGGAAACTGTTTGCGAGGTACAAGGTTAGAGACGTGAGCATCAAACGATGGATACCCAACCGGAGCAGGGATTGAGGGAATGGCTGATTTGGCGTTGTATGATAGAGCGAGGAGTCAGGCGCAAGCTTGATGGCCTCCGAAATGTGTATATCTTATGGTCAACACAAACACACTTGATCGATGATCACATATAATATACCCCCAGGTTTCTGACATTCCTTTTGTAAATGCTCCCGTCCATGCGAACCGTACAGTAGTAGAAGGTGCAGCGGAACGAGCCGAGGCTATCCGCAATCGTGGCGCCTTGAGAGGCGACGCGGATCCCACGAGAAGTTCCACAGTTACAGATATAATACTTTAACATCAACATCGATGTCAGCGGCTGCGTGATCCGACGTGATACTGGACACACCATGGAGACGCAGGATGAGAGTATCGATATTCCCAGCATCAAAAGGGCGTTGATGAGACCGCCGTCGGTAAGGTTTGATCCCTCCACGCCGCAGCACGTCCCCACGCTAATTGCGTCAACTTCCCTGCATGTAGCCTCTGCCTCAGCCCTCATCGAAATCAGACGCGGAAACCTCAAGCAGTGATCAATTGTCCGCTATCAAGCATGCTTTCCAACAAGCGGTTTTTGCTGCGCATGGAGAGCGGGAGAACATTGACACGTCCCAAACAGACACTCAGCGTCCCGGACAACAAGTGACACAAGGATTTTCCCACCTCGCAAGCACGGTGCCTGACTCGCAGGGCCTGCAACAATTCATCGATGTCGCGACCTCCTTCAAACCTCTTGCTCCACCTACGAATCCTCTCCCTTCCAACAACATTCCTCTAAAGAAAATGGCTACGCAGAGCAGCCCTCATGATACACAAGAGCTCTCGCCCTCTTACTACGAGAGCCTCATCAACGTTAACAAGAGCAAGAGTGCGGCAGAATTGGCCAAAGGTGGACAAATTGAAGATGCTGATGATGGTGTCACGCAACGCACTGCACATATCGGTGATCCTGGTCACATTGACCTTGGCTTGGGTGATAGTGATCACGAAGACGAGGAGCAGGATGAGAGTGATCAGGAATTGAACTCTGAGCCCATTGAGTTCTCACCTACGCAAGCGACTCAGAACCGGCTCTCCCAATTCCCTGAGTCACAGAGGTTCAAAACGCCAGCTACCAACGGCAAGAAGCGCAACTACCTTGGTGAAGTCATTGAATCTCCTGCCCTGCCTCGAAACCCGTTGGCACGAGACGGCGCCACAAAGACACCTATACATGCTCTGGGCTTGAGCCAAGCGTTTGCGGCAACGCAGGCATGTTCCTCGCCGATCATGACTCGGCATACTTCAGTGCCCACCTCGGATCGGCCGTCCCCCAACATCGAGATGCAGGCCAGGCCAGCAACTGCTTCCCTTTCGTCGCCTCTACGGCCTCGTTCTGAGCTGAAGAGGGGAATCACTGAGCCACAATCGCATTATATCTCTATCAAGCAGTCACAATTGCGAAGGGAACATTTGGCAGCTGTGAGACAGCAATCTTCTGGGGATAGGAGCGCAGAGCATTCTGATGTTGACGATGACTTCGACGAAGAACCAAGTCATATCAAGCGTACGAGGCGCGTGAAAGAAAGAGAGGAGAACATACGCCAAATATTTGCAAGGTTCTCTTCTCCGACTCGTCCAGGATCAGCTGGAAAGACAGTTGATCAGCCGACCAGCACGACAAGGGCTCAGACTTCCTCGCCCTTCCGTAGTCCCCACAGCCATCGTGTACGTCAGCAAACAACTGAAGAAGAAACGAGACCAGCGCAAGCGTGCGTTGCTGGTGATAGCGAAGAAGAAACCGACGTTGAGACAGAAGAACAAGTCGTCATTCGCAATTCAAGTCAAGTGGTAGGTGAGCATGAGGAGGAAGATAAGGAGAACGCGCATGCTAGAGCATTGCAGGTACCGGAGACTGTTGCAAGGTCACATCAAATCGTGAACGGCGAAGTAGAGCGAGATGCGAGTCCAACGCTCAGGAGGGCGTTTGCTCAGCCTGCAATGGAGCCACTCCGCAGCTCGCAGGTAATAGGACAAGGTGCTATGAATGGGCAATGTATTAATGGATCGCCTACATTTGCTGTCGAGAATTCGCAGCCGGATCAGCCATTGTCAAGGAAGCTTGCGGCACAGCTGGCGGAACCATCAAAAGCCTTTTCAAGTCATTCGCATGTCTCGTCATCGGCAGCGGGAGTGACTCAGGTCCACTCATCGCCTGGTCGAGACGAGGTTGAAAATCGTTATGACCATTCTCAGCCGCAAGTTTTTCAAGCCGAGTTCGCACGAGAACAGCAGTACCAAGAGAGCGAGGAAGGCTATGGAAACGCCTCGCAGATTAAAGGAAAGTGCGTCGGGTCTCCGCGGCACCATGTACCAGCAGCTCACCTCCCAAGCATCGATGAAAATGGACATGTTCAGCCTCTCAGCACTGTACCAGAAAGGTCATCCGCACATGGCTCCACCACAGATGTTGCCGAGGGTTCCTTGGATGCTGCTACGTCGGTAAAAGGTAACCGTGCAGAACAGCAGTCGAGCAGATACGAGAGTGCACGGACCCACCTGTCCAGCAACACCCCAGCTTCACGACTTCTGAACTCTTTATTCTCGAGTCCCAGCGGCAGGAAAAGAAAGCGCCTTGGTGATATAGCTGCACAACCTTCACCGAAGAAGACAACAGGTGGAATGGAGATGGAAGAGGTCATGGCTGCAACGGATGACTCAGAGTTCTACAAGGCTGTTGAAGGCGCTCCTGAAAGTTCGAGTCCAATTCCTCCTGGCAGGAATATAAAGAGGCGGCGCCTGTTGGAGAGGCAAGCAGTTTTAAGCCGTGCTACTTCTGCTTCTGCAGATTCGCATCTTCCGTCAAGTCCGCCAACGAGTGATCTCAATGCAGTGAGCCACACCCTCGATCCAGCACCGTCTGTCCCACCCTCAAAAACAGACCTGAGACCTTCGCGACGATCTGAAGCGATATGGGACGTGCAAACATCGCCAGAGAAGTCAGCACCTGCAAAACCCATGCGGGGTACGGCCAGAGAGCCCAAGGGTTTGTCTAAAAGGGTCTCAGGACCACAGAAGTCAAAGTCTGCGAAGCCACAAGATTCGATGGTCGCCGAAATGGTTCAAGATGGTCCAGATCAGGAGCCTCGTCCAGTCGTATCCGTTCTGCAGCCTCCAAATACTTCAATCGCGGATCAACAGCCTCCACCCCGTGATATCGAGGTCATTGCACCAAATCGAGTCCTCGCGTGCTTCAACGGCAACCGGAGAGGCTATTATCCTGCAACATGCATTGGCTCTACCGGCCTTAAATTAGAGGGAACATTTCGCTACCAGATCCAGTGGGATGATTCTTCTCGCGACGATATCGATGAAGACGGCATCCGTACACTTGATCTTCGCGTTGGTGACCAAGTAAAGGTGAACCTACAAGGTTGGCCGCGAGTCCAGTATGTTATTCAAGGCTTCAAAGATCGGATCGACAAGTTCGATGGCGACGTGACGGATATTCGAGGTTTCAAAACTCTGTTAGTGAAGCCAAAAAAGCGCAAGAGTCTTCCTGCCGACATTTCTACAGAAAATGTGAAAGAAGCGCCAATGTCCGCAACTTATCTAGACACAAAGATGTGGGGACAAATGAAGGACAGGATCTTTGACTTTGACCATGCCCATAGAAGAATTCCTTTGACCTTGAAGGTTTTGCAACAAGCGCCATCACGGTCAGGTCTCGCAACGCCATCGGAACGGCCATCGACGCCAAGCACTCCCAGCTCGAGAACCAGACGGAAGTCAGATTTCCCAGCGCAGACGACGAGTACAGCTCTCCCCCTCCCTGGTCTGTTGGCAGTGTCGGGAATCTTCTCGAATATGACTTTCGCGGTCTCTTATGACGACGAGCAGCGCAAAACGTCTCTCGGAAAGGCGATCTCTGCAGATGGGGGTACATTGCTGGGTGAAGATTTTCATGAGATGTTTGATCGCCAATCCCCTCCGACGCCACCCTCTCGGCGAGCGCCTCAGATGGATCCTCTGGCACTCAATGCTCGCTTCTTCAACAGTGGTTTTGTCGCTCTCATTGCTGACCGTCATTCGCGAAAGCCGAAGTACATGCAAGCTCTTGCGTTGGGAATTCCGTCTCTAAGCGGTAGATGGGTCGAAGCTTGCATTGCAGCCAACAGGATAAAGGATTGGCAACCGTACCTTCTTTCCGCAGGAGAGAGCCTAGTGCTGGAAGGCGCAGTCCGTTCTCGGGTCTTGTCTCCTGTTGACGCCAATACCGCTCTGCTCAAGGACATGATCTCAACGAGACCGAATCTTCTCCAGGGAGAAGCGGCAATCGTCGTCAAGGGCAGGGGTAAAGCAGAAGAGAAGAGAAAGCCGTACATCTTCCTCACGAAGGCGGCAGGAGCGGGCAAGGTTGAAACTTGTGCGGATACGAAGAGTGCAAAGGCGCTGCTGGACGGAGATTCAGAGCATCTTTTCCGCTGGGTCTTTGTGGATGATAAAGAGCTGCGAAAGGCCGAGGCAACATTGCTGCCGAAGGGTCAGGGTCGGAAGAGCAAGGAGATTAGGGTGGTGGGAAATGCGTTCCTATGCCAAAGCCTGATCCTAGGACGGCTGTGGGAGCAGCAGTGATCAGCTCGTTCCAATCGCGACGAGGTCTGGTGCGCGTTGGATATGTTGTATGTATAGCCGGACGAGTCACTATCACAGCAGCCGAAGAGATACCCCGAATCAATGCCATTGTTTCATGCTACAATAACCCTTTTCTAGCAAGTTCGATCTTTCTGGCTGCTTCTCCTACTTTATAGCCACCCTTGCTAGCACATATGGCAATCCCATCCCCCAATTCGACTTTGTCCTCCACTGCGGGAAATGCGCAGGGACAATGGTGCGGGAAATGGACGCAGGCTAAGGTGCTGGGACAAAGGTAATGCGTGCAGTGTGCTTCCAAGTGAATAAGTATCAGCAATTCGGTACACAAGCAGAAGCGTGGCTGGGGGATAAGAGATAAGCGTAGCGGTCATGGAGGCTTCGGCGGGTTGAGATGCTGAGGCAAGAACGCCGTACATACCATTCTCTACTACCTGCTGATACCAGCCCGAGTCAGACCCAACGTTTTGCTTCTCTTGTGGTTGCTGCTGCTGACCCTCGAACAAGTTGTTGAAGAATTGAAATTGTGCTGTTGCGAGGGAGGGGAGGATGACAAGAACAAGGAGGAAGGTTGCGAGGAGCGTTGTGAGAGGACTTTGTAAAAACATCGTTGCGTAGGTCTTCAAAGTTTGAAAGTGAGGTAGGCTTTGCAAGTGAGAAGCTAGAGAAAGATATTTGGTTTGCGGGTTGAGCTGTAGACTCGTTCTAATAAATTGAATATTGATTTCTCGTTCATGGTCGCTGATACTGTGTCGAGATGCTCTCCGGCTCGATCGGGCTAGCGTAATTTGCGGAGTTTGAAGCTCAAGCTCTTACCACATCTTACCCATTAGTCCTGTCCATCGATCAATTATGATCATCATGTTAAAACCACGGATATGTCGTCCGTCACGGACGATTGAATCCTCATTCAACTCACTTGCCGCGTCACTGACGGCATTGACGCTCGCATCCACCAAGCCATCATTCATCCGACATGCCTCCCACGCAGCTCAAGGCCGAGCAAATGGTCCTAAGGATAGTGCTGGAAGGAGACTTGGGGCAAAGAAGACAGCTTCGCAATATGTGATACCTGGAAACATTATCTTCAAGCAGAGAGGTGAGCTTTGAGCTTCAATGGCACAATTGGTCCAAGGGAGAATCGCAAGAGTAACGATTTCCAGGCACAAAATGGCACCCGGGCGAGAACGTGGATATAGGCAAAGACCACACAATATACGCTACAGTCTCTGGCTATGTTCGCTACTACCAAGACCCCCTTCGTCACCCCAAACGTCGCTTCATCGGCGTTGCGCTAGAACGCGAAGGCCTCGGCTCTGTTCTGCCTACTCCTCCAAACGCAGCATCGAGACGGAGACTGGGCATGTTTGCTTCACCTATCAAACATCATACTGGTGCAAATGATGCATTGTGGTTGGAAAGCCATATGAATATGAGCGCAAACAGCAAAACCGCCACTTCCATAGGTCCATCATCGGAAGTCGGCGGGATGGGATTGACGAACGTGCCGCCGCCAGCAATATCAGCAAGACCAAGGCATGCTCAGCATTGGGAAAGTAATTGGAGTATTGGGCGGACAGCGGATCGAAAGGGGATTGGAGTGAGAGATTATGATCGAAAAGATCGGTGGTTAGCGTGGAGGAAGAGGAATCAGAAGATCAGGAAGACTGCATTCATGAAGGCAGCCAAAGCGAGTCGGAAGGGGAAGGGAATGAAGAAGAAGGTGCAGAGGAAGGTTGCGAAGGTTGCGACATGATCTTGAGATAATTCGCAATCAATCGAGTATTTCTTCATGCGAAAAGCTATCCTTACAACCTCTTCAAAGGGAAAACCCTTATCTTCCAAACCCAATCGCCTTCTAGTACCCGCCGCCGGCCCGCCAAGCCTCGACCCCTTTCGCTCGAACACCGCAAAATCCAGCCAACAAAAATAAACCACATAGTTTATTTACTAGCCAAATTTCTCATGGCACACATGGTCGAGGTGGTTCCCGCGTTAAAATCTCCCGGAGCGACAGCGAGGAAGGGGCGGTCGAGGTTCGACCCCGCCCATGTGTGTGAAAAAATCACCATTGGGCTCGTGCTCCCGTGGGGTTTCTTCAGCCACCCTGCCCTCCCGGCCCAGGTGGATGTGAAGTTTTTGAACTTTTATTCCATGTTTTGAGGTAGTTGGAGATTGAGGATAAGGGAGAGGGGTGGTAGTGGTAGATGGTTGGGCGAGGTGCTTTTTTGGCATCACATTCTGGCCCTGAATATAAGGAGTGCGCTGGGACTGACTCTAGACTATCTGTCTTCCTCCTACGATCTATGTGCAGTCTTGTCTATGCTTCTTAACGGCGCACTTTTGACTGGATGGACAGGTCGTGCCTGAGACAGGTACTATCCTAATGTCACTATGACAATCGGAGAATACAACGGTGACTTCATTTCCCAGATATTTAGCCTGGTATTTCATAGAAATATCCCCTCAAGAATTGAAATACTGTAGCATTCCTGTCGCTTCTGAGAAAGCCGCGCGTAGAGTGGGTTTCGTAAAGGAATAGGGACTGCGTACTGGCTCATGTAAATCGACAGATCGCCAAGCCTTGATATGGAGTGCTTGGAGCCGGCTCCAACTTCAGAAACGTTTGAATGTCCTGCATTTTGGCAGTAGATGAGCACAAAATCTTTGAATACGGCCTGACCTGCCCTACCAGCTTCTTGTCCGTCCACCAACCTGAGTGGACGACCTTTTCTAGCTCGAAACCGCAGAGCGCGAAAGCTCGCCGACAACGGCAGATCGCATGTATTCCAGCCCTTAAGCCTGTGAGGATGTCGGCGACAACCTGGAATCCCGAGAATGTAACAGACGTCGCAGAATCAGTCGGCATCAATTTTTTAAAACCAGAGGTCCGAAATGCCCTCTCACGGGATGTTGAATATCGGCTGGCGCAGGTGATTGAGGAGTCTCTCAAGTTCATGAAACACGCCAAACGAACGGTACTTTGGTCGCAGGATATAGCACAAGCTCTGCGCGTGCTTGACGTGGAACCTCTATACGGCTACGATTCTACTCGACCGCTGAAATACGGAGAGGCGTCTATTGGACCCGGGCAGCCGCTGTTTTATGTGGAGGATGAGGAACTGGATTTTGAGAAGCTGATTAATGCCCCCTTACCTAAAGTTCCGAGAGAGATATCGTTTACTGGTTTGTCCGATGACCTACGGATTGTCCATCTCTGACATTTTCTAGGTCATTGGCTTGCGCTTGAAGGAGTGCAACCATCAATACCTCAGAATCCTACCTCACTTGACTCTCGAAATCTTGAGCTTCTGCAAAAAGGACCGAATGCAAATCCCAACCTCGCTGCTATGAATAGTATTGAGAACACTACTACAAAGCCACAAGTCAAGCATATTTTGTCGCAAGAACTACAATTATACTTTGAGAAGGTTTGCAAAGCCGTACTCGATGAACAGCAGGATGAATACCGTTCAGCTGGACTGGCGAGCCTGCAGAACGACCCCGGCTTACACCAGCTAGTACCTTACTTTGTGCAATTCGTGGCAGAGAAGGTCACGCATAATCTCAAGGACCTGTTTGTGTTGACACAAATGATGCATGTGACAGAGGCACTGGTCCAGAACCCACATCTCCATATTGAACCATACGTCAGTTGTCACCTATTTGTGTTGGAAGGCGTTAATTAATATCGCCACCAGATTGCTTCTATGATACCTTCCGTGCTCACTTGCCTCATCGGGCGGACTCTTGGGAGCGGCATTGGTTCGTTGGATCATTTCGATCTTAGAGACTTGGCGGCATCGCTTCTTGCGCACTTATGTCGAAAGTATTCTAAGTCCTCGAAGACCCTGAAACCACGACTAGCACGGTCGTGTCTCAAGAATTTCCTGGACCCGAAGAAACCTTTTAGCACTCATTACGGAGCTCTTTTGGGTCTCAGCGCTACTGGAGGACCAGACGCTGTCCGAGTGCTGATTGCGCCAAACCTGAAAGAATATGAGGGTCTGATCCGTGATGAGATAGCATCAAGTGGAATGCGACAAGCAGAGGCGGAGAAAGTGGTGGCTGCGATCTTCAATGTCCTAGGCACTCTGGTGGAAGACGGCTTGCCCACGATGAATGGTCATTCAGATGAAGGGGCGGCAGAGATAAGAAGGAAGCTGATTGACAATGTCGGCGAACTCATCGGCAGCGGAATCGCTGATTCAGGGCATATTCAACTGGCCAAGGAGGTGTTAGAGTGTTTCAGGGATTAGAGGTCGGATGGAAGAGGTCTCGTGAGCATTTCCAGGCGTTGGACGACAATGATACCCATATGTAGGGGGGGTTCTCATCGTATATGGCAGCAGGGGGATGCAGGAGGAGCTGGGGAGCATGAACGCCCTATGGCATTTAGCCAACAAGCTCATGTCAGAGGAGGGTTTGGGATCAGAATTCTATCCAGTACTGGTACTGTGTCTGCGCGATCGCCCCACCTTTTTTCCCCTCTCCGCAGGAATCCCACCCACACACATCCTATTCTTTTTCTGGGACCATGAACAAAAGGTCCATTTGTTTCCTGTGAACTGAGTGACAAGATTTCTATCCTTCTCTTGCAGAAACTCAAATTACCACTGGAATTTCGCTTTCTCCCAAGTGTCCTTCAGTGCCCCTCCGGCTTTGCACGAGAATTGGACCGCCCATTGCGCGACTTTTTGCAGATTTTATCTGCCTTACGACACCGCACTTTCAGCCGGGACTTTTTCTCGAAGAGTCGCTCCCTGACGAATACCAGCGCTTGCTATCATCTAGCAAACACACATGTTTCACCCCCTGCTGGTGACCTTTTGATCAGAGTTGAATGTCTATTTGTTCTCTATGAGCCCTACGGACTTGCTACGCTTTCTCTCTAAGCCTGCGAAGTGAGTTATGCTCTGCTTGCTATATAAAGATGTTTTAGTTGCTTATAAACTTTCCTTCTGTCCCTTTCTTCTGCTTTTCTGCCTGCAACAACTGAGTTGAGGATGTTCTGACCATTTCGACGTAGGCCCAGATAACACCAGCCACGAGATACCCCAACGAACTACTTCCACAGATCAACCAATTTCAAAGCAGAAAACCTCTTCTGCTAGACCCGATACTCTCCACGGTATCGGTATCTGTCAGAGCGAGGACCAAAAGATCGCCACAATTCCCTTCCTCAAGGAAATTTTCATCCTCCTCTCCGCCCGACCTCCATAACGACCTTCCAAGGTCAGTTACTATTATACAAGACTGCTGCTGGCAAAAGCCAGCCTCCAACAAACCCAGAGATAGTGGGCCTACTCTTCTCAGGCGAACACCGCATTGTTCGTCTGGGTGGCAGATAGTGCTCCACTGAATCGCTAGATTAGTGACCTCAAGCCAAACCAAGAAAGAAGCGATTGCACTCAATCAAAGCGGAAGGCCCCGTTCAAGTCTCTTCTGCTCGGATATGGTAAACACTGGGATCCCCAAGAACTACACTACCTCGCCGTCCTCATTTAGTGGGACACCGTCTTTGACGATCAATCGTGAGGCAACGCTAGATCTCGATTCTGGCAATGCATTTGAGGGTACGACACACCTCTTTCTCTAGTCAAAAGAATACGCGCTAATTCTTATTAGGACCCGAAAAGCTTCTAGAGGTTTGGTTCAGTCCAGCGCCTCAGAACCTCGAGAATTGCTCCCAGCCCAACGGCCTCAAAGCTGTTCCTGCCGAGATATGGAAGTCTATGCTCGATCTGGTCAACTGCAAAGTGCTCTCTATTGTGGAGTCTGAAGATGTTGACGCTTACTTGCTCTCCGAGTCGAGCATGTTCATCTTCCCACATAAACTTATTCTCAAGACATGCGGAACCACAACACTTCTGTGTGGATTGCCACGCATTCTTGAAATTGCGGCCATTTTTGGTGGTTATGCAAGATCAACAGCTCCTGCAACTGGAGGCATTGCCATCGCTGCACCTCCGTACCGAGTGTTCTACAGTCGCAAGAACTTCCTCTTCCCAGATCGCCAACACGGTCCTCATCGCAGCTGGAGAGATGAGGTGAAATCGCTGGACAAACTCTTCCTCGGCGGCAGCGCTTACATGATAGGCAAGATGAATGGCGAACATTGGTATCTTTACCTTACGGAGCCGCATACAATGTTGACTCCACCAGCAAGTCCAACCCATTCAGACAGTCCTATGGAGACGGAGACGAAGATCTTGAGCTTACCGACTGCTATTCCTGGGCTCAAACAAGGGAGCATATGTGAGGCAGAAGATGAGACGCTGGAGATACTGATGACTGATCTTGAGGAGGAGGATGCTAAGCAATTCTACCTTGAAAATGCGAGTGCGGTCGCAGAAAGTCAGTACAGAGGTACCCGCAGTGGTTCAGACGACCTGATGGATATATTTAGCAACACATCCTCTGACAATGGAGAATTTGCGTCTGACGAGGAAGTGTATCCTGAAGAATTGACCACGGAAGGTCATGCCCTCGGCACTGTGGTCTCCGATGCTTGTGGCCTGACTGAGGTATATCCGAAGAGCAAGTACCCAGAGTCACGGATCGATGCCTATTTATTCACGCCGTGTGGATTTTCCGCCAACGCTGTCATTCCTGCTCCAGAGGGCGAAACAGGCACTCATTATTTCACGGTCCACGTTACACCCGAGCCGAACTGTTCTTATGCGTCGTTCGAGACCAACGTCCCCGCACTTCAGAAAGGACGGGACACCGCAGTGGTTGTCAGCAATGTCGTTGACATTTTCAAGCCCGGTCGCTTCAGTGTGACCGTCTTTGAAGCCAAGACCAGCGTTGAGGAGAAAGAAAGCGATACAACCGACGTTGATACGTTGTTCGAGATCAAAGCACTAGAACGCAAAGCTCTCCGACGCAGTGCGAAGATGGACTCGATCAAAGGCTACCGTAGGGTTGATCGGATCGTGCATGATCTGGATGGATATGATCTTGTGTTCAGATACTACGAACGTCATGATTGGAAAGGAGGGGCACCACGGATCGGTGAGCGAGGCTGCTGACTACATGGTAGCGACGGAGAGGTTCGTTCTCTTACATCGAAGTCGGAAAGTCAGCAACGTCTCGCTGCTCGTCAGCTTTCGTTCCAGTCACTGCCCAACTATTCTGACGCGGATGAGAGCTTTTCACGAATTTCTTTGCCGATGATTTCAGTACATTGAGCTCTTTGACGGATGGATTTCTTATGGTTTTCTTCCCAGCGCGGGAGACGCATTCACTTATCACCTTAGTAGCTTCTGGTTGCTCGGCGGCTCGTAGTGGATAGGTTCTTCTTTTCACAATTGCTTGATTTGGACGCAACGAAGTTGTGGATTTTTCCCATCTCAGGCCATTTTCGATGCAACATCCCGCAAATGTGATCCTCCGCCAATGCCGGAAGCTCTGTACAAAACCCAGCACGGTTAAGCGTGTGTCCATGATAAATCCTGACCTGGAGCGGACCCTCGTTGACATGCCCGGAAGGGTGCCAAGCCCTAGCCTCGGCGCGCTTCATTCTGCCAAGCTATCCCGCCATCAGAGTTGCGCTCCGCAAGGACAAACTGAGGGCCAGATCCTTCTATCAGCGACGCGAGGCCTGAACTGTCCTGCATAGTGTCTTCACTTTGACCTGCGCTCTCAGATATCACGCACACCTGGCCACCTGCACTTTGAAGTGTTCGACCCGCCGACTGAATTCCGTCGCGCCGTCCTCTGACATCTGCACCAAAGGTCCTGCCGAAGAATATCGAGCTTCTCTGAATTCATGACTCTCGATTCCTAGCAAATCTCGATCTTTCTACCATCTTGGACAATTCAACCCTCGTCGAAATGGCTACCTCACCACCTACTCCAACCCACCTCAACCTCCCCACCTCCAAGAAACGGCCCTCCGGACCCCCCTCCCAATCGGCAACCCCCCCGAACTGCTCCTCTCAAGCGGTCAAAAGACCCAAACATCAACATCCCCTACGCCAAACCTCCTTCCCAGCCACTGAAGCCCAAGCAGGCCTCTACACCCCCACCGCCCCTCGATCCGAAACCGGCTCCATCTCCGCCAGCGTCCTGAGCAACCTCAGCGGCACCACCGGTGGCGGCGGCAAACGCTCTCGAGGCCGACCCAAAAAGCGAAAAAACCAACCGCACGACATCCAAACAGGGCGCGGCGGAGGTGGAGGGGCCGACTACGACAATGACGGAGCAAGCACCATCCTCTCCAGCGGCGGCAACAACAACGAAAATACCAGTACCAACGCCCGCAGCCGGAGAGGTGGCACCAAATCCGTCATCTCGGGGGCTGGTGGCGCCGCTGGCGATGAAGCAGCCGACGACGACGACGACGCCAACGCACCGCTCGCGGACCCCAACTCCGACGAATCCCGACGCTTACATGCCGAGATCGCGAAGGAAAAAGAGAAAATCGCACAGCTTCAAGAGGCGTTGACGCCGGAGCAGATGCAGAGGTACACTAGCTATCTACGGACGAAGCTGAAGCAGAGTACATTGAAGAGGATTGTCAATCAGACGGTCAGTCAGAGCGTGACGGCGAATCCGTTGCAGGCGGTGCAGTGGGTAGGGAAGGTGTTTGTGGGGGAGATTGTCGAGTTGGCGAGGGAGGTGCAGGGGGAGTGGGCTGAGAGGTGGGAGGTTGCGAAGAGGGAGGGAGAGGAGAAGAGGGGGAGGGCGAACCAGCAAGATGGTGTAGGTGTAGAGGGGGCGAGGAGACATATGACGACGACGACGCCGGGAATTAAAGCGACGGAGGATCTTTACGCAAGAGCGAATCCACACAAGGGTGGGTTGTTGCCGGATCATTTAAGAGAGGCGGCGAGGAGGTACAAAGCTGATGGGGAGGGGGGTGGAGTCGGATTTGGGGGGTATAGTTTTGGGAATCTGGGCGTCAAGGGGGAGGCGGTGCCGAGGTTGGCGATGGGGAGTGCGGCCGGGAGGAGGTTGTTTAGATGAGAGATTGAGGACTTGATTCCCAGCAAGTATCATACCATTGGCCGGGTTGAATTTGGAACACCTTCCTCCGACTTCGAGACTCAAGAGACTACCACGCATAAAAGTGCCGCTCGGTCACTTGCCTTAGACTAACAGATACAGGTAGACCCTCTCTCTCCCTTATAGCCGCCTCCCTCATACTCGCCACAGCTGTCGTGTCAGTATCATTAGACCCAAAAGCACACCACAGACCACAGCTAGCCAGACGCGCGCGCGAGAGAGAGAGAGAGAGCGAGAGCGCGAGAGCTCTGAATCCATACCAATCACCCTCCCATCGCAACATCGTACAAAATCGACCCCCAGTACGGCGTAGTTAAGTAATACCAGTTACACTACAACAGTACAGTACCGTACCTACAGCCCCCTTTGGCCCAAGCTGTCTCAACCACGCATGACTGACTCCACCTCACTCATTAGAACACCACCCTAAGTTGCTAGTGGTACTTGGGGTGGAATGGAATGCTCGAACCATCCTGCTAATTCTCTACCTACCATCCTGCTAACTCTCTATCTACCATTCCTGCTAACTAATTCATTTCGTGACTGACTGACTGACTGACCATTTATTTACCGTACAGAGTACAACGGAACCTTCTTTCGAGGGACTGGACTGGAACTGAACTGGACTGAACTGGACTGGATCGGGCAAAGTAAAATATATAGCTTTGGCGTGTAAAGTACTCCGTATTCTACGGCTCAGGTGAATTAGATATCTTTAATTCTTATTAGATTTAATATAATTTTAATTTTCATCTTCGCCCACTTCTTATTAATATAAGCGGCGCTGATTATTTATTTTTAAGATTAACTTATTAATTGAAAAAATATCACAGTTATTAAAAATATAATAATAGTGTGATAAAGTTTAATTAAAAAGAATCTTCAAATTAAATTTTATAATAATTATTTATTAAGAAAGTTATTAAGATTAAATAAATAATAAATATTATATATATATATATAAATATAAAGTATAAGATTTTATAAATATATATTAAATATATAAATAATATATTCCTTATATCACTGAATTGATGACCTTTTCTTATTAAGAATAATATTCCCGCATAATAGTGTGAAAATTGAATGTAGTCTTAATATCAAGAAAATTAAAATCAAAAATATAGAAATAACTTAAATCAGCTATAATAGATTAAGCAGTTGAGCTAAAATTCTATAAATTATATTTTTAAAAAGCGCTAGAAGATTTATATATAATAGTTTACTTATTTCTATTAATAAATCTTTTTTAAAGCTTAAATTAATATTTAAATTAATTTTAAGAAAAATTCTTTAAACTTAATTAGTGTTAAGGTGGATTGTATAATA
>JAABUK010000828.1_pt1 | contig 62473 bp, 60 predicted proteins | sample 5559141 | NCBI WGS metagenome assembly JAABUK01 (sample SAMN10711869, study PRJNA513367) | rock metagenome | isolation source: Antarctica rocks | place: Antarctica: Victoria Land, Pudding Butte nord | collected 2016-01-03
CGCGCCCGCTGCTGCGCGGGCTGCCGATCCCGCCGGCGGCGCTGAGTGCCGAGGAACCTTGAGTCCAGGATCGCAGCGCCATGCCAGAGATCATCCTGCACCAATATCCCCGCTCCCCCTATGCCGAGAAGGTCCGGCTGGCGCTCGGGCTCAAGGGCGCCGCCTACCGGTCGGTGACCGTCCCGAGCTGGATGCCGAAGCCGGACCTGCTGCCGCTGACGGGCGGCTACCGGCGGACGCCCGTCATGCAGGTCGGCGCGGACGTGTTCTGCGATACGCTGGCCATCTTGCGGCAGATCGAGCGCATGCATCCGCGCCCGCCGCTATTCCCGTCCGCCACTGCCCCGCTTGCCACCGCCTTGGGGTGGCACGTGGAGCGGTCCATGTTCCTGCCCGCGGTCGGCATCGTCGTCGGCCTGGCCGGTCATACGTACCCGCGCGCGATCTTCGCCGACCGTCGGGCGTTCTTTGGCTTCAGCCTGGAGCCTGCGGACATGCTGGCCCAGCAGGCCCGGTTCGTCGACCGCTTGAACGCCCATCTCGCCTGGCTGTCTGGCATGATGGCCGACGGGAGGGACTTCCTGCTCGGGCCCGCGCCGAGTGCGGCCGACCTGTGCGCCTACCACCCGCTCTGGCATCTCAGGCATAATGGCGGGGAGACGGCCCTGAAACTGCTGCCGGCGATCGCCAAGCTGCTGGGCTGGATGGACCGTGTGGCGGCGATCGGCCATGGCCGGCCGACGGAGCTCGCGCCGGCCGAGGCGCTCGCCGTCGCGCAAGCGGCTTCCCCGATGGCGCCGGAGCGGAGCTGTGCCGCGGGATTGTCGGGCTTGGCGCTGAACGACATGGTGAGCATGACGCCCGACGATACCGGCCGCGACGCGGTCACGGGCCGGCTGCTGGCCGTCAGCGACGACGCAATCGTGCTTGGGCGCATCGATGCGCGGCTCGGCGCGGTTCATGTGCACTTTCCGCGCGCCGGGTTCGACGCGGGGCCGCCGCGTTCCGCACACGACTGAACAAGGGAGGGACGCGACCATGCCCACATTCGAGACGACCGGTTCACCGCGGCGCCGCCACGTGCTGGCGAGGATGGGCGCCGCGACCGTTGCCGGGCTGGCTGGCGCCCGCCCGGGGCGTGCGCAGGCGGCGCCGCTCCGCATCGGCGTCATCAGCGACCAGAGCGGCCCCTATCGCGGCACCGGCGGCCCGGGCTCGGTGGCCGGCGCCCGGCTTGCGGTGAGTGATTTCGGCGGCTCGGTGCTGGGCCGGCCGATCGAAATCCTGGTCGGTGACCACCAGAACAAACCCGACGTCGGCGCCGCCATCGTGCGCCGGTGGCTCGACGCGGAGCGGGTCGACGCCATTACGGATGGCGGCTCCTCCGCCGTGGCCATTGCCATCCAGGAGTTGACGCGGGAGCGGAAGCGGCTGTTCCTTATCACCGGCTCCACCTCCAGCGTGTTCACGGGCGCGCAATGCTCGCCCACCGGGTTCCAGTGGATGACGGACACCTACTCGACCGCCACGTCCGCCGCCCGGGCGCAGCTGGAACGCGGCCGCAAGACCTTCTTCCACCTGACCGTGGACTATACCTATGGCCACGACCTCGACCGGTTCGCGACCGCCAGCATCGAGGCGGGCGGCGGCCGGGTGCTCGGCCGCACGCGCTTCCCGCTCGGCACCGCCGATTTCTCGTCCGAGCTGCTGCAGGCGCGCAGCTCCAAGGCGGACGTCGTCGTCTTCAACGGCTCCGGCACCGACGCGGTGAACGCCCTGAAGCAGGCGCAGGAATTCGGCATGATGCGCGAGCAGGTGTTCACCATGACCAGCCTGATCATCAGCGACCTGGAAGGGATGGGGCTCGAGGTGGCGCAGGGGCTGACCTGGGCGACCTCCTTCTACTGGGACCGCAATGCGGCTTGCCGCGCCTGGACCGCCCGGTTCCTGCAACTGCACAAGCAGACCCCGACCCGCCTGCACGCCGGCACCTACAGCGCGGTGCTGCACTATCTGGGCGCCGTCAAGGCGGCCAACACGGACGCGGGACCGGAGGTGGCGGCCCGGATACAGGCGACGAAGCTGCAAGACGCGTTGTTCGAGGGCGCCGCGATCCGCTGGGACGGACGGGTCATGCTGGATCAGTATCTCATGCGCACCAAGGCGCCGGGCGAGTCACGCGGGCCGATGGACTATGCGGAGATCGTCGGCACGATCCCCGCCGAGCAGGCCTACCGCCCGATCAGCGAGGGCGGCTGCCCGTTCCTGCCGGCTGGCCGGCGCGGGTGACGCACTCGCGTCAGCGCTTGTAGCCGTCGTCGGTCTTGTCGAGCTTGCGCATCAGGGCCGCGAATTCGATCTCGCCCTCGGGCCGGTCCTGCATGCCCTGGTAGCTGTCCAGGTCGGACGCCGAGCGTTCGGCCACCGCCGGGGCGACGAAGTCGAGCGTTCCGGCCGCGGCGGCGTCGAGCTGACCTGGCAGGCGCGCTCGAGCCGATACAGCCGCAGGAAGCACTCCGGCACGCTGCGCCCCACGACGAGCAGGCCATGGTTCCTTAGGATCAGCGCCTTGTGTGGGCCGAGCGACGCGACGATGCGCTCCCGCTCGTCGAGGTAGAGCGAGGCGCCCTCGTAGTCGTGGTAGCCGATCCGGTTGTAGAACGCGGTCGCGAACATGGAGACCGGCAACAGGCCTTCCTTGATGGCCGCGATCGCCATGCCCGCCCGCGTATGGGTGTGCATGACGACCAGGTTCTCGCGTGACCCGGTCATGTGGATGGCGGAGTGGATCACGAAGCCGGCGAAGTTGATGGCGTGCCCGGCCGTGCCGACGACGTTGCCGTCCACGTCGATCTTGACCAGGTTGGAGGCGGTGACCTCGTCGTAGTTGAGGCCCCAGGGATTGATCAGGAAGTGCTCGTCCGGGCCGGGAACGCGCGCGGTCAGGTGGGCGTAGATCTGCTCGGTCCAGCCGAAATGGTCCACCAGGCGGTAGGCGGCGGCGAGCTTGATGCGCAGATCCCATTCGGCCGGGTCGACGACGCCGTGCAGGGATTGTTCCAATACGAGGCTGTCAGGCATTCGTTCCTCCGTCTCGGGCGGCTGCTGCGTCTCGGCTCGGCTGTTCGCCATAGAGCCGAACCCTTTCGCGTGCAACGACCAGACGGACCCCGCGTTGGACGCACTGCCCCGTAATCGACGAGGGAGGTTCATGCCCGGTCGTTTGGCCGACAAGGTTGCGGTCGTGATCGGAGCCGGGCAGAGCCCCGGGGCCGGGTTGGGCAATGGCCGCGCCACCACGATCCGCTTCGTTCAAGAGGGGGCTACGGTCCTGGCCGTCGACCGTGACCTGGCGAGTGCGCAGGCCACGGCCGAACTGGCGAGCGCGACGGGTGGGATGTGCCGCGCCTTCGAAGCCGACGTGACGCGCCAGGCCACGATCGGTGCGGCGCTCGACGACGCGATGCGGCGGTGGGGCCGCATCGACGTGCTGCACTACAATGTCGGCGTGAGCCTCGGCGGCGGCGACACGGTGCTGGCGGAGCTGACGGAAGACGACTTCGACCGCGTGAACGCCATCAACCTGCGCGGGGCGGTCATGGCGGCCAAGCTGGTGCTGCCGATCATGCGCAGCCGGCAATCGGGGGTGATCCTCAACGTGTCCTCCATGTCGGCGATCGAGACCACCCACCCGCTCGTCGCCTACCGGACCAGCAAAGCCGGCCTGATCGCCTTCACGCAGCAGCTCGCCATCCAGAACGCCAGCTTCGGCATCAGGGCGAACGTGCTCCTGCCCGGCCTCATGGACACGCCGATGGCCGTGGACACGCGCGCCCGGGCGACAGGCCGCCCGCGCGAGGAGATCCAGCGCGAGCGCGACGCAAAGGTGCCGCTCCGCGGGCGCATGGGCAGCGCCTGGGACGTGGCCAACGCCGCGCTGTTTCTTGCCTCCGACGAGGCCGGCTTCATCACCGGCGTGAGCCTGCCGGTCGATGGCGGCGCCCTGGTGCGGATCGGCTGATGCCCGGGTAGCGACTAGAGCACGATCCGTGCTGATCGGCGCACGGCTCGCGCTCTAGCCTTTGTTTATACGAGCATGTTCATCCGACGGGTGATCCCGTGTGGTCGGATCATGCTCTGCCTGGGGCTGGTCCATGCGCGAAACGGGTCAGAATCGTGGGCCACTTTGAAATCTGCATGCTGCAAATCCAAACCATAATGGTAAAGCGTGCCCATGCTTGCATGTGATCTTATTCCTAACCCCCCGAAACGGCCGCTTCTGGGTGGCTGGTGCGGCCGGCTGAGCGGGACCGACCGCACGGCGTTCGTCATTGCCAACGCGAATTGGAGCATCTGATGCGACTGAACGGGCGCCTCCTGAATGGCAAGCCGTGGGTGCTGAGCTTGCCGATCGCTGCCGCGTCGCCGGTCACGCCAGATTGGGACACGCTGACGCCCTACACCCAAGTCGGGATCGGCTGGAAGAACGCCAACACGGTCGCTCTGACCACGCCCTTCGTGACGACGCTGCACGAGACGCAGCGCGGCGACATTCCGGCCGGGTTCCATGCCGGGCTGTTCCTGCCGGATGGGACGGCGGTGCCCACGCAGCAGGACGGCGAGACGCTGCCGCACACGGACGGCAGCCTCGCCGCCGCCAGGCTCTCGGCCTATGTGCCCGGCACGACCGCTGCTGGCGCCGCCGCGAGCCTGCTGGTCAAGCCGGTGTCCGGCGCCCCGGACCGGACGCCGAAGTTCAGCCTCGCGGCGTGGGCGGCGGCCAACGACATCCGCATCCTCATCAAGACGAACCTGGCCAACCCCGCCGACACCACCCAGCAATACGAGTTCGCGGTCAGCGACGCGATCGCGGCCGGGATGTATGAGGGGTCGAGCACCGGCGCCGATTATCCGCTGACCAGCATCCGCGTGGACCGCTCGGGGCCGCTGTGCATGGGCTGGCGGTTTCGCGGTTATGGCCGGCGCAAGAGCGATGGCGCCTACCACCGCACGCTGCTGGGCGAGGTTTACGTCACCGCGCAGACGCTCTCGGACAACCAGATCGACGGGCTGTGGGGCCAACCCAATGCGGTCGATACGTCCGGGGTCTACAATGCCTCGCAAACGGTCGGCCCGGCCGCGGTGGCGGACTTCAAGCCCATTTTCGGCATCGTCGAGGTCTGGAACGGCGCGACGCTGCTCAAGACGATCGGCGGGCCGTCCGACTATCGGAAGGTGACGTTCGGCGCCAGCCCGGTCGATCTCACCGCCAACATGATCACCTTCCCGACGCTGACGGGCGCGCAGCGCTCGCGGCAGGCGCTCGGCTACGTGTTTCAGTCCACGGGCACGCTGCCCGGCGGGATGAACCCCAACCGGGTGTATTTTCCCAAGCAGGATTATTATCAAGACAAGTGCCAGTTGCTTGAGCGACGCAGCTACTTCCTCAGCCAAGGCACCGCCGCCTACGCTCCGAGCGCGGCTGTCCAGGAGTTTCCATATTCCTCGGTCTACGTCGGCGCGAACCCCGGCAACGGCCCGGCGCAACTCTATGCCTGCACCAAGGCCGGCACCACGGGCGCATCATCCGCTCCGTCCGGCACGGCCGATAACCAGGTGGACGGCACGGCCGAGTGGTCCCCGTTCAACGTGCTGTTCACGAACCAAGGCACCGGGACGCTCACCGCATGGCCGGTGGTCGGCGTCTCCCCGCTCTGCGCCGCCCCCGTCATGGACGATCAGACCAGCGACCCCATCTGGACGGGATCGGGCCCGGCGCCGCTGATGGAGGTGCAGCTCGACCTGACCTACCTCACCCGCTATGCGCGGGCGCTGCCGCCGTTCGACCTCACTCTGACACCGCTCTACCCCGACGCCTGCCCGTTCGACGGCGTTTCCGTGGGCGAGGCTATCTACCCATCCGTCATCGACGACTTTGGGGATAATCCGGGCACCGCACTCATCGGCTACCTGTCCTTCGCTCAAGCCAACGGGCTGCTGCAACAGACCAGCGTGCAGGTGCAGCGGCACATGCGGATGATGGCGTTCGCCTGGATGGATCACTGGACCTACGCCAACGACCCGCGCTCGATGCAGCCGGTGGTCGGCCTCCAGGGGCCGGGCAATGCAACGGGCCGGTTTGCCGGGATGGGACCGAGCATCCCCAAATATTACTACTGCTTCGCCGACCGGGCGCCGGGGCGCTTCTCCGGCATCGGCAGCACCGGCAACGCCAACTATTACGCGGCCAAGTATCAGACCTTGTGCGCCGGATCGCATCTGCCGTCGCCTGGGCTGCTGGCCTACAAGAAAACCGGCCGGGCCATCTTCCTCGACCTCAGCGTATCGCTGGCCAACTGCGCCATGCTCTCGGCGGCCGACAACAGCGGCAACCACCAGCGCACCGTGGCGGGCACCACCTACTCGGCGGCCTGGCTGGTCAACGAGCAGCCGCGCGGGTCCGCCTGGACTTCGCGCGCCGTCGCCATGGCGAGCCAATACATGCCGGCCTCCCACCCAAGCCGGGCGCACTTCACCGACATGCTAGACAATGCTTTGTCCTGCGCCGCAGCGACGATCGAGAACACCCGCGTCAATTTCCCGCTGGCCTACGCCCGCGGCGCGCGCGAGCCGAGCGATAGCGTGATGCAGCTCTGGATGCTCAGCTACGAGCTGCTGGTCTACTCGACCGAGGCGCGCAAGGGGCGGGATACGCGCTGGCGCGGCCTGGCGAGCTATCTGGCGAGCAACCTCTGGCTGCAATGGCTGGACGCCGGCCGGGGCGGCAATCCTGGCCTGGCCGATTGGAACAACATCGTCAGCCTGGAGTATTCGGTGAACGCCGGGATCGCCGCCGGCGACGTGATCGCTATCTCGGCGTACGACGCGAACACATCCTCGGTCCCCTCCCTCGCCGGCACGCCGTTGCCGACCGTCTCCTACACCGTGCCTAGCGGTGCCGCGCGTGCATCGGTCGCGGCCGGGATCACTGCCCTCATCAACGCGACCGCCGCCTACACCAGCTATGGGTTCGTCGCGGTTTGCGACAATTCCGACGAGTGGTTCCGGGTTCGCCTACCTGGTGCGCTGTTCAGCGAAACGAATGCTCGCGCATATAGCTTATTGCTGATCAACGACGCGGGCGGCAGCAAGGTCTACAACACGGGGATCGGCACCCACATCATTCGGCTGGCGCCTGCTGTTGCCTATGGCCCGCCAGTCAGGGAGTTCGCGAATTGGGCTGCGATTCGCGAATACAATCTTGGTCCCGGATGGTCGCAAAGCAACGCCTCCAACCTGTCCATGGTTGGCGTCCTTAATAGCTTCAAGGGCACTTCCGGTGACTTCCCGTGGGATAACGTGACCTACTGCTGGGCTGCGGTGGGCGCTGCTGCCGCCATGATCGAGGCGGGGATCGGCGGCGTGGCCGTCCAGACGTTCTATGATGATGTGCTGGCGCGGATCGCTGGGCTTGGGGGCGGGCCAGTCGTCAGCGGCACCGCGAGCGGGCAACTCACAGTCGGGCAGGATCGCCAGCATGTGCCGGGCACCTACCCCAACTTCCTGTACGCGACCTTCGCGCGGCAGGCCGTGCATGTGCAGCACTAGAACGTGCGCGGATGGCGCCAAGGGTTCCTAGCGCCAGCGCCAGGAAGGATGCCGGCTCCGGGACAGCTGTAGCCACAAAGTTTGTGGTCGCCAGCCGTGCCGACAAACCGCATTGTGGGCCGGGTAATGCTGCCGGACAGTGATCAAATTCTGTCCCAAAGGTGCCGCTGAATATGCCGTCTGTGCCGCGAAGAGACAGCCCCGAAAAATCGGGGTTAAAGTTTATATTGCCACTCAAGACTGCCCCAGTCGATGAGAAGTTGAGCATGATGCGTAGTGTGCCGACGAGACTAGTCGCAGTGGCCCTATCTGCGTTATCGACTGCGGATACGAAGTCGGCCACGTCACCGACATAGGTCGTAGGTCCACCGCCCCCGCTGCCAGTGAGATTGAACGAACCTCGTGTCACGGCGGCGTCCGAAATGGTCAGTGCAAAGGCGAACCCGGCGCCAAGGCTTTGAGCAAAGGAGTTGTAGGTCATATCTACCAGCTGGAACGCTACTGGATAGGCCTGCGCCGCAGTCGAACTCAGAAGAAGCACCCCTGCCAAAAGCACTGCACGCATGGTAAAAGCCTCCATTGCGCCTTGTACTCAGGCACTCGCAAACGTACATCTGACGTATGTATCTTTGCAAGAGAATAATCCTGAAAATCCCTACCGGTATCAAACTTGATCCCGAGTTGCAGCGCGCTGCCGAAGTCGCGGCTGCGGAGGATCATCAATCGCTCGCAGCCTGGGTCAGGCAGGCCATGCGAGCCCGTCTCATCGTGGCGAAGCGGCGCCAGCGCGCGCCGGCTAATCAGACGGCCGAGGTGGTGCGCGCCGGCATCCTCTCCGTGGACCCCGGCCAGATAGAGGCGGCGCGGAGCATCGGCATGACCCGGCTGAAGCTGCTGCGCCGGGTCGTGCTGCCGCAGGCGATGCGGGTGATCATCCCGCCGGTCGGCAACGAAGCGGTCAGCATGGTCAAGCTGACCTCGGTGGCCAGCGTTATCCAGTATGCGGAGGTGCTGCACAGCGCGCAGACGGTCTATTACGCCAATGCGCGGGTGATCGAGCTGCTGATCGTGGCGGCGTTCTGGTACCTGGCGGTGGTGAGCCTGCTCAGCCTGGGCCAGATGGGGCTGGAGCGCGCCTTTGCCGCGAGCGGGCGCCGGGCGGCCAAGGACGAGGTGCGGGCGTGATCCGCATCGAGGGGCTGGGCAAGCGGTTCGGCGCCGTGCGGGCGTTGGAGGGCGTCGGGCTCAGCGCGGCGGCCGGCGAGGTCGTGTGCCTGATCGGGCCTTCGGGCTCGGGCAAGAGCACGCTGCTGCGCTGCGTCAACCAGCTGGAGCGGCCGGATGCCGGGCGCATCTGGGTCGGGGGCGAGCTGGTCGGCTATCGGCAGGCCGGGCGGCTGCTGCACCCCTTGCCGGACGCCGCCATCGCACGCCAGCGGCTGCGCTGCGGCATGGTGTTCCAGCGGTTCAACCTGTTCGCGCACCGCACCGCGCTGCAGAACGTGCTCGAGGGCCCGGTGCATGTGCTGGGGCGCGGGCGGCGGACGGCGGCGGCGCTGGCTTTGCTGGACCGCGTGGGCCTGGCCGACAAGCGGGACGCCTACCCGGCCACCCTGTCCGGCGGCCAGCAGCAGCGCGTGGCCATCGCCCGCGCCCTGGCCATGGGCCCGCAGGTCATGCTGTTCGACGAGCCGACCAGCGCGCTCGACCCCGAGCTGGTGGGTGAGGTGCTGGCGGTGATGCGGGACCTCGTGCAGGACGGGCTGACGATGCTGGTGGTCACGCACGAGCTGGGCTTCGCGCGGGAGGTGGCGGACCGCGTGGTGTTCCTGGATCATGGCCGCATCGTGGAGACGGGCCCGCCGGGCCAAGTGCTGTCCGCCCCCCGCCATCCCCGCACGCGCGACTTCATCGCCGCCGTGCTCGCCTGAAGGAGAGTGCCGTGAAACTGATCGCCGCCCTGCTGCTGCTCACCATGCCGGCCCTGGCCGCCGACTTGCCGCCTGGGATCAAGCAGGCCGGCAAGCTGGTGATCGCCACCTTCCCCAACTACCCGCCGCTGACCTTCCGCGACCCCGCGACCAACCAGCGCCTGGGCTTCGACGTGGATCTGGGCGAGGCTATCGGCCGCACGATGGGGGTGCCGGTGGAGTGGCAGGAGATGGCCTTCGTGCAGATGATCCCCGGCCTGCAAACCGGGCGGGTGGACCTGGCGATGGACGGCATCGGCGACCTGCCGGCCCGGCGGGAGGTGGTGGACATGATCGACTACCTGCAGGCCGGCGCGCGCTTCTTCGTCGCTGCCGGCAGCGAGGCGCGGACGCCCACGGACCTGTGCGGCAAGCGGGTGGGGGCCAGCCGCTCGACGTCGTGGCCCGCCGACATGGCGGCCTGGAGCGCCCGCGAATGCGTGGCGGCCGGCAAGCCCGCGATGGTCGTGGTGGGCACGGAAGGCTCGATCGACACCCGCACCCAGCTGCGGTCGGGGCGGCTGGACGGCGGCGTGCAGGGCGACGAAACGATGAGCTGGTTCCAGAAGGTGGAGCCCGGCGCCTACGTGCCGCTCCGCGAGCGGTTCACCACCGTGCTGGTCGGCATCCCCGTTGCCAAGACGGACCCGGCGTTGCGGGACGCGGTGCGCACGGCGCTGGCCGGGCTGATGGCCGACGGCACCTACGCGGCGCTGCTGAAAAAGTGGCAGCTGGAGCCGAACGCCATTCCGGCCGCGATGGTCAACGGCGCCCCATGACACGGGACGAGCTGGTCCGGCATCTGCACGAGCAGGCGGAGGCGCATATCGCGTTCCTGCAAGGCTTCCTGCAGTGCCGCAGTGCCAACCCGCCGGGCGACTGCCGCTCGGCGGCGGCGCATGTCACGCAGTATCTGGAGGCGGCGGGCGCGCCCTGCCGCATCGTGTCGGGGCAGCCGCATCTGCCGAACGTGGTCGGCGCCTTCGCGTGCGGCGCGCCCGGCCGGCATCTCGTGCTGAACGGGCACATCGACGTGTTCCCCGCCTTCGACGAGGCGGACTGGTCCGGCGAGCGGCGGGACGGCCGGCTCTACGGGCGCGGCGCGGCCGACATGAAGGCCGGCACGGCGGCCGCCGTGATCGCCTATGCCCTGCTGCACCGCATGCGCGCCGGGCTGCACGGCCGGCTGACGCTGACGGCTGTCGCCGACGAGCAGACCGGTGGCCGCTGGGGCACGCGCTACTTGTTCGAGGCCATGCGGGACGAGGTGATGGGCGACTGCCTGCTGAATGGCGAGCCGAGCGGGGTGAACAACATACGCTTCATGGAGAAGGGCACGCTGCGGTTGATCGTGCATGTGGCCGCACCCGGCGGCCATGGCGGCTACCCGCACCTCAGCCGCAACCCGAACAAGGTCATGGCCGCGATCATCGCCGCGCTGGAGACGTTCCACGGTCGCGAGGCGGTGCTGCCCGCTGCGGTCCACGGCGCCTTGACCTCCCCGGCCGCGATCCGGGCGTTGGATGAGGGCTTGGGCGAGGGCGCCTCAAGATGGGTCCGCTGCATCACGTTCAATCCCGGCGTGGTGCAGGGCGGGCTGAAGGTCAACCAGATCGCGCATGACTGCCGGATGGAGGCGGAGTTCCGCATCCCGTTCGGCTTCGACCGCGAGGCGATCCTGGCCGAGATCGCCGCCATCCTGGCCCGGCACGACGCGAGCTGGGAGATGGTGGACACACACTCCTACCCGCCGAGCCTGGCCGACCCCGAGGGCGAGATGGTCGGCATCCTGCAGCGCGCGGCCCTGGAGGCGACGGGCGCGACCCCGGTGCCGGTCAGCAGCCTGGGCGGTTCGGATAGCCGGTATTGGCGGTATGCGGGGGTTCCCGCGTACTTGTATGGCCCCAGTCCGATCGGGCTGGGTGGGCAGCGGGAGAACGTAACGGTCGAGGACTACCTGGCGGTGGTGCGGGTGCATGCCGTGGCGGCGTTCGACTACCTGTCGCGGGGGGCATAGCCTAGCGCACGATCCGTGCTGATAGGCGCACGGCTCGCGCTCTAGCCCTTGTTTCTAGGAGCATGTTCATCCGACGGGTGATCCCGTGTGGTCGGATCATGCTCTAGCGCAAGCCGAACCCGAGCGCCGCGAGCACCGACTGCATCCGGTCGCGCCCGCTCAGCCCGGCGGCGGTGCCGACGCGGGTGAGCACGCGGCCGATCCAGCCGGCGCGGCCGATGCCGGCGCGCTCGGAGAAGCCGGCCAGCACTTCGTCGTATGCGGCCACCAGCGCGGCCTCGCCGTCGATGGCGTAGCGCTCGCGGTGCAACACCAGGGCCTGCGGCAGGCGCGGCTTGACGGCGGTGGCGACGGCCGGGTCGGGGTGGCCGACCGCAAGCCCGAAGGCGCCGAAGGCGTTGGGCGGCAGGCCCAGCTCGGCCCCCACTTCGTCCGGGTGGTTGCGCAGCGCGCCGACATAGACGCTGCCCAGGCCCAGGGACTGCGCGGCCACCACCGCGTTCTGCGCCGCCAAGGCCGCGTCGATCAGGGCGACCATGAACATCTCGAGGTAGTCGAGCCCGTCCAGGGTCCGTCCGTGTTCGGCGCCGAGGCGCCCGAGCCGCGAGAGGTCGGCGACCCAGACCAGGAACAAGGGCGCCTGGCGGATGAACGCCTGGTCGGCCGCCAGCTGCGAAAGCCGGCCGCGGCGACCGGCATCCTCGACGGCCACCACCGACCAGGTCTGCAGGTTGGACGAGGTGGGCGCGGACTGCGCGGCGGCGACCAGCGTCTCCACCGTCCCTGGCGCGAGCGGCTGCTTGCTATAGGCGCGGGTCGAGCGGTGCCGGAGCATCGCCTCGATCACGTCGGTCCGTTCGAGCAGCGGCAGCGGCAAAGTGCCGCCGTAGCGGGCGCGGGCGGGGTCGTTCGGCAAGGTGTCCATGCCAAGGCCTCTTGCACGGGCGGCCCGGCGCCTGCAACCCTCGCCCCACCAGAAAGGCATGCGGGATGATCCAGGCCGAGTACGATTACATCATCGTCGGCGGCGGCTCGGCCGGAGCCGTGCTGGCGGCGCGGCTCAGCGAGGACCCAGGCACGCGCGTGCTGCTGCTGGAAGCCGGGCGCGACTTCCGCTCGGCCGACACGCCGGAGCACATCAGCATCCCCAACCCGATGCGGGCGATCGGCGATGATGGCTTCCGCTGGCCGGCGTTGATGGCCCGACGGACGGCGCAGCAGGAACCGCGGCTGCTGTGGCGGGGCCGCGCCATGGGCGGCAGCTCCACCATCAACGGCCAGATCGCCATCCGCGGCGTGCCGGACGATTTCAGGCGCTGGGACGCGGCGGGCTGCGCCGGCTGGGGCTGGGCCGACATGCTGCCCTATTTCTGCAAGCTCGAGACGGACATGAACTTCGGCGGCGCGCCGTACCACGGCAACGCCGGGCCGATCCCGGTCTATCGGGCGCCGCCCGAGGCCTGGGGCAGCGTGGACCGGGCCTTGCGCGATGCGGCGCTGGACCTCGGCTATGGCTGGTGCGAGGACCACAACGCGCCCGAGGGCACTGGCGCCTCGCCGTTTGCCATCAACAGCGTGAACGGCCGCCGGGTCTCGACCAACGACGGCTACCTCGAGCCGGCACGCGGCCGGGCCAACCTGCAGATCGTGGGCGACGCGCTGGTCGAGGCCGTGCAGATCGAGGGCAACCGGCCGCATGCCTCGGGCGTGCGCGTGCGGGCGGGCGGCCAGGTGCATGCGCCGCGGGCCGCGCGCGAAGTGATCCTCTGCGCCGGCGCCATCCACTCGCCCGCCTTGCTGCAGCGCTCCGGCATCGGACCGGCGGCGCTGCTGCGCGGGCTGGGCATCGCCGTCCAGGCGGACCGTCCGGTCGGCGAGAACCTGCTCGACCACCCGATCATGGGCGCGCTGCTGCACCTCCGCCCCGAGGCGCGGGTGAACACGCTGATGCATCGCCATACCAACTGCTGCCTGCGCTACAGCTCCGGGCTGGGCGGCGCGGGCGAGAACGACATGATCATGATCGCCGGCAACCTGGCCGGGGCGCTGCTGAGCCAATCGGGGCCGGACGCCGCGCGCGGGCGCCTGGCCGTGTCGGTCTACCAGGCCTTCAGTCAGGGCCATGTCCGCATCACCACCGCCGACCCGTCGATCGACCCGGCGGTGGAGGAGCGCATGCTCTCCGACGAGCGCGACCTGGTCCGGCTGCGCGACGGGGTGCGCCGCTTGCGCGAGATTTGCCTGCATGAAGGCGTGCAGGCCGTCGCGGAGCGGGTGGAATACGGCGTGTCGGGCCGCTCGATGGCGGAGCCGCTGGACGACGCGGCGCTGGACGCGTGGATGTCGGCGGAATGCTCCGACGCGCAGCACGCCAGCGGCACGTGCCGGATGGGGGCGGCGGACGATCCGCGCGCCGTGGTCGACCCGCACTGCCGGGTGCTTGGCTGCACTGGGCTGCGGGTGATCGATGCGTCGATCATGCCCGAGGTGCCGCGGGCCAACACGCACCTGACAACGGTCGCCATCGCCGAACGGATGGCGGACGTGTTGCGCAGGGCCCAGACCGCGTTGGTATAGACCGCGTTGGTCCAGACCGCGTTGGTCCAGACCGGGTTGGTATAGCCGCTTGCCGGCCGGGAGGCGCTCCGGTCTAGTGGGGGCGTTGGACAGCGGAGCGCGCAGATGAGACGTCGAAGCGTGTTGGCCGGGCTGGGGACGGTGATGCTGCCGAACCTGGCGCGGGCAGCGGCGGCGACCACGCTGCGCTTCGTGCCGCAGATCGACCTGGCGTTCCTCGATCCGCATTGGACGACCGCGAGCGTCACCCGCAACCACGGCCACATGGTGTTCGACACCTTGTTCGGCTGCGACAACGCCTATCGCGCCTCGCCGCAGATGCTGGAGGGGTGCACGACCGAGCCGGACGGCCTGCTGTGGCGCCTCGTGCTGCGGCCGGGCCTGATATGGCACGACGGCGAGCGCGTGCTGGCGCGGGACTGCGTGGCGAGCATCCGCCGCTGGGCGAAGCGGGACGCCTTCGGCGGCACCCTGATGCGGGCGACGGCCGAGCTGTCCGCGCCCGACGACCGCACCATCCAGTTCCGGCTTAACAAGCCGTTCCCGCTGTTGCCGGACGCGCTCGCCAAGCCCGCCGCCTACATGCCGGCGATGATGCCGGAACGGCTGGCGCTGACCGACCCGGCAACGCAGGTGACCGAGATGGTCGGCAGCGGCCCGTTCCGCTACGTGGTGGGCGAACGCGTGCAGGGGTCGCGCAACGTCTATGCGCGCTTCGACGGCTACCGGCCGCGGGAGGGCGGGCGGACCGAGTGGTTCTCCGGCCCCAAGGTGGTCCATTACGACCGGGTGGAGTGGACCACGATACCCGACGGCGCCACCGCGGCTGCGGCGTTGCAGGCGGGCGAGCAGGACTGGTGGGAGCAGGCGACGCCGGACCTGCTGCCCTTGCTGCGCCGGGCCAAGGGGGTCGGGGTGGAGGTACTCGACCCTTCGGGCACCATCGGCATGATGCGTCCGAACCACCTGCAGCCGCCGTTCGACAACCCCGCCATCCGCCGCGCCCTGCTGCACGCGATCGATCAGCCCAGCATGATGCAGGCGGTGGTGGGCAGCGACCCCGGCCTGTCCACCACTCCGGTGGGCGTGTTCATGCCGGGCGGCCCGATGGCGAGCGACGCCGGGCTGAACCTGGTCGGCGACCAACGGGGCGACCTGTCCGCCGCCGCCGCGTCGCTGAAGGCGGCCGGCTACGCCGGGGAGCCGGTGGAGTTGCTGGTGCCCACCGACTACCTGCACATGCGGCTGATGGGCGAGGTGTTCGCCGACACCATGCGCCGCGCCGGCATGACGGTGAACTACGTCGCGACCGACTGGGCGACGATGCTGCAGCGGCGCACCAACAAGGGGCCGGTCGGCCGCGGCGGCTGGAGCGGCTTCATCACGTCCTGGACCGGCAGCGACTGGCTGAACCCGGCGACCCACATCTCGCTCCGCGGCAACGGCGAGGCCGGCTACCCCGGCTGGTCCACCAGCCCGCGCATCGAGGCGCTGATCCAGGCCTGGTACGACGCACCCGACCTGCCGGCCCGCCAAGCAATCTGCCGCGACATCCAGGCGCAATGCATGCAAGATGTGCCGTTCTTCCCGCTCGGCCAGTTCGCGCAGACCACGGCCCATCGCGGCATCACCGGCGTGCTGAAGGGCTTTCCGACATTCTGGAACGTTCGTCCCGCCTGAGGAGAGCTGCCCGTGTCCGACGCTGCAATCCACGACCGTCTGCACCAGGCGGTGACGGCCGGTTTCGACCGGCAGACCGCGTTCCTGGCCGAGCTGGTGCGGTTCCCGTCGGTGCGCGGCCAGGAGGGGCCGCTGCAGGATTGGATGGCGCGGCAACTGGCGCAGCGCGGCTACAGCGTGGACCGCTACACGCTCGACCAGGTGGACATGACGGCCCTGCCCGGCTTCAGCCCGGCGATGGACACCGATTACAGCCGCGCGGTGCAGGTGGTGGGCACCCGCCGGGCGGCGGTCCCGGCCGGGCGCAGCCTGATCCTGCAAGGCCATGTGGACGTCGTGCCGACCGGGCCGGCCGCGCTCTGGACGACGGCGCCGTTCGACCCGGTGGTCCGCGACGGCTGGATGCACGGCCGCGGCGCCGGGGACATGAAGCAGGGGGTCGCAGCCATGGTGTTCGCGCTCGACGCCATCCGCGACGCCGGACTGGCGCTGACGGCCGATGTGCACCTGCAGACCGTGACGGAGGAGGAGTGCACCGGCAACGGCGCGCTCTCCACCTTGGCGCGGGGCTACCGGGCCGACGCGGTGCTGATCCCGGAGCCCACGGCGGCGACCATCACGCGCGCCCATGTCGGCGTGATGTGGTTCCGCCTGCGCGTCCGTGGCGTGCCGGTGCACGTGGCGCGCGCACAATCCGGCAGCAATGCCATCATGTCGGCCTTCGCGCTGATCCAGGCGCTGCAACGGCATACGGCGGCGCTGAACCAGGCTGCCCGGGCCGACCCATGGTTCGGGACGACGGAGGATCCCATCAAGTTCAACCCCGGCGTGATCCGCGGCGGCGACTGGGCCAGCAGCACGCCGGCCTGGTGCGAAGTGGATTGCCGCATCGGCCTGCTGCCCGGCGCCAGCCTCGAGGCGGCGCGCGCCGGCGTGCAGCGCTGCGTGGCGGAGGCGGCACGGGGCGACGGCTTCCTCGCCAACAACCCGCCCGACGTGATCTGGAACGGCTTCCAGGCGGACGGCTACGTGCTGGAGCCCGGCAGCGAGGCCGAGCAGGTGCTGGCGGCGGCGCATCGCCAGGTGTTCGGCGCGGCGATGGAGGAGCGCCGGTCCACCGCCGTGAACGATACCCGCTTCTACGGCCTCTACCACCGCATGCCGGCGCTCTGCTACGGCCCGCTGGGCGAAAACCACCACGGCTTCGACGAGCGGGCGCACTTGCCGACACTGCGCGACGTCACCCTCGCGATCGCAGGTTTCGCGGTGGATTGGTGCGGCGCCCTAGAGCGCGATCCGTGCTGATAGGCGCACGGTTCGCGCTCTAGCCTTTGTTGTTGCGAGCATGTTGATCCGACGGGTGATCCCGTGTGGTCGGATCATGCTCTAGAGACCTGATCAGGCGGCAGCCTGCTGGGCCGGCAGGGCGGCGACCACGGTGTCGCAGCGAAGGCACAGGCCGGGGTGGGCGGCCCGGCTGCCGACTTCGGGCAGCACCCGCCAGCAGCGCGCGCATTTGCCGCCCGGGGCCTGGACGACGTGCAGCGCGTCGCCGGGCCCGGCTTGCGAGACGATCGCAAGCTCGGCCCAGGCCTCCGTATCCAGCAATGCCGTGAAGGCGGGCGGCAGCGCCAGCGCCGCCTGCAGCGAGGCGCCGATCAGCTTTTCGGCGCGGGCGGCTTCCAGCGCGGCGGTCGCCTGGCCGCGCAGCGCGCGGATGGCCGCCCAGCGCTCGCCGAGCGCCGGGTCGAGCCAGGTTTGCGGGATGGCGGGGAAGGCTTCGAGATGGATGCTGCCGTCCTCGGAGGGGAAGCGGGCGAGCCAGGCCTCTTCCGCGGTGAAGCACAACACCGGGGCGAGCCAGGCGGTGAGGCAGCGGTGCAGCCGGTCCAGCACCGTGCGCACGGCCCGGCGGCGTGGGCTGGCGCGGCCGTCGCAGTACAGCACGTCCTTGCGGACGTCGAAGTAGAAGGCCGAGAGGTCGGACGAGCAGAAGGCGTGCAGCTCCGGATACACGCCGGTCCAGTCGTGCGAGGCGAGCGCGCCCTGGATGCGCCGGTCTAGCTCGGCCAAGCGATGCAGCACCCAGCGCTCGAGCTCGGGCAAGTCGGCGTCCCCCATTGCCTCGGCCGGCTCGAACCCGGCGACGCCGCCGAGCAGCCAGCGGAGGGTGTTGCGCAGGCGGCGGTAGAGCTCCGCCTGCTGCTTGAGGATTTCGGGGCCGATGCGCAGGTCTTCGGAGACGTCCGAGTTGACGACCCAGAGGCGCAGGATGTCGGCGCCCATGCGGTCCGTCACCTCCTGCGGGGCGACGACGTTGCCGAGCGACTTGCTCATCTTGCGGCCGTTCTCGTCGAGCACGAAGCCGTGGGTCAGCACGGCGCGGAACGGGGCGGCGCCGCGGGTGCCGACGGCCTCGAGCAGGCTGTGCTGGAACCAGCCGCGGTGCTGGTCGCTGCCCTCGAGGTAGAGGTCGGCGGGCCAGGGCTCGCCGCGGTCCGCCATGGCGAAGCCGTGGGTGCTGCCGCTTTCGAACCAGACGTCCACGATGTCCATGACCTGATCGTAGGCGTCGGGGTCGCGGTCGCCGAGGAAGCGGGCGGCGGGGCTGCTGTACCAGGCGTCGGCGCCCTCGGCGGCGAAGGCCTGCACGACGCGGTCGAGCACCGCCGGGTCGCGCAGCGGTTCGCCGGTGCGGCGGTCGACGAAGACGGGGATGGGCACGCCCCAGGCGCGCTGGCGGCTGATGCACCAGTCCGGCCGGCCGGCGACCATGCTGGCCAGGCGGGTGCGGCCGGCTTCGGGGACGAAGGCGATGGTGGCGATCTCGGCCAGGGCGCGGGCGCGGATGTGGTCGGGGCCGTCCATGGCGATGAACCATTGCGGAGTGGCGCGGTAGATCACCGGGGCCTTGCTGCGCCAGCTGTGCGGGTAGGCGTGCAGCAAGGTGCCGCGGGCGAGCAGGCCGCCGGCGGCCTCGATGGCGGCGGCGACCGGCCCTGCCGCCTTGAACACGTGCAGCCCGGCGAACAAGGGCACCCAGGCGGCGTAGGTGCCGTCCGGCCCCACCGCGTCCGGCACGTCCAGACCGTGGGCGCGGCCGAGGGCGAAGTCCTCCTCGCCGTGGGCGGGCGCGGTGTGGACGAAGCCGGTGCCCTGCTCGGTGGTGACGTAGCCGGCCGGCAGCAGCGGGACGTCGTGGTCGTAGCCCTGCCCGCGGAGGGGGTGGGTGCAGACCGCTCCGGCCAGGGCGTCGCCCTTGTAGACGTGGACCAGATGGTGGGTGGCGATGCCGGCGGCGGCCGCGACCTGCGGCACGAGGGCGAGCGCCACCAGCAGGCGTTCGCCCACGCGGGCCAGCGCGCCCTCGGCGACGCCGTCGACATGCAGCAGGGCGTAGTCGATCTCCGGGCCGTAGGCGATGGCGCGGTTGCCGGGCAGGGTCCAGGTGGTCGTGGTCCAGATGACGACCGCGGCGTCGGTGACGGGTCCGGACAGGATGGGGAAGCGAACGAACACGGTGTCGCTGGTGCGGTCGTGGTACTCGATCTCGGCTTCGGCGAGCGCGGTGCGCTCGACCGGGCTCCACATGACGGGACGGAGCCCGCGATACAGCGCGCCGCTGAGCAGGAACTTGCCGATCTCGCCAGCGATGGCGGCTTCAGAGGCGAAATCGAAGGTGGCGTAGCGGCCGCCCCAGTCGCCGGCGACGCCGAGGCGCTTGAACTCGGCGGTCTGCACCTCGAGCCAGTGCTGGGAGTAGCGGCGGCACTCGTCGCGGAAGGCGAGCACCGGCACCGCGTCCTTGTCGCGGCCGGACTTGCGGTATTCCTCCTCGACCTTCCACTCGATCGGCAGGCCGTGCGTGTCCCAGCCCGGGATGTAGTTCACGTCCTGCCCGGCCATGCGGTGCGCGCGCATGATCACGTCTTTGAGGATGCGGTTGAGCGCGTGGCCGGTGTGCAGATGGCCGTTGGAGTAGATGGGGCCGTCGTGCAGCAGGAAGGTGGGGCGGCCGGCCATGGCGGCGCGGGTGCGGTCCCACAGGCCGATGCGCTCCCAGCGGGCGAGCATGTCGGGCTCGCGCTTGGGGAGGTCGCCGCGCATGGGAAACGGCGTGCTGGGCAGGAAGACGGTGGGTTTGTAGTCGGCGGGTTTGTAGTCGGCATTGTCGGTCATGATGGGTCCGGGGTCGGCGGTTGCGCGGGCAGCAGGCGTCCGGCCGTCAAGCGGCCGGAGGGCTAATTCGCGCGGAGACCAGAAGGACCATTTGCGGGTTATGGGGAGCGGGGGCGGGCGCGGTCAAGCCCGGCGATCTTTCACGCGCCGCGGCGATATGGTAACGATGCGCCTTCACAACGGAGTTGCATCATGCTGCAGGTGGTTTTCGTGCCGGGCATCCTCGGCTGCACCATGATCCGCCGCGACGGCGTGACCTTGTGGCCGCCGTTGAGCCAATTGGAGCCAATGGACCTGCCGACCCGCACGGCCGGGCTGCTGGACCCCACGACCCAGCCTGGCGAGATCATCCGCAAGATCGACGACCTGCTGTTCGGCACGCCCGAATACGGCCCGGTGCTGGATGCGCTCGGCGGCCTGGCCGGGGTGACGCTGCACCAGTTCGTCTATGACTGGCGGCGGGACGCGCTCGAGCAGGCCGGGGTGCTGGCCGAGCTGGTGCAGACGGCCGCGGGCGAGGGCAGCGTCGTCATCGTGGCGCATAGCATGGGCGGGCTGCTGGCGCGGCTGATGCTCGAGGCGCCGGGCCGCAAGCCGGCCTGGTTCAAGGCGGTCAAGCAGCTCATCACCGTGGCGGCGCCGCATCTGGGGGCGCCGCTGGCGCTGTTCCGCGTGCTGGGCATGGACGGGATCGCGCCGATCGTGTTCCCGGCCTCGGCGGTGGCCACGCTGGCGTCCAAGCCCGAGCTGTTCCCGGCGGCGCACCAGTTGCTGCCGGCGCCCTCGGTCAAATGCGTCACCTACCCGAACGGGGGCAAGCTGGACGTGCTGTCGGCGTTCATCGGGCTGGCGCCGGCGGGGGTGAAGGCGACCCGGGCGGTGCATGCGGTGCTGGGCAAATACCGCAAGCCGGCCGGGGTGCTGTACCGCTCGGCCTATGCGAGCGGGCACATGGAGACGGTGGCGGGCATCGTGGTGGACGCGCTCGGCAACCCCAAGCATCAGCCCGGCGACGGGGACGGCACGGTTCCGTTGTGGAGCGCCGACCCGGACTGCCCGCCCGACTTCTTCGACGACAGCGAGGGGTTCCGGGCGGACCACGTGGGCGTGTTGAACAACAGCGACTTCCGCGAGATGCTGCTGGGGTGGGTCGGCGAGTTCCGCGAGATCAGCTAATGAAGGGAACCATGACCCAGGATGACCTGCCCCGCCGCGTATTGGCGCAGCTTGGCGCGCTGCCGGGCGCCTCGGGCCCGCTGGAACGGCGCGTGGTCGTCGCCCTGTCGCTCGCGGTGTCGACGGTCGCCTTCGCGTTCTCGGTCCTGACCACGGGCGAGGACGCCAAGCGCTATGCGCAGATCCTCGGCGTGCTGGGCGGCGCGCTGGCGTTCATCTTCGCCTATCTGCAATGGCGCGCGGGGCGGCACGAGGCGTCCTACGACAAGTATTACGACCGGCTGGAGATCGCCAACCGCCGGTTCGACGCCGCCCGGTTACAGGCGCTGAAGGGCAACGAGGGCGAGCTATCGAGCCACACCTATACGATGTTCGTGTTTGCCGAGCTGGACAACTTCGAATACTTGCTGGGCAAGTACCGGCTGCGCTACATCCGGGCCGACCTCGCGCGCCGTGCCGTCCGCGGATTTGCCGATCGCTGCCGGGAGCCGGCGTTCTGCGCAGCGGCCGCTTACTGGGTGGAGCAGGCGGGGTATGAGGACCATACCAGGCGGGCGGTGGCGGCGGTCGTCGCCGGCATGGCCTGAGCCGGCTTACTCGGCCAGCAGCGCCCGCGCCTGTTCCGCGTCGGCGACGATCTGGCCCCGCAGCTCGTCGAAGGAGCCGAATTTGCGTTCGGCGCGCAGGAAGCCGTGCAGCGCGACCGCGATCTCCTGGCCGTAGAGGTCGCCCGCCCAGTCGAACAGGTGCGCCTCCAGCCGGCTCTCCGTACCCTCGCTGACGGTGGGGCGGCGGCCGATGTTGGCGACGCCGGGGATGAGGGCGCCGTCCGCCAGCCGGGCACGGACGGCATAGACGCCGCGGGCCGGCTCGAGATGGGCGCCCAGCGGGAGGTTGGCGGTGGGGAAGCCGATGGTGCGGCCGCGCTTCTCGCCGTGGGCGACGACGCCGCGGACGGCCCAGTTGCGGCCCAGCTCGGCGCTGGCGCGCTCGGGGTAGCCATCCTGCAGCAGGCGGCGGATGCGGGTGGAGCTGATCGGGCCCTGGGCGTCGGCCAGCTTCGGCACCAGCGTCAAGCCGATCCCCAAGGCTTCGGCCCGGGTGGCGAGGAAGGCGACGCCGCCGCCGCGGCGGCGACCGAAGGCGAAATCCGGGCCGCAGGCGAGATGCGCGGCGCCGACGCCGTCGTGCAGCACCGTGTCGATGAAGGCGGCGGCCTCGAGGCTGGCGAAGGCGGGGTCGAACGGGATTTGATACAGCACCTGCACGCCGAGGGCGGCCAGGCAAGCGGCGCGTTCGGCGGCGAGGGTCAGGCGGAAGGGCGGGTCCTCCGGGCGGAACAGCTCGCGCGGGTGCGGCTCGAAGGTGAGCACGGCGAGCTTGGCGCCGGGCCGGGCGGCGTGGGCGGCGCGCAGCAGGTGGGCGTGGCCGACATGCACGCCGTCGAAGTTGCCCAGGGCCACGGTGGCGCCGCGCAGGCCGGGGGCCAGGCCGCGCCAGGTCCGGACGATCTCCATTGGCTTAGCCGCGGCTGCGCGGCAGCACCGTCGCTTCGCCCTCGATGACGACCTTGCCCTTCACGGTGCAGGTCGTCTTGAGCGTGGCGCGCTTCTTCTCCGGGTCGAGCGCGGTGACCTCGGCCGTTGCGGTGACGGTGTCGCCGATGCGGACGGGCGCGCGGAAGCGCAGCGTCTGCGCCATATAGATGGTGCCCGGGCCAGGCAGCCGCGTGCCGAGCACGGCGCTGATCAGCCCGGCCGACAGCATGCCGTGCGCGACCCGCTCCTTGAACACGGAGGACGCCGCGGCCTCGGCGTCGAGATGGACCGGGTTGGTGTCGGTGCTGACGGCCGCGAACAGGAGGATGTCGGCCTCGGTGATGGTCTTGCCCACGCTGGCCGTTTGGCCCAGCTGCAGGTCCTCGAATGCGAATCCGTCCACCAAAGCCCTCCGTTTCGGTGGTTGGACAAGGCATGGGGCGAATGCTTAGGTCAAGCCGTCACAGGGCGGGACGTGGGCGGGACGCGTTCACGCGGCGATCACCGGCCTGCTCGAGATTGTAGAAAGGGCCTCCATGGACCGCCACCACGACGCCGCCCGGCTGCTGCTCAGCGCGCGGCGGGACCCGACACAGCGGCTGCACAGCCTGCCCGCAGCGATGCGGCCGCGCACGCCGGAGCAGAGCTACCTGGTGCAGCGGGCGGCGATGCGCGAGCTGGGCGCGATCGGCGGCTGGAAGGTGGGGTCGCCCAGCCCCTCCGGCGGCTTCACCTGCGCGCCGCTGCCCGCAGGCGGCGTGGTGCCGAGCCCGGCCGAGACGGCGTGCCACGACCGCGGCGTGGAGGCGGAGATCGCGGTCCGCATGGGCGCGAGCCTGCCGCCGCGGGAAGCGCCGTATACGGAGGCGGAGGTGCTGGCCGCGATCGGGTCGGCGCATCCGGCGATCGAGGTGCTGGACAGCCGCTATACCGACGTGGACGCGGTGGACCCGTTGTCGGCCCTGGCGGACAGCCTTTCGCACCATGCTCTGGTGGTGGGGCCGGCGATCCCCGATTGGCAGGGGATCGACCTGGCGCAGGAGGGCGTGCGGCTGCTCGTGGACGGACAGGAGATCAAGCGGCGGACCGCGAACCCGGCCGGGCCGATGCTGCGGCTGGTGGTGTGGCTGGCCAATGAAGGCGCGCATTGGGCGGGCGGGCTGCAGGCGGGGCAGGTGGTGACGACGGGCTCGTGGACGGCGAAGGATTTCGTGGCGCCGGGGGCTTCGGTGCGGGTCGTGTTCGACCATTGCGGGGAGGCCGCGGTGCGGTTCGCGCCATGAAGGCCTTGATCGTCGGCGCCGGGCCGGGCCTATCGGCGAGCTTTGCGCGCAAGCTGGCGGAGGCTGGCTACGCGGTGGCCCTGGCGGCGCGGCGGACGGAGAAGCTGGCTGGTTTGGCGGCGGCGACGGGGGCGACGCTGCACACCTGCGATGCGGCGGACCCGGCGGCGGTGGCCGCCCTATTCCAGTCCGTGCCCTCGCCCGACGTGGTGCTCTACAACGCCAGCTACCGGGTCCGCGGCCCCTTCATCGGCCTCGACCCGGCCGAAGTCGCCAAGACCTTATCCGTCTCCGCCTTCGGCGCCTTCCTGGTCGCCCAACAAGCGGCGCGGTCGATGCTCCCGGCCGGCCAAGGCGCCATCCTCCTCACCGGCGCCTCGGCAGGCGTGAAGGGCTACCCCCAATCCGCCCCCTTCGCGATGGGCAAGTTCGCCCTCCGCGGCCTCGCCCAAAGCATGGCCCGCGAGCTCCATCCGCAGGGCATCCACGTGATCCACGTCGTGGTGGATGGCGGCATCCGCGCCGCCGCCCGCCCCGATCCGTCCGAAAAGCCCGATAGCCTGCTGGACCCCGACGCCATCGCGCAGACCATGCTGGACGTGCTGCGCCAGCCGCGCTCGTGCTGGACGGACGAGATCGCGGTGCGGCCTTGGGTGGAGCGGTTCTAACGCAGCACCCTGCTGTGATATGTCCATCGCCGCCCATCCTATGCGGGATTTCAGGAAGAACGATGTCCGAAGCGCCGCTGCTCGATGATCCGCCGGTGACCGTCGCGGCCTTCGACGCGTTCTTGGCCACCCAGGGGGACATGCGGTCTTGGGAGTTGGTCGCGGGCCGGATCATCGATGCCCCTGGCCAACGCCTACGCGGGCTTTGATACGGCATGCGGAGATGCCGCGCGTCTTCGAAGCGCGGGCCAGTTGCGCCATTGACGGAGGTTGCGGCGATGCCGGTCAGGCCAGTCAGCGAGCATTGGCTGAAGGCGCACGGCGCAGGCATATTCGAGCGGTTCCCGGCGTCGCCGCCTCGGCGCAAGGTCCGGTTCCCACCAGAACCGGACCCCTCACAACCGTCGCACCTCCCGCCACTGCCAAAGCCCCAAGATCGGCAGCCCCCAGGCCACGTCCTTCGCCCGCCGCAGCAGCGAGATGCCGAGCGCCAGGTCGGGCGGCACCCCGAACACAGCCCCCAGGCCGACGTAGCCCGCTTCCTGCACGCCGGCCGCGCCAGGCACCAGGAAGGCGGCGCCGATTAGGGCGTCGAGCAGGGCCTCCATGGCGAGGATGGCGACCGGGTCGGCCTCGTGGCCCAGCAGGCGCAGGCTGAGCCAGGTGGCGCCGCCGGTGGCGCACCAGCCGGTCAGGTGCAGCGCCGTAGCGAGCAGCAGGCGGCGGGGACTGGCGTAGAGGCGGAGCATCTCCGCCTGCAGATGGTCCAGGCCACCGCGGGCGCGGAACCAGTTGCCGAGCAGCTTGAGGCCGAGCGCCTGGACGCCGCGGCCGATGCGCGCGCGTTGGGCGTAGGCGAGCGCTACCAGCGCGGCGGCGGTGGCGAGGCCGATGGCCAGCGGGCCGGCCAGGGCCGAGCCCGGCCGGGCCAGGAGCAGCACGGCCAAGCCGAACAAGGAGAACAGCAGTTGCGCCATGATCTCGGCCGTCACGTCCACCACCGTGCCAGCCGCGACCGTGGGCCATGCGACGCCCTGCAGGGTGACGGCGCGCGCGCCGACGACGTAGCCGCCGACCGGCGAGAACGGCAGGCAGGTGGTGGCGGCGTCGCGGACCATGCGGCCCCAGATCAGCAGGCCCGGCCTGACGCCGGGCAGCACGCAGGACCAGGCGAGGCCGAGCAGCACGAATAGGGCCCCCTGCCAAAGCATCAGCAGCAGGAAGCCCTGCCATCCCACGGCCAGCGCCGCGCCCACCACCTGGGCGGCGTCGAAGCGCAGCAGCAGCAGGGCGATCACCGCGACGCCTGCGAGGGCGAGCAGGATGGAGAGGCGCCTCATGCCGGATGTTTCATGCGGGGGCACTACACCAGGCCGCCCGGGTTCGATATAGGGCAGGCGCACCGCAAGGAACCGACGTGACCTCCACTCCCCCGACCCTGGTGACGGGCGCCACCGGCTTCGTCGGCTCCGCTGTCGCCCGCGCCCTGCTGGCGCGCGGCCACGCGCTGCGGCTGCTGGTGCGGCCGGGCGGGGACCGGCGCAACATCCAGGACCTGCCGGCCGAGCTGGTGGAGGGCGACCTGCGCGACCCCGCCTCGCTGGCCGCTTGCGTGCAGGGCTGCGCCTACCTCGCGCATGTCGCGGCCGATTACCGGCTGTGGGTGCCCGACCCCGCGCCGATGCTGGCCGCCAACGTGGACGGCACCAGGGCGCTGCTGCTGGCGGCGCGGGACGCGGGGGTGCGGCGCATCGTCTATTGCAGCAGCGTGGCGGCGCTGGGGCTGGTGGGGGACGGGACGCCGGGCACCGAGGAGACGCCGGTGCATCCGGAGGCGATCGTCGGCGTGTACAAGCGGTCCAAGTACCTGGCCGAGCAGGCGGTGCGGGGCCTGGTGGCGGATGCGGGCGTGCCTGCGGTGATCGTGAACCCTTCGGCGCCGATCGGGCCGCGCGACATCAAGCCGACGCCCACGGGCAAGATGGTGCTCGATGCGGCGGCCGGGCGCATGCCGGCCTATGTGGAGACCGGGCTGAACGTGGTGCATGTGGACGATGTGGGGCTGGGCCATGCCTTGGCGCTGGAGCGCGGCCGGGTGGGCGAGGCCTATATCCTGGGGGGCCGGGATCTCGGCATGGCGGAAATCCTGGCGATGATCGACGACGTCATGGGGCGCGGGGCGCGGCGCCGGGCCCGGCTGCCGCACGCCGCGCTGTGGCCGGTGGCGGTCGGCATGGAGGGGGCGGCGCGGGCCTTCGGCACGGCGCCGCTGGTCACGCGGGAGATGCTGGCGATGGCGCGCAAGCGGATGTTCTTCTCGTCGGCCAAGGCGATCGAGAAGCTGGGCTATGCGCCGCGGCCGCCGCGGCAGGCGCTGGCCGACGCGGTTGCCTGGTTCCGCGCCGAGGGTCGGCTGCTGGCATGATCGCTTTGGCCGCGCTCGCCGTGCTGGCCTGGGCGTACCTGCTGCTGGCGCATGGGCGGTTCTGGCAGGCGGGGCCGATGCTGCGGCCGGCCTATCCCCGCCACGCCCCGGCGGTGGATGTGGTGGTGCCGGCGCGGGACGAGGCGGCGGGGATCGAGGCGGCGCTGCGCTCGCTGCTGGCGCAGGATTATGCGGGTCCGTTGCGGGTCATCGTGGTGGATGACGGGAGCACGGACGGGACGGGGAGGATCGCGCGGGGTCTGGCGGGTTCGGGACCTGCGGCGCTGGTGGTGCTGGACGGGGCGGGGCTGGACGGCGCGGCGCGGCCGGCAGGGTGGAGCGGCAAGCTTTGGGCGGTGTCGCAGGGCGTCGCGCAGACGACGGCGGACCTGATCCTGCTCACCGACGCCGATATCGTACACGCTCCGGCGCATGTCGCCACGCTGGTGGCGCGGGCCGAGCGGGACGGGCTGGACCTGGTGTCCGAGATGGTCGAGCTGCGGGCCGAGAGCTTGGCCGAGCGGGCGCTGGTGCCGGCGTTCGTGTTCTTCTTCCAGCTGCTGTATCCGTTCGCGCGGGTGAACGACCCCGCCTGCCGCACGGCGGCGGCGGCGGGGGGCACCATGCTGCTGCGGCGGCCGGCGCTCGAGCGGATCGGCGGCATCGCCGGGCTGCGCGGCGCCTTGATCGACGACGTGGCCCTGGCGGCGCGGGTCAAGCCCGGGGGGCCGATCTTCCTGGGCCATAGCGGGCTGGCCCGCAGCGTGCGGCCGTATCCCGGGGCCGCCGACGTGTGGGGCATGGTGGCGCGCACGGCCTATGTGCAGCTGCGGTTCTCGCCGCTGCTGCTGCTGGGGACCGTGCTGGGCCTGGCGCTGGTTTGGCTGCTGCCGCCGTGGCTGGCCCTGTTCGGGCATGGCGCAGCGCGCTGGATGGGGGCGCTGGCCTGGGCCGGGTCGGCGCTCGCGTTCGTGCCGACGCTGCTGCGGTTCCGGCAGTCGCCGCTCTGGGCCTTGGCGCTGCCGGCCATCGCGGCATTCTACATGGGGGCGACGATTGGCTCGGCAATCGACCATCATCGGGGCCGCGGCGTGGTCTGGAAGCGGCGGGCGTATCGGCGGGCGGACGCGTGACCTCGGTGGAATCCTGGTCCGGCAAGGACCGTGCGGACGAGAACTTCCCGGTGGGCTCCGCGTTGATCCGCCCGGCACTGCGGCCGCATGTGCATGCGTTCTATGCGTTCGCGCGCAACGCCGACGACATCGCCGACAGCCCGGTGCTGGCGGCGGCGGACAAGGTGGCGCGGCTCGACCACATGGAAGCCGTGCTGCTGGGCCGGGCGGATGCGGGTTCGCCGAGCGCCACCGGCCTGCGGGCGAGCCTGGCGGAAACGGGCGTGACGCCACGCCACGCGCAGGACTTGCTGATCGCCTTCCGCCAGGACGCGACGAAGCGGCGCTATGCGACCTGGGAGGAGCTGCACGAGTACTGCCGCTTCTCCGCCATGCCCGTGGGCCGCCATGTGCTGGACCTGCACGGCGAGGACGCGGCCACCCACGCGCCGAGCGACCCGCTCTGCGCCGCGCTGCAGGTGCTGAACCACCTGCAGGATTGCGCGAAGGACCTGGCGGCGCTCGACCGCTGCTACCTGCCGATGGACATGCTGGACGCCACCGGGGCGGCCGTGGCCGATGTGGCCGGGGCGACGGAGACGCCTGGGTTGCGGCGGGTGTTCGGGCTGTTGCTGGACCATGTGGATATGCTGAATGCGCGGGCGGCCGACTTGCCGCGCCGGACGCGGGACCGGCGGCTGCGGCTCGAGGTCGCGGTCATCCTGGGGCTCTCGCGCCGGTTGGCCCGGCGGTTGCGGGCGGGGGATCCGGTGGCGGCGCGGGTCAAGCTGCAGCGGCTGGATGTGGCGGGCAGCGTGGTGGCCGCGCTGCGGTGGGCGGCGTGAGCGCGCTCGGCGCCGCGCCGGGCGACCTGGCCGAGGTGGAAGCGCTGGTGCGCCGTGCCGGGACGTCGTTCTATCGGGGCATGAAGGTGCTGCCGCGGGACCGGCGGGCGGCGATGTATGCGATTTACGCCTTCTGCCGCATCGTGGACGACGTGGCGGACGAGCCCGCGCCGCTGCCGGACAAGCTGGCCGGGCTGGCGGCCTGGCGGGCGCGGATCGGCGCGCTGTATGCCGGGCGGACGGAGGACGCCGTCACCCGCGTGCTGCTGCCGGCGGTGCAGCGCTACGGGCTGCGGCACGAGGACTTCCTGGCCGTGATCGACGGCATGCAGATGGACACCGAGACGGCGATCGTGGCGCCGGACCTGGCGACGCTCGATTTGTATTGCGACCGGGTAGCCGCCGCGGTCGGCCGGCTTTCCGTGCGCGCCTTCGGCGACGGTTCGGCCGATGCGGACCAGGTGGCGTGGCATCTCGGCCGGGCCCTGCAGCTGACCAACATCCTGCGCGACGTGGCCGAGGATGCGGGGCGGGGGCGGCTCTATCTGCCGCGCGAGTGGCTGGACGAGGCCGGCGTGCCGCCCGAGCCCGTGGCGGCGCTGCAGCACACCGCCCTGCCCGCCTTGTGCGCGCGGATGGCGGCCCAGGCGCACCGGCATTTCACGCAGGCGCACGCCGCCATGGCGCGCTGCCGGCCGGCGGCGATGCGCCCGGCGCGGCTGATGGGCGCGACCTATGCGGCGTTGCTGGACCGCTTGCAGGCGCGGGGCTGGTCGCATCCGGAGGTGCCGGTGCGGCTGCCGAAGTGGCAGAAGCTCTGGATCGCGCTGCGCTTCGCCCGATGAGGGTGCGCACGATGAGGCCGCGCCCGATGAGGCTGCGCCATGTCCATGTCGTCGGCGCCGGGCTGGCGGGCCTGTCGGCTGCGCTGGCGCTCACGGCGGGCGGCGTGGCGGTGACGGTGCACGAGGCGGGACCGGCGGCCGGGGGGCGGTGCCGGTCGTATTTCGACCGCGCGCTCGGGTGCCGCATCGACAACGGCAACCACTTGCTGCTGTCGGGCAACCGGGCGGCCTATGCGTTCCTGGACCAGGTGGGCGCGCGCGGGACCATGGCGGGGCCGGGGCGCCCGGTGTTCCCGTTCATGGACCTGGCGAGCGGCGAGCGCTGGACCGTCCGGCCCAATACCGGCCGGCTGCCCTGGTGGGTGCTGCGCCCCGACCGGCGCGTGCCGGGCGCGGGGCTGCGCGAGTATCTCGGCCTGCTCGCGCTGCGGCGGGCGGGGCCAGAGGCGACGGTCGCCGGCAGCCTGCGGGCGGGGAAGCTGTATCACCGGCTGCTGGAGCCGCTGGCCATTGCGGCGCTCAACACCCCGCCGGACACCGCCAGCGCCCGGCTGCTGGCGGCCGTGGTGGCAGAGAGCCTCGCCCGGGGCGGCCGGGCCTGCGTGCCGGCGTTTCCGCGCGAGGGCTTGTCGGAGAGCTTCATCGACCCGGCGCTGGCGTGGCTCTCCGCACGCGGCGTGACGGTGCGCCTGGGCAGCCGCATCGCGGGATTGGAGCAGGCGGGCGGCCGCGTGGTCGGGCTGGGACCGCACGGGGTGGGCGGCGACGAGGCGGTGGTGCTCGCCGTCCCGGCCCCGGTGGCGACCGGGCTGCTGCCGGGCCTCTCCGCGCCGGACCGGTTCGAGGCGATCCTGAACGTGCATTTCCGGGTCGAGGCCAATCCGGGCGAGGCCGGGTTCTACGGCCTGGTCGGCGGCACGGCGGAGTGGGTGTTCGTCAAGCCCGGGGTGGTCAGCGTGACGATCTCGGCGGCGAACCGGGCGATCGACGTGCCCAGCGTGGCTTTGGCGCAACAAGTGTGGCATGATGTGCGCACCGTGTTGCGACTGCCTGAATCCATCCCGCCCTGGCGCGTGGTCAAAGAGAAGCGGGCGACCTTCGCCGCCACGCCCGATCAGGACCGCCTGCGCCCGCCGGCTCGAACCGGGCTGGCGAACTTAGTGTTGGCGGGCGATTGGACGGCGACCGGCTTGCCCGCGACGATCGAAGGTGCCATCAGGTCCGGCCGAACCGCGGCCGAGGCCGTTCTTCTTGCCTAACCGAGCAAAGCCGATCCGATGTCCAGCGAGACCATGACCCGGCCCCCGTCCTGCGCCCCAGCGGCGCTGGACCGTGCGATCGGGACGGCCACGGCGGCGCTCGCGCAGCGGCAGAAGGCGGACGGGCACTGGGTGTTCGAGCTCGAGGCCGATGCGACCATCCCGGCCGAGTATGTACTGCTGGAGCACTACCTCGACCGCATCGATGCGCCGTTGCAGGCCAAGATCGGCGTATATCTCCGGCGCATCCAGGGCGGCCACGGCGGCTGGCCGCTGTTCCATGACGGCAAGTTCGACCTCTCAGCCAGCGTAAAGGCCTATTTCGCCTTGCGCGCCATCGGCGACGCGGCCGACGCGCCGCATATGCGCCGGGCGCGCGACGCGATCCTGGCCGCGGGCGGCGCGGAGCGGTGCAACGTGTTCACGCGCATCCAGCTGGCCCTGTTCGGCCAGGTGCCCTGGCGGGCCGCGCCGGCGATGCCGGTGGAGATCATGCACCTGCCGCGGTGGTCGTTCTTCCACCTGTCGAAGGTGTCGTACTGGTCGCGCACGGTCATGGTGCCGCTGCTCGCGCTGATGGCGCTGCGGCCGCGGGCGCGCAACCCGCGCGGGGTTTGCATCGCCGAGCTGTTCCGCACGCCGCCGGAGCAGGTGCGGGACTGGATCCGCGGCCCCTACCGCTCGGGCTGGGGGCGGGTGTTCAAGGGGCTCGACGTGGCGGTGCGCCGGGTCGAGCCGCTGCTGCCGCGGGGGTCGCGCGACCGGGCGGTGCAGAAGGCGGTCGCGTTCGTCACCGAGCGGTTGAATGGGGAGGATGGCCTGGGCGCGATCTACCCGGCCATGGCGAACACGGTGATGATGTTCGATGCCCTCGGCTACGGGGCCGAGCACCCTTACGCCGCCACGGCCTGGGCGGCCATCCGCAAGCTGCTGGTGGTCAGCGAAACGGAGGCCTATTGCCAGCCGTGCCTCTCGCCGATTTGGGACACCAGCCTGGCCGGGCACGCGGTCGCCGAAGCCACGGGCGCCAATGCGGACGTGGACGCGGCCTGCCATTGGCTGGCGGCGCGGCAGGTGACTGAGGTTCGGGGCGACTGGGCCGACACCCGGCCGCAGGCGCCCCCGGGCGGCTGGGCCTTCCAATACGAGAACGCGCACTACCCCGATGTGGACGACACCGCCGTGGTCGGCATGCTGCTGCACCGCAACGGCGACCCGGCGCATACGCCGTCGATCGAGCGGGCGCGGGACTGGATTCTGGGCATGCAGAGCGCCGATGGCGGCTGGGGGGCCTTCGACGCCGACAATACACACCATTTCCTCAACCATATCCCGTTCGCCGACCATGGCGCGCTGCTCGACCCGCCGACCGCGGATGTGACGGCGCGCTGCGTGTCGTTCCTGGCGCAGCTTGGCCATGGGGCCCGGGAGCCGGCCATGGCGCGGGCGCTCCAGTATCTGCGGCGGGAGCAGGAAGCGGATGGCAGCTGGTTCGGCCGCTGGGGGACCAACTACATCTATGGCACCTGGTCGGTGCTGTGCGCGCTGAATGCGGCGGGGTTGCCGCAGCACGACCCGGCCATGCGCCGCGCCGTGGCCTGGCTGCAGGAGCGCCAGCGCGACGACGGCGGCTGGGGCGAAGATGAGGAGAGCTACGCCCAAGCCCCGCCAGGCGCGTATCACACCAGCACCCCATCGCAGACGGCGTGGGCGATGCTGGGCTTGATGGCCGCGGGCGACACCGGCCCGGCGGTCGCGCGCGGGGCGGCCTATCTCGCCCGCACCCAGCAGGGCGACGGAGAGTGGGAGGAGCGGGCCTATACGGCAGTCGGGTTCCCGCGCGTGTTCTACTTGCGCTACCACGGTTATCGGCTGTTCTTTCCCCTGATGGCGCTGGCGCGGTTCCGCAACCTGCAGCGCGGCAACAGCCGCCGGGTGACGTTCGGTTTCTGAGGCGCCCGATTACGCCGGCGGCATCGTCGTCGGCCTCGAGGCGGAGGCCCGGATCGCCCGGCGCCTCGGCGTGCCGGTGGAGGTGGGCGGCGGCGGCGAGGCTGGGGCGGCGGCAGCGGCGGCCCGGCTGATCGCGCTCGGGGTCCGCAGCCTGCTCAGCTTCGGGCTGGCGGGGGGCCTCGACCCTGCGCTGGAGCCGGGCGCCCTCGTGGTGCCAGACGTGATCTTGTCGGTCGATGGGCATTGGCCGACCGACCCGCGCCTATCGGCCGGGCTAGGGCGGGTCGGCGGCGCCTTGTTCAGCGGGGGCGCGGTGGTGGCGAGCGTGGCCGAGAAGCGCGCGCTGCATGCGCGGACCGGGGCGGCAGCCATCGATTTGGAGAGCGCGGCGGTGGCGCAGGTGGCGAGCCGGCACGCCCTGCCCTTCGCCGCCCTGCGCGCGATCTGCGACCCGGCCTCCCGCGCCTTGCCGGATGCAGCCTTGGTGGCGCTCGATCCGCAGGGGCGGATCGGGCCGTGGCGCGTGGCCCGCGCGGCGCTGGCGCGGCCGGGCGACATCCCGATGCTGCTCGCCTTGGCAACCGATGCGGCGCGCGCGCGCCGGGCGCTGCAGGGGCGCGTGGACGCGATCCGGCGGTTGGCGACGCTGGCCTAGAGCACGCTCCGTGCTGATAGGCGCACGGCTCGCGCTCTAGCCTTTGTTTTTACGAGCATATTATCCGACGGGCGATCCCGTGTGGTCGGATCATGCTCTAGCCAGGGGTCGCCGCCTGGGCTCCGTTCGGTTAGAGCTTAGCGCATGACGCCGCTCAAGCCTGCCCAGCACTATCCTGCGATGCAGGACCCGCAGCAACAGCCGCGCTATGTGGGCCTGCCGACATTCTTCCGGGCGCCCTACACCCAGGACCTCGCGGAGGCGGACATCGGGTTGATCGGAGTGCCGTTCGATGGCGGGGTGACCAACCGGCCCGGGGCGCGGCATGGCCCACGGGAGGTGCGCAACCAGTCCAGCCTGCTGCGGCCCTACAATACCGCGACGGGGGCGCAGCCGTTCCAGGCTGCGCGCGTGCGGGACCTCGGCGATTGCTGGATCGAGCGGCCCTATGCGCTCGAGGGCGCGTTGGAGGAGATCGAGGGGTTCTATCGGCGGGTCGTGGGCGCGGGGGTCACGCCGGTCAGCGTCGGCGGCGACCATTCGATCGCCTGGCCGATCCTGCGCGCCGTCGCGGCCCAGGGCCCGGTGGGCATGGTGCATATCGACGCGCATGGCGATACCGGCGACGATTACATGGGGTCGCGCTTCCATCACGGGGCGCCGTTCCGCCGCGCCATGGATGATGGGCTGCTCGACCCCAAGCGAGTAATCCAGATCGGCCTGCGGGGCACCAGCACCACGCCGGGCGGGATGTGGGCCTACAGCGAGAACGCCGGCATGCGGGTGATGCCGATGGACGAGGTGCACGACCGCGGCTGGCGCTGGGCGGTGGAGGAGGCGCGCCGGGTGGTGGGGGCGGGGCCGTGCTATCTGAGTTTCGACATCGACAGCCTGGACCCGGTATGGGCACCGGGCACGGGGACGCCGGAGGCGGGCGGGCTCAGCATGATCGAGGCGCAGCGGATCGTGCGCGGGTTGATGGGGCTGGATGTCGTGGGCGCCGACCTCGTGGAGGTCAGCCCGCCCTTCGACCTCGGCGGGCTGACGGCGTTCCACGGTGCTTCGATCCTGTTCGAAATCCTATGCGTGGTCGCGCAGGCGCGGGTCGCGCGCGCGGCGGCTGGTTAGGGATATTTTTGAGCGACGGGCGTTAGAGCCGGGTCGCCGGGAACAGCCAGGACCAGCCGCCGAGCGCGAGAAAGCCGTATAGCGCTACGGTCGCGATCCAAGCCGTCCAGAGCACCCACTCGCCCCGCAGCGGCGTTCGGTGCGGCAGCGCTGTGGGCTCGTCCGGATCGGGCTCGCTAGGAAGCTGGACCTGGCCGCGCAGCAACGGGATGAGCTCCGGGCTGACATCGGTCGCCCGGCCGGGCCGGCGCCGTTCGACGAACACGGGCGGCGCCTCGGGTTCCTCGATCGCGTGGCGGGGGCCGGGGTTGGTCTTCATAGGTGTGCCCGCGACAGGTTAGCGCGTGGCCTTGCCGACCGGCCGGTTCGCACACACGGCCGTCAGCCGGCCGCTGCTCGAGGCGACGGGGTGGTAGCCGTAGGGGCACATCTCGCTGGCTTTGAGATTGCAGTCGGTCTTGCTGTCTAGCAAGCCGCCGCAGCGAAACTCGTAGGCGGGGCGGCCCTCCGCGGTCACAATTTGGGAAACCGAGGGACCGCACCCTGCAAGGGCCAGCAACAACACTGTCAGAACTGATCTCATCGCCGGATCATGCCGCGACATGCGGGGTTGAACAAGCCCAATGCGGATCATGGCAGCCAGACTTCAAACGATCCTGGGGGCGGCGGACGCCCGGCGCGGGGGGCCAGGCGCACGCTCCATCGGCGTCCGAGACTTGCGAGGCTCGCCGACAAGGCCCGCGCCGCGGCGGCGTCGTCCGAACGGAAATAGATCACCAAGGGCAGCAGCGCCGCGTTTGCCACCGGCCGCACCTCGATCCGGGCCGCATCCGGCCGCAGATGGGCGGCGATCCGGGCCGCTTCCGTCTCCGCCGCAAGGAGGTTCGAGCGGATATAGATCGAGACCGCAGCATAGGCCGGACGGGGCGGCGGCGCGACGGCCGCTGGCGGTGAGATAGGGGGCGGTGAGATAGGGGGCGGTGAGATAGGGGGCGGGGGAGCAGGAGCTTCCAGGACCGGCGGCTGAGGCGCCGGGGTGGATGGGGCCGGGCTGGATGGGGCCGGGGTGGGCGGGGTCGTGTCGGTCACGACCGCGGGCGCGGCTTGCTCGGGCGGCTGCGGATCGGGCTTGGGCGAAGCCGCCATTGGGTCGCCGACCGGCTGGCTCGCGGAGGGCGCAGCCGGCGGCGTGGGGGCGACGGCGACCGTCGGCGCCAGGGCGGCCCGCAGGTCGGCCAAAGCGAGCTGCAACGTCGCGGGGACGTCGACCAGCACCAAGGCCGCCGCCGCAAACGCCGCCACGACCAGCCAAGCCAGCCGATGCCACCATGCGCCAGCGAGCCGGGGCGGTTCGAAGCGTGGCGGCGGACGCGGGGCCGGCTCGGCGGCGGCGACCGGCCGCGGTCGGTCCGGCTGGCGAAGCGGTCGCTCGGGTTCGGCGGCGGGTTCGGCGGCGGGTTCGGCCGCGGGTTCGGCCGCGGGGGCGGGTTCGGCTGGGAGGGGCTCGGGGGGTGCCAGGCTGGATGCCGGCTCCCCCTGGTTGCCCGGCGGAGGCACGATCGGCTGGAACAGCGAGACCACATCCGTGAAGGTGCGCCGGGCGTGTGGCGGCGGCGCGGGGTCCGGCTCCGTGTTCAACGCCGGCGCCGGTCAGGAAGAGGGTGGTGGAGCCGAGCGGGATCGAACCGCTGACCTCCTGAATGCCATTCAGGCGCTCTCCCAACTGAGCTACGGCCCCATGACGCAGGGAAGGCGCGCATATAGACCGCGCCCGACCGGCCCGGCAATCCCCTAAGCCGCTTTCAGGCCGGAATGCACCTGGAAGCCCGCCGCGGTCTTGGCGCGCAATTCGTCCACCGTCACGCCCGGAGCCATGTCGACGAGGGTTAGCCCGTCCTGGCCGGGCTTGTCGACCTCGAGGACGCAGAGGTCGGTCACGATGAGGCTGACGACGCCGGCGCCGGTGAGCGGTAGCGCGCAGCGCTTGAGGATCTTGGCCTCGCCACGGGCGGTGTGCTCCATCAGCACGACGCAGCGGGGCACGCCGGCCACGAGGTCCATGGCGCCGCCCATGCCCTTAACCATCTTGCCGGGGATCATCCAGTTCGCCAGATCGCCGTTCTCGGCCACCTGCAGCGCGCCCAGGATGCTGATGGCGATGTGGCCGCCGCGGATCATGGCGAAGCTCTGGGCGCTGTCGAATATGCTGGTGGTGGGCAGCATGGTCACGGTCTGCTTGCCGGCGTTGATCAGGTCGGCGTCTTCGTCCCCTTCGAGGGGGAAGGGACCGATGCCCAGCATGCCATTCTCGCTGTGCAGCTGCACGCTGATGCCGGGCGGGATGTGGTTGGCGACCAGGGTCGGGATGCCGATGCCCAGGTTCACATACATGCCGTCCGCCAGCTCCTTCGCGGCGCGGGCAGCCATTTCGTCGCGGGTCCAGGCCATTGCGGTCGCCTCCTATGCCGGCAGTGAATCGGTGCCGGCGGCGGCCGGGACCGGCGCTTCGGCGCGCTTGCGGGTGGTGCGTTGCTCGATGCGCTTGTCGGGGTCCGGTACGTGCACCAGACGCTGGACGAAGATGCCAGGCGTGATGACGTGGTCGGGGTCGATCTTGCCAGGCTGGACCAGGTGCTCCACCTCGGCCACGGTCATGCGGGCGGCGGTCGCCATGTTGGGGTTGAAGTTGCGGGCGGTGCGCCGGTAGACGAGGTTCCCCTCGGTGTCGCCCTGCCAGGCGTGGACGATCGCCAGGTCGGCGAACAGGCCGCGTTCCATGATGTACTTATGGCCGTCGAACTCGCGCTCGTCCTTGCCCTCGGCGATGGCGGTGCCGACGCCGGTACGGGTATAGAAGGCGGGGATGCCGGCGCCGCCGGCACGGATGCGTTCGGCCAGCGTGCCTTGCGGGTTGAACTCGATCTCGAGCTCACCGGCCAGGTATTGCCGCATGAAGGTCGCGTTCTCGCCCACGTAGCTGCTGATCATCTTGCGGACCTGCCGCGTCTGCAGCAGCACGCCGAGCCCGGCGTCGTCGATGCCGGCGTTGTTGGAGATGATGGTGAGGTCGCGCACGCCGCTGACGCGGATGGCCTCGATCAGCGCCGCCGGGATGCCGCAGAGGCCGAAGCCGCCGGCCATGATCAACATGCCGTCCCGCAGCACCCCTGCCAGTGCGGCCGTTGCGTCTGGATATATCTTGTTCGCCATTGTCGTTCCCTTGCCCTGGCCGGACCATCGCACAACCCGCTCAGGCCGTCAGCACCCCGTGTTGGCGCAGGAAGCCCAATAGTGGCAGCAGCGGCAAGCCCAGGATCGCCGCGTGCTCGCCGTCGATGGCGTCGAACAAGTGCACGCCGCGCCCTTCCAGCCGGTAGCCGCCGACGCTTGCGAGCACGGCGGCGCCTTCCGCGGCCAGATAGGCGTCGAGGAACGGCTCGCTGAACTGGCGCATCCGCAGGCGAGGCCGGGCCAGGTGGCGCCAGACCTCCTGGCCGCCGCGCATGCAGACCACGGCGGTGACGAGCGTATGCGTCCGTCCCCGCAGCGCCAGCAGCTGCGCGCGCGCGGCAGCGAGGTCGGCGGGCTTGTCGAACCAGCCGCCTTCGCAGACCAGCAGCTGGTCGCCGCCGATCACCAGCGCGGCGGGGTCCCGCAGCCGAGAGGCCTTCAGCCCGGCCAAGATCAGCGCGGCCTCGTCGGCGCCGGCGCCCTCCGCCTGCATCGCCTGCTTCACCGCCGCTTCGTCCACCCGCGCAGGGCGCGCCTCGAACCGCAGCCCTGCTGCGGACAGCACGGCGGCGCGGGCGGCCGACTGGCTCGCCAGCAGGAGCGGGGGGTCGTCCTGCTGGATCATGGAACCCGCTGGGATCACTGAGAAACCTGGGCCGCCTTGCGCTTGCGGTCGTGCCAGGCGTCCATCAGTTGCAGCACGGTGGCCGCGGTCTCTTCGATGGAGCGCCGGGTCACGTCGATCACCGGCCAGCCACGGCGGGTGCAGAGGCGCCTTGCCCACAACAGCTCGGCCTTGACGGCCTCCACGTCCACGTAATCTGTGGCCTCGGTCCGCACCCGGCCGGTATCGGAGCCGACGGCAATCAGCTTCAGGCGGTGGCGCCTGATTTCGATCAGGGCCTTGGGGTCGAGCGTCAGCCCGATCACGGGGGCCGCGGGGTTTTCCAGGCCCGGGGCGTCCGGCGTGCCGGGCACCAGGGGAACGTTGGCCGCCTTGATGCCGCGGTTGGCGAGGTAGAACGAGGTGGGTGTTTTGCTGCTGCGGGACACGCCCACGATCACCACGTCGGCTTCCGCGATTCCGGCCTGGGCCTGGCCATCGTCGTGGGCCAGCACGTAGTGCATCGCGTCGATCCGCCGGAAATAGTCGGCATCGAGCACGTATTGGCGGCCGGGTCGGGACTGCGCCTGCTCGCCGATATGCTCCTGCAGCAAGCCCAGCACGGGGTCGAGCACGTTTACCACCGACACGCCGAGACGGAGGCACGTCGTCTCGAGGTCGTTGCGCAGCGCCTTGTCGATGACGGTGGAGAGCACGGGGCCGGGCTCGGCCTCGATCCCTTCCAGCACGCGATGCAGCTGGAAGCGGGTGCGGATGAGGCTCCAGCGGTGGTACTGGATGGCGACGTGTTCGAATTGGGACACCGTCGCCCGGGCGATGCTGTTCAGCGTCTCTCCAGTGGCGTCGGAGACCAGGTGCAGGTCCAGGCGGTGCGGTTCCATGCGAGCGAGGATAACGGGGATAACTGGGCAGCGGCAGGGGGTCGGCGGCGAGCCGCCCCGTGAGCGGGGACAACCGGGCGGTTTCGGAGTACGCGGGAGGAATGGCGGACCTTCCCGGCCGGGTTCGGGAGCGATGGCTCTTGCCCTGCCCCCTCAGCCGGTTGCGGCGCGGCATGGCTGTGGACAAGCCCGGGACAAGCTTGGCAAAGCCGGGTACCACTAAACTCACAGGGCCTATGATCCTCCACCAAAGAGTCTTCACTGAATCTTCTTATGAAGGGTTAACGATGACCAACCCGCTTCTGCGCGTTCTCGCCGGCGAGGCCGTTTGGCCGCCGCCCTTGTGGCTGATGCGGCAGGCCGGGCGGTATTTGCCGGAATACCGGGCAATCCGCGGCCAGGCGGGCGACTTCATCAGCTTGTGCACCAACCCGGCGCTAGCCTCGGAAGTCACCTTGCAGCCGATCCGCCGATACGGCTTTGATGCGGCGATCCTGTTCAGCGACATTCTCATGCTGCCCTGGGCGCTGGGGTATGGCCTGGCGTTCAAGGACGGCGAGGGCCCGGTGCTGCCCCGGCTGACCGGCGCGGCGGAGGTGGCTTCGCTGCAGCCGGGCCGCGTGCTGGGGGCCGTCGCACCCATCCTGGAGACGGTGCAGCGCACCCGGGCGGCGCTGCCAGCGGAGACGGCGCTGATCGGCTTCGCGGGCAGCCCCTTCACCGTGGCCTGCTACATGGTAGAGGGCGGCGGCTCCAAGGAGTTCGCGCTGATCCGCGGCATGGCGCATGCCCAGCCGGGATTGCTGGCCGGTTTGGTCGACGTGCTGGTGGAGAGCACCGTCGAGTACCTGGCGGCGCAGGTCCAGGCGGGCGCCGACGCCGTCATGCTGTTCGACAGTTGGGCGGGCGTGCTGTCGCCGCTGTTGTTCCGGCGCCATGTGACCGAGCCCACGGCACGCATCGTCAAGGCGCTGCGCCTGCGGCATCCGGGGACGCCCATCATCGGCTTCCCGCGCCTGGCCGGGGTTCGGGTTGGCGCTTATGCCGCGGCGACCGGGGTGGATGCGGTGGCGCTCGACACCGGCGCCGACCTCGCCTTGGCGCTGCCGCTGGTGCCGGACGCGGTGGCGACGCAGGGCAACCTCGATCCGCTGGCGCTGGTGGCGGGCGGGGCGGCCTTGGCGGCGGAGACCCGGTCCGTGCTGGAGGCGGCGCGGGGGCGCCCGCATATCTTCAACCTGGGGCATGGCATCGTGCCGCAGACGCCGCCCGATCACGTGGCCGAACTGGTGCGGCTTGTCCGCGCGGCTTGAGGGGGCGGCTTGAGGGCGCGGCTTGACGGCGGCGCCGGGTTCGCCAAGTTGCGCCTATGCCCCCCCGCAAGATCGCCGTCGTCCTCTTCAACCTGGGAGGGCCCGACAAGCCCGCCTCCGTGCGGCCTTTCCTGGTCAACCTGTTCGGCGACCCGGCGATCCTGCGGGTACCGTTCTTCGTGCGGCCGCTGCTGGCGCGGGTGATCGCGGCGCTGCGGCAGAAGGCGGCCAGCGCCAACTACGCCTTGCTGGGCGGCAAGAGTCCCCTGCTCGAGCTGACGCAGGCGCAGGCCCAAGCGCTGGAGGGGACGTTGCAGCGAACGCTGCCGGGGTCGCGCTGCTTCGTCGCCATGCGCTACTGGCACCCGTTCAGCCTGGAGACGGCGCGGGTGGTGCGGGATTGGGACCCGGAGGAGGTGGTGCTGGTGCCGCTGTACCCGCAGTATTCGACCACCACGACCGGCAGCAGCCTGACGGCGTGGCGCGAGGCGGCGGCGCAGGCCGGGCTGATGAAGCCGACGACGACGCTGTGCTGCTACCACTCGGACCCCGGCTATGTCGCGGCCGCGGCGGCCGGAGTGCGGCTGGCTTATGACCAGGCCCGGGCCGCCTTGCCGGGGGGTGTTGGGCTGCGGGTGCTGTTTTCGGCGCACGGCTTGCCGGAGGCCATCGTCAAGGCGGGCGACCCCTATCAGTTCCAGGTCGAGCGGACGGTGGCCGGTGTGGTGCGGTCGATGGGGTTGGAAGGGCTGGACTGGGTAACCTGCTACCAGTCGCGGGCCACGCCGCAGAAGTGGATCGACCCGAGCACGGACTCCGAGATTGAGCGGGCGGCGCGGGACAGGGTGGCCGTGCTCGTGGTGCCGATCGCCTTCGTGTCGGAGCATTCGGAGACGCTGGTGGAGCTTGATATCGAGTATCGCGAGCTGGCGGAGAAGGCGGGGGTGCCCGCCTATTTCCGGGTGCCGGCGCAGAACAGCGACCCCGGCTTCATCGCGGCCCTGGCCGAGCTGGTCGAGGCGGCGCTGGGCCGCGGACCCGGCCTGTGCAGCTTCGTGGGCGGGCGCAGCTGCCCCCGCCCCTATCGGGACTGTCCGCACGCGCGGGCAGGGGCCCTGCCCGCGCTCGCCGAGGGCGTGGCGTGACGAAGCTGCCGCTGCGGTTGGTCATCTTCGACTGCGATGGGGTGCTAGTGGACAGCGAGGGTCCGTCGAACCGGATGGTCGCCGAGGAGATCAGCCGGCTCGGCTGGCCGATGCTGGAAGCGGAGGCGACGCAGCGGTTCATCGGCTTCAGGCTTTCGGACATCCCGCCGGTGGTCGAGGCGCGGCTGGGTCGCTCGGTGCCAGCGGGTTGGGTGGGGCACCTGCGGCAGCGGCTGGTGTCGGTGCTGGGGCAGGAGGTGGAGCCGATGCCGGGCATCCCGGAGGTGCTGCATGCGGTAACCGCGCTGGGGCTGCCCTACAGGGTCGCGTCCAATTCCGGGCATGAGGAGATGCGGGCGAAGTTCGCGCGGACGGGACTGACCCGGCTGTTCGAAGGGCGCGCCCATAGCGCCTACGACGTGGCGCGCGGCAAGCCGGCGCCGGACGTGTTCCTCGCCGCGGCGGCGGCTGAGGCTGAGGGGGTGCCGCCGGCGGCCTGCATCGTGGTGGAGGACAGCCTGGTGGGCGTGCAGGCGGCGGTCGCGGCGGGGATGGCCTGCGTGGGGCTCGATCCGCATGGCGCCGGCGAGGCGCTGCGGGCGGCGGGGGCGCGGCCGATCCAGTCGCTAGCCGAGCTGCCGGCCTTGCTGCGCGCCGCCATGTGCAGCGCGGCATGAGCCTACTGGCTGCGGCGTATCCCTGGGTCAAGTCGCTGCATGTGATCTCGGTCATTGCCTGGATGGCGGGCATCTTCTACCTGCCGCGGCTGTTCGTGTATCATTGCGGCGTGCCGCGCGGCTCGGCGGCGAGCGAGCGCTTCAAGGTGATGGAGCGCCGGCTGCTGAAGCAGATCATGCTGCCGGCGATGCTGGCGACCTGGTTCTTCGGCCTGTGGCTTGCGTTCACGCCGGGCGTGGTGGACTGGTCGGGCTTCAACTGGTGGTGGGTGAAGCTGGCCGCGGTTTTGCTGATCACCGGCTTCCAAGGGGCGGCGGGCGCGTGGCGGCGGGCGTTTCTGGAGGACCGCAACCAGAAGCCGCAGCGGTTCTACCGCATCGCCAACGAGGTGCCGACGGTGCTGATGGTGCTGGCCGTGGTCATGGTGATCGTCAAGCCGTTCTGAAGAATACACTTGACTGACGCCGTGCCGGGTGCCAACTGTCGGCCATCGGCGCCGGGTCCTCCGTCTGCCGTGTTTCTGGGAATTGGCGGCCGGATGGCCCCGTTCTCCCCTCCCCCACGCGACAGCGCCTGCCATTGCCCCTCGGGTCGCCGGCTGGCGCATAGCCCTGCCCCTTCGAGGCGACCCCTATGCATCTCGCCGAACTCAAGGCCAAAGCACCGGCTGACCTGCTGAGCTTCGCCGAATCCCTCAACATCGAAAACGCGTCATCGCTGCGCAAGCAGGACATGATGTTCGCGATCCTGAAGAACTTGGCCGACAACGACCAGGCGATCTACGGCGAAGGCACGCTCGAAATCCTGCCGGACGGGTTCGGCTTCCTGCGCAGCAGCCAGGCCAACTTCCTGCCCGGGCCCGACGATATCTACATCAGCCCCAACCAGGTGCGCCGCTTCGCGCTGCGCACCGGGGACACCGTGGAGGGCCAGATCCGCGCGCCGAAGGACGGCGAGCGGTATTTCGCGCTGCTGAAGCTGAACACCATCAACTTCGAGCCGCCGGACGCCGTGCGGCACCGTATCAACTTCGACAACCTCACGCCGCTGTATCCCGATCGCAAGCTCAAGATGGAGGTGGAGAACTTCCAGTCGGTGGCCAAGGGCCCGGGCAAGGACATGACGCCGCGGGTGATCGACCTGATCGCGCCGATCGGCATGGGCCAGCGCGCGCTGATCGTGGCGCCGCCGCGGACCGGCAAGACGGTGATGCTGCAGAACATCGCTACGGCCATCTCGGCCAACCACCCCGAGGTGTTCCTGATCGTGCTGCTGATCGACGAGCGGCCGGAGGAGGTGACGGACATGAGCCGCACCGTGAAGGGCGAAGTGGTCGCCAGCACCTTCGACGAGCCGGCGACCCGGCATGTGCAAGTGACCGAGATGGTGCTCGAGAAGGCCAAGCGGCTGGTCGAGCACAAGCGGGACGTGGTGATCCTGCTGGACAGCATCACGCGCCTGGCGCGGGCATACAACACGGTGGTCCCGTCGTCGGGCAAGGTGCTGACCGGCGGCGTGGACGCCAACGCGCTGCAGCGGCCCAAGCGCTTCTTCGGCGCGGCCCGCAACATCGAGGAAGGCGGTTCGTTGACCATCATCGCGACCGCCCTGATCGACACGGGAAGCCGTATGGACGAGGTGATCTTCGAGGAGTTCAAGGGCACCGGCAACAGTGAGATCATCCTCGACCGCAAGTTGTCGGATAAGCGAACCTTCCCAGCGATCGACATCACCAAGTCAGGTACGCGCAAGGAGGAGCTATTGGTCGAGCGTGGCACGCTGTCCAAGATGTGGGTATTGCGTCGTATCCTGAGCCCGATGGGGATGACGGACGCAATGGACTTCCTGCTGGACAAGCTGAAGTACAGCAAGACCAATCAGGACTTCTTCGACGCGATGAATACGTAACGCGTCGTCAGACGCGATGAATACGTAACGCGTCCTTAACGGCTACGGCGCCTCGCGGGTCCTCGACGGACCATCCAGGAGCTGTTGACGGGCCTGCGCGGCGCAACTGGCCAAGGCGGCGGGAAGTCCGGCTTGCTGCCGCCCATGCTGGGAGAACGCATGCCCGACGTGCTGGAGCAGCCGCTCATCATGCCCGGTCCCGTCGCGCACAGCGAGAACCGAGACGGCCAGGCCTGCCCTCGCCTCCGCGGACAATTGCAACTGCTCGGCCGCCCATTGCGCAAACAGCTTGTCGCGGCGGGCGGTCACGAGAAACCGGAATTCCTCGTCGTGCGCGTACTTCGCCTCGAAAGCGCGCTCCCGGTCTTGGAACGTGGTCATGAGATGGCTCCTCCATGCCCTGTTTCCGCACCAGGGAGCACAGGCCGATCCGGGGAGCATAGGCCGATCCGGCCCGGGACTCCAGCGGCATCGCGGGCAACCCGGCTTGCGGCGTGGCGTTCGCCCTGCACGACCCCGCAGGGAAGCCGCGTATGAGCCAGAAGCCTGACGTCACTCCCTATGATGGCCCGGCCGGCGGCTGGGGGTCGGTCAAGTCGCTCGGCACCATCCTCGCCCGCGAAGGCATCCCGGTCAGCGGTTCCGTCGTGCTCACCCGGCAGAACAAGCCGCATGGATACGCCTGCGTCAGCTGTGCCTGGATCAAGCCGGCCGAGCCGCATCTGTTCGAGTTCTGCGAGAACGGCGCCAAGGCGACGGCCTGGGAGATCACCACCAAGCGCGTCGGCCCCGACTTCTTCGCCGCCCACACCTGCGCCGAGCTGGAAACCTGGCCGGATCACGACCTGGAGGCGATCGGACGGCTGACCCATCCGCTGCGCTGGGATGCGGACACCGACACCTACGTGCCGGTCGCCTGGGAGGCGGCGTTCCAGGATATCGGGCGGCGGCTGCAGGCGATGGACCCCAAGCGGGTCGTACTGTACGCCTCCGGTCGGGCTTCGCTCGAGACGTCGTATATGTACAGCCTGTTCGCGCGGCTGTACGGCACCAACAATTTGCCCGACAGCAGCAACATGTGCCACGAGCCCACCTCGGTGGCGCTGCCAGAAAGTATCGGCGTGACCAAAGGCACGGTCACGCTCGACGATTTCGACCATGCGGACTGCCTGATCTTTGCCGGGCAGAATCCGGGGACGAACAGCCCGCGCATGCTGAACGAGTTGCAGAAGGCGCATAAGCGGGGGGTGCCGATCATCACCCTCAACCCGCTGCGCGAGCGCGGGCTGGAGCGGTTCCGCAGCCCGCAGCATGTCGCCGAGATGCTGACCAGCACCGACACGCCGCTCAGCTCGCAGTATCATCAGCTGCGCATCGGCGGCGACGTCGCGGCCCTGACCGGCGTTTGCAAGCACGTGCTGGAGCTGGACGACGCCGCGGTGGCGGCCGGCCGGGCGCCGATACTGGATGCGGACTTCATCGCCGGGCACACGGCCGGGTTCGACGACTTCGCCGCCTTCGTCCGCAACCATCCCTGGGAGGCGCTGGAGCATCAATCCGGCCTGACGCGGGGCGCAATGGAGGCGGTGGCCGTGGTCTACGCCCGGTCGCACGCCACCATCGGCATCTACGGCATGGGCCTGACCCAGCACCGCACGGGCGTCGAGAACGTGCAGATGTTCGTCAACCTGCTGCTGCTGCGCGGCAACATCGGCAAGCGCGGCGCCGGGATATGCCCGGTGCGGGGCCATAGCAACGTCCAGGGCCAGCGCACGGTGGGAATCACCGAGAAGCCGGAGCTGGTGCCGATGGACAAGCTGCGGGCGCTGTATCACTTCGAGCCGCCGGCCGAGAAGGGGCTGAACACGGTCGAGGCCTGCGAGGCGATCCTGCGGGACGAGATCACAGCTTTTATCCAGCTTGGCGGCAACTTCGTCCGCGCGGTGCCGGAGACGGTGGCGATGGAGCGGCATTGGCGGGAAATCCCGCTAACGGTGATGGTCTCGACCAAGCTCAACCGGAGCCATCTGATCCATGGCCGCACCGCCTACATTCTGCCGGTGCGCGGCCGCATCGAGTTCGACCGGCAGGCGACCGGCAAGCAAATCCTGACCATCGAGGACACCAGCGCCTGCGTCCAGGCCTCCCGCGGGATGCGCGAGCCGGCGAGCGACCACCTGCTGAGCGAGCCGGCAGTGGTGGCCGGGCTGGCCAAGGCGACCCTCCCCGCCAATGCCGCGGTGCCGTGGGACGCATGGGTCGGCGATTACGGCCTGGTGCGGGACGCGATCGAGCGGACCTATCCCGACCTGTTCGCCGACTTCAACGCGCGGATGGACACGCCCGGCGGCTTCCATCTGCCGCTCGCCGCGCGCAAGCGGGAGTGGCACACCGCCACCGGCCGGGCCAATTTCGTCACCCCGCGCAGCCTGACCGAAGACCTGACCACGCCGGATGCGCGGCGGGACGTGATGCAGCTGATGACGATCCGCAGCAACGACCAGTTCAACACGACCATCTACGGCTACGACGACCGCTTCCGCGGCGTGCATGGCACGCGCATGACCCTGTTCATGCACAGCAACGACATCGAGCGCTTCTCCCTCGCGGAGGGCGACGTGGTCGGGCTGGTGACGGAGGTGGACGATGGGGTGGAGCGCCGGGTCGATGGGTTCATCGTGACGCCGTATGACATCCCGGAGGGCTGCATGAGCGCCTATTACCCGGAGGCGAACCCGCTGATCCCGGTGTGGCACCACGCCGAGCGGGCGTTCACGCCGGCGGCCAAGTCGATCCCGGTGAGCATCCGCAAGCTAGCGGTGCCGCCGCAGCACCTTGCCGCGCAGCCGGGGCGGACGAGCGTGCTGTCGTAACTCGGCGGGGTTACTCCGCTTCGGCGGCGACGATGCGAAACAGCAGCTCCTGGCTGTCGGGGCGGCGCAGGCTGACGACCTCGCCGGGGCGGAAGAGGTGGCCGTCGAAGGTCCAGATCGGGTCGTCCTCGCTGCGGGTGCTTTGCAGCGCCCAGCCTTCGTCGATGCGGATGACCTCGAGGCTGCGCGGCTCCGCGCCCGGGCGTTCGCGGCTGGCGAGCCAGGGGCTGGCGGCGGCCTGGTAGGCGTCGACGTCGATCTGGCCTTGCGTGGTCAGGCTCAGCCCCATGGTGAGCCGGTCGCCAAGGTCCCCATCCGGCTGCCCGGGACCTTGTGCCAGCAGCATGGTCAGTTTCGTCATCACCCGCCAAATCCCCAATCGACACCATAGTGTGCAACGCCCGAGCGCGCTGCCGGGTTCAGATCGCGACCCGGACGCCGAGCTCCACCACGCGATCGCTCGGGATGCGGAAGAACTCGGTGGCCGGCACGGCATTGCGGGCCATGAACAGAAACAGGAATAGGCGCCATTTCGGCATCTTGGGCTCCATGGCGCGGACCAGCACATCGCGGCCGAGGAAAAAGCTGGCCTGCATCGGGTCGTACTCCACGCCATGGGCGCGCAGGTCCTCGAGCGCACGGGGGATGTTGGGACTTTCCATGAAGCCGTAGCGCAGCACCACGCGGTGGACGTTCGGGGACAGCTCGGCGACTTCGGTGCGCTCGTCGGCGCCGGCCTCCGGCACGTCCAGGTTCTGCACGGTAACGAACAGCACGCGCTCGTGCAGGACCTTGTTGTGCTTAAGGTTGTGCAGCAGGGCGGCCGGCACGTAGTCGGGGTTGCCGGTCAGGAACACGGCCATGCCCGGTACCCGGATGGTGCGCGATTGCGGCAGCCGCTTGAGGAAGGAGGCAAGCGGCAGGCTATCCTGCTTCCATCGCGCCAGCATCAGCTCCCGCCCGCTGTGCCACGACGTCATCATCAGCATGAGCGCGAGCCCCATCACCAGCGGCACCCAGCCACCCTCGGGCACTTTCAGCAGGTTGGAGGTAAAGAATACGCCGTCCACCACAAGGAAGAACCCGAACACCGAAATGGCGAGCGTACGGGACCAGCCGAAGCGGCGACGGAACACCACCATCGCCAGCACGCTGGTGCACAGGAAGGTGCCCGTGACGGCGATGCCATAGGCTGCTGCCAACGCGTCGCTGCTCCGGAACGACAGCACCAGGATCAGCACGCCGACCAGGATGGCGGCGTTGATCTGCGGCAGGAAAATCTGGCCCTGCTCCGTCAGGCTGGTATGCCGCACCGTCAGACGCGGCAGGAATGACATCTGCATACACTGCCGGGCGATCGAATAGGCGCCCGAGATCATCGATTGGCTGGCAATCACGGTTGCCGCCGTGGCCAAGATAACCAGCGGCAGCCGAAGGTTTTCAGGCGCGAGCAGGTAGAAAGGGTTTTCCAGTGCCCCGGGGTCGCGGAGCACCAGGGCGCCCTGGCCGAAGTAGTTCAACAGCAGGGCCGGCAGGACGAACCACAGCCAGGCAAGCCGAATGGGCTGCCGGCCAAAATGTCCCATGTCGGCATAGAGCGCTTCGGCCCCCGTGACGGAGAGCACGACCGAGCCGAGCGTCACGAAAGCAAGCCAGCCGTGCTCCAGACACAGCCGCAAGCCAAAGTATGGCGACACCGCGCTGAGCACCGTGGGGTTCTGCACGATCTGTAGTATGCCCAGGCCCGCCAGCACCGTGAACCAAACCGCCATCACCGGTCCGAACACCTTCCCGATGGTGCCGGTGCCGCGGACCTGTACTGCGAACAGCGCCACGATGACCACGACGGAGATCGGGATGATGAAGTGGCGAAGTTCCGGCCGGACGATTTGCAGCCCTTCCACGGCGGACAGCACGGAGATGGCGGGCGTGATCACGCCATCGCCGAAAAATAGGCAGGCACCCCCGATCCCCAACAACCCCACCATCTGCCGTGTGCGCCGCCCGGTCGTTCCGCGCTGCGCCAACGCCATCAGCGCGAGGATGCCGCCCTCGCCGTTGTTGTCCGCGCGCATGACCAGCAGCACGTATTTCACCGTCACCGTCAGGACCAGCGACCAGAACATCATCGACAACACGCCCATGATCTCTAGCGCATGGGTGCCGGTGCTTGTGAAATGCGTCAGGCTGGCCTTTAGCGCATAGAGCGGGCTCGTGCCGATATCGCCATAAACCACGCCCAGCACGCCCAGCAAGGACGCCAGCCGTATCGGCCGGACAGCCGCATGCGGCAGGACCAGCTCGGTCAAGTCGCAGCCATATGTCGGGAAGCAGTGATCATCGATGTCGTCCGCAAGAATGGGGGTCGGGTGACCGCGGCAAGCCATAAGCCCGTTGTTCTGCAAAGCGCAAGCGGGCCGCGAGATGCCTACTCGGCGGCGAGCAGGTCGGCTCCCTCCTGCTGCACGAAGGCTATGGCCCGCAGCCAGACCGCGGTGTCGTGGAACACGGCCCCGCCATTGGGCGCCGCCGGGGCGTCGCTGGTCAGCACGTTGATGCCGAGGCCCTCGGCGAAGTCCGCGTTGGGCCACACGCTCTCGACCACCACCACGCCGGGCTGCATGCCGCCGGCGATCCGCGCATGCACCACCACTTCGCCTTGGGCATTGCCCAGCGCCACGCGGCCGCCCTCGAGCACGCCCAGCCGGGCTGCGTCGTCCGGATGCACCAGGGCGGTCGGCCGGCCCTCGCGCTTGCGGCTGGTGGGGGTCTCGGTGAAACTGGTGTTGAGGAAGTTGCGGGCCGGCGCGGCGACGAGGCGGAAGGGCCGCTCGAGGGTTGCGGCGTCGGTGGCGGCCCAGTGGTCGGGCAGGCGCGGCATGCCGGCGTGGAGCGGGCCCACCGCGGACCAGTCGGGCGCGAAGCGGAAGCGGCCATCGGGGAAGCCGAAGCCGTCGATGAAATGGCTGCGCTCGAAGCTTTCGGCGGCGTCGACCCAGCGCCGGGCGATCACCTCCGCCGCCCCGGGCCAGCCGGAGGCGCGGAGCGTCGCGTCCGCCACCTCCAGCGCCGTCATCCGGAAGCCCGGGTGCTCCGCGCCCAGCCGCGCGGCCAGGCCCTGGAACACCTCGTGGTTCGAGCGGCACTCGCCCGGCGGCTCGATCAGCTTCGGCCCGATCTGGATATGCGTGTGGCCGCCGGCGCCGTAGAGGTCGTCGTGTTCCATGAACATCGTCGCCGGCAGCACGACGTCGGCAAGCCCCGCCGTCTCGGTCATGAACTGCTCGTGGACGCACACGAACAGGTCGTCCCGCAGCAGCCCCTGGCGCACCCGGCGGCTGTCTGGCGCCACCACGGCCGGGTTGGTGTTCTGGATCAGCATGGCGTGGACCGGCGGCCCCGCGCCCAGCTCCGCCGGGTCGCCGGTCAGCACGGCGCCGATGCGGCTCATGTCCATACGTCGAGTGGCGGGGTCGAGCGCGTCGAGGCCTTCGATCAGCGTCTTGTCCCAGTGATAAATGCCGTTGCCGCGGTTGTTCCAGAACGCGCCGCCGCCGCGGTGCCGCCACTTGCCGGTGACGGTCGGCAGGCAGGTGACGGCGTGCATGTTGCTGGCGCCGTTGCGGCTGCGGGCGAAGCCGTAGCCGAGGCGGAGGAAGGCGCGTTCGGTCCGGCAATACAGGGCGGCGAAGGCCTCGATCTCGGCGGCGCCCAGGCCGGTGATCGCCGCCGCCCAGGCCGGGCCGCGGTCGCGCAGGTGGGTCTCGAGGCCGGCCGGGTCGTCGGCGTAGCGGGCCATGTAGGCGCGGTCGGCATAGCCGTCGCGGAAGGCGACGTGCATCATGGCGCAGGCCAGCGCGCCGTCGGTGCCCGGCAGCGGGGCGATATGCAGGTCGGCCGCTGCCGCGGTGGGGGTACGATAGGGGTCGACCACGGCGAACACGGCGCCGCGCTCCTTGCGGGCGCGGGTCACGTGCGTCATTACGTTGACCTGCGTGGAGACGGGGTTGCCGCCCCACATGACGACCAGGTCGGCTTCGGCCATCTCCCGCGGGTCCGGCCCGCCGTAGCGGCCGACGCCGGCGATCCAGCCGCTTTCCATCACCGTGGAGCAGATCGTGCTGTGCTGGCGCGAGTAGCCCATGACATGGCGCAGGCGGTTGATGCCGTCCCGCTGCACGAGGCCCATGGTGCCGGCAAAGTAGTAGGGCCAGACGGCCTCGGCGCCATGTTCGGCCGTGACCGTGCGGAAGCGGTCGGCCACGAGGTCGAGCGCTTCGTCCCAGGTGGCCGCGCGGAATGCGCCGCTGCCCTTGGCGCCGGTGCGGATCAGCGGCTGGGTCAGGCGGCCGGGATGATGGATGCGCTCGGCGTAGCGCGCGACCTTGGCGCAGATGACGCCGGCGGTATAGGCGTTGTCGCGGGCGCCGCGCACCGTGCCGATGCGGGTGTCGTCGTGCACGTCCACCTCGAGGGCGCAGGTGCTGGGGCAGTCGTGCGGACAGACGGAGTTGCGGACCGTGGCGCTCATCGTACGCTCGCCGGCATGGCCCGGCGCCGCGCCAGGCCCGGCGCCGCGAAAAGGCTGGTCGCGGTTGCGCGAGATTGCTTCGCGACGGCGGACCTCGGGTAAGCTTCCGACATGGACAGCCGCCACCCGCATATCCTGAATGCCTCGACCAACTTGCTGGGCATTTGCTTCGTCATTATCACCGGGCTGAAGCTGACCCGGTCGAACGGGCTGTCTTGGGCGGACGAGGTCACCTGGATGGCATCGCTCTGCTTCCTTGCGAGCATCAGCTTGTCGTACCTCGCCGTACGCAATGCCGGCCGGGTGAAGTGGCAGGCGACCTGGGCCGAGCGGTCGTTCCTCGCCGGGTTGGGCAGCTTGTCGGTTGCGGTTTCCATCATGGCCATCTTCATCTGAGCCGGATCATAGCCGTGCTAGCCGCCAGCCTAGGACTACCCAGGCCGTCCCCACCAGCCCGCCGGCCACGACGTCGCTCAGATAGTGCAGGCTCAGGAAGATGCGGCTGAAACCGATCAGCGCGATCAGCAGCCCGGCCACGCCGAACACGATCCACCGACCCTCCTGCGGCAGGTCCTGCGCGATGGCCAGGGCCAGGAAGCCGTAGATCGCCATCGACACCGTCGCGTGCGCGCTGGGGAAGGAGGGCGAGGCGGCCGTCACGCCCTCGAGGAAGGGCGGGCGGACCCGGGCGGTGACGAACTTCAGCGACCAGGTCGTCGCCTGCGCGCCCACGAAGGCAAGCCAGAGCGGGCCAACCAGCGCCGCCCGCCCGGCCGACCACAGCAATCCGCTCGCCACGAGGCCGATGGCGGCACCCGCGGCGCCGGTACCCACCTGGGTCAGCCAGGCGAACCCGGCCAGCGGCAGCCGGGTGCGGAAGGAGGCGAGGCCGGCGTTCACCAGCCCGTCCAGGGTGACGAGCACGCCGCCGGTCTGCACCTGCCACGCCACCAGCAGAAAGAGCGCCGCCAGGCCGATCAGGCCCGGGATCATGGCGCGAACACGCGGACAGCCTTCGGCAGCACGGTGAACACCGCGGGCGTGCGGGTGACGATCTCGCCATCCGCGCTGACGTCGCGCGGCCGGTGGGTGCTGACGGTCACGTTGCGGCAGCGCAGGGTGCGGACCTCGTCGAGCTTGCGATGCTCGCCGGCGCGGAAGGCGCGGGCCATCAGCAGCAGGCGCCAGCGGGCCCGGGGCTCCAGGCTATAGACGTCGAGCGTGCCATCGTCGATCTCGGCCGCTGCCTCCACCACCATCCCGCCCCCGTAATACCGTCCGTTGCCGACGGCGATCTGCAGGGTTCTTACCCGCGTCGCCTGCCCGTCGGCCAGCAGCGTGGCATGGAACCGCCCGGCCGTCGCGACCACGGCGGCGGCGGCGGCGGGATAGGCGAGCACGCCCAGCCGCCGCTTCATCAGCCCGGTCAGCCGGTGGGTGATGGCGACGCTCAGCCCCATGCTGGCGACGTTGAAGAAGGGGTGGCCGTTGACGCAGCCAAGGTCGATCTGGCGCGTGTGTCCGGCCAGGACGATCGCGGCGGCGGCCTCGGCCTCGAGCGGGATGTTCAGGGTGCGGGCCAGGTCGTTGGCGGTGCCGAGCGGCAGGATGCCTAGGGGCAGCCCGGTCTCGCGCAGCGCGACGGAGGCGGCGTTCAAGGTGCCGTCGCCGCCGCCCAGGATGACACTGCCGACCTGGTCCCGCAGGCGGCGGATCAGCGGTGCCAGGTCCTCCCGCCGCCGGCATTGCTCGCGCCGCAGGATGAGGCCGCCTTGTTCCAGCGCGGCCACGAAGGGTTCGACCTCCTGCCCGCGCCGGCTCTGGGTGTTGGCGACGAGCAAGGCGGGGCGGGCGGTCATTCCCGGAACAGCAGCGCCGTGCCGCCCGCCGCCGCGGCCGGCACCAGCCAGCCGCCGGCCGCGGCCGAGCCGCCGGGCGCCGCCTGCCGCGCCTGGTCCAGCGACGCCGTGCGCAGCACCAGCGCGGCCATGAACTGGGCGCGCCCGGCCGGCCCGGGCGCGGCTGTGCCAAGCTGGGCGTGCAGCGCGGCGGGGGTGACCACGTCCACGGTCGCGAGCCCGGCCACCAGGCGGACCCCGGTTTCGGTCCGCCGCACGGCTTCGGGGCCGAACAGGCGGGCGAACAGGGCGCCGAGCGCCGCCGGGTCCTGGGCGGCGACGATCATGCCGAGGATGCCGACCGCCCCGTTCGCATGCCGGCGCCAGGGGTCGTGCCAAACCAGTTCGGGCGTTAGATGGTGGCAGAAGAACACGCGCCCGGCCGGCACCAAGTCGCGCGGGAGGCGCACCGTGCGGAAGGCGGCGTCCCGCATCGCGCCGCCACCCATGTCCACCGGGCGGGAGAACGCCTGCGGCGGCAGCACTGGCACCCCGGCCGCGCTCAGGGCGGCGAATGCGCCGTCGCTGTCGAGCGTCTTGAACACCAGGCCGTTTAGCCCCTCCGGCCAGTCCAGCACATCGGTGCGGACCTCGCCGGGTCCGACGCCGAGAAGTTCGATATAGTCCGTGCCGAGGATGGCCAGGTTGTTGATCGAGCCCAGCGTGTGGCGGCCGCGGGGGGTGAGGGTGAAGCCGAGCCGGCCGTAGAGGGCGGCGGCTTGGTCGAGGCCGTCGCTGGCGTTGATGATGACGTGGTCGATGACGGGGATGGGCAGGGTCATTCGGCGGCTTTGGCCTGAGCCGGCGCGGTCTCCGCCTTCCGCGCCGCCAATGCGGCGCGGCCGGCGATCCCCAGCGCCAGATCGTCCTGCGGCGGGGCGAACAGCCCGGCGCGCGCATCCCGGAAAAACCGCTCCAGCGGCAGCGCCGCGGTCAGGCTGAAGCCGCCCGCCACGCGCAGCGCCGTTTCCGTGACGGTGCAGGCGGCGTTGGTGGCCAGATACTTCGCGGTCGCGATGCGGGCGGCGAGCGCCGGCCGGGCGGCGCGGTCCTGGTCCCAACTGCGCGCCACGTCCTGCAGCACGGTGCGCGCTGCGTCGAGCGCGATCTGCATGGAGCCGATGGCCTGCTGGATGTGCAGCTGCCCGGCGATCGGCGCGCCCAGCGAGGGCGGCACCCGTTCGCGGGCATATTCGCACGCCGTCTCCAGCGCGGCCTGGCCCACGCCGAGATACACGGCCGCGACCGGCAGCGCCCAGGGGTTGGCGCCGGGTGGAGCGCCTTTCGGGGCGGCGCCGATCGGCCGGCGCTCCACCACCCAGGCATCGGGGACGAACACCTTGTCGTAGAAGACGTCGTCGTTGCCCGCGGCGCGCAGGCTAAGGGCGTCGCGCCAGGTCTCCTCGATGCGCAGGCCCGGCGAGGGGTTGCGGACGATGGCGCTGGCCATCCAGCCCTTCGGCGCCTGCTCGTCGGGCGGCAGCACGAGGCCGGTCACCAGGAAGCGCAGGGCGGGCGCGCCGGTGACGAAGATCTTGTGGCCGCTGACGCGCCAGCCGCCGGGCACGCGCTCGGCCTGGGTCAGGGGCGTGCCGCCGCGGGAGATGCTGCCCAGCTCCGTCTCGGTGACGCAGTTGTTGAGGCCGCCGCCCTGCCCGGCCAGCTCGCGGCACACCTCCGCCAGCACCGGCTCCGGCCAGGATTGCAGCTCGACCGCCCGGCCCAGCACGCTGATCAGCATGGCCGCGCCCAGCGCCGTGCTGGCGCAGCCGCGGCCCAGCCGTTCCTGGCCGATGACCATGTCCAGCACCGAGGCGCCCTCGCCGCCATAGGCTTGCGGGATCACCAGGCGTAGGTAGCCGCTGCTGTGCAGGTCCCGCCAGTTCTCGTGCGGGAAGCTGCTGTCGGCGTCGTGCGCGCGGGCCCGGGAGGCGAAGCGACGCGCCAAATCGTCCGCCATGGCGATGATCTGGGCCTGGGCCGGGGTCGGGGGCATCGCGGTCTCCTCTGGCCCACAGGTAATGGGTTCGCCCATCGACGCCAAGCGGCGGCTGCTTTGGTGCAGTGCGGTTGCGCTCTCGTTGACCCTGCCCACCTCAGCCGATACGAACACTGCAGAATTGTCCCAAGGCGCGGTCCATGGCTGATCCCCGATGAAAGACGTCCGTGATGCGCTGATGGTGGCGCACACCAGCGAGGGCAAGCTCGTGCGCCGCCCGCTCTCGCCGCACCTTCAGGTCTATACGCCGCAGCTGACCTCCATCCTGTCCATCATGAATCGGGTGACCGGGCTCGCGGTCTCGGCGGGGACGGTGTTGCTGGTGTGGTGGCTGGTGGCGGCGGCGAGCGGACCGAGTGCGTTCGCGACCGTGCAGGGATTCCTGGGTTCACCGGTCGGCCTGTTCATGCTGTTCGGTTGGACGGCCGCGCTGTTCTACCACTTCTTCGGCGGTTTGCGGCACCTGGCTTGGGACGCAGGGTATGGCTACGACTTGCCGCAGACCCATGCCAGCGGCTGGGCCGTGGTGATCGCGACCGTGGTCGCGACCGTGCTAACCTGGGGCGTCGGCCTGTGGATGCTGCGCCCATGAAGGAAAAGATCGCCATCGAGGTGATGCGCACGCAACTGGGGCGTGCGCGCGGCACCGGGGCGGCCCGTTCCGGTGTGCACCACTGGTATGCGGAGCGGATCACCGCCATGGCGCTGGTGCCGCTAACCCTCTGGTTCATCTTCAGCATGCTGCGCTTGGCCGGGGCGCCGCAGGAAGTGGTGACGGACTGGGCTGGGCATCCAGTCAATACCGTGCTGCTGCTGGCCCTGATCGTCATGACCTTCCACCACATGCAGCTGGGTATCCAGGTCGTGCTCGAGGACTATGTGGACGCGAAGTGGCTGATGAATATCTTGATCCTGGCGAACAAGGCGGCAGCGGCGTTGCTGGGGCTGACCGCGGCGGTTGCTGTGCTGAAACTGGCCCTAGCCTGACCCCGACGCCTGACCATATTAGCTGGATCGAACGAGGCACAACATGAACGCGATCGGCACCGTCTCCCCGCAGGCCTACACCGTCATCGACCACACCTATGACGTGGTTGTGGTGGGCGCTGGCGGCGCCGGGTTGCGCGCCACGCTGGGCATGGGCGCGGCGGGGTTGCGGACGGCGTGCCTGACCAAGGTTTTTCCCACCCGGAGCCATACCGTGGCCGCCCAGGGCGGCATCGGCGCGGCGCTGGGCAACATGGGCGAGGACGACTGGCGCTGGCACATGTACGATACCGTGAAAGGGTCGGACTGGCTGGGCGACCAGGACGCCATCGAATACATGTGCCGTGAAGCCATTCCGGCCGTCTATGAACTCGAGCATTACGGCGTCCCTTTCAGCCGCACGGAGGACGGCCGCATCTATCAGCGCCCCTTCGGCGGCCACATGATGGACTATGGCAAAACCCCCGCCATGCGTGCCTGCGCCGCCGCGGACCGCACCGGCCACGCCATCTTGCACACGCTTTATCAACAAAGCCTTAAGCACGAGGTGGAGTTCTTCGTGGAATACATCGCCCTCGACCTGATCATGGACGAGGACGGCGCCTGCCGCGGGGTGATGGCTTGGTGCCTGGAGGACGGCACCATGCACCGCTTCCGCGCCCAATCCACGGTGCTCGCCACGGGCGGATACGGCCGGGCCTATTTCAGCTGCACCTCCGCCCATACCTGCACCGGCGACGGCAACGGCATGGCGATCCGCGCCGGCATCCCCATGCAAGACATGGAGTTCGTGCAGTTCCACCCAACCGGCATCTATGGCTCAGGCTGCCTGATCACCGAAGGCAGCCGCGGCGAGGGCGGCTACCTGACCAACAGCGAGGGCGAGCGCTTCATGGAGCGCTACGCGCCGACCGCCAAGGACCTCGCGAGCCGGGACGTCGTTTCCCGCAGCATGACGCTCGAGATCAACGCCGGCCGCGGCGTGGGTGCCAACAAGGACCATATCCACCTGCACCTCGAGCACCTCGGCGCCGAGTTGCTGCGCGAGCGGCTGCCCGGCATCAGCGAGACCGCCAAGGTGTTCGCCGGCGTGGACGTGACCAAGGAGCCCATCCCTGTCCTGCCCACCGTGCACTATAATATGGGCGGCATCCCCACCAATTACCGCACCGAGGTGCTGCGCCCGACCGCGCGCGACCCGGACGCCGTCGTGCCCGGGCTGATGGCCGTGGGCGAGGCCGCCTGCGTCTCCGTGCATGGCGCCAACCGGCTGGGCACCAACTCCCTGCTCGACCTGGTGGTGTTCGGCCGCGCCGCCGCGCACCGGGCCGCCGAGGTCATTAAGCCGGGCGCCAGCCAGGCCCCGCTGCCATCCCGCGCGGGCGAGGCGGCGCTCGACCGCTTCGACGGGGTCCGCCATGCCGACGGCGCCACGAACGTCGCGGCGATGCGGTTCGAGCTGCAGAAAGTGATGCAGTCGCACGCCGCCGTCTATCGCAACAGCGAGAGCCTCACCGAGGGCGTCTCCAAGATGAAGACGCTGTGGACGGGGTTGGCCGACATGAAAGTGAGCGACCGCAGCCTGATCTGGAACACCGACCTCGTCGAAGCAATCGAGTTCGACAATCTGATGGGCAATTCCATGACCACCATGGTCTCGGCCGAGAACCGCCACGAAAGCCGCGGCGCCCACGCCCATGATGACTTTCCGGATCGCGACGACGGCGAGTGGATGAAACATACGCTGGCCTGGTGCGATGCTCAGGGCAACGTCGATCTGGGCTACCGTGAAGTGAAGATGCAGACGCTGACCAACGAAGTCAGCGTTTTCCCGCCAAAGAAGCGAGTCTACTGAATGGCCACGTTCACCCTTCCCAAGAACAGCCGCATCGGCACCGGCAAGACCTACCAGGCGCCGGCCGGGGCAACTCGGACCAAGACCTTCAACATCTATCGCTGGAACCCGGATGACGGGCAGAACCCCAGTGTCGACAGCTACGAACTCGATCTCGACCTCGTTGGTCCCATGGTGCTGGACGCCTTGATCTATATCAAGAACGAGGTGGACCCGACGCTTACCTTCCGGCGTTCCTGCCGGGAGGGCATTTGCGGCAGCTGCTCGATGAATATCGACGGCGCCAACACGCTCGCCTGCCTCAAGGCACATGATGAGGTGGCCGGCGCGGTTCGCATCTACCCGCTCCCGCACATGGCCGTCGTCAAGGACCTCGTTCCCGACCTCTCCCAAGCCTATGCCCAGCTGCGCAGCGTCGAGCCTTGGTTGAAGGCCGACACGCTGCCACCGCCCGACGCGGAGCGGCGGCAGAGCAAGGAGGAACGCAGCAAGCTGGATGGCTTGTGGGAGTGCATTCTCTGTTTCTGCTGCACCACCTCCTGCCCTAGCTACTGGTGGAGTGGCGACCGCTACCTTGGTCCCGCCGTGCTGCTGCAGGCCTACCGCTGGATCGCCGACAGCCGGGACGAAGCGACCGGCGACCGGCTGGATGCGCTCGAGGACCCCTACAAGCTGTATCGCTGCCACACCATCATGAACTGCACCCAGACCTGCCCGAAGGGCCTTAACCCGGCCAAGGCGATTGGGGAAATCAAGCAGTTGCTGGTCGACCGCAAGGGCTGATCTCTGCCGGCTTATGGCCTTCCATGGCGACCTTACGACAGCCTCTGGCCGTGCCGCCGCCTGGCGGGACAGCTTGCTGGTCGACCACGCCGTGTTCCGGGCGGTCTGGACCAACTTCGCCGAGGTCTTGCCCGGCCGGCTCTACCGGTCCAACCACCCGACGCCGGGCCATCTTGCCGCGGCGACCCGGCGCCTTGGGCTCCGCACGCTGATCAACCTTCGCGGCCACCGCGCCTGCGGCTCCGACGCGCTTTCCCGCAACATGGCCGCCCATCTCGGCCTCCAGCATATCGACATGGCCTTCGAGTCCCGCGGCGCCCCGCATCGCGACCGCATCCTACGCTACGCCGGAGTCCTTAAGGATCTGCAAACGCCCGCCCTGATGCACTGCAAGTCCGGCGCCGACCGGGCCGGCCTTGCCTCAGGCCTGGCCATCCTCATCGAGGGCGGCACCGCGGCGGACGCGCTCAAACAACTGTCCTGGCGCTTCGGCCATTGGCGCCGGGCCCGCACCGGCATATTGGATGCGTTCTTCGTTCGCTACGCCGCCGAGGCGGAAGGGCGCATTCCGTTCCTTCAATGGGTCAAGCACGAGTATGACGAGGCCCGGCTCAAGCGCGACTTCGTGGCCGGCGGCCTCGAAAGCTTCATCACTGACCGGGTACTGCGCCGCGAGTAGTGCTAGGCCGCCCGTGTCAACCGTTTTAGGAACGCCGTGACCCGATGCCGGCGCAACTCGTAACGGGCCTTGTCATCCGTGGTCATCCAGTTCAGCTGCACCACATGCCGCCGGCCGACGAATTGCTTATGCCCGTGCCAGGTCGTCGGCCCATTGGGGAAGACCAGCAGCGTCCCATTTACCGGCGGCACCTCGACAGCATAATCGTCGAGATCGTTTGGCCCGCGCAGCAGGCGCAAGCAACCATCCTGGTTCGCCCAGGTTTCCGTGTCGGGATTGAGGTATAGCAGGACAGTCACCCGCTTGGCGCTACTATCCGTGTGGATGCGGCCGTCTTTCTCGCGCGACCGGCCACGCAGCGTAATCATCGTCGGCGCACCGTCCAGCACCAGGCCGAACTTGTCGGCAACAGCGTGGCGGAAGCGCGGTCCTTCGAGTTCTGCGATCAGTCCAGCGGCCGCCGGGCCGAGCCGCAAGCCAGTGGTGGGAAACGACCCGCCCTTCTGCAGTCGTGGCAATCCCGCCACAACCTCGGCAAGGATGGCGGCCGGCACGAAGCGGGGGACGACAATATGACGGAACGGCTCGTCCGCAACTGGCGCAGCGGTAAGAGCTTGGTAATCAACTTCGAGCATGATGCCGTATTAGGCGGGCCCGGCGTATTGGCGCAACAGCGTTACGTGCGGGGCTGACGGCGGCTTAGGATGAGGCCTTGGGTGGATAGGAATTGCGCGCATTTCAACTGCCCTTCGCAACAAGCGGCCGGGTCGGCCGTCAGCGCGACACGCGACACGCCGGGGCTCGCGCATGTATAAAGGTGTTTTGTGACCGGAGTTTGGAAGTCGATGGCTGACGCAGACTGGGGTAGGAGCATCATTGCCGCTGCTGCCATCACCCCAAGCTTCATCTCTGGTGTCCTTATCGCGCCGCAACGCACTGACAAAGCAACGGGTCGAGGGCGAGTAAAGTTACCTGGTCGCAATCCGTTGATCTCCGCCGAAGGCACGGCCGGCTGATGGACGGCGGCGCCCCTCATAGTGCCGCGGGACCGCTGGCCGCGTACCGCGCCCGCCTCGATGCCGGCGAGCTGGTCACCGACCCGGCGCAAGCGCTCGCCGCCGAGCGCCTTCAGGCCTTGTGGACGCGCTTGCGGGGCTATGAGGCCCACCCGCCGACGGCGCATTCCGGTTTTTTCGGCCGTCTCCTGCGCCGCCAGCCGACCGACGACATCCCGGACGACTATCCGCACGGATTATACCTCGTCGGCGACGTCGGGCGCGGCAAGAGCATGCTGATGGATTTGTTCTACGCAAGCGCCAAGGTCGCGCAGAGGCGCCGCATCCATTTCCACGAGTTCATGCAGGGTGCCCATCGACGTATCCATGCATGGCGCCGCGAGCCGCATCGCCTGGCCGACCCGCATTCGGACGACCCGATCCCGCCGCTGGCCGACAGCATCGCCGCCGAGGCGTCGCTGCTGTGCTTCGACGAGTTCCAGGTCAACGACGTGGCTGACGCCATGATTCTTGGCCGGCTGTTCAAGGCCTTGTTCGCCCGGGGAGTGGTGGTCGTCGCCACCAGCAACACCAAGCCCGACGACCTGTTCGCCGGCCAGCCCGGCCGGGACGCCTTCCTGCCGTTCATCGCGCTGATCAAGCAGTATCTCGACGTCCTCACGATGGAAGGCAGCCGCGACTGGCGCCGGCAGCGTCTGAAGGGACTGCCAACCTGGCATGTCCCGCTGGACGACCGTGCCGACCGGGCGCTCGACCAGGCCTTTGTCGGGCTCACGGGAGGCGCCCCGCCGAAATCCGAGCGCCTGACCGTGATGGGCCATACCCTCACGGTTCCCCTGTCTACGCAGGGGGTTGCCCGTTTCGACTTCGAAGCGCTGTGCGGCCAGCCCTTGGGAGCCGGCGACTACCTGGCCCTCGCCACGCACTATCAGGCATTGGTGCTCGACGGCATTCCCCGCCTCTCGCCGGACAACTACGACCGGGCGCGCCGGTTCATCACCTTGGTCGATGCCTTGTACGAGCATCGCGTCAAGCTCGTCGCCAGCGCCGCCGCCGTGCCGGACGAGCTCTATGAACGCGGCGAAGGAGCCCGCGCCTTCCAACGAACGGCTTCTCGCTTGGAGGAGATGCAAAGCCAGGAGTATCTGGCCCT
>JAABUK010000829.1_pt1 | contig 62445 bp, 52 predicted proteins | sample 5559141 | NCBI WGS metagenome assembly JAABUK01 (sample SAMN10711869, study PRJNA513367) | rock metagenome | isolation source: Antarctica rocks | place: Antarctica: Victoria Land, Pudding Butte nord | collected 2016-01-03
TGGCGGGCGCCCCGCCAGCACGACCCTACCCCCCGCATGAAGCTTCACCTCATCGACTTCCTCATCATCGCCACCTACCTGCTGGCGACGGTGGGCATCGGCCTCTACTACCGCAAAAAATCGAGTCAGGACAAGGATAGCTACATGCTGGGCGGCCGCACGCTGCCCTGGTACAAGCTGGGGCTGAGCGATGCCTCCGACATGTTCGACATCAGCGGCACGATGTGGATGGTGAGCCTGTGCTTCGTGTACGGCATGAAAAGCATCTGGATTCCCTGGCTCTGGCCCGTGTTCAACCAGGTGTTTCTGATGATGTACCTCTCGCGCTGGCTGCGCCGCTCGGGGGCCAGCACCGGCGCCGAGTGGCTGGCTACCCGCTTTGGTACCAAGGGGCCGGGGGTAGGGGCCTCGCACCAGGTCGTCATCGCCTTCGCCTTGCTCAGCTGCCTGGGCTTCCTGGCCTACGGCTTCGTGGGGCTGGGTAAGTTTATCGAGATTTTTATTCCCTGGGACCTGGTAAAAGGCTACGTGCCCTTCGCGGTGGCGCCGCGGTACGTGCCGCACGTGTACGGCATCGTGTTCACGCTGTTTGCCATGTTCTACTCCATCGTGGGCGGGATGCACAGCATCGTGCTCGGTGATATTATCAAGTACTGCATTATGACGGTGGCCTGCGTGGCCATCGCCATCATTGCCTACGTCAACCTGCAAGGGCACGAACTGGCGGTGCCGAAGGGCTGGTTCAATCCGTTTTTCGGTTGGCGACTGGGGCTCGACTGGAGCAAGCTCATCCCGGAAGTCAGTAGTAAAATCTCCAGCGACGGCTACTCGCTGTTCGGTATTTTCTTCATGATGATGGCCTTCAAAGGCATTTTCGCCTCGCTGGCCGGCCCCGCGCCGAACTACGACATGCAGAAAATCCTGAGTACGCGCTCGCCCGAAGACGCCAGCAAGATGAGCGGCTTCGTGTCGATTATCCTGCTACCCATCCGCTACTCGCTCATCATCGGCCTCACCATTCTGGGCCTGCTCTACTACCACCAGATGGACCTGCGCACCGCTGCCGGCGGCATTGACTTCGAGCGCATCCTGCCCGCTACCATCAACAACTTTCTGCCGGCCGGCCTGGTTGGGCTGGTGCTTACCGGCCTGCTGGGCGCGTTTATGGGCACCTTCAGCGGCACCGTGAACGCGGCGCAGGCCTACGTGGTGAATGACATTTATTTGAAATACGTGAACCCGCGGGCCAGCACCAGCCGCATCATCTCCATGAACTACGTGGTGGGGGTGGTAGTGGTGGCCGTGGGCGTGCTGCTGGGCTTCCTGGCCCGCGACGTGAACACGGTATTGCAGTTCATCGTGTCGGCGCTCTACGGCGGCTACATCGCCTCCAACGTGCTCAAGTGGCATTGGTGGCGCTTCAACGCCACGGGCTTTTTCGTGGGCATGACCACGGGCATCGTGGCGGCGGGTTTTTTTGGCTTTTTCATCGAGTCGGGCAATTTGCTCTACTGGTTTCCGGTGCTGTTCGGCATCTCGCTGGCAGGCTCCATCATCGGCACCTACCTGGCGCCGCCCACCGAGGCGGCCGTGCTGCATAGCTTCTACAAAACGGTGCGGCCCTGGGGCTTCTGGGGTCCGGTGCTGGCCGGGGTGCAGGCCCAGGACCCCACGTTTCAGCCCAACCGCAACTTTAAGCGCAACATGTTCAACATCGTGCTGGGCATTATCGCGCAGCTCTGCCTCACCATTCTGCCCATGTACCTGCTGCTGAGCCAGCACCTGCCGCTGGCCGTGGTAGTGGTCATCCTGATTATCGTGGGCACCATCCTGAAAAAAACCTGGTGGAATCGCCTAAGCGACGACTAGGTGCCTTGCTGTTAGCTGATGGCTAGTAGCTGTTAGCTTCTTGTTTAATAGTACGTTATACTTTTTATCACACCAAAAAAGCTAACAGCTAGCAGCTGATAGCTAACAGCTCAAAAAAGCTAAAAGCCATGTCATCCGTGTTCAACCGCCGCCTGCACCTGCTGCAAACCAAGCACGACCAGCTGCTTCACCTGCCCAACGCGAAAGAAGAGGTCGGCAACGGCATCTTCGACCGTTACCAGCACCCGGTGCTGACGGCCGCCCACGCGCCACTCACCTGGAAATACGACCTCAACCCCGCCACTAACCCCTTCCTGATGGAGCGCATTGGCATCAATGCCACGCTCAACGCGGGGGCCATTAAGTGGAAGGGTAACTACGTGCTGGTGGCGCGGGTGGAGGGCAACGACCGCAAGTCGTTCTTCGCCGTAGCCGAGAGCCCCAATGGCATCGACGGCTTCCGGTTCTGGGAGCGGCCCATTACGCTGCCCGAAACCGAGGACCCCGATACCAACGTGTACGACATGCGTCTGGTGGAGCATGAGGATGGCTGGCTATATGGCCTCTTCTGCACCGAGCGCCGCGACCCCAGCGCCCCGGACGCCGACCAGTCGGCCGCCCTGGCCAAGTGCGGCATTGCCCGCACCAAGGACCTCGTGACCTGGGAGCGCCTGCCCGACCTCACTACCGGCTCGGCCCAGCAGCGCAACGTGGTGCTGCACCCCGAGTTTGTGGACGGCCAGTACGCCTTCTATACCCGCCCGCAGGATGGCTTCATCGACGCCGGCAAGGGCGGCGGCATTGGCTTTGGGCTGTCCGCAAGCATCAATCCGGCGCGGGTAATGCAGGAGGTTATCGTTGATAAAAAGCAGTACCACACCATTTCGGAGCTGAAAAATGGCCTCGGCCCGGCCCCCATCAAGACCTCAACAGGCTGGCTGCACCTGGCCCACGGCGTGCGCAACACCGCCGCCGGCCTGCGCTACGTGCTCTACGTATTCATGACTGACCTGCACGACCTCACCAAAATTATTCATAAGCCGGCCGGCTATTTCCTGGCCCCGGAAGGGGAGGAGCGGGTAGGCGACGTATCAAACGTGGTGTTCGGCAACGGCTGGATTGCCGACGCCGACGGCCGGGTGTTCATCTACTACGCCTCGTCCGATACCCGGATGCACGTGGCTACCAGCACCATCGAGCAGCTGCTCGACTACGTGGTGAATACGCCCGAAGACGGCCTGCGCTCGGCCGCCTCGGTGCAGACAATCAACGCGCTTATCGACCGCAATCTGGCCATCCCTACCCCCGCCGTGGGCGAGCGAGTGGCCAGCGCGACATCAATTATCAATCATCAGCCATCAATTATCAACTGAAAATTAGCCGAACAGGATACTGATAATTGATAACTGATGATTGATAATTGAAAATGCTGCAAGCGGCTGAATTTCAAGCGGAGCTGGAGAACATCCTGGCTTACTGGCGCACCCACGCGCCCGACGAAACCCACGGCGGCTTCTTCGGCAAAATCGACAACGACAACCGCCCTACCCCCACCGCGCCGAAGGGCGCGGTGCTGCACGCGCGCATTCTGTGGACGTTCGCGGCGGCCCACAATCACCAGCCCCGCGCCGAAAACCTGGCCGTGGCCCGGCGCGCCTACGACTACCTCGTGGCGCGTTTTCTGGATGCCGGGCACGGCGGCGTGTACTGGTCGGTCGATTACCAGGGCCAGCCGCTCGATACCAAGAAGCAGATTTACGCGCTGGCCTTTGCCATCTACGGCCTGAGCGAATACTACCGCGCCAGCGGCGACAAAGCGGCCCTGGCGCACGCCCAGGCCCTGTTTCGCACCATCGAAGCCCACAGCTTCGACCCCGGCCAGGGCGGCTACCTCGAAGCCTTCGCCCGCGACTGGCAGCCGCTCGGCGACCTGCGCCTGAGTGCCAAGGACGCCAACGAGAAGAAGACCATGAACACCCACCTCCACGTGCTGGAGGCCTACGCCAACCTCTACCGGGTGTGGCCCGATGCGCAGCTGCGCCAGCAAATCAAGGCGCTGCTGCTCGACTTTACGGACCATATTATTGACCCCAAAACCGACCACCTCATCCTGTTTCTGGATGAGCACTGGCGGCCCCGGCCCGATGCTATTTCCTTCGGCCACGACGTGGAGGCGGCCTGGCTGCTGCTCGAAGCCGCCGAGGTGCTGCACGAGCCGGGCCTCATCGCTCACTTCCGCGACACGGCCGTGCGGCTGGCCCGCGCCGCCGCCGAGGGGGTAGGGCCCGATGGTGGCCTGGGCTACGAGCTGCACCCCGGTGGCCACCGCGATGCCGACCGCCACTGGTGGGTGCAGGCCGAGGCCGTGGTGGGCTTCTACAACGCCTGCCAGGTGAGCGGCGAGGCGCAGTTTCGGGACCTGGCCGAAGGCGCGTGGCGCTTCACTCAGCAACACATATTGGATAAGAAAAAGGGTGAGTGGTTCTGGGGGGTGCACGCCGACAATTCGCTGATGGCCGGCGAGGACAAAGCCGGCTTCTGGAAATGTCCCTACCACAACGGCCGCGCCTGCCTGGAAATGCTCCGGCGACTGGCCGCCCCTCATTCCTATAACGCTGTCTTATGAACTGCTGCTTCTTACCCATCCGCTGGCTGGCTGCCCTCTTGCTGCTGGCCGGGCTGAGCGCATCGCCCCGGCCGGGGCACGCCCAAAACCCGCTGCTGCCGGGTTATTTTGCCGACCCGAGCATTAAGAAATTTGGTGATAAGTACTACCTGTACGTGACTACCGACGGCTACCAGCCTTATGGTAACCTGGGCCTGACGTTCGTCTGGACCTCGACCAACCTCAGCGACTGGCAGCCGGAGGTGGTGGAGGGCCTACCCTACAAATCGGTGTGGGCCCCGGCCGTGGTGCAGGGCCGGAACAACAAGTACTACCTCTACTGCCAAAGCTCGGTGGACTACATCGGCTACGTGTACGTGGGCGACACGCCGACGGGGCCTTTTCGGAAGGTGAATCAATTGGAAGGATTTGATTTAGAGCCCTTTGCTGACCCCGTATCGGGCAAGATATACGTGGTATCGGCTTCGCAGGAAATCTTCGAGATGGACAACGACCCGGCCTCGCCCACCTACCTGACCAGGATTAGCCGTCGCATTTCGGTGAAGGGCCGCTTCGATTTCACGGAGGCGCCCTATCTGTTTTACCGCAAGGGCCTGTACTACCTGCTGTGGGCGGGCGGGCGCTGCTGGCAGAAAAGCTACAATGTGCGCTACGCCACGGCGAAGTCGCTGGCCGGGCCCTTCGTGGACGCGCCCGCGCCGCTGCTGCAAAACGACGAGGCGCACGGCGTGTTCGGGCCGGGCCACAACTCGGTGCTGGAGGTGGATGGGCGCACGTTTCTGCTCTACCACCGGCAGGACGCGGAGCGCGCCCCTACCTGCGGCTTCCGCTTCACCTGCGCCAGCGAGGTGGCCTTCAACCCCGATGGCAGCCTGAAATTGGTGCGCTATGTTGACGACCTGGGGGCCGCCCTGGGCCATAAAAGCCCCTACGTGAATCTGGCCCTGAACAAGCCGGTATTTGCCAACACTGAGGAAGCAACCCACCGCGCTACTCAGGCCGTGGATGGCCGCAACGACACCCGCTGGACCACCGGTGCCAACGAGCCCGGCACCCTCACCATTGACCTGCTCCGCGAGCAAGCCGTGAAGCGGGTAGAGATGGACTTCGAGTATCCCGATAAGCTACTGACTTTCAAGGTGGAATATTCGTCAGATAACCTGAGTTGGACCACCCTGGCCGACCACTCCAGGGAAGCCATTATGGCCTGCCAGGCGCGGGCCGTGGACCGGGATTTCCGGGCCCGCTACGTGCGCCTGACCGTGCTAAACTCCGAGGACCGCAACGCCTCGGTGTGGGAGCTGCGGGTGCTCGGCACGAATCCCGGCCGCTAGTATAGTACTCCTTGCTAATAACTGCTGGATTGTCAGGCAGTTGAATTCATTTGAAATTGGAGCCAGTTCCGTGTTTCGTACTTTATCCCACTCTATGCCCAGGTTTTTTGCCCTACTCGGCGCGCTGGTTCTCACCACGAGCGCCGCGCTGGCCCAAACGTATTCCGTGAAAGCCTACGGCGCGGTAGCCGACGGCCGCACCGTGACCACCGCCGCCATCCAGAAAGCCGTGGACGCCTGCACCAAGGCCGGCGGCGGCACGGTGGAGGTGCCCGCCGGTACCTACGTCATCGGCACGGTCTTCCTGAAAAGCAACGTGACCCTGCACCTCGACAATGGCGCGGTGCTCAAGGGTAGCGCCAACCTGGCCGACTACCACGCCTACACCCTGCCGGTGTACGGGCAGAACTATTACGGAATGCTATTCACTGAAAACGCGGAGAACGTGGCGATTACCGGCCAGGGCACCGTGGACGGTAATAATCCGGTGTTCTACGACTTTACCCAGGCCAAGCAGCTCGACAGCGTGACGACGCGCTACACGCGCCAGAAAAACAACTACCGCCACGTGGCCAGCGGCATCGGCGACGGCCCGGTGGTACCCAGGGACCGGCCCCGGCAAATGGTGGTTTTTTCGGAATGCAAGCACGTGACGGTCAGCAACGTGTCGCTGGTTAATTCGCCCTTCTGGACCCTGCACTTTGCCGATTGCACGGGCGTGAACGTGACGGGCATCCGGCTGTATTCGGGCATTTTGGTACCCAATGCCGATGGCATGGACTTCACCAGCTGTAGCAACGTGACGGTAAGCGACTGCGACATCCAGGCCGGCGACGACGCGCTGGTGGTGGGCGGCTACAACCATCATTTCGAGATTCCGGGTTTTCATAACCTGCGCCACGTGTCGGAGAATTTCGTGATTACGAATTGCAACCTGCAATCGGCCAGCAGCGGCATCCGCATTGGCTACCTCGACCAGAACACCGTGCGCAACGTGACGGTGAGCAACTGCAACATCACCAACTCGACGCGCGGCATCAACATCTCGCTGCGCGATGAAGGCTCGCTCGAAAACCTGACGTTCAGCAATATCCGCATCGAAACCCGGCTGCGCACCGGCGACTGGTGGGGCAACGGCGAGCCGATTCACATCTCCGCCATCCGGGGCAACGCGGACAAAAGCGTGAAGCTGGGCCGCATCCGAAACGTGCGCTTCGACAACATCACCTGCCGGGGCGAAAACGGCATCCTGCTCTACGGCACCGCCGAGAGCCCCCTGGAAGACGTGGAGTTTCACAACCTTACCTTCGACTTCGTGGATAGTCCGCTCAACGGCGTGGCCGGCGGCAACGTGGACCTGCGCGGCAACCTCGACCCCAAGTTCGGCCTCTTCGCCCGCGACATTCCCGGCCTGCTGGCCGAGCACGTCAACGGCCTGACGGTGGACAACTTCAAGCTGAACTGGGTCGGCGCGAAAGCATCATTTCTATCGAACGGTCTCGAAGTCAACCACTTCACCAACCTGCGCATCCGCGACTTTCAGGGTACCGGCGCGCCCGGCCACGCCCAGGCCCAGTCGATTCTCTTGCAGGACGGCACCGGGGCTACGGTAGATGGCAAGCCGAAAAAGGCGAAGTAGCGCGAAGTTTCCACTTCGTGCGCGAGCGCAGCGAGCATAGTCGTTCGGTTCGTCCGATGCCGCCTGCTCGCTGCGCTCGCGCACGAAGCGGAAGCTTCGCGCTACGCTACCTCCGTCACCCTCACTTTCACGCCTTTCACCTTCGCGCCATTGAGCTTTTCGAGCAGCTCGGCAGCTTGTTTGCGCGGCACGGCTACGTAGGAGTAAAAGTCGAACACCTCGATGCGGCCAACGGTATGGCGCTCAAGGCCGCCCACGTTCACGAACGCGCCTACCAGGTCGTGGGCACTGACTTTGTGCTTCTTACCGGCCGTGACGTGCAGCGTAATGGTTTCGGGGCGGGGCAGCTTGGCGGCGGCGTTGGCGGGGGGTAGGGGCGGCGGTACTAAGCGCTGCCACTGGGCGCCCTGGGCGGCGGGCCAGGCCTGCACGCGGGTTTGCTCGGGGGGGGTAGCGAGCAGGTGGGCGGTGCCGGCCACGCCGGCCCGCGCCGTGCGGCCGGCCCGGTGCTGAAAGGTTTCGACATCGTGCGGCAGGTCGTACTGAATAACCGTGTCGAGGGCCGGCACGTCGAGGCCGCGGGCGGCTACGTCGGTGGCTACCAGGGCCTGGGCCGAGTTATTACGCAGCTTCATCAGGGCTTTGTCGCGCTCGGGCTGGGGCAGCTTACCATGCAGCACCTCGGCCGCTACGCCCCGGCCGCGCAGAAACTGGGCCAGCTCCTGCACCTTATCGCGGGTGTTGGCGAAGATGAGCGTCTGGCCCGTTTCGGGCTGCTGAAGCAGGTGATAGAGCGCGGCGGGCTTGTCCTCCACGGCGTTGAGCACGTGGCCGCGCAGCGTGAGCGAGGCGGGCAGGGCCGCGCCGGTTATCTCGCCGTTGAGGCCGCCGGCGGCGGTCAGCATCCGGGGGCGGGTGAGGTACTCGCGCACCAGGGCCATCACCTTATCGGGCATGGTAGCCGAGAACAGCAGCGTCTGGCGGCGGCGCGGCAGGCGGCTGATGATAGTCGCCATCTCCTCCTGAAACTTGAGGTCAAGCAGCTTGTCAGCCTCATCCAACACCAATACTTTCAATTGGTTAGGGATAATATTGCGCTTTTCGAGGTGGTCGAGCAGGCGGCCGGGAGTAGCCACTACCACTTGGGGCGTTTGCTGGAGGGTCTGCACCTCGTCGCGCATGGCGTGGCCGCCGTAGAGCGCCGCCACGCGCAGGCCGGGGGCCGGCAGGTACTTGCCCAGGCTCTTCAGCGCCTCGCGCACTTGCAGGGCCAGCTCGCGGGCCGGCACCAGCACAATGGCTTGCACGGCCTTGGCGCTGGGGTCAACCTGGGCCAGGATGGCGAGGCCGTAGGCGGCGGTTTTGCCCGAGCCGGTGGGGGCCTGGCCGGCCACGTCCTGCCCATCGAGGGCGGGCTGGAGTACCAGCGCCTGCACGGGGGTAGGCTGGGTGAAATTCAGCTCGGCCACGCCTTGCAGTAGCTCGGGCGAGAGGCGGAAATCGGAAAACGAGGCCGGAGCGGCGGGGTCAGCTTGCATCCGACAAAGGTACGGCCTTATGAAATGAGGAATTTTATTCCGTCTGTCATTGCGAGCGCAGTAACGCGGAGCGCGGCAATCTTTCCTTAACGTCAGGATTACTACCCCAACGATTAAGGAAAGATTGCCGCGCTTCACTTCGTTGCGCTCGCAATGACAGGAGAATTTACTCCGCCACGTTCACCAGCCGGTAGCGTACGGCGGTTTTTTTGGGTCGGATGTCCAACCCCACGTGGTGGGCGTACACTTTGGTGAAAGTAGCCCCGAAATAGAAAATCATCGCCGAATAAAACACGAATAACAGCACCAGTACCGAGCTGGCCGCCGGCCCGTAGATGGGGCCCAGGTCACGGCCTACCAGCAATTGGCCCAGCACGTGCTCACCCACTTCAATAAGCACCGCCGTGAGCAACGCCCCGCGCCGCACGGCCCGCCAGGGCACTTTAGCCGCGCTCAGGGTGCGAAATACGAAGCCGCACCACGCCGCCAGAATGAGCAGGCTCACCAAAAAATTCAGCGCCCAAGCGACGTAGAACGCAAACGTAGGGTCGAAATCGGACACAAAATCGGCAAAGAGCGCCAGCGCCGCATCGGCCGAAAAGGCCAGCGCCGACAGCGCCGCCGTGGCCAGCAGCACGCCCGCCGAGCGCAGCCGCTCGCGCAGGGCCACCGACACCTGGCTCACTTGCCGGCGCGGCCGCACGTGCCACAACTGATTGAGCGAGTGCTGAATAATGGTAAAGAGCGTAGTGGCCACGAATAGCAGAAACACGAAGCCCAGTACCGTAATAAGCCGCGTGCGGCCCGCGTGCGCCACGTTGTGCACCGTCTGGGCTACCAGGCCGGTGGCGGTGCTGCCAATCACTTCGCCGAGCTTGGTGAGCAGCATCATGCGCGCGCCCCGCGCCGAGTAGAGCGAGCCCAGCAGCTGCACCAGGATGAGCAGAATGGGCGGCAGCGCGAACGACGTAAAAAAGGCCGTGGCCGCGCCCAGCCGCAGCGGGTCGTTGGCGGCCAGCTCGCGGGCGGCGCGGCGCAGCAGCAGCCACTGCTCGACCCACCAGGGCCAGTGGTGGGGCAGCGGGGGAGGGGAAGGTAGGGTCTTAGACATGAGAAACTTAACGCGGGCGCGACAACATTTTGCGCCCAATCGGGTACAAAGGGGCGGCCGCCAGCAAGCCCGACTTTACGCCCGCTCAGCGGCGGGGCGCGCTACTAACACGTATTCTCCCGGCTAGTTACGCATGACAGTTACTTCCATTTCCGCCACCGGGGTGCGGGCCATTCCCGAAGCCCCGCCCCGCACCTGGATTCAGCGCCGCCTCATTGACCCCTTCATGAGCTTGCTCAAGGCGGGCCTGGCTCCCGGCAGCCTGGCCCTCACGGCTGGCCTGGGGGTAGCGTTTGGGCTGGCTCCCACCTTTGGCATTACCACCATCGTGAGCACGGCCGTGGCCCTGCGCCTCAAGCTTAATGTGGCGGCCATGCAGTTGGTGTGCCACGTGCTAAGTCCCCTGCAACTGCTGCTGTTTCTGCCGTTTCTGCGCTGGGGCGCCACGCTGCTGGGCCAGGGCCGCGAAGTAGCCCACCTAAGCATGGCCCAGATTAAGGGCATGGTTAAAACCGACGGCTGGGGCCACGTACTGCACCTGCTGTGGCGCGCCGAGCTGGGCGCCCTCATGATTTGGGCCCTGGCGGCGGTGCCGGTAGTGCTGGCGCTCTATTTTGGCCTGCGCCCGCTGTTCAAGCGCTTTATCGACCGCCACGAGGAGGCCGAAGCCGCCGCCCAGGCCGCCGCCGTAGCCGGCTAATGAAGCTGTTTTAGGAAGTAGGAAAAGTTGCCAGAACGTCATTCCGAGCTTGCCGGGGAATCTCGCGTGCGTCGTTGAACGAGGCCCGAACGATGCGAGCGAGATTCCTCGGCAAGCTCGGAATGACGTTCCAGCGACTTCCAAAACAGCCTCAATACTTTGTTAGGCTTCACTGACCAGGAATATACGAAACCCTACGCGAAATTTCCTTCGTCTTCGTAGAAGGTTATTAACAAAAGGAGGGGTAGGAACCACGAAGCCCATTAGCTTGCCGGTTCCTACCCCTATTATTTCAGGTGAAACGACTCTTATGCCTCGTATAGCGGCCGCACGTCGGGCTGGCGGAAGTAAGGGTTCACGCCCTCGTCCGAGTTCAGGTCAATCAGCATCAGGTCTACGTGCTGGAAATCGCCGGTGCGGCCTTCCAGCGCGGGGCCCAGCTCCTGCATAAACTCGGGGTTCTGGTCGGTAGTGTCGAAGCCCAGCAGCAGGCGCGGCGGCTGGCTCTCGTTGCCCACCAGCTGCATTTGGGCCAGGTATATTTTGCGAATATTGGGGCTGGCCGCGCCAAAATCGACCAGCGACTGGGCCAGGCCCTCGGGCAGCGTGGCGGGCACGCTCAGCGTCACCTGCGCATCGGCAGGCAGGGCGCTGCCGCCCCCGGCCAGCTGGCCCTCCAGCAGCGCCTGAATCTCGGCCGCCGGCAGCAGCTTGCCGGCCGGCGAGAAGGGGTTCAGCACGCAGTCCTGGCCCTGGGTCATGCCAAAAAAGGCCTGGCCCGGAATCGCTACCCAGCTCACCGCGCTGGCATCCATGCCCCCGTCGCTGAGGCGCGCCTCGGAGGTAAAGATGGGCAGGCGGCCATCCTGCAATACTTGCAGCTGAATCTGCTGGCCCTCCGCGAGTCGCACTTCGCCCAGGCCGATATTCTCGTCAGGTGCCAGCACCATCAGAATGTTCTCCTGCAGCAGCGCCTGGTAAAAGGCCGGGCGGGCATTCTCATCTACCGGGGCCAGCAGCAGCAGGTGCTCCAGCACGTTTTGCGGCTCAAACGGAAACTCCGGCATGGGCGGCGGCGGGGCCAGCGGGCCGGGGCTGGCTTGGGCGGTGGGCAAGGGGGTAGGCGCCGGCGCGGCGGGCACCACGTGGGCCGAGCCCTGGTAGCGGGGGCCGCTTTTGGGGGTAGTAGCGGCATCGCCGGCCGGGGTGGGGGTAGGGGCCGGGGCCGACTCCGGTTTGTTTTTCAGAAAGTCAAAGAGACCCATAGAAGTAGTAATAGGTAATAAGTACTAGGCAATGGTTGGGTTTTAAGAAAGAGGCTGATTAGGGCGCAATCAGTAACCATTCGTCCTTAAAACAAAGGTAGCCTAACGCTCGCCACAGGCGCGCAATTCGGCCTCGGTACCGGCGATGGTGCGCACCCCGGCGGGGCCGGGGTGGTTGCCCCAGTGGCTCTCCACAAAATTGAGTAAGTTGGTAATCATGGCCGGTGAGAGATAATGATGCGTGGTCGTATCCTGCACGCCCAGCATCAGCTGGTTGTAGCCCACGCCATTCACCACAATCGGCCCGCGCAGCCCCTGGCGCACGATGCACGCCAGCTGGCCGGGGTGCTGGGTCAGGTAGTCGGAGCCCGCCAGCGGCGGCACCAGCTGCCCGATGCCTTCGCCTTGCTCGCCGTGGCAGCTGGCGCAGTGCTGCCCATACAGCCGCTCGCCCTGGTGCCCCTTATTGGTAAAGCAAGAGGGTAGGGCCAGCAGCAGCGCCAACGCCAGCAGGCTAAAAGGTAAGTAGCGAAAGGCAGGAGCAGCCATCAGGAGTGCTAAAGAGCTAGCGCTGGGCGGTAGTCGGCTGGCCCTGGCGGGTTTTTACCTCGGCCAACAGCACGGGCAGCTCTTTTTGCAGGCGGGTTACTTCCTGCGGATTGAGGCTGTCGTAGAGGCCGCGCACGTGGCCCTGGTCATCGACGAGGGCAAACGTGCCGCTGTGGGCAATGCCGCCGGGCGCCTTGGCATCGGGCATGGCGCCGGTGAAGTAAGCGGCGGCCAGCGCGTAGGCCGTGTCGCGGCTGGCCCGCACGAAGCGCCAGCTGCTGCCGGGCGTGCCTACCCCCAGGCGGCGGGCGTAGTCGCGCAGCACGGCCAGGCTATCGTGTTCCGGGTCAATGGTTTGGGATACAAAACGCAGGTTGGGCGTGATGGCGTACTGCTTGTATACCTTCAGCATTTCGCTCTGCATCTTGGGGCAGATGCCGGGGCAGGTGGCGAAGAAAAAGTCGGTGAGGTAGACCTTGCCCGCCAGGCTTTGGTTGGTCACGAGCTGGCCATCCTGGTCGTGCAGCCGGAAGGCCGGCACCGTAGCGTACGTCGTTACCGAGTCGTGGCCGGGCACCGCCTGCCGCTCCGAGTTGCCGATGTAGGGCAGGGTAGTGGAGGCATCGGGCTGGGCATCGCTGCCCATGTCGGCCGTGGGGCCGGTGCCGCAGCCAGCCAGCGCGAGCAGCGCGGCCAGGAGCAAAAATTTCAAACGCATCATAATCAAGCAAAAGCAAAAACGGCCGGCCAGACGCTGGCCCCGCCAGGTAGTAAACCGTTGGCGGCGCCTAGTCGTTCGCCAAAAACAGCGGGGGTAGGGCGCGGCTAGCGGCCGGCCCGGCGCAAAGTGGCCTGGGCCGAGTCAATGGCCACGCGCAGCTGTTGCCCGATGCCGCTGAGCTGCTGCTGCTGGTCCTGGAGGTAGGCCAGGCGCCGCGGGGCGGGGGCGGTGCTGTCGGGGGCGTGGTAGCTGTGCATCCAGGTCATCATGGCGTGGTCGGCGGCCTGCATCCTGGTCAGCACGGGCGCGCCGGCGGGCACTTTGGCGGCCGTGAGCTGGGCTTTGAGGGCAAAAAGCTGCTCGGTCTGGCCCATCGCCACGTCGTGGCGCGCCATCAGCGTGTCTTCGAGCGCGCGGGCCTGGGTAGTGAGGTCGGTCGTTTCGGTGGTGGCGGTGGTCGTCTTCGAATCGGAGCCGCAGCCCGGCAGGCCCAGGCTCAGTAAGCCCAACGCCGCACCCAGCGGCAAAAGCAGCAGTTTTTTCATGCCGCGAAGGTCGGAAGCAATAAGTAATGAACGGTGAACAATGAGCAGTGAGCAATGGATAGTAGGACTTACGCAAAATCGTCTGTCATTGCGAGCGCAACGAAGTGGAGCGCGGCAATCGCACCAGAACGATACCCGAACGATTCTGTTCTGGTGCGATTGCTTCGCGTTGCTCGCAATGACGGACGCTTTTGCGTAAGTCCTAGGATAGGGAACAATGCGCGTCTCAATTGTTCATTGCCCACTGTTCATTCCTCATTCCATTATGAATTCTCGTCAACTCGGCCGCTCCGGCCTCACCGTTTCCGCTCTCGGCCTCGGCTGCATGGGCATGTCTGACTTCTATGGCCAGCGCGACGACGCCGAAAGCCTGCGCACACTGGCCCGCGCCCTGGAGCTGGGCGTCAGCTTCCTCGACACCGCCGACATGTACGGTCCCTACACCAACGAAGAGTTGCTCGGCTGCTTCTTCCGGGAAGACAAAACCCGCCGGCCTAAAGTGGTGCTGGCCACCAAGTTCGGCATCGTACGCGACCCCAACGACCCCAGCAAGCGCGGCATCAGCGGCCGGCCCGAGTACGTGCGGCAGTCGGCCGAGGGCAGCCTCCAGCGCCTCGGCACTGACCACCTCGACCTGTATTATCAGCACCGCGTTGACCCCACCGTGCCCATCGAAGAAACCGTGGGCACCATGAGCCGCCTCGTGGAAGAAGGCAAAGTGCGCTTCCTGGGCCTGAGCGAGGCCGGGCCCGACACCATTCGGCGCGCCCACGCCACGCACCCCATTTCGGCCCTGCAAACCGAATACAGCCTCTGGAGCCGCGACGTGGAGGTTGAAATCCTACCCCTGCTGCGCGAGCTGGGCATCGGCCTGGTACCCTACTCGCCGCTGGGCCGGGGCTTTCTCACCGGCGAAATCCAGCAGTTCGAAGACTTCGCGCCCGACGACTATCGCCGCTACTCGCCCCGCTTCCAGGGGGAGAATTTTGACAAAAACCTCAAGCTGGTGGGCCACCTGCGCGACCTGGCCCAACGCAAAGGCGTCACGGCCAGCCAACTGGCCCTGGCCTGGGTGCTGGCTCAGGGCGACGACCTGGCGCCCATTCCCGGCACCAAGCGCGTGAAGTACCTCGAAGAAAACGTGGGTGCTCTCAACGTGCGGCTAAGCGCCGACGAGCTGCGCCACCTCGACGAGCTGCTGCCGCTGGGCGCCGCCGCCGGCACCCGCTACCCCGAGGCGGGTATGGGTTTGGTGAATAAATAGCTGTGGTTGCGTAAGGGCACTCACCAGCCAAGTGCCGCGTTTGAAGTAAATTAGTTCGCGCGATTCTTAAGCTGACCAGCTCATGCAACCGATTCCTGAAACTTCCACTATCTTCAGCAACGCCCAATTGCTATTGCTGAGCGCCTTTGCCGGCAATCTCACCGAAGAAGAATTGCTGGAACTGCGGCAAGCTTACGCGCAGATTCTGGGCCGCCGGGCTACTGCCGCAGCCAATAAGGTCTGGGATGAAAAAGGCTGGACCGACGAAGACGTAGACCGGATGCTGCACACTAAGATGCGGTCGGGTCGTGGGTAAACGGCTCCCGCGCGTTGTGCTGGATACCAACGTGCTGCTGGTTAGCGTATCAAACCGCTCCCGTCTGTATTGGCTGTACGAAAGTTTTCTGGCAGGGAAATTTATTCTCTGCGTGACCACGGAGGTGCTGGCTGAGTATGCTGAGATTATGACCCGCCACGGGGGAAGTGAGTTTTGTGATAGTACGCTGGAAGCCATCACCAACGCCACTAATACCCGCTTCATTAGTCCTACCTACCGTTTCAACCTGCTCCGCGACCCCGACGACAACAAATTTGTGGATTGCGCCATCGCTGCCAATGCCGTCTGCATCGTCAGCCACGACCGGGATTTTCTGCCATTGCAGGCGATTGAGTTTCCGAAGGTGACGGTGGTGGATACAGAGTTTTTTCGCAACTTGCTGTTGCCGTTGCCGCTCTGATGTTTTGCCTACTGATGGAGTTTCTCAAACTCACGGTTGCACGTCACTTCACTATGACTTTTTTAAATACCTATGCGGTAGTGGGCTTGCTGGTGCTTTTGACCCGGCTGGGGCTGGCTCAGCAAATCGCCGTGGACGGCAAAACGTACATGGATACGACCAGTAGCCGCAATCCGGCGTGTGTCGATGCGGCCGTGGCGCGCTACTATCAGGTGGCGGGTAAGTATCCGCGCAGTTCCGACACGCTGCTCCGCGAGGCGCAGGCGTTTCTGCGCCAGCAGGGCCAAGTGTACACGGGTAGCGGTCACATCACACATCACTTTCCGCTTTATTGTGGACTGCCAGGGGCACCGCGAGCCGCGCACCCAGGTGCTGCAAACGGACGCTACCTACCGGCGTTTTGCCTTCCCACCCGCTTTGGTGGCCGCCCCGTATGCCTACTTGCAAACCCTTGCCGAGTGGCGGGTTGGCCAAGCGGCACACCCAGTGCGTTATATTACGTATTTAAACTTCAAAATGCAGGATGGCAAAGTGGTGGCTGTTACTCCTTAGCGGTTTACTAGCCGGGCCGCTGCCCGGCCGCGCCCAGCTGGCCGTGCCTGTTCGGCTAGTTGCCGCCGACTGCGGCAGCAAAGCTTATCAGGATTCGCTGGTAGCCCGCTACCTCGACCGGGGCGCCGAAAAATACGGCTACCTCGACCCGCGCTGGACGCAGTGCTGCAACAGCCTGATTGCCCTGTGCCCCACTAGCGCGGTAGCCTACCAGCACAAGGCCGTGCCGCTCGTGAAGGACAGAAAATGAGAGGAGGCCTTCGCGTTGGAAGACAAGGCCGTCGCGCTGGACCCGCGCACCTGGCTAGCCTACCGGGGCTTCCTGAAAGTCATCAAAACCAAGGATTACGCGGGCGGCTTGGTCGATTTTCAGCAGGCAGCGCGTATCAACCCTAACGGCCGCGAAATGGACCACCCCTACCCATTTTTCGAGGGCCTGTGCCACCTCGAAACCGGGCGCTATGCCCAGGCCGAGGCTGATTTTAAGCGCGACATTGCCTTGCAAAAATCGTCCGCAGCCGAAGTCAACGTTCATTTCAACAGCCTGTTCTACTTGGGCGTCCTGTATTTCGAAAGGAAGAAATACGCCCTGGCCGAGCAGTATTTGCAGCAGTGCCTGCGGCAGTACGCCCAACACCCCGATGCCAGTTATTACCTCGCCCTGGCCTACCGGGCCGAAGGACGCGAAGCCGCCGCCCGCCAGCGCCTGACCTTTGCCCAAGAGTGCCTGGCGAAAGGCTACCAGGTGAACGAGGACAATATCGTGTATGAAAACTACCCGCACCAGATAACCTCTTACGAGGTGCAAAAGGCGCTGCATAATAATAGAGGTGTTGCGTATTGACAGTCAATTAGTTGTACTCAATTAAGCATAATGTTCTTTTCTGCAAAACATTTTCACCTTCTCTACATTCAATCCATTACCCAATTTCGTTACTTGGTTTCGGGAAGTGCAACTTGAGATTCGGTTGCTGAACTGACTGCCGGCGTAGGCTGGCACTTCGGGCAGGTATAAGTAGCCCGGCCGCCCACGTAAAATTTCTCGATTTTTACCTTTGGGTGGCGCGGGCAAAAGGTATGCGCGTCGGAGCCGGGGGTAGCCGAATCGTCCCACTCGCGGGCGTGAATGAGAAATTCCTTCGGAAAATGCCGGTAATTAGCCTCGTGCTGAATGGCCGTCGTCAAGACTACTTGAATAGCCGCGTGCAGCGCCGTAGTTTCTCGCTCCAACAGCGAATTACCCAGCCGCTCGGGATGGATTTTGGCCTGGAATAAAACTTCGTCCACAATCCAGTTGCCGAGGCCGGCGGTGAGGCTTTGGTCGAGCAGCAGCGGCTTCACGAATACCTTGCGGCGGCTGAGTTTCTGGTGCAGCTCGATGGTGGTTATTTGCAGGGCGTCGGGGCCCAGCTTCTTGGCTTTTTGGTAGGCCTCAGCGCTGTCGGCCAGGCGGATGCGGCCAAATTTGCGCGGGTCGATAAACGCCAGGCTCAGGCCCGAGTCGCTGAGCTGCCAGGCCACGCGGGTAAAGCGCGGGGCGTCGGGCGCGTCGCGGTAGGCACCGATGTCGCCGGTCATGCCGAAGTGCAGCACCAGCAGGCGGCCGTTATCAAGGTTCAGAAAGCAGTTTTTGCCCAGCCGGCCGGTGCCGGTGATGGTGCGGCCCAGCAGGGCGGCGCGCAGCTCATCTTCGGGCACGGCCAGCACGTGCGCGTCGCGCACTTCGAGGCCGGTAATCGTCTGGCCCACGGCCACTTCATTGATAAAACGGCGGTAGGTTTCGACTTCGGGTAATTCGGGCATCCTATTTCAATTATCAGTTTTCAGTCATCAATTATCAGTCGTTCTAACGGCGTACTCCCAGGATGGGTGCCGCCAGCGCCACCAAAACGAGTGATAATTGATAATTAATAATTGATGACTGAAATCAGTCGTGCAGCTTGGCTACGCGCTGGCCGGCCTGGTCATATACGTCGCCGCGCGGCGTCACGAACAGCGGGCGCTGCTGGCCATCTTCGAGCACGAAGGGAAACGCCGCGTTGCCGGTGCGGCGCAGGTGGCCCACTACTTCGGCGTCGCGCACGGCCTCGTCGTCATCGGCGCTGCTTTTGTCGGTCAGGCGCACCACGTTCAGGGTGCTGGTGAGGTAGAAGGGCACGTCGGGGTTATCGCGGAAAGTGAGTTGGCCCACCAGGCGCACGGGCGCCGCGCTGGCGCGGCGATTCAGCGTAGCGTAAGTGGCTTCGGCCGCGGGGCGGGGGGTAGGGCGCGGAGCCAGCGCTATCGGCTGGGCCGAGGGCTGGGCACCGCCCGCCTGGTTGCTGGCCACAATCTGGGCCGTGGCGCGGTTCCAGCCGCGGCTGATGGCGGCCAGGCGCGGTGCCCGGCCGGGGTGAGTGGCCGAGCCTTCGTCGGGCGATACGGCGGCTAGCGCGGCCTGTGCCTGGGCCAGGCTGGCACCCAGCCGGCGCAGCACGAAGCCCGAAAACTCGTCGGCCTCCAGCTCATCCTGCGGCTGCGAGCCGCCGCGCAGGGTGTGGCCGTTGAGGTGGTGGCCCATCTCGTGCGCCAGAATGCTGATGCCCGCCCAGTCGGTGTGGCCGGCGCGGTTCACGGCCGCCAGAAACCGCGGGTTATAGAGCAGGTAGCGCTTGCCGCCGTACACCACGGCCGCGGCGTTATCGACCTGGTCGGTGGCGCGCAGCTCGAAGCGCGGCTGCAAGCCCACGGCGTCGGTGATTTCGCGGATGATGCCGGCCGCCTGGCTGGCGGGCATATCGGTGGGGGTAGTCTGGGCACGAGCGGGCACGATGGCCGGACCGAGCAGCAGCGCCGGCAGGCCCATAACAGCAGCCAGCCGACGAAAAAACCGGGGAAGAACAGTCATGGCGAAAAGCGGGAAGAGAGACGGCTGAAGAAGGCTATTTCGACGCCAGAAACACGACCGGCGGCGAGCAAAAGCTTATTAACACAACGTTACCGCCCGCCTTTTTCGTTTAATAAATTCACGGCCGCTGCTGGCCGTTTTTTAAGTGTTCTTCCTATGGCATCTGCCACCACCGCTACTACGCCCGCCGTGCGCGTGCAGCCCGGCACTCCGCTGCGCCTCGCCGATATCGACCCGGCTAACAATGAGCCGTTTACCCACAAGAAAAAGGATGAGAAGCGCCTGCATGAGCTGCATCACCAGCTCAGCAAATTCCAGGAAAACCTGTATGCCGAGCACCGCCAGAGCCTGTTACTGGTGTTTCAGGCTATGGACACGGGGGGTAAGGACAGTACTATCCGGGTGTTGCTCACGGGCATTAATCCGGCGGGTGTGGAGGTGTCAGCCTTCAAGCAACCCAGTGCCGAGGAGCTGAATCATGATTTTCTGTGGCGCGTTCACCAGCACACGCCGGGTAGGGGCCACATCGGGGTGTTCAACCGCTCGCACTACGAGGATGTGCTCGTGACGCGCGTGCACGGCCTTATTCAGCCCTTTACCTGGCAGCAGCGCTACCAGGATATCGTGAACTTCGAGCAACTGCTGACCCGCAACGGCACGCGGATTATCAAATTCTTTCTGCACATTTCCAAGGAAGAGCAAGCCAAGCGCCTGCAAGCCCGCCTCGACAACCCCGACAAGCGCTGGAAATACGAGCCCGGCGACCTCAGGGAGCGCCAGCTGTGGGAGGCCTACCAGACGGCCTACCAGGAGGCCCTGGCCGCCACTTCCACGGCCGAGTGCCCGTGGTACGTTATCCCGGCCAATGACAAGCGCGCCCGCGACCTGGCCATTGCCGAAATCGTAGTGGCGGCCCTGGCCGAGATGAACCCCCAGCCGCCCGCCGCTACCTTCGACGTAGCCGCGCAGGTGATTGAGTAAAGGGGAGGGGGCTAAAAAACGTCATGCTGAACAAAGTGAAGCATCTTGGTCAGGTCATTGGAGCACCAACCCCAACGACTCAGCCAAGATGCTTCACTTTGTTCAGCATGACGTGCTATGAAACGTAACAACGCAAAATAGCGCGCCGAAGTCTTATCAATTCATCCAGAGCGTGGCCACTGGCTCGAAGCGGTGGGCCGCGAAGGCGCCGTAGGGGCGCTCGGCATAAAAGCCCAGCACGTGCACGTGGGCTTTGCCGGTTTGGGCGTGGGGTAGCACGCGCACCGGGTACACGCGGCCGGCCGTGGGCCAGTCGCCGATGTAGCCCGTGGGGCGGGCCGTGTCGTCGATGCAGCGGGCGAATTGCTGCACGGGGAGGGGGGTAGGGAGCTGTGTCTTACGCATAGCCAAAGATACGAAAAATTTGTATAAACTAAAAATTTTGGCAAAAATAATCCGGCGTAAAATCTCCCATTCAGGCGCGCTAACTAGGTGAAAACAAAATGAATCAGGTGCGTGTTGAGGTGTGTCGTGAGTTGCTACTATCATTGGCTAACAATTGTTAGCCTCACGGCCTATTTACGCGAAAACCGTGCCGACCAGATTCAAGGACAGCACGGTTTTTTTCGCGTGGCGCGGCGCTGCTCAGCGCTTGTTCAAATCCAGCGCCTGGTAGGCAATGAGCAGGTCGGTGCGGGTGCCGGGCGGGCGGTAGTACACCAGCAGGTCGTATTGGTTTTCGGTCTCCTGGTGGGTGCCCTCGAAGTAGATTTCGTCGGGCGCGGCGCCGGCGCGCCTGGGGGCCACGGCGTAGTCGTAGTTGTAGTAGCCCTGCTTGAGCAGCGCGTGGCCGGTGTAGCGCTGCTGCAACGAGTCGTACGTCAGCCGAAACTCGTCCTTGAGCTGCCAGTCGCTGAGCGCGCCGAACACGTACACCGGGCCGGGCGCGGGCTGCGCGGCCTTCAGGTTGAAGGTAACCTGGGCATAGTCGCCGTTGTAGGCGCCGTTGCCATACTCGCGGTTCTGGAACACGCGCTGGCCGTCGGCATCTACGTACTGGTTGTAGGCCAGGCCGTTGCGGGTAGTTTCTTCGAGCAGCTCCACCTGGGTAGGGCTGGTTTGGCGCAGCAGGCGCGCCACGCCCAGCCCGTTGGCCTGCAACGAGCGGGCGTCAAAATAGCGGTATTCGCTGAGGCCCGGAAAGGCGTTTTCGTAGTTGATGTACTGGTACTGGAGCACGCGCTCGGCGTCGCGCACGAAGGTGGGGGTAAGGTTGTAGTGCGCGTTGTCCCAGCGGAAATTCTGGCGCAGCACCACCTTCACCTCGGCGGCCGGGTTCACCAGCTCCACGGCGCTGTAGTTGATGTTGAAATTGAGTTGCTGGTAGGCGTAGCGCGCGTCGATGCCACCGGCCAGAATACCCTGTTGCAGCGTCGCGATTACCTGGCTCTCATACACCAGCATCCGGCGCGAGAGCAGCGGCACACCCGCCTGGTTCTGCACCACCAGCAGGTAGTTGCCGCTGAGCTTCACGCGCGGCACCTGCAAGGCGTAGTGGTAGTAAGGCACTTTGGTATTGACTGAAGTCTGGTAGTTGGTGAGCGTAAACTCGTTTATCTCGCTCAAAAACTGCATGTCCGTGATTTGCGAGGGCGTCCAGTTCAGGTCACAGTGAATGAGCCTGGCCGTGAGGCGCGGCGCCTGCTCGCCCAGCACGTCAAACTCCAGCGTCACGGGCTGCTCCTGGCTCAAGGGCACGATGGGCGGGTTGAAAATATCGTTGGCCTGGCCCGTGGGCACGTAGCACTGCACGCTGCGCACGCTGGGGTCGTAGATGTAGTCGAGGTAGCGCAGCGTGCGGTCGGCGTAGTACTCGGCCGGCTTCTGCTGGCTCACGGGTGCGTTGGGGTTGGTGATGGGGGTGCCCAGGGGCACGCAGGCCGCCGTGAGCAGCACCAGCGGGTAGGAGAGGAGGCGAAAGCGCATGGAGCGAAAGTACGGCCGGCCGCTACCTTACGCGGCTATGCGTGGCCTTGGCAAAGCGCGGCTTTACTGGCAAATTGGGCAAAGACCCGAAAATCAGCGTGCTCGTAGTGCTGTATATTATATTGCGCCACTCCTACGCCACGCACTTGCTCGAAGCCGGCAACGAAGTCACATCATCCAGGATTTGCTGGGCCACAGTAGTATCAAAACTACCGAAATCTACACCCACGTTGCCCACCGTACTCGCCCTCCTTACTCCCCTGAATAGTCTCGGCCTACTAACTGGCGAGTTGGGGGAAGCATACTCATTCGGTGTACTTCCCGCAACTTATTTGCGTACTACAAAGATGGCTTGCCGCAACTTGCGGGGCCGTTGAGTTGCGGCAAGCCAAATGTTAGCGGTCATTGTAAAACGACACCGATTAAGAATGAACAAATAGAATTTGCGCAAATATATAAAAAACATTAATTTAAAAGATGAGACAAATACCTATTTTAAATTAAAAAATTATAATAATGCTTGATATAAAATTTGAAACAAAAAGGTTGTTTATAGAACCTATGAAAAACGAGGACACTGCTTTTATTTTTCAAATTCTCAATACCGAGGGGTGGAAAAAAATACTGGCGACCGAAAAATAAATACAAAAGAAGATGCAACCACTCATATTGAAAAAATTGTAAATAATCCGAATTATACTTATCTAGTTTTTAAGCACAAAGAAAATCAAAAAGCATTAGGACTTATTACACTAATCAAAAGAGATTATTTGTAAGATTACGACGTTGGATTTGCAATTTTGCCCGAATTTGAAAAAAAAGGATATGTCTACGAAGCAAGTAAAAAATTTATGAAAATAATAGCGACAAAAAACATTTGTAATAAAATTGTCGCAATTACACTTCCTGAAAATATTCCATCAATTTTACTTATAAAAAATTAGGATTAGAGTATGTAAACGAAATAATAGAGAAAAACGAAACGCTTTCTGTTTATCAAAAATCATTTTAAATATTAAACACAGAAATGAATACATACTATAAAAAAGACAAACAACGAATTGCTAACATTAGGTTTTGTGCAAGTGGGGCTTGATAGAAGTACAATCAACATTTTTACAAATCCAAGCTGTGATTCGGGCTTGACAAACGTCGCTGAACTTTTAAAACTTAACTTGTACATTTGTTTTTCAATTAGCAGCGGTTACGGGCGGACGGAATTATAATGCCCCACCTGACAAAGCCCTGCTCGTTGTCGTCCGTTACCGAACTAAAAAAGCCCCGTCAGTTGCTTCTGACGAGGCTTTTGTTTCGGCGGAAATTCCTTGTATCTTAGCCAGCATTCCCCAACGGTCGTTCAGGCAGCGTAGTGGTAGCGGCATTGCAGCACGTGGGCTAAGGCCGCCTCGGAGCGATACGCCAGGCGATGCTTTCAGCCTTTTTCTATACACAGACAGAAAAACTTGCCCTCGTCCGACCAGTTACAAACATGAAACTTGACAAGTACGCGCTAAAAGCCGGACGAGACCAGACAGTTTTTGAGTTTATTAGAGTTACTATCGCTTGAAAATCAGGCATATGCACCCTAAGCTTAATTGAGTAAGCATTTGGGCTGAAATAATACAGTCACTATAAGACGCTAAAAAGTGCTCAGAAAAGGCTCAGCCGTGCTGAAATAGCGGAAATGTAAAATAGGCGCAATAATCTGGAATTACTTAATACCTGTAATGCTCTGATAACCAGCTCATAGTAACTCTATTAGTGAAGGGACGAAAGGAGCCATCCGAAAAATAATTCTCTTTCAAACGACCACGGAACCCAATCTTTATAACCTTGCGTTTGGCGACCGTGACCCCCTGACCGGCGGCGTAAACGACATGGCAGTTTCGAACAACGGCGATACAGACAAAGTACTTGCTACCGTAGCAGCTGCCCTATATGCTTTCTGCGAGCGCTATCCAGACGCTTTCGTATATGCCACAGGCAGCACCGCAGCACGTACAAGATTGTATCGCATAGGTATAACCCGGCTTTACGACGCAGTAAGAAATGACTTTTCCCTCTACGGACAGATTGGCGACGATTTTCCAGAATTTGAATTGGGAAAAGAATACGATGGATTTCTTGCCAAACGAAAATTTGATTAAATCGCAGTATTATGAAAACAATAGAAGACATCAAAAACAAAAAGGTCCCATTTGTGACTATTGACCCTTCGTTAGACAAACTGAAGGAACAAAACCTTTTTCCCGAAAAGTTGGCAAAGGCAAACGAGATGCTCAAAACCGCAAAGCTTCCACCGAGCAAGCATCACAGCTAATATGGATTTGGCATAAGCAGAGCTGTTGGCCAAAGGCCCAAATTTTGCTTTTCAATTTGGCAAAGACGTAGCTGTCGGCGGCAGTTTACTGAGGTGGTCTAGCTAAAACAGACAGTGCGAAGTCTTAACTTCCACTGCCCATGACTGAGAAACTGAATCCTGGCGGCTTGCCCGCCACTCGCAAGAAATACACGCCGGCTTTCAAAGCTGAATGCGTGCGCCAAGTGGCGGCCGGCGGCCGGCAAACCGATGTGGCCCGTGCCCAAGGCATTTCGCCCGCCTTGCTCGGCCGTTGGCAGCGTCCCGCGCTGGAACAGGCCGTGCCCAGCAGCGCGGAGCGCGACGAAATCAAGCGGTTACGGGTCGAGCTCAAGCGCGTGGAAATGGCGCGCGATATGTTAAAAAAAGTCGTGACCATCTTCGCGCAACCGCCTCAGTCATGAGCCGCTACGCGTTTAGCCGAGCTTGTACCGAGCCCTGGCTGGTGCAGTTGCTCTGCCGCCTGTTAGCGGTGAGTCCGGCCGGCTACTACCAGTGGCGGCAGCGCCCGGAACGGCCGGCGGCGGTGTGGCAGGCAGCCGCACAAGCCGCTTTCACACGTCACGCCCGCCGATATGGCACGCGCCGGTTGCGAGCCGAATTACGCGCCGAAGGCCACGCCGTGGGGCGCTACGCGTGACGTTCATGGCTGCACCGGCACGGCCTACGGGCCCTGAGTACCCACCCGCAACGCCCCCGGACGACGGTGGCCGACCCGGCCGCCACAGTGGCCGAAAACCGGCTACTCGGCCAGCCCGCGCCTACCGCCCCCGACCAGGTGTGGGTCGGCGACAGCACGTAGTTGCCCCTGGTAGGCGGGCGCTGGTGCTACCTGGCCACCTGGCGCGACACCTGCTCGCGCCGGGTGGTCGGCTGGCCGCTGGCCGCGCAGATGCCCACTGAACTCGTGCTGCTGGCCCTGGAACAGGCCCTGACGCTGCGCCAGCCCGCGCCGGGCTTGCTTAGTCACGCCGACCGCGGCAGCCAGTACACCAGTGCCGCCTGCCGCGCCCGCATCGACCAGGCGGGAGCCTTGCCCAGCTTCAGCCGACCCGGCAACTCCTATGACAATGCCCAGGCCGAAGCCGGCTGGAGCACCCTCAAAACCGAACTCTTACCCGGTAACGCCCCCTTTGCCTCGCTGGAAGAAGCCCGCCTGGAAATCGCCTGGTACCTCGACGTCTACTTTAACCTCGACCGCCGCCACTCCGCTCCCGACTACCGCTCGCCCCACCAATTTGAACACGACCTGAAAATCAACCTGCCTTACCTCACTGTCTGTTTTTACTGGACCATCCCATACTAAAATCCCCGCCTTCGGCAATATCCAAAACATTAAACATGAAGAAAGACTCACCAGAAGCACCCTGCTTCCAGTGAGGCTTTCTTCATTATTTGTTTTTCTACATCTCGGCCAGCATTTCCCACCGGTCGTTCAGCTGGGCCAGCTCTTTCTTGACCTTCTCGAATTTTAGCGTGGCATCCTTCAACTGCGCGGCGTTGTCGTAAATCTTGGGGTCGGCCAACTGCTTTTCGTACACGGCCAGCTCCTTTTCCAGCGTGTCGATTTTGGTTTCTACCTCGGCCAGCTCACGCAGGGCTTTTTTCTGGTCGGGCGATGGCGTTTTAGGGGGGGTAGGGTCAGCCTTGGGTTCCGTTTTGGGGGCGGGCTTCGAGGCGGAGGGGCTGGGTAGGCCGGCTTTTTTGGCGGCTTTCTCGCGGTCCTCCTGCCAGAGCTCGTACTCGGCGTAGGTACCGGGGTATTCCTTGAGTTGGTAGTCTTCGATAAACCAGATTTTGGTGGCCACGTTTTCCACGAAATAGCGGTCGTGGCTGATGACGATAAACGTGCCCTCGTACTGCTCCAGGGCCTGAATGAGAATGTTCACCGACACCATATCCAGGTGGTTGGTGGGTTCGTCGAGCAGCAGGAAATTGGCTTCCGAAATCAGGGTTTTGGCCAGCGCCACGCGGCTTTTCTCGCCGCCGCTGAGCACCTTGATTTTCTTGAACACTTCCTCGCCGGTGAAGAGGAACGAGCCGAGCACCGAGCGCAATTCCATGTCGTTGCGCTTGGAACCGGCCTCGCTCATTTCCTGAAGTATCTCATTATCAAGCGTCAGCGATTCGAGCTGGTGCTGGGCGTAGAACGACATAATGACGTTGTGGCCGAGCTGGTGCTTGCCCTCAGTGGGGTTTTCGGTGCCGGCCACCAGGCGCATGAGCGTCGATTTGCCTTTGCCGTTGGCCCCGATGAGCGCGATTTTGTCGCCGCGCTCGATGTGCACGTTGGTGTCGCGGAAAATGAGCTTCTGGTCGTACTTCTTGGTCACGTGCTCCATGCGCAGCACGTGGCGGCCGGGCTCCACCTTGAAGGTGAACTTCATGTTGATTTTGGCCGCGTCCTGGGCCACGTCCTCGATGCGCTCCATTTTGTCGAGGGCCTTCACGCGGCTCTGGGCCTGCTTGGCTTTGCTGGCCTTGGCCTTGAAGCGCTCAATGAATTTCTCGGCCTGCCGAATCTGGGCCTGCTGGTTCTCGAAAGCACCTTTCTGGATGAGGTTGCGCTCTACTTTTTCTTCCAGATAATAGGAATAGTTGCCGGCGTAGGGCACGAGCTTACCGCCCAGCACCTCGACGGTGGTATTGGTGGTGCGGTCAAGGAACGCGCGGTCGTGGCTCACGATAATGACGGCGCCCTCGTAGTCGGCCAGGTAGTTTTCTATCCACTTGATACTGGGCAGGTCCAGGTGGTTGGTGGGTTCGTCGAGCAGCAGCAGCGAGGGCTGTTGCAGCAGGATTTTAGCCAGCATCACGCGCATCCGCCAGCCGCCCGAAAACGACTTGAGCGGCTTTTGCAGCTCCTCGGTGGTGAAGCCCAGGCCTTCGAGGATTTCCTCCGCTTTGGACTGCATGGTGTAGCCGCCCAGCGCCTCAAAGCGCTCCTGCAAGTCGGCCAGCTTCCCGACCAGGTCGTCGGTGTAGTTGGTTTCGAACTCGCTGAGGATGGCGTCAATTTTCTTCTGCAATTCCAGCGCCTCCGCGAAGGCTTGCATGGCCACGTTGAGGATAGACTCGTGGGTGTCGTAGCTGAGCAAGTCCTGGTTGAGGAAGCCCAGCGAAACTTCCTTGCTCATCGAAATCGAGCCACCGTCGGCCTTGTACTCGCCCACGAGCAGGCGCAGCAGCGTCGATTTGCCGGTGCCGTTCAGCCCAATCAGGCCGATTTTATCCTTGGGTTTGATGTGCAGGCTGGCATTGTCGTAGAGGGCACGCGAGCCGAAATGGAAGTCGAGGTCAGAAATGGAAATCATGGCGGGGCCGGCAGGGGCCACTATAAAAGCAAGTGAAGCGTGAAGCGGGGGGTAGGGCGGAAATCAGCCGCTGGCCCGCGCACGAGTGGCCACGCAAAAGTACGGCCCAGCCGGGGCGTAGCGCGAAGTTTCTACTTCGTGCGCGAGCGTCAGCGAGCAGGCATAACCGCGCTGCCTGGCCCGCACGCCAGCTGCTCGCTACGCTCGCGCACGAAGCGGAAGCTTCGCGCTACTGCCCGACCTTTGCGCCCATGCCGTACGCTGCCAGCCCCGAAACCATCCTGCTCATTGATGATGAGAACCAGCTGCGCGGCATCACGGCGCGGCTGCTGGAGCTGGAGGGCTACGCCGTGCTGCAAGCCCCCGACGCCTACCGCGGCCTGGCCCTGCTGGCCGCGCACGCCGATGATATTATCCTCATTCTCTGCGATGTGAAGCTGCCCGACGCGAACGGCGTGGAGCTGCTGCCGCGCTTCAAGGCCAAGGCCCCGCTGGCCGAAGTAGTGCTGCTGACCGCCTACGGCACCGTGCCCGACAGCGTGCGCGCCATAAAAGCCGGTGCCTTCGACTACCTCACCAAGGGCGACTCCGACGACCAGCTGGTGGTGGTGGTAGACCGCGCCGTGGTCAAGGCGCGCCTCCAGCGCCGGGTGGCCGAGCTGGAAAAGCAAGTGGGCCAGCGCCACACCTTCGACACGATACTGGGCCACGCGCTGGCCCTGGAAGCGGCCAAGCACCTGGCCCGGCAGGTGGCGCCCACCGAGGCTACCGTGCTACTCGAAGGCCCCACCGGCTCGGGCAAGGAGCTGTTTGCCGAGGCCATTCACGAGGCCAGCGCGCGGCGCGCCAAGTCCTTCGTGGCCGTCAATTGCAGTGCCTTTGCCAAAGACCTGCTCGAATCGGAGCTGTTTGGCTACAAGAAAGGTGCCTTTACCGGGGCAGTGGCCGATAAGAAGGGACTGATTGAAGAAGCCAGCGGCGGCACCTTGTTTCTGGACGAAATCGGCGAGCTGGAGTTGAGCTTACAGGCTAAGCTGCTGCGGGTGCTCGAAAGCCAGGAATTTATCAAGGTGGGCGACACGCGGCCTACCCGTGCCAACGTGCGCCTCGTGGCGGCCACCAACCGCAACCTGCGCCAGGAGGCCGCCGAGGGCCATTTTCGTCCCGATTTGTACTACCGCCTCTCGGTGTTCGTGGTGCCGGTGCCGCCGCTCAGCGCCCGCCGCGCCGACGTGCCGGAGCTGGCCGGCTTCTACCTCAGCTACTTCGCCGCCAAGCTGAAAAGGCCGCCGCTGGCCCTGGCCCCCGAGGCCCTGGCCGCCCTGCAAGCCTACCCCTGGCCCGGCAACGTGCGCGAGCTGCGCAACGTGCTGGAGCGCGCCGCCATCCTCACGCCGCCCGGCCAGCCGGTAGAAGTAGCCGGCCTACCCCTCGAAGTGCAGCTGGCCGCCGCGCCCGGCCCCGCCAGCCTGGCCACCGAGGATGAGCGCAGCCTGCGCAATGCCGAGATGCAGCACATTCGGCGCGTTTTGCGGGAAGTGGGCGGCAACAAGGCCGAGGCGGCGCGGGTGCTGGGCATCGCCCACACTACGCTGTACCGTAAGATTCAGGAGTACGGGCTGTAGGTAAGGTCGCCCTCGGCAGCAAACCCCACCGCTAGTATTTTGCAAAGTGCCCTAGCGAAACGCTAGTTCCGACTACGGGATAAGGCTTACCAAAAGCAAAGCGGGTAAAAATTTACTAACTGGAAGTGAGTTGGTTGGCGCTTCACTGTGCGGGTAGGGGGTAGGCGGGGCCGGGGTTTGCCAAGGGAAGGGCACATCCATTCACAACCCATTTTTTCCGCTGCCATGTCTGCTGCCCTTCTTGCCCCGCTGCTTGCTTCTGCTGGTATTGGCCTCTTCTGGCTCTGCTACAAGTCGGTCGATTTTTTCGACAATATCTAACCCGCTGCTGCCATGATGCTCGCTTTGCTGCTGCTCTCCCTCGCCACGTTCGGCTACCTCGGCTACGTGCTGCTGAAGCCGGAGAAATTTTAAGGCTGATTGGTGATTGGTAATTGCTGATTGTTAGTTATTTATCTTATTTAATAATCAGTAGTCAGCAGTTAACAACCAGCAATCAACCATTACCAAAATGAACAAAGAACTCCTCGGCATCGGCGTCATATTCCTGGCGACGGTGCTGCTGGCCGTGCCGCTCGGCCGCTACCTGGCCACCATTTACCGGGGCGATAAAAGCTGGTCCGATTTTCTGCTGCCCTTCGAGCGGCTGCTTTACCGGCTGGGCGGCGTGCGGCCCGAGCGCGAGATGACCTGGCAACAGCACCTGCTGGCGCTGCTGGCCATCAACGTGGTGTGGTTTGGCTGGGCCATGCTGGTGCTCTGCACCCAGGGCAGCCTACCCCTCAACCCCGACCACAACCCCAGCATGTCGCCCGACCAGGCGTTCAACACGGCCATCTCCTTCCTGGTCAACTGCAACCTGCAGCACTACTCGGGCGAGTCGGGCGCCACGTACTTCTCGCAGGTATTCTGCCTGATGTTCTTGCAGTTCGTGACGGCCGCCACCGGCATGGCCGCCTGCGTGGTCGTTTTTAACGCCCTGCGCGAAGGCGCCGGCGAGAAGCTCGGCAACTTCTACGTGTACTTCGTGCGCAGCATTACGCGGGTGCTGCTACCCCTCTCGCTGGTGGTGGCGCTGGTGGTGGTTTTTCAGGGCACGCCCATGACCTGGCAGGCCAAAGCGCCGGTGATTACCGTAGAGGGCGACAGCACCTTCGTGAGCCGTGGCCCGGCCGCCGCCATGATTGGCATCAAGCAAGTGGGCACCAACGGCGGCGGCTACTACGGCGTCAACTCGGCCCACCCGCTCGAAAACCCGACCTTCCTCACCAATGCCGTGGAGAACGGCGCTATCGTGCTCATTCCCATTGCGATGGCGCTGGCCTTCGGCTACTACCTGCGCCGGCCCCGGCTGGGCTGGATGGTGTTTGGGGTGATGACGGCCGGCTACCTGCTGCTGCAAGTGCCCACCGTGTACCTCGAAATGCACGGCAACCCGGCTATTACCCAGATGGGCGTGGACCAAAGCCTGGGCTCGCTCGAAGGCAAGGAAATGCGCCTCGGCGCGCCGGCCTCGGCACTCTGGGCCATCCAAACCACCGTCACCTCGAACGGCTCGGTCAATGCCATGCACGACTCGCTCACGCCGCTTTCGGGCATGAACACGCTGCTGGGTATGATGACCAACGCCTTCTACGGGGGGGTAGGGGTAGGCTTCCTCAACTTCTTCGTATTCATCATCGTGGCCGTGTTTATTTCGGGGCTGATGGTGGGGCGCACGCCCGAGTTTCTGGGCAAGAAGATTGAGGCCCGCGAGATGAAAATCGCCGTGCTCATCGCGCTGCTGCACCCATTGCTCATCCTCACGGGCACGGCGCTGGCCGCGCATCTCTACACTGGCAACCCCACCGCCTACGCCGGCTGGCTGGCCAACCCGGGCTACCACGGCTTCTCGGAAATGCTCTACGAGTACACCTCCTCGGCCGCCAACAACGGCTCAGGCTTCGAGGGCCTCGGCGACAATACGCCGTGGTGGAATATCTCGACCGGCGTGGTGCTGCTGCTGGCCCGCTACCTGCCCATCATCGGCCCGGTAGCCATCGCGGGCATCCTGGCCCGCAAGAAGTTCGTGCCCGAAAGCGCCGGCACCCTGCGCACCGACACCGGCACTTTCGGCGTGATGGTCTTCTTCGTGATTTGGATTATCGCCGCGCTGGCCTTTTTCCCGGCGCTCGCGCTGGGGCCGCTGGCCGAGCATTTCACGCTGTATTAGCCGCTAGCCCAGGCTCCCTCCAAGGGCACTCGGGCTCCCTCCAAGGGCACTTCGGTGCCTAAAAAGGGCACTCGGCTTCCCTAAAAGGGAGCTGCACTCCCCTCCAAGGGCAGCCAGCTTCCTTAAAAGGTCACCGCGGCTCCTTAAAAGGGGAGCCAGCTGCCCTCCAAAGGCAGCCAGCTTCCTTAAAAGCCCACCGGGCTTCCCTCCGAGGGCAGCCAACTCCCTCCAGAAGGCACCGCGCTCCCTTTGGCGGGCAGCCCGCCTCGCCAGCTCTTCCCCGACTTTCCCATTTACCAATGGCTACGCAATCCCAATCCTTATTTCAGCCCGCGCTGGTGGCCGAAGCCACGAAGCAAGCCTTCGTGAAGCTCGACCCGCGCATCATGTTCCGCAACCCGGTGATGTTCACCGTGGAACTGGGCACGGTGGTGATGCTGCTGGTAACCATCGGCCAGCTCGTGCGGCCCGATGCCAGCCAGGGTAGCTTCGGCTACAACCTGACGGTGTTTATCGTCCTTTTTCTTACCCTCTTATTCGCCAATTTTGCCGAGGCCATCGCCGAGGCGCGCGGTAAGGCGCAAGCTGACTCGCTGCGCAAAACCCGCCAGGACACGCCCGCCAAAGTGCGCCAGCCCGACGGCACGTTCACCAGCGTCAACTCGGCGCAGCTCCAAAAAGGGCAGGTGTTCGTGGTGGAGGCGGGCGAGATTATCCCCACCGACGGCGAGATTATCGAGGGCCTGGCCACCATCGACGAGTCGGCCATTACCGGCGAGTCGGCCCCGGTTATCCGCGAGTCGGGCGGCGATAAGTCGTCCGTGACGGGCGGCACCAAGGTGCTCTCCGACCGCATCGTGGTGCTGGTGACCACGGCCCCCGGTGAGTCGTTTCTGGACAAGATGATTGCGCTCGTGGAAGGCGCCTCGCGGCAGAAAACGCCCAACGAAATTGCCCTCACTATCCTGCTGGCCGGGTTTACGCTGGTGTTCGTGATTGTGTGCGTCACCTTGCAGCCCTTCTCGCGCTACGCCAACACGCCCATCGCGGTGGCCTCGTTTATCGCGCTGTTCGTGTGTTTGATTCCGACCACCATTGGCGGGCTGCTCTCGGCCATCGGCATCGCGGGCATGGACCGCGCGCTGCGGGCCAACGTTATCACCAAGAGCGGCAAGGCCGTGGAAACGGCCGGCGACATCGACGTGTTATTGCTCGACAAAACCGGCACCATCACCATCGGCAACCGCAAGGCGACCCACTTCTGGCCCGCGCCCGGCGTGAGCGAGCGCGAGCTGGTGGAGGCCGCTACCCTCAGTTCCTTGCACGACGAAACCCCCGAGGGCAAGAGCATCGTGGAGCTGGCCCAGCAGGTGCGCCGCACCGACGCGGCCGACCTCCAGCGGCGCGCCCTGGGCAGCGAGGCCATCAAGTTCACGGCCGAAACCCGCAGCAGCGGCGTCACCCTGGCCGACGGCGTGCGCATCCGCAAGGGCGCTTCGGATGCCATTCGCCTGCTGGCCAATGCCGCCAGCCAGGAATTTCCGAACGAGACGACCCAGCAGGTGGCCGCGGTGGCCAACAACGGCGGCACGCCGCTGGTAGTGAGCCAGAACGACCGCATCCTGGGGGTAGTCGAGCTGCAGGACATCATCAAGCCCGGCATCCAGGAGCGCTTCGAGCGCCTGCGCCGCATGGGCATCAAAACCGTGATGGTGACCGGTGACAACCCCCTCACCGCCAAGTTTATCGCCGAAAAAGCCGGCGTGGACGACTACATTGCCGAGGCCAAGCCGGAGGACAAGATGAAGTACATCCGCGCCGAGCAGCAGGCCGGTAAGCTGGTAGCCATGATGGGCGACGGCACCAACGACGCGCCCGCCCTGGCCCAGGCCGACGTGGGGGTAGCCATGAACTCGGGCACCCAGGCCGCCAAGGAAGCCGGCAACATGGTGGACCTCGACAACGACCCCACCAAGCTCATCGAAGTAGTCGAAATCGGCAAGCAATTGCTGATGACGCGCGGCACGCTCACCACCTTCTCCATCGCCAACGACGTGGCCAAGTACTTCGCCATCGTGCCCGCCTTGTTCATGGTGGCCATTCCGGCGCTGGGCGCGCTGAACGTGATGGGCTTGAAGTCGCCGCAGTCGGCCATTCTGAGCGCCGTTATTTTCAACGCCCTCATCATTCCGGCGCTGGTGCCGCTGGCCCTGAAGGGGGTAACCTACACGCCGGTGGGCGCTTCGGCGCTGCTGCGCCGCAACCTGCTCATCTACGGGCTAGGTGGGGTAGTGGTGCCCTTTATCGGCATCAAAGTCATTGACCTGGTAGTGGGGGTGTTTTTGTAGTAGGGGCGGGGCTTGCCCCCGCCCTTGCCAATTGAACGACACGTAACCAGGTCATTCCAATTACTATTCAACGCCCATTGCTGTCGGGTATTATTGTTCAACGACGGGCGGGAACAAGCCCCGCACCCTACTTATGAAATCCCAATTCCTTCCCGCCCTGCGCCTGACCCTCGTAATGATGGTGCTGTGCTGCGGCATTTACCCGGCCCTTGTCTGGGCCGCCGCCCAGCTGGCCCCCGGCCACGGCGAGGGCGTGCAGGTGCACCAAAACGGCCGCCTCGTGGGCTTCGCCAACGTGGGCCAGCGCTTCGATAAGCCCGGGTATTTCAGCTCGCGGCCCTCGGCGGCCAGCTACCACGCCGACGGCTCCAGCGGCTCGAACAAGGGGCCTGGCAACCCCGATTATCTGAAAGAGGTGCAGGCCCGGCTCGATACCTTTCTGGTGCACAACCCCGGCGTGAAGCGCGCCGAGGTGCCCGCCGAGCTACTCACGGCCAGCGGCTCGGGCCTCGACCCCGACCTGTCGCCCCAGGGTGCGGCGGTGCAGGTGGCGCGGGTGGCGCGGGTGCGCGCCCTACCCCCCGCCCAGGTGGCCAGCCTCGTGCAGCAGCACACCGAAACCAGTTTGCTGGGTCCCAGCAAGGTGAATGTGCTGGCGCTCAACCTGGCGCTCGACGCGCTACGGGGCCGTTAACCTACCGCTACTTATTCTTTCATCTCCTTTGTAGTCATGCGTTTGCCTTCTTATTTGCTGGCTGCCCTGGGGGTGCTACCCCTGGCTAGCTGGGCCCAGGTGCCCGTCGATACCACGCGCCACCGCCTACCCACCGTGGATGGCTCGAATGGCCGCGGCCTGCCGTCGCCCATCACGGGGCCATTTCCGGTGTCGGAGTGGGATGGTGCGCCCGTGGTGGGCCTGCCGGCCGAGGCGCCCGCCTACCCCCTGCAAAAGGCGTTGGGCCTGGCCAAGAGCCGGTTTAAGGTCTACGGCTGGGCCAGCATCGGGGGCAACCTGAGTACCTCGCACGACTCGAACGGGCCCACGGCCTACAACATCGTGCCCAACCGCGTGGTACTCGACCAGGTGATACTGCGCCTGGAGCGCCAGCCCAATACCGTGCAGACCGACCACGCCGACTGGGGCTTCCTGGTCGATAACATCTACGGCATCGATTACCGCTACACCATCGCCAAGGGCATTTTCAGCGACCAGCTCCTGAAAAAAAATAACCTCTACGGCTACGACCCTACCCAGGTGTACGCCATGCTTTACCTGCCCAAAATTGCGCAGGGCGTGCTCCTGAAGGTGGGCCGCTTCATCTCGCCGGCCGACATTGAGGCCCAGTGGGCGCCCGATAACTACCTGTACTCGCACTCGCTCATGTTTGCCGTGGACCCCTACACCTTCAGCGGGGCGCAGGCTACCATTCGCCTCAGCCCCTATTGGCAGCTGGAGGTGGGCTTGCACGGGGGCAATGACGTGGCGATTTGGAGCAATTCGGCCCACCTCAACGGGCTGGCGATGTTTCGCTGGGTAGCGCGCAACAACGCCAACTCGGTCTATGCGGGTATCAACTCCATCGGCAGCGGCGAGTATAGCCACGAGCACGACAACCTGCAAATGGCCGTGGCTACCTGGGGCCACCGCTTCAGCCCCACGGTGCACATGATGACGGAGGCCTACTACCTCTGGCAGTATGATGCCCTGACGGGCGGCACCGTTATCGACGGGCCGGGCCAGCGCTTCTACGAGAATACCGGGGCCGGCGCCCTGCACCCCGGCCGCTCCAACGCGGTGGGGGCCGTCAACTACTTCCAGGTGGCGCTGGGGGCCAAGGACTACCTCTCGGTGCGCAATGACCTGCTGGTAGACCCGCAGGGCAACCGCACCTCCTACGCCACCAGCTACTCCAGCCACACCATCGGCGTCATTCACAATTTCAGCCCGCTGCTGCGCCTGCGGCCCGAGGTGCGCTACGAGCGCGCCTACGCCGACGGCGTGACGCCCTACGACAATAGCCACAAGCGCGACCAGTTTACGGGCGCGCTGGACCTTATCGTGAGATTTTAAAAAACGCTTTTCGCCTACTCTCCTCGCCCTACCCCCCTGTATTTCCCATTTTCTACTGTTTAGCTTACCCAAGTGAAAAATATTTCGATTGCCCTGTTGGTGCTAGCCGCCGGTACGCCGGCGCTGGCCCAAACTACCGAAACTGCCACCGCCCAGAACCCCGCTACTGCTGATACTACCACCGCCAAAGTTCCTTTCGACGGCATGGACCTGACCTGGGTAAATGGGCAGAACCGTCAGCAGAATTTCCCGCTTCAATTCAAAGACCAGGACGGCGAAACCGTGGTCACGGCTACGTCTTTTCTGGATGGCTACTACAACTACAACTTCGCCCGGCCGCTCGACCACACCCAGACGATTTCGGCCGTGACGGGCCGCGCCCAGGAGTTTTCGCTGGCCCTGGCCAGCATTGGCATCGAGTCGAACTACAAGAACATTATCGGCCGCCTGTGGCTGCAAACCGGCTCGATGCTGAACGTGATTCAGGAAACTGATGGCTCGGTGCTGCGCGGCCGCAACACGGGCACCACCATCGGGGCCAACGGCGTGAATGCTGGCTCGGGTATCACCGGCAATAACCTCAAGTACATCCGCGAAGCGGCGGCGGGCTACCACTTCAACGTGGCCTACGGCCTGAACCTGGAGCTGGGCATTTTCATGAGCTACATCGGCCTGGAAAGCTACGTGACCCAGGAAAACTGGAGCTACCAGCGCTCACTGGTGTGCGACTTTACGCCGTTCTACTTCCAGGGCGCGCGGGCGCAGTTTTACCCCAGTAAGAAATTCAAAACCGAGCTGTGGGTGATGAACGGCTGGCAGACCTACAACACTTACAACAAGCGCCCCGCCCTGGGCAACTCGAACTACTACCGGCCCAACGAGAACCTGCAGCTGGTAGCCAACTTCTACGTCGGCAACGACTCGCGGCCGGGTATCGACTCGCTGGCCATCGGCCGGGCGGCCTACCCCAACATCACGCGCTTTCACCATGACAACTCCATCGTGGCCCGCTACTACCACAAGGACAAGAAGGGTCCGTTGCGCGGCATCACGCAGGCGGCCTTTAGCCTGAACACGCACTACGGCTTCCAGAGTGGCACCGACGCGGCGGGCGGCGACGTGAAGGCGAAGGATAATTACATGTTCGGCTCGTCGCTGGCCAACCGAATTTGGTTTGCCAAAAACAAGCTGGCGCTGACCACCCGCGTGGGCTTCGTGAAGAACCCTAGCCGCTACCTCAGCTTCAACCCCTCGGTGGTAGGCTTCACCGATACCGATGCCAGCAAGCTGACGGCCAAGGAAGTGACGTTGACTTTCGACATGATGCCGAGCGACTACGTCACGTTCCGCGTGGAGTACCTGCACCGCTCGGCCAACGTGCCCTACTTCGCGGGGCCCGGCGGCACCACCTCGCCCAGCGGCTATGCCGACCAGCCGCTACCCGCCAACTACGTGCCCGACTTGCGCGACTACGAGAACCGGCTCATCTTCGCGGTCAATTTCCGCCTGTAGTCCGCCGCCCGTTCCCGGCCGGCCGGGAACGGGCAATTTTTTATCCTGGCACCGGCTATGCAGCTTTCCCCCGTCCCGACGACGCCCATTTCCCTACCCCACGCGCCCGAGGCCGCCGGCCATGCGGGCCTGCACCACCGCATCACGGCGGCGGGCACGCTCATTGCCCTCGGCATCGTATACGGCGACATCGGCACCTCGCCGCTCTACACCGTGCGCGGCGTATTCGTGGCCCGGCCCGTGACGGAGGACGTGGTGCTGGGTACCGTGTCGGCCATTATCTGGACGCTTACCCTGCTCACCACCATCAAGTACGTCTTCATTGCCATGAAGGCCGACAACCACGGCGAGGGCGGCATTTTGTCGCTCTACGCCCTGTTGCGGCGGCTCAAGCTGAAGTGGCTGTACCTGCCGGCCATTATTGGGGCGGCGGCGCTGCTGGCCGATAGCATCATCACGCCGCCCATCTCGGTGGCCTCGGCCGTCGAGGGGCTGCAAATAGTAAAGCCTGACCTGAATACGGTGCCCATCGTGCTGGTTATTCTGGTGGGGCTATTTGCGTTTCAGCAGTTTGGTACGGTCCTCATTGGCAAGCTCTTCGGGCCGGTGATGTTCGTGTTTTTCTCGATGCTGGCCGTGCTGGGCCTCACGCACCTGAGCCAGGAATGGAGCATTTTGCGGGCCCTGAACCCGTATTATGCCCTGCACATGCTCACGGCCAATCCGGGCGCGTTCTGGCTGCTGGGGTCGATTTTCTTGTGCAGCACCGGGGCCGAGGCCCTGTATGCCGACATGGGCCACGTGGGCCGGCGCAACATCTACGTGTCGTGGACTTTCGTCAAAATATGCCTGGTGCTCAATTATCTGGGCCAGGGCGCGTGGCTGCTCCGGCACCAGGGTGCGCCGCTCGGCGAGCGCAACCTGTTCTTTGAGATGATACCGGCCTGGGGCTTGCTGCCGGCCATCGGGCTGTGCACGCTGGCCACCATTATTGCGTCGCAGGCGCTCATTTCGGGCTCTTACACGCTCATCATGGAGGCGCTGCGGCTCAATTTCTGGCCCAAGGTGAAGATTTCCTACCCCACCGAATTGCGCGGCCAGGCCTACGTGCCCAGCCTCAACTGGCTGCTGTGCGCCGGTTGCGTGGGCGTGGTGCTGTACTTCCGCGAGAGCAGCCGCATGGAAGCGGCCTTCGGCCTGGCCGTGACCGTGACTATGCTCATGACCACCGTCTTGCTGGCCTACTACCTGCGCCTGCGCCGCGCCGGCGTGGTCTGGATTGGCCTGCTGCTGGCGGTGTACTTCACCGTCGAAGGCTCGTTTTTGATTGCCAACCTGCGCAAATTCGCCCAAGGGGGCTGGCTGAGCGTGCTGCTGGGCGCGGTGCTGCTGCTCGTGATGGTGAGCTGGATTCAGGGCCGCCGCCTGCGCCAGGACCTGGCCAAGTACGTGCCGCTGGCCGACTGGCTACCCCTGCTCAGTAAGCTGAGCACCGATACTTCGGTGCCCAAGTTTGCCACCCACCTCGTGTACCTGACCGACTCTAACGACCCCAAGCTGGTGGAGAACGGTGTCATTCACAGCATTTTCCGCAAGAGCCCCAAGCGGGCCGATATCTACTACCTGCTACATGTGGTGACCACCGACGAGCCCTACACCAAGACCTACCACGCCACCACCGTGCTCGAAGACGACCTGGTACGCATCGATTTTCGACTGGGCTTCCGCGTCGACCACGCCATCAACTACATGTTTCGCCAGGTCGTCACGGACCTGGTGCAGAGCAAGGAAATTGACATTACCTCGCGCTACGACTCGCTGCGCGGAGAGGAAGTAGTGGGTGACTTTCAATTTGTTATCCTGAATCGCACGTTGCCCTACGCGCAGTCGCTCAGCAGCTGGCAGCGGCTGGTAGCGCGGGTGTCGGGCGCGCTGCGCTGGCTGGGTTCCAGCCAGCAGGAGAGCTTCGGGCTGGATAACTCCTCACTCACTATCGAAAATATCCCGCTGCTAACCCCCGAGCGGCCCGAGCTGCATCTTAGCCGCGACTAGCTGCCCGCTTGCTGCCCCTCTGCCTGCCGGAAGGGGGGTAGGAGGCGGGGTAGCTGCCAACCAACTACAACCTGTTTTCCCGTATGCACCACTCCCTACCCCTGTTGCTGGCCGCCAGTAGCCTGCTGCCCGGCCTGGCCCTGGCCCAGTCGGCCCCGCCGCCCGCGCCCACCAGCACCACTACCACCGCGCCGCCGGCCGCGCCCACGGCCACCAGCGCCGCGCCCACCGCCGCCGCGACCGCCGACACCGCCAAAGCCGCCGACCCCAAGCCCGAGTTTTTTGGCTACGTGGGCGTGTATTACGGCTACGATTTCAACAACCCGGCGAGCTTGCGGCGGCCGGGCTTCATCTACTCCGAAAACCTGCACAACCAGATTGCCGTGAACCTGGCCCTGCTAGGTGCCCGCTACACGTCGGACCGCATCCGGGGCACCTTCGCCATCCAGACCGGTACCTACCCCGATGCCAACTACGCCGCCGAGCCGGGTATTTTCAAGAACATCTACGAGGCCTGGGGCGGCGTGCGGGTGGCCAAAAACCTCTGGCTCGACGCGGGTATCTTTCTCTCGCACATTGGCTTGGAAGGCCCTATCTCGCGCGATGACCTCACGCTGACGCGCTCCATCATGGCCGAAAACTCGCCCTACTACGAGGCCGGCGCCAAGCTCACCTACGACAAGGGCCAGAAGTGGCTGTTTTCGGTGCTGGCCATCAACGGCTGGCAGGTAATTCGCGACCGCAACCAGAACGAGGCGGTGGGCACGCAGGTGCAGTTTCGGCCCAGCTCAAAGTGGCTGCTCAACTCCAGCACCTTCATCGGGGAGGGCCGCAACGTGCCCGACTCGCTGGGTGTGCGCCTGCGCTACTTCCACGATTTCTTCGTCACCTACGACCCCACGCCAAAGTGGAAAATAGCCGGTGCCTTCGACACCGGCTGGCAGGAAAAGCTCGACGGCAAAGGTGGCTACGACAAGTGGCAGGGTGGTGCGCTCATCGTGCGCCGCCGCCTGTGGGCGCGCGCCGGCCTGGTGGGCCGCGTCGAGTATTACCACGACCCCAGCGGCGTGCTGGCCACCACCCGCGTGGGCGGCCTGCGCACCACCGGCTACTCGCTGGGCTTCGACTACCTGCCCGTGCCCCGCGTGATTTTGCGCGCCGAACTCAAGGAATTTGTGGACCAAAACAACGTGTACGTCAAGGATAAAGCTTTCAAGCGCACCGACGCGGCCGTGACCACGCTGCTCGGCCTGACTTTTTGAATGGGTGCTGGGAAATAACCGGCTGTCCTTGCGAGCGCAGCGAAGCAAGGACAGCCGCACGACACCCGCGCTGCCAGGGTCGTTCGCCCATCGTTCCGGTGCGACTGCCTCGCAGGCTCGCAAGGACAGCCGATTATTTCCCAGCATTCTCATTACCCTCATTACTCCCATTATCCATTACCCATGTCTCCCGCCGATGACCTGCGCGACCAGTCGGCCGAACGCTTTCTGCGCCTGGTGCAGCAGAAGCGGCGCGGCACGCTTAAGGTGTACCTGGGCCTGGCGGCGGGGGTAGGGAAGACCTGCCGCCTGCTGCAAGAAGCCCACGACCTGCACCAGCACGGCGTGGACGTGCTGCTCGGCTACGTCGAAACCCACGGCCGGGCCGGCACCGTGGCGCAACTGCACGACGTGCCGCTGCTGGCCCGCAAGCAAGTATTCTATAAAGGCCACGCGGTAGAGGAAATGGACCTTGACGCCATCGAAAAGCGCCGCCCGCAGGTGGTCATTATCGACGAGCTGGCCCACTCCAACGTGCCCGGCTCGCGCCACGCCAAGCGCTGGCAGGACGTGGAGGAGCTGGTGAAAAACGGCATTTCGGTAATCACCGCCGTGAACGTGCAGCACCTCGAAAGCCTGCACGACCAGGTGCTGAAAATAACCGGCACCGACGTGACCGAGCGCATCCCGGACCAGCTGCTGCGCGAGGCCGACGAGGTGGTGAACGTGGACCTGACCGTGGGCGAGCTGCGCGCCCGCCTCGAAGAAGGCAAAATCTACGACGCGGCCAAGGTGCCCACCGCGCTGGCCAACTTCTTTCAGCCCGAAAACCTCTTGCAGCTGCGCCGCCTGGCCGTGCGCGAGGTGGCGCAGCTGCTGGGCCGGCAGGTCGAAACCGACGCCGGCGGCGCGCTGGCCATTGCTACCCCCCGCCGCAACGACGACCGCCTGCTGGCCTGCGTCAACTCCAACGCCGGGGCGGCCAGGGAGATAATCCGCAAAGCTTCGCGCCTGGCCGACCGCTTTGGGGCGGCGGCCTGGTACGTGCTCTACGTGCAGACCGGCCGCGAGAGCGCCGACCGCATCGGGCTGGCTACGCAGCGGCATTTGCTACATAATCTACAGCTGGCCGTGGAGCTGGGCGGGCAGATTCTCAGGGTGAAGGACGACGACATCGTGGCCGCCATCCGGCGGGTGGCGCAGGAAAAAAGCGCTACCCTGCTCGTGTGCGGCATCACCCGCGAGAAGGGCCTGTGGCAGCAGCTCAGCCGTGGCGGCGTCACGCACGACCTGCTCACGGCCGTGGCTGGTGATGGGAGCGACGTGGACGTGTATCTGGTAACGTATTGATTGACAAGGCAAATAATCGTTTGTCATTGCGAGCGCAACGGAGTGGAGCGCGGCAATCTTTCCTGCCGACTGGGGTAGTAAACCATTCGTGAGGACAATAAGGAAAGATTGCCGCGCTTCACTTCGTTACGCTCGCAATGACAAACGATTTATAGCCACCCCTAACCATGAACCTCAAAACCAAAATTACCCTCGGCTTCGTGGCCATGCTGGCGCTGCTGCTTAGCATCGGCGGCTACGCGTTCTACACCGTGCGCCAGCTCGATGTGAAATCGCGCAACATATTGAAGGACAACTTGTACTCAGTGAATTTGGGGCAGCAGATGTTGCGTGGCCTCGACGCGATGGGCCGCGAGCCGGCCAATGCCGCCGGCCTGCGCTTGTTTCGGGAAAACCTGACCAGTGAGGCGGGCAACATCACGGAGCCCGGCGAGCGCGCGCTGGTAGACTCGCTCACCCAAAACCTGGCTGCCTACGAGCAGACGCTGAGCCGCGATGCCCGCGCCCTACCCCCCGCCTGGACGCCCTTGCGGGCCCAAACGCTGCGCATGATAGACCTGAACACGGCTGCCCTCACCCGCAAAAACACCCTGGCCAACCACTATGCCGAGCAGGCCAACCGCAACCTGGTGCTCGGCATTACGCTGGCGGCGCTGCTGGGGCTGGGCTTCGTGGCCAGCGTGCCCGAGGCGGCGGTGCAGCCCCTGCGCAAGCTGCGCGCGGCGCTGGCCCACGCCACGGCGCGCGACTTCGCGGCCACCATTCCGCAGGAAAGCCAGGACGAGTTTGGGGAGGTGGCGCAGGCGTTTAATAAGATGCTGAGCGAGTTGCGCGCGTACCGCAGCTCCACGGCCGCTGAGCTGCTGACGGCCCGCAACCGCGCGTCCAGCATCATTAATACGCTGGATGAGGGCCTGCTGGTGCTCGATGAAAACCGCCATATTCTGCTGGCTAACCCCGTGATGTGCGAGTTGCTGGGCCTACCCCCCGATAAGCTGCTGGGCCGCCCGGCCGCGACCGTGCGCCTCGAAAACGACCTGTTTCAGACCCTGCTCAAGCCGCTCGACGCGCCCAACCGCGAGCAGGCCGTGGCCGAGGCCCCGGTGCTCACCATCGCGCAGCGCGGCGAGGAGGCGTTTTACCGGCTGGCGGTGCAGGACCTGGTTTCCTTCAACGAGGCCAGCGACAAAACTGAGCTGGTGGGCCAGCTGCTGACCCTGCGCAACGTGTCGGATTTCAAAAAGCTGGACCAGGTGAAGTCGAATTTCCTGGCCACCGTATCGCACGAGCTGAAAACGCCGCTCTCCAGCATTAATCTGAGCCTGAAAGTGTTGCAGAAAGACAACCTGCCGCCCGAGGAGCGGCAGGACATTACGGTAGGTATTCAGCGCGAAACCCAGCGCCTCCAGCGCCTGGTGAGCGAGCTGCTCGACGTGTCGCGCCTCGACTCGGGCCAGGGCATTCAGCTCAACTTCGTGCCCACCCAGCTCGCCGATGTGGTGCGCTTTGCCGAGGCCACCGTGCAGGCCCAGCTGGCCAATAAGCAGCTCACGCTGCAAACCGCCCTACCCCCCGACCTGCCGCCCGCCCGCGCCGACGTGGAGAAAACCACCTGGGTACTCATCAATCTGCTGGCCAACGCCATCCGCTACTCGCCGGCTGGCGAAAGCATTGTGGTCCAGGCTGCCCGCGTCGGCAAATTCGTGCAGGTGACGGTGCAGGACCGCGGCCCCGGTATCGCGGCCGAGCACCACGACAAGATTTTCCAGCGCTTCGCCCAGCTGCCCGACAAGGCGGGCTACACCGGCGGCTCGGGCCTGGGCCTGAGCATTGCCCGCGAGTTTATTACGACCCAGGGCGGCCGGCTGTGGGTGGAAAGCGAGCTGGGCAGCGGCAGCGTATTTCACTTCACGCTACCGGTGGTGGGGTAGGGGCGGGAGCCGTTAAGTTCTAGCGGGTCGGCCTGACGGGCGCCTCACCCCCTGCCCCCCTTTCCGAAAAGGAGAGGGGACACCGGTTCGGAAGAAATAACATTCATTTAAATTTAAAATACTTATTAACAGTAAGTTAAATACTGTAAGCCCATTGTATCTCCGGTGCTCCCTCTCCTTTTCGGAGAGGGGGTCAGGGGGTGAGGCGCCCGTCAGGCCGACCCGCTAGAACTTAACGGCTCTGGGGCTAGGGAGTGAGGTGCTGTCCGCTTCGTAACCTCCGCGTAACGTTAAAGCCCCGCGCCCGCCCGACCTTTGCGCCGTGCTGATTTTACCCCGAATAGTTATGAAGCGTTTTCTCGCCGCCGCCGCGCTGGGTCTGCTGGCCACGGCCGCCCAGGCCCAGCGGCCCTCCAACAACCTCCACGCTGAGAAGATATTGCTGCCCAACGGCTGGAGCCTGACGCCGGCCGGCCGGCCGCTCCAGCTCGGCGACCTGCCGCTGAATATGCAGCTCGCGCCGGGCGGCAACATGTTGGCCGTCACCAACAACGGCCAGGGCAAGCAGAGCATTCAGCTCATCGACCCCGGCACCGAGAAGCTGCTCGATGAGCGGCCCATCGGCAAGGCGTGGTACGGGCTGGCTTTCGACGCGAAGGGCGAGCGGCTCTACGCCTCGGGCGGCAACGACAACATCATCCTGAGCTACCCCACGGCCGGCCGCAAGCTCGGCGCGCCCGACACGCTACGCCTCGGCCCGGCCTGGCCCAAGGCCAAAATCAGCCCCACCGGCCTGGCCGTGGACGCGGCCGGCCAGCGCCTCTACACCGTGACCAAGGAGGACAGCGCCCTCTACGTGCTCGACCTCAAAACCCGGCGCACGCTGAGTAAGGCGAAGCTGGGCGCCGAAGCCTACGGCTGCCTGCTGTCGGCCGATGGCAAGACGGTGTATATCACGCTCTGGGGCGGCGACAAGCTGCTGGCCTACGACCGCGCCACCGGCCGCCTGCGCGCCGGCCTACCCACCGGCAGCCACCCCAACGAGGTGATTCAGCGCAAAGATGGCCGCTACCTGTTCGTGGCCAATGCCAACGACAACTCGGTGTCGGTGATTGACGCGAAGGCCTGGAAGGTGCTCGAAACCATCTCGACCTCGCTCTACCCCACGCGCCTCACCGGCTCAACCACCAACGGCCTGGCCCTGTCGGCCGACGAAAAGACGCTCTACATCGCCAACGCCGATAATAACTGCCTGGCCGTGTTCGACGTGAGCCAGCCCGGCCGCAGCGCCAGCCGGGGCTTCATCCCCACCGGCTGGTACCCCACCTGCGTGCGCGTGCAGGGCAGCAAAATACTGGTAGCCAGCGGCAAAGGCCTCACCAGCCTGGCCAACCCCAACGGCCCGCGGCCCCTGCGCAAAAAAGACGACAGCGGCTACCAGCTGGGCAGCGCCGAGCAGCGCGAGGTGCAGTACATCGGCAGCCTGTTTAAGGGCACGCTGCTCTTCATCCCTACCCCCGACGCGGCCCGCCTCCAGGCCTACACCCGGCAGGTGTACGACAACACGCCCTTCACGCCCGCGCGCCAAAAGCTGGCGCCGGGCGAGGCCGGCAACCCCGTGCCGCGCCGCGTGGGCGAGCAGTCGCCCATTAAGCACGTCTTCTACATCATCAAGGAAAACCGCACCTACGACCAGGTAATGGGCGATGTGCGCGAGGGCGAGGGCGACACGGCGCTGTGCATTTTTGGGCAGAAAGTGACGCCTAACCACCACGCGCTGGCCGCTGAGTTTGTGCTGCTCGACAACTTTTACGTGAACGCCGAGGTGAGCGCCGACGGCCATAACTGGAGCACCGCCGCCTACGCCACCGACTACGTGGAGAAGTCGTGGCCCATCAGCTACGGCGGGCGCGGCGGCACCTACGACTACGAGGGCACCCGCAAAATCGCCTACCCCCGCGACGGCTTCATCTGGGACTACTGCCAGCGCGCGGGCCTCACGTACCGCACTTACGGCGAGTTTGCTGACTACGGCAAAACGCCCCTCAAGTCATTGCGCGGGCACGCGTGTCCCCGCTCGCCGGGCTTCGATATGGACATCACCGACCAGGAGCGGGAGCGCGCCTGGGCCCAGGATTTTGATTCGCTGCTCGCTAAAAACGCGGTGCCGCAGCTCAGCACCATTCGCCTCAGCAACGACCACACCAGCGGCCAGCGCCTGGGCAAGGTGAGCCCCACGGCGGCCGTGGCCGACAACGACCTGGCCCTGGGCCGCCTCGTGGAGCACCTGGCCCAGAGCAGCATCTGGGGCGAGTCGGTGGTTTTCGTGCTCGAAGACGACGCCCAGAACGGCTCCGACCACATCGACGCCCACCGCTCGCCGGCCTTCGTCATCGGCCCGCACGTGCGCCACAACTACGTTGACCACACGCTCTACACCACGGCCGGCGTGATGCGCACCATCGAGCTGCTGCTCGGCCTACCCCCCATGAGCCAGTACGACGCCGCCGCCCGGCCACTGTTCGGCGTGTTTCAGCCCGCGCCCAACCTGGCGAAGTACCAGGCCAAGCCCAACCAGATTCCGCTCGACACCCGCAACACCGCCTGGAACCACAGCGCCGAGCGCTCGGCCAGGTTCGACTTCGCCCACGAAGATGCCGTGCCCGATTTGGATTTGAATGAGGTAGTCTGGAAGTCGGTTAAGGGCGAGCAATCGACCATGCCCGCACCCCGGCGCGGCGCGTTTTTGCAGCTCACCCCCAGGCGCAAGGACGACGATGATTAAGGGTCAATATCGTCGCATTATTTAATCGTCTGTCATTGCGAGCGCAACGCAGTGGAGCGCGGCAATAACAGATGGGTTTTACTGCCCTACCTCCAGCACCAGCAGCGCGTCGTTGCTGAGGGTCTTTAGTTCCATCGGCGCGGCCGCTCAGCCATCGACGCGTTGTCGAAAGCCACCACGGCGTGGTTCGACCCGCAAAAAAGCAGTACCGGCTCAACCACGTGGCGGGCCCCATCGAACTGGTGTCGCTGCCCGGCGACGTGGCCTTGTCCGATGGCAAGCCAGTGGTGCACGCCCACCTGGCCGTGGGCCACCCCAACGGCCGCGTGGAAGGCGGCCACCTCATCGAAGCCTACGTGTTCCCGACCGTTGAGCTGGTGCTAACGGTTTATGCCACGCCGCTTTACAAAAAAGCCGACCCCGAAACCGACCTGCACCTTATCGACCCCAGCGCCACGCACTAGCGGGCGCCGGCGGGGGGTAGGGGCGTGGGGTCGGCCGACTGGCTGAAGTGCTGGGCCAGCTTGTCGGGCACGCCCACGCTTTGCAGCAGCCCGCACAGCAGCCCCTGCCGCCAGGCCGTGAACGTCGAAAACTGGCGCTCGCGCTTCGAGGTCATCTGGCCCACCACGAAGCGCCCGCCGGGCCGCGGGTTCTGGTCGCGAATCACCAGGCCGTTGACCAGGCCACTCTTGATGCGGTTGAGAAACGTCTTCTTAACCTGGCCATCTTTATAGCCCAGGTAATTGATTTTCAAATCGGTGTACGCAGCCCGGATGGGGCCGCTGACGCGCTGGCGGTCGAGGCGCTCATCGAAGCTGATGCGCCGCACCTGGCCGCTTTTGAAGGTGATGAGACGGGTAGGGGTGATGATGGAATTGAGCAGGCTGAGCGGGGCCGGCCCAAACGTGCCCCACAGGTGCTGGCGGCCCCGCGGGTCGAGCAGCGAAGTAGTGAGGTGAATTTGGGCGCGGCACTGGTTCTGCAAGTAGCCGGTGGCCTCGCCGGTAAACGGGTGAGCCAGGCTCATGCGGCGCGGGTCGTTGCTGACGTTGCGCAGCCTGGCATTCAGGCGATTGATGACGAACACCCCCGGCAGCGGCGTGCGGGCGCTGCGGTACACCGCCGCGATGGTGCCGCCGCGCAGGTCGAGCCGGCGCACGTCGAGGTGAGCGCGCAGGTGGCGCATGGCCTCGGGCGTGAGAATAGACGGGCGCTCGTTGATGGGCCCGCGGCCATCGCTGTGCGTTTCGAGGTAGGGCCGCTCGGCCACCACGCGCCGAATGAGAATGTGGCTGTCGTCGGAGAGTTGGTCAAAGTCGAAGCCCTCCGCCCGCAGCTCCGGGATGAGAATATGCAGCTGGGTGGTCTGGTAGCCGCTACGCCGGTTGAGCTGCGCCGCCGACAGCGTGGGCCGCAGCGCCAGCCCGGTAAAGCGCAGCGACTTTTTATCCGTGTTCAGCAGCGCGTGCGCGCTGCTGGCCGCGTACACCGGCGCCTGAAACGTGGCCGTGATACGCCCGGTATGCCCCACCCAGCTGCGGGCGTAGAGCACGCGTTTGGCTCCCGGACGGGCCGCCGCCGAGTCGATACGGAGCCCGCGCGCCACCCCAAACATGTGCCGCACCGCCGGTTTTTCGCTCACGCCCGCCACGGCCAGGTAGCCGTCGCTGATGGCCAGCTGCCGTATATCGGCCTGGTTAAACAGCGGCTGGAGCAGCTGCCACAGCGGCGGCGGGGCCTGCGCGGGCGGCTTGAACGTGAGGCGGGGGGTAGTGAGCAGCACCGAGTCGGCGCGCAGGCGGTGCAGGTGCTGCCAGGCCGCCGCCCGCAGCCCACGCACCCACAGGCCGGGCACCGTGAACGACACGCGCACCGCGCCCGGCTGGCCCTGCCCAGGGGCGGGCGGCGCGATGCGCAGCGAGTCGAGCCCGAAAAACTGCCGGTCGCTGGAAAACTCAACCAGCCGCGCCGTAATGGTGTGCCCGCCCAGCTTACCCTCAGGCTGCCGCAGCACCGCCCGCCACCCCGCCGCGAAAGCCAGCCGCTGAGTATCGGCCGAGCCGGCGCTGGTAAAGAGCAGGTCGCGGGCGCTCACGTCAGCCTCACGCAGCTGCCCCGTCGGCGCGCCGGCCGGCCCGAAGCGGCCGCCCGCGTGGCGCAGCGCCAGGTAGCCCAGCCGCAGCGGCCGTTGCTGGTAAAAGGGAGGGGTAGGGTGCGGCGCGGGCCGCCGGGCCAGGGCCGCCCCATCGAGGCGCAGCGAGTCGAGGGTGAGGCTGTCGATAGGCGCGGTGCGGCCGCGCAGCAGCGCCAGCAGGCCCACGCCGCTCAGGTCGAGGCGGGCCAGGCGCAGGCGGAGGCGGGGCAGGGTATCGGCCAATTGCCCGGTAGAGGGGCGCAGGGCCACGCCGCGCAGGTGCAGGCTGCGCGCCAGCAACTCGGTACGCAGGTCGGCTACGTGCAGCGCGTACTGGCCGTGGGTTTGGGTAGTTACCGCTATTTCCAGCTTGCCGCGCAGCCAGGGGTCGAGGCCCCATTTCAGCCAGCCCACGGCGGCCAGCACCAGCAGCGCCAAGCCAAACAAAAGCCAGCGCCCCCAGTGGTGGGTAGCCAGCGCGAGAGGAGGGGTAGGGGAATTAGTCACGGCGCTAAACAGAAGCGTAGCTAACGGCAAAGTGGGGGGTAAGGGTTGCCGCCCCAACCCTGCCCCCCCAGCAGCCCGTACAGGAGCCAGCTTCAGCCTTTCTTAATCCGATAAATTTCCTTTTCCATGCGATTCTTCTCCCTAGCTCACCTCACGTGCCTCGGCCTGCTTGGTAGCCTGGCCCTCACGGCCTGCGACAAAGACAGCGACAACATGCCCGTGCTGCCGGCCGCCGTCACCTTCACCCAGGCGGGCCTTTACCCCGAAGGCACGCAGTACGACGACCAGCAGGCGCACTTCCTGGTCAGCTCCCAAACCGCCGGCCGCATTGGCCAGGTAATGGACGATGGCGCCTACGCCAGCTTTGCCGACGACCCGCAGCTGATTTCGACCATTGGCCTCCACCTCGACGCCACCCGCGGCCGCCTGCTCGTGGCCGTGTCAGACCCCGGCTACAACGCCGCCCGCACCACCGCCGCCACCAGGGGCAAGCTCGCCGCCCTGGCCATCTTCAACCGCGGCACCGGCGCCAAAACCGGCTACGTGGACCTCGGCGGCCTGCGCCCCGCCTACGCCGGCCACTTCGCCAACGATATTGCCGTCGATTCCCAGGGCAATGCCTACGTCACCGACAGCTTCGCGCCCATCATCTACAAGGTTGATGCCCAGGGCGTAGCTACGGTTTTTCTGGAAAACGCGGCCCTGGCCGCGCCCGCCGGTAAGTTTGGCCTCAACGGCATCGTGTACCACCCGAGCGGCTACCTCCTCGTGGCCAAGTCCGACGAAGGCGCCCTCCTTAAAGTGCCGCTGGCCAACCCCGGCAGCTTCAGCAAAGTGACCCTTACCGGCGTGGACCTCACCAACGACGACGGCTTGCAGCTCCTCGACAACACGACGCTGCTGGCCTCCTGCAACTCGCAGGGCAAGGTGTACCGGGTCGTCACGACCAACGATTTTACCAGCGTGAGCGCGTCGGGCAGCTTCGCCACCGGCGCGGTGTACCCCACCACGCTGGCCCGGCGCGGTGGCGCGGCCAGCTACGTGCTCGCCTCGCACCTCGACGCGCTGCAGGCCATGCAAACGCCGCCCGTAGCGCAGTTCGCTCTCACCAAAGTGTCGTTTTAAGGGTTTTTGAGGGGGTAGGGGCCGCGTTTTAGCTTGTTTGGGGCGCGAGTTACGTACAAGCCCCCGCGCTGCCTACTCCCAAACAACGGTTGAGCTCCGTAGCTTTAGGGCTGGTAGCCCCGGCTGCGCCCGCGCCTCTCGTTTTCGCCCCGTCCTTCGCGTCATGCTCGCCATCACTTCGCTGCTGCCCTCGCCGGCTTCCGACCACATCAATGCGCTCATCAAAAGCCTGGAAACGGAATTCGGCCTGACCGACGTGCAGGCCACGCCCGAGCCGCACCTCACCTACCAGATTGTGGAGCCCACCAACCTGGCAACGCTGAAGGCGGCCCTGCGCGACATCGCGGCTACTACCCCCTCCTTCATCGCGCACACCACCGGGCTGGGCATGTTTCCGGGCGACAGCCCCGTGATTTACATCCCCGTGCTGCGCTCCGACGCCCTCAACGAGCTGCACCACCAGATATTCAACATCGCCGGCCCGCTGTGCTCGCGCACCGACAAGTTCAGCGCCCCCGACCTGTGGCTGCCCCACGTGTCGCTGGCCCTGCACGACACCACGCCCGAACTGCTCGGCCCGGTCTTGCAGTTCCTGAATAACCAGACCTTTAACCTGGAGCTGGCCATCAACAACATTGCCATCCTGCGCCCCGAAGGCGACCTGTTCGTGCGCGAAGACGTGTTTGAGCTCGGCGGGAAATAGGGGGGTAGGGAAGCGTTTGTAATGAAAACAGTAGCAAAAAAGCCCGTCATTCCGTCATTCCTCGGCAAGCTCGGAATGACGGGCTTTTTGCCTCCTGCTCCGTTTGGTACTACGAACGATTTCCTACCGATTCAGAATCGTCTTGTTCCGGTTCAGCTTCAGGTCTTGCAGCAGGCTGCTCTTGGCGGCGATGGTGAAGTTGTAGCCCCGGTAGGGCCCCACGGGTATCCAGAGGCCCGAAATCTGCCAGCAGTGCAGGTCGCGGGTGAAGTTGACGGTGGGGTACACGAACGTGCTCTGGGTGAAATTGTAGTTGAGGCTGGTACTCAGGCGCAAATTAGGCGTGAGCTTGACCGAGCCGCTGGCCGTGACGGAGCTGCCCGAAAGCAGCGGCAGCGAGCCGTACAAAATGGGCCGGATGGGCGCGTTGGCCGTGGTGTAGCTGGCCGTGTACTGCAGGTTGGCCTCCCACGGAATATCGAAGTCGAGGTAGTCGGCGTAAATCTGCTGCTGCAAGGGCGAGCCCAGCACCGGGTCGTTGCTGGGGGCCACGGCCCGCGGAATATTGGCCGCGCTCTTGGGCCGCGCGGCGGGGTTAAACTGATAGCCCAGGCTCAGGTTGGCGTTGAGAACGCGGGCCAGGCGTAGGCTGCGCAGGCTCTGCTGCTGCTCAAACAGGTAGCGGTTGAGGATGCGCCCGGTCGAGTCGCGCTGATAAAACGAGAACGAGCTGCTCACCACCACGTTCAGCTTTTTGGCAATCTGCACGCGGTAGCCCAGGTTCAGGTTAGAGAGCTTGAGCGAGTCAGCCGCGAAGTTGTAGTTCAGGCTCAGGTCGATGCCGTCGGCCAGGCTCACCTTCCGGTAAGGGTCGGTGCCAGTGGTGTCGCGGCTGTTGCGCACCTTCATTTCAATGCTGTTCTGAATGCTCAGCGACACCTGGCTCACCCGCGCCGAGGCCGTGTTATTGTACGCCCCCTGGTAGCGCGTAAACTGGCGCGGGTCGAGAAACTGCGTCGAGTAGGCGCTCTGCAAGCTGTTGAATTCCTGCTGCCCGTTGGTAAAGGCCGCGTACTGCGACCTGCTGGCCAGGTCGGGCGAGTAGGCGTAGCTCAGGCTGGGCGTCACCTTGTGGCGAATGGCCTTCACGTAGTGGTCGCCCTTGAAGTTGAGCTGGCCGTAGAAGTTGGTGGTGGCCGACAGGTTGGCCGAGTACGAATAGGCCCGGCTGAAGCCAAACGTCGTATCGACCCGCACGGCGTTCACCGGGGCCGGCACGAAGGAGTAGCCCAGCCGCTGCGAGTACCAGGTTTCGCCGTAGTTCACCGAGGGCGTAATCTGCACGTGGCGGCTCAGCACCGCCGCCGAGGGCAGCGTAATCTGAAACTGGTGCTGCATCCCGTTCTGGGCATTGCGCAGCAGCTGGTCGATGTTCTTGAAATTGACCGGAATGTTGTAGGCCGTGCTGCTGCCGCCCAGCAGCGGAATGTTGCCGCTAAGCGAGCGGGCCGGCACCAGGCTGCTGATGCGGTTCTGGGCCACCAGGTTGTAGCTCACCGCAAACTGCTCGTACCAGGCGCCCGTCGCTTGCTTCGTAAACAGCTGGTATGGGTACTGCCGCGCCAGGCCCACGTTCACCGAAGGCAGCGTGAAATCCATCACGCCCGTTTGCACGTTCTGGCTCTGCGCCAGCTGAATGGAGTAGTTGATGGGCAGCCGCCGCGAGGTTTTGCTGTAGCTGACCGTCGAGTTGAAAGCGGCCGACAGCAGTTGGCGCGCGTTGAGCGTATTCACCCGGTTATACGAGCTGCTGCCCGCCTGCACGCTGGCCGAGAACACGCCGCCGCCCGGCAGGGGGGTAGGCGAGTGGCTCCAGCTTATCCAAAAAGTATTGATGGAGTTGGCGTACAGGTAGTCGCTGTTGGCAATGGTGGTAGTGGTAAGGATGGGCGCCACCGGCTGGTTGGCAAACGTGAAGCGGAAGCTGCCCTGGTACTTGTAGCGCTTGCGGTAGGTTAGCTCCGACGCAATGCCATAGCCGCCCCAGCGGTCGGCGTTGCCGGCGTAGATGTCGCCCGTCACGCGCAGCCCGATGTAGTCGTTGGGCGCCCAGTAGTAGCCGCCATTCGTGAGCGAGTAGCCCCGCTGCGCGCCCTGCCCAAACGTGGGGATGATGAAGCCCGACCCGCGCCCGTTGTGGGGGGTAGGGAAGTAGCCAAACGGCAGCCCGATGGGCAGCGGCACGTCGGCAATGACCAGGTGAAACGGCCCGGTAATCACCTTCTGGCCCGGTATCACCTTGATGCGCCCCGCCTGAATGTAGAAGTGCGGGTGCTCCAGGTTGCAGGTGGTGTAGCGGCCGTTCAGGCCGTAGAAGTCGTTGTCGGGCAGCTTCTTCACTACCTCAGCGTGAATGTAACCCTCGCCCTGCTGGGTCACCACCTCCGCGATTTTGCCCTTCCTGGTTTTGAAGTTATAGTTAATCCGGCCCGCCGAGTACGTGCCCTGCGCGTCCTTAAACAGTGGCTGGTCGGCCATCCGGTGCTTCACCGTATCGCGGCGGCCCACGGCCTGCACCGTGCTGTTGCCGTAGTTCACGGTAATGAGCGCCGCCTTGAGGCTCATCGGGCCGTAGTCCACCGCTGCCTTGTTGTAGAGCTTGGCAACCTTCTCCGTCACGTCAAACTGAATCGAGTCTTTGGCGACGTACTTCACGGTGGTTTCGACCTGGCTGCGGCGGCGCAGCAGCACCAGGTTCAGCGAGTCGCGCCCGCGGCGGCTGGTATCGGCGAGCAGGCCGGTGCTGTCGGGCGTAATGCTGGGCGCGGGCCGGCGCGACACGCCCGGCATCGACGGCTGGCCGGGGTTGGCCACGCCGGGCGGCGGCGGGCTCTGGGGCGCGTTGCGGTCGTAGTTGAGGTTGCGCAGCGGCTGGGTCGGCACCGAGCCGGGCCGCCGGGTATTGCCCGGGTCGATGCCCGGCGAGCTGGTGGGGGCAGTCGTCTGGGCCAGGGCCGGCGCCAGCCCGGCCAGCAGCCACAGCACCAGCCCGGCCACCAGGCCCGAGCGGCCGCGGCAAAAAAGACCCGAAAACAGCGTGTTGAAGAGGAGCAAGTTACCTAAAGCCACCGAGTGAATTACTTTTGAGGCTTACTACAAAGATAAGAGGCCGCCTACCCTCCCAAGGGTTGCCAGCAGCCTGGTTTTTTCCCAACGACCAACGTGCGGATTATTGCACCCTTCCTGCTCGCGCTGAGCTGCCAGCAGCTCGCCGCCAGCCCACCCGCTGAGCAGCCGGCGTTCGCCCAACGCCAGCTACCCCAAACGGTGCGGCCGGATACCGCGCTCAGCCAGGAAGGAAATCCCGATAGCCTGCCCGGCTACGACCGCAACCGCTACCGCCTGCGCACCGTGGTGCTCGATGCCGGCCACGGCGGCAAAGACATTGGCTGCAACGGCGCCGACGCCCACGAGGCCGACGTGGCCCTGAGCATTATCAAAGACCTGGGCCACCAGATTGAGGCGAACATGCCGGGCGTGCGGGTCATCTACACCCGCAAAACCAACGTGTTTATCGAGCTCGACGAGCGCGCCGCCATCGCCAACCGCAACCACGCCGACCTCTTCATCTCGGTGCACTGCAACGCCGGCCCCCGCGGCTCGCGCGGCACCGAGGTCTGGACGATGGGCCTGCACAAAACCAACGCCAACCTGGGCGTGGCCCAGCGCGAAAACTCGGTTATTCTGCAGGAGAAAAACTACCAGCAGCGCTACGACGGCTTCGACCCGCGCTCGCCGCAGTCGCACATCCTCTTTTCGCTTTTCCAGAGCGCTTACATCACCAACTCGCTGCGCCTGGCCCAGCGCATCGACCGGCAGTTTCGCACCAGCGTGGGCCGCCGCTCGCGCGGCGTGAAGCAGGCCGGCTTTCTGGTGCTCTGGAAATCTACCATGCCTTCGGTGCTGGTAGAAGCGGGCTTTCTGACCGACCCATCCGAAGAAAACTACCTGAATAACAGCACTGGCCAGCACGCTATTGCCAATGGCATCTACCGCGCCTTTCGGGAGTATAAGCACGACCTCGAAGGCATCCCGGCCGGATAAGCTACGGCCGCGCTTACTCATTCTCCCAACATACGGGCGTAGTTTGCCGTTAAGAGCAATATTCCGCGCGCCCGCTGCAACCATCCGGGCCGCCTACCCCTCTCGTACGAGACTTATCATTAGCTTAAATCTACCTTCCTGTGTCTAAAGAAATAAAAGTCGGCCTGTTGGCCGTAGTGGCACTTATCGCCCTGGCTATCGGGTTTAACTTCCTGCGGGGCAGCAACTTGCTGTCCAGCGACCGGACGTACTACGCCGTGTACCCGAACGTGGATGGGCTTAACGTAGGAGCCCCGGTTATCCTCAACGGTATCAAAGTAGGACAGGTCAAAAACCTGTCGCTGCAACCCGATAAGGGCAACACCGTGCGCGCCGCGATGGAGATGGATAAAGGTTTGCAGGTCGGCGACTCGACCGTGGCGTCATTGGGTGGTTCGCTGCTGGGCTCCAAAACCATTACCCTCTCGCTGGGCCACGACAGCAAGAAGTTCACCGGCGGCGAGGAGCTGCAAACTACTTCTTCGGCGGGCATTGCCGGCCTCGCGGCGGCCTTACAGGCCCGCGCTCTGCCCGTGCTCACCAGCCTCGACTCGACCCTGCGCCACGTCAACGGCATTATCAACCAGGATGCCGAAACCAACATTCGGGGGACGCTGACCGGCGCGCGCGAAAGCACGGTAGCCTTACAGCGGCTTATCACCAGCAACCAGGCTAACATCAACCAGATTACCCGCAACTTTGCTCAGATGAGCGTGGCGCTCAACAAAACCACCGCCAAGCTTGACCGCATCGCCAGCAACTTCGGGCAGCTCTCCGACTCGCTCAAGAGCGCGCCCGTGGGTCCGGCCCTGCGCAACCTCAACTCGACGCTGGTAGAAGCGCAGACTTCGCTGAAAGGCGTGAGCGCGGCGCTGAACGACAAAACGGGCTCGCTGGGTAAGCTTATCAATGACTCGACGCTTTACCGCAACCTCACCGCCACCGCCGCCAGCTCCAACGCGCTGATTTCGGACCTGCAAGCCAACCCCAAGCGCTACGTGCATTTCTCGGTATTTGGCGGCGGCAAAGACAAAACCAAGAAGGAAACCACCAAGAACCCCGATGGCTCGGTAACTACCGAAACCAAAAAGGTAACGCCTACCCCCGCCGTCACCAACTAAGTGGTCAGTTGGCCCACCTAGTATCTTTGAAACCCGCCCCGCCAGGGGCGGGTTTTTTGTTCTCCCTACCCCTCCCTACCCAGCCCACTGGTTATGAATATCGAGTTTAATCGCAACGAAGACCACCTCAGGCAACTCACCTACCAGTTGCGCCAGAAGCTGGCCCGCGTGGCCCTCGGCGGCGGCGAGAAGCGCATCGCCGCCCACAAAGCCAAGGGCAAGCTCACCGCCCGCGAGCGCATTGCCTACCTGCTGGATAAGGGCGCGGCCCAGGTTGAAATCGGGGCCTTCGCCGGCGAGGGCATGTACCAGGAGGAAGGCGGCTGCCCCGGCGGCGGCGTGGTCGTGGTGATGGGCTACGTGCAGGGCCGGCAGTGCGTGGTAGTGGCCAACGACGCCACCGTGAAGGCCGGCGCGTGGTTCCCCATCACGGCCAAAAAGAACCTGCGGGCCCAGGAAATCAGCATTGAGAATAAGCTGCCGATTATCTATCTCGTCGATTCGGCGGGCGTGTACCTGCCCATGCAGGACGAGATTTTTCCCGATAAGGAGCACTTCGGCCGCATTTTTCGCAACAACGCGGTGATGTCGAGCATGGGTATCGTGCAGATTTCGGCCATTATGGGCCCCTGCGTGGCGGGCGGCGCTTACCTGCCCATCATGAGCGACGAGGCCATGATTGTGAGTGGCACCGGCTCGGTGTTCCTGGCTGGCTCGTATTTGGTGAAATCCGCCATCGGCGAAACCATTGATAACGAGGCACTCGGCGGCGCGGCCATGCACTCGGAGGTATCGGGCGTGACGGATTATAAGTTCGACACCGATGAGGAGGCGCTCGACCACATCCGCAACATCTTCGACAAGCTGGGCGCGCAACCCACCGCCGGTTTCAGCCGCCGGCCGCCTACCCCCCCCGCGCTGCCCGAAGCCGAGCTCTACGGCCAGCTGCCCGCCGACCGCGCCAAGCCCTACGACATGATGGAAATCATTAGCCGCCTGGTCGATAACTCCGAGTTTGAGCCCTACAAGGACCTCTACGGCCAGACGCTCATCTGCGGGCTGGCCCGCATCGACGGCTGGGCGGTGGGCATCGTGGCCAACCAGCGCAAAATCGTAAAAAGTAAGAAAACCGGGATGCAGATGGGCGGCGTCATCTACTCCGACTCGGCCGACAAGGCGGCCCGCTTCATCATGAACTGCAACCAGAAGCGCATTCCGCTGGTGTTTCTGCACGATGTATCGGGCTTCATGGTGGGCTCGGCCAGCGAGCAGGGCGGCATCATCAAGGACGGCGCGAAGATGGTGAACGCGATGGCCAACAGCGTGGTACCCAAGTTCACCGTGATAATCGGCAACAGCTACGGCGCGGGCAACTACGCCATGTGCGGCAAGGCCTACGACCCGCGCCTCATCGTGGCCTGGCCCAGCGCCCAGCTCGCCGTAATGAGCGGCGCGGCCGCCGCTAATACGCTGTTGCAAATCCAGGTGGCTTCTTTAAAAGCGAAAGGCGAAGTCATTACCCCCGAAGCCGAAAAGGAATTGCTCGACCGCATCAAAGCCCGCTACGAGGAGCAGTTATCGCCCTACTACGCGGCGGCCCGCCTCTGGGTCGATGCCGTCATTGACCCGCTGGAAACCCGCAAAGTGATTTCGGAAGGAATTGCGGCCGCGAACCATGCGCCGATTGAGCGGGCGTATAATGTGGGGGTTATTCAGGTGTAAGGCTAGGACGTAAAATCGTCGGCCGGCACAGTGTCGGGCAAGCCATCAAACTGATTGACAAATGAAATAAGTGATTGCTGCCCACACTGCGCCGAGCCCTCATCCCCAAACGTTACATAAAACTGCACGCGCTCCCCTTGTTTGGTTTTCGCACCTACGCCCTTTGTTTCGTGCAGGTCTAATAAGGTATCGCGCGGGATAACCAGGAATGGCCCCCAACCAGCCGGGAAACGGGTAGCAAAAACATAAATTAGGTCGGGCACAAAAATTTGCTTCAGCTGCGGCAGCGGTACCTGAAACTGGGCGGAATAACCAGCGCTTCGCCGGACGGCCGTAATAGTTTTGACTTGAATGCGGCGGTAGTTACCGCTTTGGTCGTTCACCACAAATAAGTCATCGCCGACGTCCACTTCGGGAATGGCCACGTTGAATCCCCGCATCAGGCACTCCGCCATTACCGTAAACTGCCCGGCTTTGCCCAGATACAGGTTTTGGCGCTTAGGCTGCAACATGGCGGGGAGCGTATTCGCCCAGCACGGCCCCGTTGCTGGTATCAACGAAAGTGATTTGAGTTATTTCGGCTAACTGCTTGTCAGCTAAGCCCGTTAGAGCCGGCACCAAGTGCTTGGCCAGGCGGGCCAGCAGGCTGGCCTCATCCTGCTGCGCCGTGTGCGTTACAAAAATGCCGGGCAGGATGGTGGCTTCCGGGAACATCTCGCGGAGCTGACGGCGCACCAACGGATACAAACTAAAATTCAAGCCCCCGGCCTGCCGGGTAACGGAAATGGCTAGCTGGTTCATAGAATTAAAGGTAGGGTAGTGGAATAGAAAACGCAAAAACGAGCCGGGGTGGCGTGTATTTTTGGAGGAGGTTGCGGCGGCGAACCAGGCGCCGATTGAGCGGGCGTATAACGTGGGAGTTATTCAGGTGTGAGGTTTAACAAATAGAGCCGAATGGAAAATTGCTTAGAGTGCGGATGTACTTTGTCAATAGGTGTTAGCAAATACTCTTATGAATTATTTGGTATACCGTTATGCCGTGAACACCAAGATTGGGTCAAGAAGTTAGAGCCTTCGGTTACGGGTGAGGCGATAAGATTATATTTCGCCTTACGACAAAGAGGCGTCCCCGCTGAATTAGAAAAATGGGATGGGTACAAGCATATTGACATTGCTATTGTGGAAGCAAAAGTTAATATTGAAGTAGATGGCGTGCATCATAACCTTGATACGGCGCAAGCTTTAGCAGATTTGAAACGAACTTATCATTCTTTTCTAAAAGGTTATCTAACTTTAAGAATTCCCAACGCACTCGTAAGAACTGATTATCATTTGGAAGAAACAGCAGATTATATTGTTGGATTCTTGATAGAAAATCGCAACCGGGATAACAAATTGAACAAGAATTTTTAGTGCGGCTTAGCTATAAAATACAGTTAGTCATGAAATTACTACCTAATATTCACCCTGGCGAAGTACTACGCAAAGAATTCCTAACCGAACTCAACCTCACCGCCTACCGCCTGGCCCAGGACGTAGGCATCCCCCAAACCCGCCTCTCGGAGATACTGAAGCGCAGGCGCCGCATCACGGCCGACACGGCCCTGCGCCTTGGCCGCTACTTCGGCAACTCGCCCAAATTCTGGCTGGGGCTGCAAAACGACTACGACCTGGAGGAAGAGCAGCGCACTCACGCGGCCGACTTCGAGCGCATTCCGTTGTTTACCCAGGAAGCCGCTGCTTAGGCGGTTTTTTGCTTCTTTTGGAAACCCGCTATCCTCGCCGACTACCACGGCGCGGGCAAAGCCACGGCCGCCCTCGCCCGGCTAGCGCGAGTCGATAAGTAGTGGCCCGCCGCCCGCCCGATAACCAAAACGCCGAAACGGCGTTACTTTGCGGCATCTCGTACCACGCATTCTCATGGCTAAAAAAACAGTTGTTCCCCAGGCGCAGGTAGTGCACATTGCCGCGGCCGGCACCGATAACTCGGCGCTTTCCAAGGCCCAGAAGGAGTTTAACCGCCTCACCAAGCGCATTGCCAAGCGGGAAAAAGAGGTCCACGAATTTCGGGAGGCGGCTACCCGGCTGCGCCAGCGGGTCCAAACCGAGTACCGGCCCCTGCAAGCCCGGCACAACGACGTGCGCGCCGACCTGGTGCGCGTGCTCGACCATGCCCACGACACGTACAAACTGACCAAGGGCGAGCGGGCCAAAATCGTGTCGATGCTGCTCGATGGCTGCTACGACCTGCCCCAGAAGGGCCACCCCGAGATTCAGGCCATTCTCGACAAGTACGAGGAGCCCGAAACGGCTGCGGAAGCGGCCGCCGCCGATGCCGAAACGGCCGAGATGATGAAGCAGCTGTTCAGCCAGCAATTCGGTATTGAGTTTGATGCCGATGCCGACGTGAGCACCCCCGAGAAGTTTCAGGCCTACCTGCACCAAAAGATGGCCACTGAGCAGGAAGCCTACGAGCAGGAAGAAGCCGAACAGGCCGAGCGCCGCGCCCAGCGCAAGAAAACGCCCAGGCAACAGGCGGCCGAAGAGAAAAAGCTGGCCGAGAAGCAGAATATTACCCAGGCCGTGCGTACCCTCTACCGCGACCTGGTAAAAGTGCTGCACCCCGACCTGGAGCCCGACGAAGCCGAAAAAATCCGCAAAACGGAGTTGATGAAGCGCGTGACGACCGCCTACGAGGCCGGCGAGCTGCTAACCCTGCTGCGCCTGCAGCTGGAGCTACAGCGCATCGACCAGAGCCACCTCGAAAACCTGGCCGAAGACCAGCTGCGCTACTACAACAAGCTGCTCAAAGAGCAGGCCCGCGAGCTGGACGAGGCCATGTTTCAGGAACAGGACGAGCTGTCGGGCTTCACCGGCAAGCCGTATTACTACACGCCTACCCCCGCCGCGATGGACTACGACTACCAGCTGCAAAAGGCTCAGCTGGAACAGAAAATCAAGCAGCTAGCCGCTGAGGTGCTGGCCTTCGAGCACGACCCGGCCGCGGTGAAAGCCTTTTTGAAGACGTATAAAGTGCCAAAGGCGGGGCCGGGACCGATGTTTATTCAGCTATAAGTGGCTGGCTTGGCAACGGACCCATTATAAACGCGAAAAATAGTTTCGGAGAGTATTACGGCGGCGAATCATGCGCCGATTACGAAGGCCCACTGCCCGTCTTGCTCGGTTGCCGCGAGTTCATAATTATTCCGAACAACCACGTATCTAGCGTAAATTAGAGAAACCATCACCCCAACTTCTTTATGCAAACCCTAATCCTGCAAGTGCCTGATTCGCTGGTGCTGAGCCCCAAAGAGGCGGCGATGCTGCTGGCTACGCGGCTGTATGAGCAAGGCAAGCTGTCGTTAGGGCAGGCCGCTGAGCTGGCTGGCTACAGTAAGCGCACGTTTATGGAGCTATTAGGTGATTATGGCGTGCCCATCTTCACCCTAACGGAAGAGGAACTTGTAAACGACGTGCAGAATGCCGCCCGTTATCATTGCTGATGCCAGTTGCCTGATTCTGCCGGAGAAGCTGGAGGCGATGCAGCTATTGCGTCAGCTTTTCGGCCGCATCACCGTAACGGCTATTGTGGCTGAGGAATATGGCCTGCCTCTACCGGAATGGATAACCGTTCAAGCAGTGCAGAACATGCGTCAACAACAGATTCTAACCCTGACGCTTGACCGGGGCGAGGCCAGTGCCATTGCGCTGGCCCTGGAGCAACCCGATTGCCTGTTCATTATAGATGAGTTGCGGGGGCGCAAAGTGGCCCAGCAGCTGCAATTGTCTGTCACGGGTACTTTAGGCATCCTCATTCAAGCAAAAAATAAAGGATACTTACCGGCCGTGAAGCCTCTGCTAA